>Ga0315547_1000126_pt1 | contig 87823 bp, 87 predicted proteins | sample SalMarSW160240MG_2_FD_202542 | JGI IMG/M metagenome (GOLD analysis project Ga0315547, IMG submission 202542) | Salt marsh sediment microbial communities from the Plum Island Ecosystem LTER, Massachusetts, United States - Salt Marsh Sediment SW1601-240 ...
AGAACTGAAGGAAAGAATTCTAAAGGGGATAGAGGAAATTAACAATGAGCCTGTTGTACATAGTTGGAAGAATTTTGGACTGCTAAGCGATGTTATGTAAATATATTATTGAAACGTTCTACTAGTTTACCCGATAATAGCATAGATGTGGCTCTATTGTATGATATATTTCACAATTTGAGTAAACCAAAAGGGATATTAGAAGAGATTCATCGAGTATTGAAACCAAATGGAATTCTATCCTTTAGCGACCACCATATGAAAGAAGGTGAAATTATATCCAAAGTAACGAATAAAGGGCTATTTTCACTATCGAAAAAAGGAGAAAAAACATACGGATTCTTAAAAAGGGTGAATAATAGTTGAATTTGCAAAACATTATTGGATGTCTCCTTTTTATATAATAATCAGCTCTATGCAAAATTGGCAAATATTTTAAACTCAGCAAAATGCTGGTTAAGAGTATAGAGTATTTGTATTATCCATAAAATCCTGTGGACATAAATCGATCAACGTAGGTTGAAGTTGTTTGCTAAGGAGAGAACATTATGGTTGAGTATTCGATTGCTGGTTATGATCATTACAGGCATTTTAGGAAATATATTTCCTTGGGTGGTTTAGAAGTTCTGCTTAAAGGTGTGGATTTTAAAGAATTTGAAAGGTTTTTCTTTGCTTCTAAAGGAATTATATTAAAATTGCTGAAAAATATATGAGATTCTACAAACATGTAGTTCCTTTCCCAAAGGGATCTCGAGACGGGAAAGTGACAGCATTTCTATAGAAGGGTATTGATAAAAAAATACCAGTTCTATAGGAACGGTATGTTTGATTAACTTGAGTAGTAAAATATGCTTCATATTAAGCACCGAATATGATATATTTGCCAGTTTAAAAATTGGGAGTTTATTAAATGGAAAAGTCAATAATTCAAAAGACAAGAAACATAGGTATTGTCGCTCATATTGATGCTGGAAAAACAACGACCACTGAACGAATTCTTTTTTTTACAGGTATCACTCATAAGATTGGGGAAGTTCACGATGGACAGGCAGTAATGGATTTTATGCATCAGGAGCAGGAACGTGGTATTACTATTAGTTCGGCTGCCATTACAACAGATTGGAAAGATCATCAGATTAATATTATTGATACACCCGGGCATATAGATTTTACACTTGAGGTTGAAAGGTCTCTTCGTGTTCTTGATGGGATTGTTATGGTATTTTGTGCTGTTGGCGGAGTAGAACCGCAGAGTGAGACCGTATGGCATCAGGCAGATACATATAAAATTCCACGTATTGCGTTTGTAAACAAAATGGATCGGCAGGGAAGTAACCTATTTCACACAGTTAAGGCAATAAACGAAATGCTGGGAGCTAATGCTGTTCTTTTCCAGATTCCTATTGGGGAGGAGTCTGATTTTAGAGGTATTATTGATCTTGTAACTATGAAGGCAATTACTTATGACAAACTGGATATTCAAATTTCTGATATTCCTGAAGATTTATGTCAAGAAGCAAACAATCTGCATACACAATTAATCGGGCAATTGGCTGATTTTGATGAATCATTAATGGAAAAATATCTTAATGAGGAAGAAATAACAATCATAGATATCAAAAAAGCTGCCCGTCATGCGGTTTTAAATCTTTGCATCACTCCGGTATTTTGCGGCTCAGCTTTTAAAAATAAAGGCATCCGATTACTTCTCGATGCTATTGTGGATTATCTTCCTTCTCCAATTGACAGAGGTATTGTTCTTGGGACTGATATTAATGATCCTAAAACAACAATTTCTCGGAAGCCTTCTTATAGGAGACCATTTTCTGCTATTGCTTTTAAAATTAGCAATGATGCCTATGTGGGTCAGCAGACATTTATACGTGTCTATTCAGGTGAGTTGAAAGCCGGTAGTTATATTTACAATTCAACGAAGAGAAAAAAGGAAAGAGTGGGGCGAATATTGAGAATTCATGCTAATAATAGGAAAGAGTTAAGTTCACTTAAGGCTGGAGATATCGGATCGTTAATCGGTATGAAATATACAACAACCGGTGATACTTTGTGTGATAAGGAATATCCTATTCTTCTTGAGAATATTCACTATCCGGAAACAGTGGTGGATATGAAAATCGAACCTTCGAGCACTAAAGAGAGAGATAAATTGGGTACTGCATTAAATAAATTGGTACTTGAGGATCCCTCTTTTAAAGTTCACTTCGATGATGAAACTGAGGAAACTGTCATTTCAGGTATGGGTGAACTCCACCTGGAGGTTATCGTTGACCGTTTGAAAACTGAGCATAAGTTAGATGTGGCAGTGGGAGAGCCTGCCGTAGCATTTCGTGAGACAATTACTCGTGAAATTCGACATGAATATAAGTATAAAAAACAGACTGGTGGCAAGGGGCAATTTGCACATATTATTTTCAGACTTGAACCTAATCCTAAAAAGGGTATAGAATTCATTAATCATGTCAAAGGCGGCAATATTCCAGGAGAGTATATCCCTGCAGTTGAAAAAGGATTCCGCAAAACTGTAGAAAAAGGATTATTAGCTGGTTATCCGGTGGTGGATATTAAATTTGTATTGATTGATGGAAGTTATCACACTGTGGATTCCAGCGAAATGGCTTTCCAGATATGTACTTTTCATGGGTTGAAAGATGTTGTTAATAAAGCTGCACTAAAGTTACTGGAACCCATTATGAAAATTGAAATCAATACTCCCGACGATTATATGGGAGACGTTATTGGCGATATTAATAGGAGGCGGGGTAAAATCAGCAATATGCGCCGTTATCGTAAGGGCTCACAGAAACTCACAGGTACTGTCCCATTGATGGAAATGTTCGGATATGCATCTGCTTTACGAACGCATTCCAGTGGACGTGCAAACTACTCTATGGAATTTCTTAAATATGCACCTCTTCCAAAAGCCATAGAAGAAATGGTTATTGAAGAGCGAAGAAAAAAAAGAAAAGGGTAATTTTATTGGTAGATTTGTTATATTATTATGTGGTTTTTGATACTTTAATTTTAAAAGGTGAACAAAATGATTAGATTTAAAAAGACCTATATCTTACAGTATAGCTTAGTTTTTACATTACTATTATCCACTGCATTTTCACAGATACAAACGACGATTGGTGAGGGGCTTACTGAGCAAGAACTACTCGATTATGTTATTGCCCATTACAAAACATCCACGACATTCGGATATGATAAAGCAAGAGATACTTTGTATACAGTAATTGATATTCACGACACGGATCAGCTCACTTGTGTATATACCGGTTTTACTATAACACTTGATTTAGAAAAAGATCCAAGTACTGACGCTTATAATAAACACATTAACTGCGAGCATACATGGCCGCAATCCATGGGTGCTGAAGATGAACCTCAAAGGAGCGATATGCATCATCTTTTCCCATGCAAAGATAATGTTAATTCTTCCAGAGGCAATGACCCTTATGCTGAAATTCCAGATGCAAATACTGATAAATGGTTCAGGCTTGATTCTTGTCAGACTTCGATACCGACGGAGAATATCAACGAATACAGTGAAAAAGAAAATGATAGTCCTTAATGTTTTGAACCGCGTGAAGATCATAAAGGAAATGCAGCAAGAGCAGTATTTTACTTTTATGCAATATACCAGCATGCAGCCGATTTTTCTTTTTGGAAGGTGCAGAAAAATACTATGATTCAATGGAATTATAATGACCCTGTAGATCAAAAAGAATACGATAGAACTTTGAAAATTGCTTCTTATCAGGACTATAAACCCAATCCTTTTGTTTTGGATTCAACTCTTGCAAGAAGAATATGGTTTTCAGGAACCGGTGACACTACCATAGTTGATACAACTGCACCAGAGTTAGTAATCAATGAAGTTATGCAGGACCCAAGTGCGGTGTCCGATGATAATGGGGAATGGTTTGAAATTGTTAATATTGGGAGCACGGAAGTGAACTTGAATGACTGGACAATAAAAGATAATGATAATGACTCACATCTGATTTCAGGGTCTGTTATTGTTCCTATTGGCGGTTTTTTGGTATTGGGGAAAAATTGTGATTCCTTGAGCAATGGAGGAGTTTCTATTGACTATGAATATTCGGGAATTATTTTAGCCAATGGCGATGATGAGTTAATACTGATTTCTCCCGATGGCGATACGGTAGATTATGTTGCCTGGGATGATGGAATTAGTTTTCCTGATCCAACAGGTGCATCTATGGCTCTGCTTAGTCCAACTCTTGATAATAGTATAGGATCGAATTGGGTTGAATCTATAATACCTTATGGAGCAGGAGATTACGGAACTCCCGGTTCAGCGAACTTCCCTGTTGCTATTACCGAAAATAAACTCAAGTCTCCTGCACAGTTTTCACTTTTCCAAAGCTATCCCAATCCATTTAATCCGGTTACAACAATTTCTTACAAATTACCGAAGTCAGAATTTGTGAATCTTTCCATCTATAATACAAGGGGGCAATTGGTTGAAACATTGATCAATAGACAAATCCAATCAGGTTATCATTTTGTTAAGTGGGATGGTAGTAATGTAGGTTCAGGGGTCTATTTTTACAGGATATCGGCAGGTGATTATTCTGCGACCGGTAAGTGTATATTGTTGAAGTGAGTTGCTAAAAAGCATATAATATTTTCATGATAAATAGGGTAAAATCTGTCCAATCGATGTTTCTTCGAGGCAGGATATGATTGATGACATCTCTATCCCAAAGGGATCTCCTCGAGATGAGACAAATAAAACCCATAACTCTTATCTGAGGTTTTACTCTTTGGGAAGGTCTCCTGAAGTTCCCCCGAAATTTTGAAATGTACACATGATAGCAATCCACGTTCTGCTATGAGCTCACTCATAGCAGGTATTATCGTCAGGAGTAAGCTCGTAACGAAACGAATGTGAATTTGTTGAATTGATTTTATATATTTTACCCATTCCACTTTATTGTGTCAAATAAGTAGATAGTTTTTAAAAGTTTGTTCAGATTATATTTTTAATTTTGGGGTAATTCCAATGAAGGTCTCTCCTTTCTTATATTGCTCCAGTCTTATATTGCTCCAGAGGGTTATATTTATTCTTGTATTTTGAAAACCATTGAAAAAACGGCACTAATTTAGATAGACAATTTGTGAGGCAAAAATGAGCATACCCGACAAAATAATCGAACTTGTTGACCGTTTTGAGCGAAATATTGATGCTTACAAACAGGGAAAATACAACGAAACTCAGGTGAGACGTGAATTCATCGATCCGTTTTTTAAAGCTTTAGGATGGGATGTGGATAATGAGCGGGGTTATGCTGAGGCTTACAAGGAAGTTGTCCATGAAGACGCTATTAAAGTTGGTTGGGGGACAAAAGCACCCGATTACAGCTTTCGAATCGGCAGTGCACGAAAATTTTTTGTTGAAGCGAAGAAACCTTCTATTGACATAAAAGACGACATACACCCTGCTTTCCAGGTTCGCCGCTATGCGTGGTCGGCTAAGTTACCGCTCTCAATTCTCACTGACTTTGAAGAATTCGCTGTATATGATACACGGATTAAGCCCAACAAAAACGATAAAGCATCAAATGCACGTGTAATGTACGTAACATTTCGTGATTACCCCGAAAAATGGGAAGAGATTGCCTCGATTTTTTCCCGTGATTCAATATTAAAAGGTTCTTTTGATAAATATGTAGAATCTAAAAAGAAGAAACGCGGAACAGCAGAAGTGGATGACGCTTTTCTTAGCGAGATCGAATCGTGGCGGGATATGCTGGCAAGAAATATTGCTCTGCGAAATACGCAACTTGAAAACCGCGTGTTGAATGATGTCGTTCAAAAAACCATTGACCGCATCCTTTTTTTGAGAATTTGCGAAGACCGCGGAGTTGAAAATTACGGGCAGCTGATGGCACTGCTCAACGGTACTAATATCTATTCCCGTCTGTCTAAACTTTTTCTAAGAGCCGATGAGCGGTATAACTCGGGGCTGTTTCATTTTTCCAGTGAAAAGAACCGTCAAGATCCCGATGAGCTTTCACTGCAACTTGCAATTGATGACAAACATTTAAAAGAAATCATAAAAAGGTTGTACTATCCTGAAAGTCCCTATGAGTTTTCGGTTTTGCCAGCGGATATTCTCGGACAGGTTTATGAACGCTTCCTCGGTAAAGTGATACGGCTGACGCCCGGGCACCATGCAGTTGTCGAAGAAAAACCGGAAGTCCGTAAAGCAGGAGGTGTCTATTATACACCAACTTACATCATAGATTACATCGTGGAAAACACAGTTGGGAAATTGGTTGAAAGTAAAACACCGAAACAGGTCGAAAAACTGAAGATTCTCGATCCAGCCTGTGGCTCCGGCTCATTTCTTCTGGGCGCTTATCAATATCTTATGGATTGGTATCTGAAAGAGTATACGTCTGAGAATCCCGAAAAATATCTGAAAAGCCGCTCACCAAAGATTTATCAGATCAGAAGTAGCGATTGGCGGCTTTCGACCACCGAGAAAAAACGGATTTTGCTGAATAATATCTACGGTGTGGATATTGACACACAAGCGGTAGAGGTAACGAAACTTTCTCTGCTTCTCAAAGTGCTGGAAGGCGAAACAGATGAAACGCTGAAAAGTCAACTGAAACTATTCCATGAACGTGCACTGCCTGATCTCGGGAATAATATCAAATGCGGCAATTCGCTTATCGGCTCCGATTTCTACGAGGGACAGCAGCTCTCAATTCTAACAGAAGATGAAATGTATAAAATAAATGCTTTCGATTTGGAGAAGGAATTCCCGGAGATATTTCACCGCAGAGATACTATACTAAAAGTCAAAAGGTAAAGTGAAAAAGTGTAATCAGTTATCAGTGATCGGTAAAACCCCGTAGGGGTGATATATTTGTAGTAGAAGAAGAAGTTCAACCATAATTGCATAACCCCGTAGGGGTTAGATAGAAGATGATAGTTGATAAATGGGAATTACAAAGAATAAGATACAGAATTTAAAAATATCTTTCTTATGAATAAGATCAGTTTTAACATACGAGATCACAGAGAATTCACCCCGATACAGTCATTCTTCCTTACGGGGCAGGCAAAGTTCTCAAAGATTTAATTATTTTTTTAAACATTTTATTTCCCTTAGTGTTCTTTGTGCCTTCTTGGTGTCCTTTGTGGTTTATTCTTTAATTAATAACTCTTTTGATTCCATCTTTTAATAACCTCACGTTGAAATTGATTAAGAGGCCTAATTTGAAATTCCCCAATTTTAAATAGGTTAAAATTTGGGCCAAACGCACATCATTCAGAGCTTCAACCGCTTTTATTTCCACAACCAGCTTATTTTCAACCAAAAGATCGATTCTGTAGCCACAATCGAGTTTGACGTCTTCAAATACCAGAGGCATTGGCTTTTCTTTCTCCACAACAAAACCTGATTTCTTTATTTTATAGAATAGACATTCCTGATAAGCTGACTCCAATAAACCGGGCCCCAATGCTTTATGAACCTCTATCGCCAGTCCTATCACTCTATTTGCAATTTCATTTTCAGTCATATCCTTCGTGTCCTCTGTGTCTACTTTGTGTTCTTTGTGGTTTATTTTTTTTATCTATGCCAGAACCAGGTCTCATATACAAAAGCACCCTCTGCCTGCAGCTTCTTCTTCACTTCAGCAACATGAATCTGTTTTTGGGGTGGCTCTACTTTGTAGGTATTTACTTTATCCTTCAACCCACCAACGCCCATGGTTTTAAAAATGCGGTCCATATCAGATTGCTTCAGCTCCATGGCGCCTTCAAGTTCAGTAATGGTCTCATGTGAAGCGAAAACGTAAAACCTTTCTTTTCCCGTGATTTCATCCAGCACAAAATACTGATTTGTATTCGGAATCCAAGTATCCTCACCAGCTTTTAAAGGATTTATTCCCGTTTTGTATTTTTTATTTGGAAATAAGCGATACGAACTGCCAAGATCGTCTAACTGAAATATATAAAGATAACAACTTCCTGAAGGTCTTACATACAGGGCATAACCGTTCCCTGAATGAAGCACGCTACCTTCAGTTAAATACTTCAACTTGCCTTCTCCATCCTCATAATAAATCCCGATGTCCAGAGAAAGCTTAATATCCTTTTCTTCCTGTATCCTTTCGATTTCTTTTTCCGGAACCTTCAGATAAACAGATGCTCTGAAAAATGCAGGAAGTTTTTTCTTCCCCTTATAACGTTCTACCCTTCGGATATACCAGTCCACAGGGGTTGCCCCTCGTATAAAAGCCTTTGCCCGGATTCGGCTTCTGCTTTCAAAATCCGAAGTCCAATACTCTCTCCCCTGCACAACAGAACTGGCATCAATACTTATGTCAAAAGCCTCTACGGTCACACCGCTGTACTTTACCACCTCTTCTGTGGCCCTGGCAAGAGCCTCATCTTTCGCTTCCTGTTCCGTAGGCTTTGGTTCAGAATTGCCAGTAGCATAGATAAACTCACCTATATGTTCTAAAGTTTTATCATACCATTCAGGCAGCGGTTTTGTACTATCTTCAACTTCGCGAATCGGATGAATTGTACTTGCACATCCGATGAAGAAAGAAACAATTAGTAACAGGAAAAATAATCACTTGGATATTGTGTTCATTTTTTTCTTCCTTATAAAATTGATTTTGAAATAGTATGCGAATACAATGTGCTGTGCCGATGAAATACGTACAAACCTATATAGATCATAACGGCGGAGTTGAGATACGCCGTATTTTTTCAATAAACATTTGAAAGTGAAATAACATACGATAAATCAAAAAATCCAAAATCATTCAACAGCTCTCGGGATTACCTTTAACGGATGGTTAGTAACTTACTTTTTCATACAATGTTTCAGGTGCAATATCAGCTCCATTTGGCCAGGCTATTGTGCCACCTTCTATTTTAGCATTCTTAAAAAATTCTAAGTCTCTCAATGGCTCAAATATTGGTCCCTTATCTAAATATTTTGAGAAATCTACATCTCCTTCTGACCCGTTATCAAATTTTACATGGTAAATATAATTACTTTTGTATTCTATCTTTTTTACTTCATTCATATTCCACATAATAGACCTCATTTCAATGGTTCAATTTTTTTAATCTCTTTCCCTTCTCTAGCCAAATCCCAATCTTCCTCAAGTTCACTAAGATGAAGGTCTATCCATTCCCTTACAAGCTTCGTAGCTGTTCTTGAGCCTAAATCACCTTTCGTTATATTACCGGAAAAATCAAAAACCTCATTTTTAACAAAAAACTGAAAATTATGTCATGATGTTCCATTTTTATAATTTATTTAGTTACAATGTGAAATTTAAAGTGTTATCAAATGAAACACAATAAAAAATTCAATCTGTGGTACTATTAGCATTTTCTATTGAGTCTTTGGGAAGTTCAATGTAACTTCAAGATGATTTTTGAAGCCCCCGTAGCTCAGCTGGATAGAGCACCGGCCTCCGGAGCCGGGTGCCCGCGTTCGAATCGCGGCGGGGGTACTCCTCTACATTTCAGTTCTTTCAGTTACGAGGAGCAAGCTAATCTACGCTTCGCTATTTATCTATCGCCTGCCTGTCGTGACGACAGTACAGACAGGTAATTTATGTAGTTGGGTCCTATGAGGTTAAAAAATCAGAATTTTTTACTAAGCTAAAAATCTCTGTCATTAAATATTTTAATTTATTAATGAGTTTTCTTAAGAAAGGTTGAAATTTGAATTGTATTATGCATAATGCCAAAAATTCAGAAACTGTTTGCCAAAGGCATCTCTATGAGAGAAACAGTTATTATAAATGGTAACTTCTTATTAACCCACGACTTTGCCATAGGCATCCCTTATTGGGAAAGTCGGGGGTTAATCTTAAACAACATTACCCTTTCAACCGTTTCAACGGTTTCTTTTTCTAATAGCTCACCTTTTTTAAGTGGACTCATTAATTTAAAGATATTGATATATTCATTCATATATTAATTAAAAAGGAGTCTCATCATGAGAAGTTTACGTAATTTTCCCCCAGTAGTTTTGTTTTTACTGGTTTATCTTCCAACGGGCTTTGCATTAGAATCTCAACCGATTATGCGATTTCCCGATGTTTATGAAAACAATGTTGTGTTTGTTTGCGGTGAGGATATCTGGTCTGTTTCAGCAGAAGGCGGTGTTGCTACAAGACTCACGATTCATGATGGAGAGGAACGATTTCCGAAATTCTCTCCGGATGGGACAATGATTGCCTTTACGGGTGAATACGATGGCAATGCTGATGTCTATGTAATGAATATACACGGAGGTGATATAACCCGTGTAACTTATCATCCTGGTTATGATGAAGTCGTTGGATGGCATTCTACCAAGAACAAAATCTTATTCAGATCCTCTCGCAATAGCTTCAACCGTTTTTATAAGTTGTTTCTAATTTCTCCTGACGGTACTGGTCTTGAAGAATTAATCATGTACGAAGCAGCACAGGGTAGTTTTTCTCCTGATGGTAAAAAAATTGCATATAATAAGGTGCCAAGAGAGCATCGTACATGGAAACGCTATAAAGGAGGATTAGCCCAGGAAGTCTACCTTTATGACTTCAAAACAAACAAAAATATTAATCTGTCAAATTTTGAAGGTACCGATAGGATTCCGATGTGGATAGGAGATAAAATTTACTTCAGCTCGGATCGCAATCGGGTTTTGAACATCTTCGCTTATAATACACTTACAAAAAAAATCGAGCAGATAACAAACCATACGGAATACGATGTACGACGTCCAAGCATGGGTGGAAATAAGATTATCTATGAATTGGGAAGTTCGCTCTGGTTGCTAAATGTAGATACTAAAGAAACCAGTAAGATTCCCATCGAAATTCACACAGATGCTCCTGAATTACGCCCTTACCTTAAAAAAGTTGACGAATTCATTACCGGATTCGATTGCTCACCATCAGGGAAACGGGCTCTAATTGTAGCACGAGGTGAAGTTTTTACCGTACCTAAGAAAGATGGACCAACGAGAAATCTGACAAAGGATTCAGGCGCCAGAGATAAAGATGCTGCCTGGTCTCCTGACGGGAAAACGATTGCATATATTTCGGATAAAAGCGGTGAGTATGAAATCTATCTTATAGATTCTCAGGGCAAGGAGAAATCCATTCGACTGACGCAGCACAAAGACGGTTATCGCCACACTCTCCGCTGGTCGCCGGATAGTAAAAAAATCGCATTTGCTGATCAGACACTTAGTTTCTATTATATTGATGTAAACAGTAAGAAAATCGTCAAGGTGGATAAATCCAAATATGAAAATGTTGATGTATCGCTAAATTCCAAACTCATATCCGATTTTTCATGGTCACCCGACAGCCGCTATTTAACTTATTCCAAGATGGATGAAGACCTCGTGTATAAAGTTTATATTTATTCTTTGAAAACAGGCAAAAGTTACTGTGTGAGCAATGGTATTTTCAACGATTTCGGACCAATTTTTTCAAAAGACGGAAAGCATCTTTTCTTCATTTCCAATCGTCGCTTTGATCCAACATTTTGCGATTTTGAATGGGAAATGGTTTATAAGAAAGCCGCCGGTATCTACTGCTTAACGCTAAAGAAAGATGGCGAACCGCTTCTGCCTTTTAAAAGCGACGAGGAAGAGATGAAAGATGAAAAAGAGAGCGAGAAAAAAGATGATAAAAAAGGTAAGAAAAATGAGAAAAATGAGAAAGATAAGGACTTGCAAGTTGTCATTGATTTTAAAGGAATATCAGAAAGAATCGAGGCTCTTCCATTGCCGAGTGGTAATTATCGAAATCTTGCTGCTAATGAATCATCAATTTTTTATCTGAATGCTGATGAGGGAGATTTTAACCGTTTTGATTTTAGACCTATAGGTCATCGAAATCTTTACGCATTTTCTTTTTCCGACGGATCTCTTGCGAGAAAAGATAAAAAAGAAGAAACAGTCATTGAGGGCATTGATGGCTACAAACTTTCCACAGATGGTTCAAGTATTGTTTATAAAAAGGGCAACATTATCGGTATTATTGATGCAACCGAGAAAAACTCTGCCGGTAAGGCTCTTAACTTATCAGACTTGAAAATGTGGCTCAACCCGACGGCAGAATGGCAGCAAATTTTCAACGAAGCATGGCGAATGGAACGCGATTTCTATTACGAACCCAATATGCACGGACTTGATTGGGTTGCAATGAAAGAAAAATACGGAAAGATACTAAAGAACGCATCATGCAGGCAAGATGTGAGATATATCATTGGTGAACTTATTGGCGAATTGAATACCTCCCATACCTATGTCTTTGGCGGAGATTACCAGAGAAAAGCTGATAGAGTTAATATAGGAATGCTGGGAGCAGACTGGAAGATTGATAAAACAAATAATCGTTACCGATTCAAAAAGATTTATAGCGTACAGGACTGGACTCAGGAAATTATTCCGCCGCTTGCGAGAACCGGCATCAATGTTCAGGAAGGTGACTACCTCCTGCAAGTCAATGGGGAGGAAGTTACTGCCGATAAGAATATCTACAGCTACTTCCAGGATTTGGCAGGCAAGCAGGTAACGCTTTTAGTCAACAAAAAACCAACTCACAAAGATGCGGAAAAAATTACAGTCAAACCACTCAGAAGAGACTATACACTCCGATACCTCGATTGGGTGGAACACAACCGTAAAGTAGCAGAAAAGGAATCTAAAGGTCAGATCGGATATATTCACCTGCCGGATACATATACGGCTTCGGCACGTGAGTTCCCAAAGTATTTTTACTCACAAACACGTAAAAAGGGACTCATCATTGACGGTCGCTTTAATGGTGGTGGATTGGATCCGGATATATTCTTACAGCGACTTGATAAAAAACTATTATCCTACTGGACACGCCGTTACTCTCACGACCAGACAACACCGGCAGTGGTTACTCGTGCGCATCTGGTCTGTTTGACTAACCGTCAGGCAGGCTCCGGTGGCGATATGCTGCCTATGGAGTTCAAAATGCGGAATATGGGACCTGTAATTGGAACTCGCACATGGGGTGGACTGGTTGGAGTTTCTATGTTTATTAATCTTATTGACGGAAGCGGAATCTCTGCACCTGATTATCGAGTCTATGATCCTAATGGGAAGTGGATTGTGGAAAATGTAGGTATAGAGCCAGATATTGTTGTTGACCTTAATTCAGAAGAAATGGCATGCGGCTACGATGCACAACTGATGAAAGGAATCGAAGTGCTTCTTAAAAAGATTAAAGAAGAACCCAGACCCTGGCCCAAACATGAGGAGTTCCCTGTTGATAGATAAATAGAGTGGAAAGAAAAAGGTTATCTAACGGACATTTCATCGCCTGCCCCGACAGAATCGAAGCACTTCGCTTTTGATTTTCTCAAATTCTTTCATTTTTTAACATTCACTTTGATATTCATCGAACCGCTGTCGGAGACAGGTGAATGAACTGGTTAGGCGTACTTTTATAATCTTCATGAAAATAACTATTTTGCAAATATCATTTTACTCGTTAATCTTTTTGATCCTGCCTTTAATGTATAGATATAAATCCCGGATGCTACTTTATTTCCACTTTTATCAGTCCCGTCCCAATTCACCTGATAATATCCGGCAGACAACTCCTGATTAATTAATGTGCTGACCTTCTTCCCGGTAATAGAATAGATAGAGATTTCAACAGGCATTGCATCGGGCAATCCAAATTTTATCGAAGTAGTCGGATTAAAGGGATTGGGATAATTGCCGATTAAAGTTAACTGTTCAGGGATTGATTCAATCACGTTAATTGGAATCTTTTTCGCTATATCTTTAGCAGGTCCTCCCACGATTACCGAATGAATATCAGTTGCTGTATTCCCATCAGAATCGGTGACTTTACATTTTAAGGAGAAGTCAAACGAAGGGCCCATTGTAATTGTCTGTTCACCTTCATACTGAGACAGATAAATCCATACCCCGGGAGGCGGTGCTAAAGGAATTACCGTATTTGCTGCAAAAGGTTCGATTATTTCCTCATCATTTTGATACCACCATTGGTAATTGGTATAAATGCCGCTTCCGCCGGAAGGATTGGCGGTAAATGTTCCTGATTCACCAGATGGTAAATATGTTGGGCCGGTAATTTCAACAAAGAAAGGTACAGGATAAAAGTTTGCGACCCTATAAGATTCTTCATTTAGAACTCTTACGACATAAGCTGTATCCGTATTACCATAATAACCAGGTCTTGACCATTGTTTCCTTCTAACTCCAAATTCATTATATTTTAAATCATTTACTCCCATAATTGTCATCCAAGTGCAGTCTGGACTTGGCCATATAGGCTCAATATATCCATGGCCATAGGGATAAGGCAGCATTGTGTTATCATCTTCTATATTATGACGTGCACCTATAAGATGTCCCAGTTCATGTGCAGGTGTATATCTACCCGTTACAGCATCAGAACGGACAACAGCAAAAGCACGACTTTTAGGAGCATATATCCTACCAGCTTGTCCATATGCGTTCCCTGTTTCAAGAATAAGCATGCATACGTCAGCATAATACTTGTCTCTTAAATTATGAATTTCATCCATATAACCATCCGTCGTCCCGATAAAACGCTCCAAATCTGTTTCAAAAGAGCCAGTTTCAGTATAATTAACTTGTCTTTTATAAGCAAGTTCTACTGAAACATTTGCGCCACTATTTACAAAAGACTGATTGGTTTCCACAATTGCGGTAGCAATTAAACCATTCTCATTATGATTTGCCGCAAATGCAGGAGTATATGCCATAAGTATTCTAATAACGGGACTATTACCGGACATAACTTTTAAATTTTCTTCTTCATTATTTTCAGAATTTGATTCAGAATAATTGGCCGAACTGTCTTTATTATAATCCGATAAATCTTGTGGTATAAATTTACTATAATCAGTAAGAATGAGGACATTCAAATCATTTCCAAGCGATTCTGTTCTATATAATTGCCCATCAACATTGATTGTACCGGTCACTCTGTCGTCATAGGCCACTAAAGTCATATCTCCATCTCCCTTTTCTGAAGTACCATACCATACGGAATAAATAGCGGAATTTCCTTTAAATATCTTTTTGTAAAAAGAATAATTGTTTCCCAAAAAGTCTCTAAACTGAACACTTTCTGATAATAATAATTCGGAGACAGAAGGAGATTCAACTATCCTTATATCAGATGTCGTTTCAAAATCTCGAAAATGTTGCAATATTTTTTGTTGGTAGGATGTAAGGATTTCTTCGGTTCCTTCAAATTCGGTAAATATGTTATATTCACTTAAAACTTGCCCTGACAGATCAAGCTGGATCAAAATAAATGCAATAATAAAGAAAGTACTTTTCAATTTAATTATTTTACTCATTGTAATTCCCTTTCATTTTAGTTTTTAATGATGATCATTACCGTAAGTGCAGGCAATATTTATAAAGAACAATTTTAGAATGTACCTCTTCATATCCAATCGTTTCGGCAATTAGCCCAATACTTGGAGTGTAGTAATAGTTGTATATTTCTTTATCTAGCACATCTTCTGCCGGTCTTCTTTTAAACATATAGACATAAGTCTGGAATGTGTCTAAGGGAGTGATATATAAGAAATTGGTATCAACACAGATATAAGTTGTTGTGTCTTTGATATAAAACTCTTTCCCATACAAATTATATACCATTCTGGGTACTTCCCATGCCTCACCTTGACTTACAGGATATTTAAATTGAAGAACAGGGTAAATCATTGTATCAGTTTTAGTTAAGCCTCCCATTGAGTATAAACCATCCGGTCCATTCCAATATAACCAATTTGGCTCACTACCCTCGTTATCGTATTTTGCAATAAATAATTTGTAATCCCTATCTTCGTGATTTACTGTTAATGTTTCAACAATAGAGTATGTTACAGAATCAGTGAAAGAAGTATAAACTTTCATAGAGTATTTCCAGTAGTTACCAATTTCAGAGGGTAATAATGCATTTTCACCGTATTGAAGGCAATCATCAGAATTACCGGGTCCACCAGTATCTCTATTACAATTGATTAAGGTACTAAGAATTATTAATAATATTGAAATTGTGGGTAAATATCTCATAAATATCTCTTTTTTCTAATAGGTTTAAATTAATACTGTATGGTTATATTTTGTTTGTTCTCAGGGTGGTTTCAGGACTATCATTTTTTCGTCAATATTTTTCGTTTTGTAATATTTCGCTGGTAATATATATGTCTAACGGGCTGCGAGATGAGCCGCAGTCGGTTGGGGGCGGAAATTGCATTTCAATGCAATTTTCCGTGCCAACCGACCGAGCGGAACGAAGCCCGAAGGGGGTCGGCTCGATTGAGCTTGATAGGCGGAGCGTGAGCGGAGCCTATGAAGCTCAATCGGCTCATCTCGCAGCCCGATAAGCGGACGAGCGAAGCGAGAGTGAGCGCCAGCGAGCGGTCCGCTTATCATTTTCAATAGATGGAAAATTTTCCATATATTAAACATTAGCATGGACTTTTTTTCTATCTATTTGCGAAATATGATTTAAAATATGGAAAAAGTTTGTCTTATTTTCCATGTTTTCGATATATATTTCCACTAAATGGAAATTTAAGGAACTGTCTATTAGATTTTGTAAATATTCCACTTGCATATAATGTCTATTTCTCAAAAAGAAAACCAAATGATTTTAAAGATCGTTTATAAAAAAACAAAAAAAAGCAATCTCTTGGCTCGATATGGTTTTCTGACTCCTTTAAATAAATACACTCCGGCATAATCGCCTTTTCACTATTTGCTGTAATTTTACTTTAGATATTTAGGGGGTGTAATAGAATAAATTTTTCATTCATAGTAATTTATCATTATGTTATTTGTGAATTCATATTATCAAATATATTAAGATTATGTTATTAAACCCCCTTTGTAATGTCAAGATATAAATTTCTGCTTGTTTCTTGTTTAAGGATGTGATTTACTCTTGTTTCTATCATATTTGCCATACATTCTTCTATTAAGTTGTCTCGTCATTTTTTCCTACTGATTAAACTATAAAACAGAGTATCAATGTCAAACTTGATGAACTGTGTCCAAGACAGCTTCAGGATGTTTTGCCGCAACCTGAAGTAATACTCTTGCTGCTCCTTCCGGTTTTCTTCTTCCTTGTTCCCAGTTTCTTAAAGTAGCAGCACTAATTCCTAGTAATTTTGCAAATTTATCTTGCGATAATCCATATTTACTTCTGATAGTTTTTACATCAGTTTGTTCAAAAGTAAATGTTCGGCCTGGCTCCATTTTACTATGCATTATTTTGGAACCTTGTTTAATACTTTCAAGCAATTCCTGGAATAATTCATCTTTCATTTGAATTCTCTCTTTACTAATGATTTTAATATTTTCAATTGCTTTTTTGTTAAATCATCTTTTTCTCTTTTTGAATAAATGATCAACATCAATATTATATCTTGCTTTTTAAAAAAATAGTAGATAATTCGATTCCCTCCTCGTTTTCCACTTCTTGAGTCATGCCATCTAATCTTTCTTAAACCGCCGCTCCCAATTATAACATCTCCGGATTTGGGATACATTAAAAGATGATTCTGTAACTTTCTATATTCTTCGTCATTCAGAAGTGGTTTTAATTTTCGGGTAAAGATTGGTGTTTCAATAAACTTCATATTTTAATATAAGCCATTGACGTATGTTTTGTCAAGTAAAATATTTCATCTCATCAAAATTGTTTTTTGAATTAACATAGCTTTATCCAGCTTGTATAATTACTTATAGATATATTAATGTTTTTCGTAAAATTCCATACTCTGGTCTGGAAATTCCTGAATACAAAGTAGCTGTTTCTATTTGGCAAAAAGCAGTCCTTTAGCTTCATTGTTCTTAGACTTTCTATAAAAACTAAACTCTGGCATAATCGCCTTTTTACTATTTTTTATAGTTTTACTTTAGATATTTACTAATGTCAAGGAAAAAATTGGTTATACTACGAAAATTACACCTGTCAGGTTTATTAGATTCTTTTCCCTCAGATGGGATCAATCCTGTAAATCTGACAGGTATAGTAACCCAGGTTTGACAACATTCATCATGAAAATCACAAGAAATAACTTAACGGACATAATAACCTATTGATTTTATTAGATTGATTAGTTTGAAATTCAAAAGTAGGGACTGAACATATGCTTTTTGGTCAGGTGAATTGCCTTGTTAGACCGTAATATTAGTAATAACTGAAACTTAAAATACGATTTATTCTTATAACCCAAAAATTAAAAAATCTAACTACCATGCAAATCGAAAAACAAATTTCGAAAGAATTACTGTATCCTCTAATCGTAATTTTGATCGACTTGTATTAATGATTTGATTAATGGCTAAATAAAAATCACTTCCAACCTTTGGAATCCAGTTTACTCTAATATTTAAGAAAATTCCCTTATCTTCATTATTCCATTGTCCATAAAGACTGGTATATAATTTAGGATTGAAAGCATAATCAATTCGTCCACCCGTTTCGTGTGTTTCAAAGTTTTGCTGTCTAAATTTCAGATTATTCCATTCATAATCGAAACTCAAGTTCAAGTGCTTATTTACATTTAATCTCAAATAGGTGTCACTTTGTAATCTGTTCCCAGTATAATAGTCACCTATACTTATCTCACCTCCTACGACGATTTTTCTTCCGCTGAAAGAGTTGCATTCGATTGTATGACGAGTATACCAATAGCCACCAACTGGAATTATGTCATCATCATGAATTTCGAAAGGTTCGTCCAAATGGTCATAAAAACGCTGTATATTATATTCAAACCACTCGCCGCTTTTCGTCCCGAAACCTAAAGGTCGAAACTCTGCTCCAATTGACTCCAATTTATTAGTATCATCCGACCAGTAATAGTCTATCTCAATTGGTTTAAATTCCATTTGACGAATCCATGGAAAAAATGCAGGGCGTGGATTAAACTGTAACTCAGTGAAAAAGTGTTTATAATTCTTCCTCCTTAAAAAACCAACTTCCGGATTAAAATTATTTTGAACAACATAATAAGCAAGATCATATTCTATAAAATCATTGGGCAAACTGAGATAGATTCGATAAGCAAAATTATCGTTATTTAATGATTTTGCTTTTGATTGCGATAAGGCAAATGCTGCACCAAAACGAATATTTTTATTACCAAAAAATTTTGAGGAAGCGAAGTTAAAATCCGTTCCATAAACATAATTAGATGTATCTGCTGATTTTTTAGATTTTGCAATGAGCCCGACATTGGATTGTCCCCAGATATCTTTTTTGATCCTCAAAACTGAATAATTAGTGGAGTTCTCGGAACCCTTTTTTGAGGTCTGCATGGATAATGCTCCGATCTCTGTTCCTGCTTCTTTACCAAGTAGTCTGATTCCCCCGATTATTGGGACTTCTTCTCTCCCTTTAATGCCTATTCTGCGGCTATAAAATACTTCTGCAGCGCTGCCTAAACCAAAGTCAAACGTTCCTTTTCCTTCTAGAAAAAATTCCCTTTTCTCTGGATAATAAAGAGAAAACCTCGTTAAATTAATTTGTGTACGATCTGATTCTATCTGCGCAAAGTCTGGATGAAAAGTGAGATTTAATTTAAGGTTCGACGTGATTAAATAATTTATATCTCCTCCAATCCTACCCACTCGATCCAATGGATCATCATTTGTTTTTTGAATTCCTCCCATTGTGTATGGTTTAAATTCAAGCAAATGTCCACCTGAAATACCCTCAATTCGGATAAGCGTTCCCGCATGAGAAACCATTTCTAAATCATAATCCCTCGACCACCCTTGCCATATAACCTGTTCTTTTTTTCGTCGAATGTTACGTTAAAAATTTATACCCCATAATTGTTTTTCTTGATTTGAAAATTTCAAAGTGCTAAAAGGGATCTCTATTTCAGCAAACCAACCCTGGTTATTGACCTGAACGGCAACGTCCCAAACGCCATTCCAATCATTGTTAAAACCTCTGCCCTCATCGGTTATAAGTGCATCCTTACGTGCACCATTGGGATTAATAATGAATAAATAACCGTTGCGTTTATCACGATAAGTATCGATTATTATTTCAAAATTGTCCTCACTGGAATGATCAAAATCTCTTTTCACTTCCTGAGCAATCAACAAATCAGGATTTGAATCATAACACCAAATCCCAAAGTAGAGTGTGGACTGGGTGTAAACTACAGCAACTTCTGTTTTTTCGGTAACTGGTTCCCCTTCCGTTAATTCTCTTTGAGTAAAGTTTGAAATTTTGTCTGTTTTTGCCATGCTTTTTCTGAGAGTATACCATCCAGTTTGGGGACTGAATTAACTTTTAGTGCTCTTATTTGATTAGGATAAGATACTTGAGCAATCAAATTATTGCTAAAGGAAAAGGTATTTAACACGATAAAAATGAAAGACTTCCAAAATATAGTCTGAAATTCAGAATAATAAGATGAATTCAAATTCATACAAGCTCCGATTTATATGATTAAAGAAAAGTTTCTTCAAAGAACAAAATACCAATTATTTGTATATTGACGATTATTTTTTATAGCGGTCTAACACTTGCGATAACGTGCAAACTTGGAGTAGAGTAATTTGTGGCATAGTGAAACGGAGCCACAAATTGCGGTGCGGAAAGTTTGTCACGTTGATTGCATAGTTATGTGTAGCCTCTCCTTTTTTCGCACTTTAAACTTGATACTAAATGATTTATTCCAGTTCATTTTAACTTTTCTATGTTCGCTACCAGCCAAATGCGGACGTTTAGTTGACAGGCAAAAGGCAAGACATGACACAGGTTCCTTTGCTTAGTTCACCAATTGACAGCCTCGAGAAATATTGCCATTGAGACGTTATTTAAATGATGCAGGCTGCCTGACTTTAGCAGTAGCCTTTGTACATTATTATGGACAAAACCACCTTTCGGAATTAAGAAATTCATTTTTCCTCTAAATAAATATTCTTCCTGCCTATCAATAGTTCTCGCCACTGAATCAAAGCCCTTTTGAAAATCATTTTTATATCTATTTATTAGTTTTGCATCGGGGTCACTATCACCCCTTTTTGCTTCGTTTAATATTTCTCGAAACAGTTTTCTTAAACCCCTACAATTCTCATAAATAGGATGATTGAATGATCTTTGGGGGGCAGCGCAAAATATAAATTTTTTGTCAGCGATCAAATCAGAGACATCTTTTAAGGGATAGGACGATACCCCATTGTTTCTTACTTGTGCTGTATTTATCTCTTCCCAACGAGTTCTACTATCCGTCAGAATTGTGGAACCTGTTACCTGAGCCGTGAAAAGCGCCATCTCAAAGTTAGGTGACATGCTGCTCATCATAAGCTGCCCACCTTGGGCATAAAGATCATCCTGCAAAAGAGCAAGTGGATCGTCCTCATTAAGGCTTTTCATATATTGAACGATAACATCAATCTCTGCCCGTGACAATTCTGGACTTGATTGTGCTATCTGTTGAATTAATTGTTCTTTTGACAATCCCCTCATTGTTCGAGCAAAGTCGTCTTTGCCTAACTCCATCATTCGTTCTGCTTCTTCTTTGTTTATGGGCGTCCTCGTCTTTCCGTGGACATGTTAAGTAGTTCTCGATGAAGGAAATTGTCAAACATGCAGGGGTCAGGAATAAAGTTGACGATGCCCGACCAAATAAATGGCTCTAAATACAAGAACAATAAAATATTTTTTAACGTTTGATATTTGTGTTGGTGAGGATTCTCTATAGGGCTGAATTCGGGATTAACTGCTTTGGGATGAACAAATGGATGCTGAATAATGACTTCATCAAAGTAAGGCACTGCCCCTAGTGGAAGCCATATAACTCTCGGGTCTAACATTCCAGTATAAACAGCTCGCAGTGTGTTATCAGGCCTCGGTAACAAGCTGAATAAATCCGTTTCTATTGGCCAAAGAGACCAGTATAACTTGTGGATGTCTACTATTTGATCATTGCTCAACTCGCGCCTTACATCATCCCAAGTTTTTCCTTTATTTAATCCCAAAATATCATAAACACCTCTATACAATACGATATTGCGTTCCCGAATACTGAGCACATTCCACGATGGCCTATTCTTTTCCGGCTTTCCTTCACAGCACTTTTTGAACTTTTTTCCACTCCCACAACCACACGGATCATTTCGACCAATCTTCTTTTTGGGGGCGTCTTTCTTTAAATGCACGTTTTCAGGATATTCACGGCCGTAAGCATCTTGGTAGTAAGTGCTTCCATCTTTATATCCAACATAGATTTCACCGTCAAAATGATGTAATTAATCTCTGGGCGGCAGGAGGATATTTTTTAATTCATGCCACTTAAAAGAACAGAGCTTTTCAGGATAAAGCCATTCCTCTTCAGCCGTCGCGATATATCTTTTTGCACGACTTTTTAGCACTATATTGATCGCGGCAACCTGATCCCTATTTAACTGTCTTGACCTGATATATTTATCAGTGCGCACCATGCTCTGCCGCATGAGCTTGGCGTGGGTTCTTTTTTCAGTAGGATCAACAGAATCAGGAGCTTTCGCATATTCAAGATTCGTGAGTAATAGGCAATGATTCCTGTTTAATGGAAATATTGTTTGACTTGCTTTTAATGCGATTGAAGGGTCATTTGGATAGCTACATAATTCGCTATCAGGTGGGCAAGCATAGTTGTATATCGTTACCGGATGATCTGAGATGATGAACTTTATATCAGAATTCTCAGCGGAAACTATCTCCCTCACTCCCTCAGTCCACAAGGTACAATGTAAGTTTCTTATGGACTGCATCTCCACCATCAATTCAAGTTGACTAAGGTCTGGGTATTGCTTTCTTATCCAATCTAAACCTTTGGGCGTGCGAAGCTTTTGTGTATCTATATAAGAAAAAAAGTTGAAAAAATTCTCGTGCCAAGCTCTCATGTCGATTTCAATGAAGGCGCGAATTGCCCTCGCACCCGAATCATCAATTTTGCCGAAGAGAAATTTCTCTATATCATCAATGATGTAATTGCCAAAGAAGGTTGTATAAAGGTCAGTCCGATAGAAACATCTTGAGGTCGGCCAATTATGACGATCATTGAAAGTAATGATTCTTCCGTCTGGTAGTTCTTTTTTGTCAGGATAAAGATCTAAATAACAGAGTATATTACTGTCGTTTTTTAAAAATCCTTTTTGATACCACTGGGGAACATAGTGATTATCTCTTGTTTTCGACATTTCCCCTCAGCCCTTATTCAAATTCTGATGACCACTTCGGGTCGATTCCAGTCATTCCTAAAACACATAACGGTGAAGTCTGAGGTACGAGGTGATACAATGAACGGATTTTCCACCGCTGGAAATAATGCCCAGGAAACTCCTAAAATCCAAGTTCATCGAACAGCTCACCTCGTTACCTCCAGACAATGGTTAGGTGTGTTTTGTTAAGATATTAAGGCATTGGCCAGAATTTTACTGTTCCTTCAGAAGCGATAGCATTTATAGCCTCAAGAGGAAGTCCGTAACGTTTTGCAAGTACATTATATGCACTACTTGAAGCACCTGTTTTATCCTGATAATCGACTAATTCATAAAATATTTTCTTCTTTTCAGATTCCGGTATAGATATTAGTTCCTTATATTTCGTGCCATTAACTGTTTTTTCTGAATATTGTAAGTTCGTGTATTTTGATTTAGACATTTGTTGCTTAGGTTCTTGTTTTACTGGCGCATATCGAGAAATAATATTTTTAGAAATAGATGGAATATATGTGCTTGACTCATTATTGTTTTGAAAACTAATTAATTTAATTCCTAATATAACTCGAGTTTCAGAATTACCTTCTACAATAATAGGATCACCAACTGCTAAGATTACAGCTGTACAACCAGTAAGTGAGCCAGAAAATGAATTAATTAGAATAAATTGAGATGTGGAACCAGATATGTTCACCCAAGAATTATTTTGAGCAAATCCTTGCTGTTTCCATAATAATTTACCATCGGGAGAAAACAAATATCCCTGTAAAAGAATCATGTATTTTTTACCTTGTGCTCCATCTATCACCTTTAGATTTGAAGACAAAGCATCTAATTGTAAACTGCCCTTAATATATAATGCAGGTCCAGAACCAATGTCAGTTAATCCAGATTTCACATTAAAATGTGTAATATCAATATTTGAACACGGAATACGGGATGGATAGTAATCGACACCATGAATAAATATTTTATCTGGAAATAGGCTTATCAGTGCTTTTGAAAACCAGACTGAAGAATCGGACAATATGTCCTGTGCAATTAAAAAAGAACTCAAAATATTGAAAAAAATGAAAGAACAAATTAAGATATTTCGCTTCATAATAATCTCCAAAATAGATTTTATATCTTTGATAATATATCTGCTTTTTTCTTTTGAAATTCTTCTTCAGTGATGATACCAGAATCTTTTAATTCAGATAATTTTTTTAGAATATCTAAAGGATTTTCACTAGATGATAAGGTTTTGATTTCATGATCTATTTTTCTTCCAGATTCAATAGCATTAACAAGTTCGATTTCTTTATCTTTCTCAAAAGTTTTAAATTCAAGCTGATCATGGGATGTATGTATTCGGATTGTACGGTGTCCCATAATAGACTTCCTTTCGATCGATGTTATTTTTTTTAATGGAATTGTTTCAAGAATTTGACCCAATACTCCTTTTCTATAGAAAACTACACGTTCACCAGTCACTATCAATACACCATTGTACTGCGTCTTATTGCCTTTACCCGTCATTTCACCAATATATCCAATGCCCCATGCAATAATTTTTTCTCCAGGATTTAGATGCGACTCTTTAAATTTTATTAAATGTTTTGATTCCTCTGACATATTAATTCTCCTTATATACACCTAACGCCGATGCTCACCGGTGCGGGACCAGGAGCGGATCGTGTCCATTTGCAGCGCATTATTAGTTCTCTTTTGTATTCTCAAAGGCAATGCTTTTCAATTCTATAATAGGATATTCAGGCGTTACAAGAAAAACTTTGCCGAGATGAACTACTCCCCACTTCCTGTTAACTTTAACAAAAACTTTCTTACCATTTATTTCACAAAATATGTCATCCCAATTAGACATTCCATTTTTAATTTCTTCCAATGTTAACTTAATACGAATCTCAATTGACAGCCGTAAATACGGTAGCAACAGATACCCGACTTTAGGGGGAGTTGTTAGATCATATCTTCTTTTCCTTGACTCATACCATAAATATTTCGCACTGGGGCCAAGATGCAAAGAATCATATTTTTTCATAAGATGCACGGCATGAGCAATACCTTTCAATATTATCCTTGACTCGATATGAAGATACTTATGGTCTGACCACTCTTCTGGTAGTTCTTTGTGACTTATATCTGAATTACGTTTCTTTTCAAATCCACTATACTGTATGTACTTAATATAATTATTTGTCTCTTCTTCCAAAGCCTTTAACTTCACGCTAGCAAAATAAAAAGTAAGTCTTCCAATTTTCCTTTCAGCTAGCTCAGATAGGCGGGCAACAATCTCATCGGTAAGCTTTTCAGTAAGAATAAATAGTCTATTTAAGCCTAGATTCTTTTTATTATCCAAAGGGTCAGAGGATCTAGTTTTGTAGATTATAAGCATTAGGTCTTTATAAAGAACCCAAGATGAAACGATTTCACCAATCTCACCTCGGAGATTGGATATCAAATTATCAACATTAGTTCGATGAACTTTCAATTTGTGTTTGCTCATAAGTAATACCACCTAACGGACAAGTATCAGCCACAGAAAATGAAACGAAGCGAAATGATTGGTTTTAGAAAACATATTGTAAACTCTCAAATCTCTAAGTCATCGAACAGCTTTTTCTGTTGGCTGAATACTATGGTTAGCATTGCCTCTTTCTTATACGAAGCGAAATTTTGAAATTTACTGCTAAGAAAAACCATCAATACTTCTATTCTACAAAAATCTTCTGTTCATCAACTTCCGCTAAAAATACAGATTACCGTTTCGACTTACAACAACTTTTTAGTTCGGTACAAACAATCAAAAATCTGCCAAACATTTTGTATCCCCACAAATCTCAAGAAAAAAGGAATAGTTTTTCCCTGAAAGGAACAACCGCAAGAAAATCCGCAAAAACTATCCTTACGCTAAATTTCAAAATCCGACCCTATTCGGTATACGCTAAGAAAAATCGATCCGAAAAAAAGATGTTTTCTTTATTCGTAAACTTCATTCTTGTCGAGGTAAAATGCTTCAATTTTCAAAAAGCAAACACAACGGCAAAATTATTGTACAATCGCAAACAGTCTAAAATCGCATAAGCTCATCAAAAAAGTTCGTATTTCTTAAGGCATGCTAACGTCCAGTATCACCTACAGCAATGAATTTATGAATAATAATAACAAAGTCGCAAACATTGGATTCATCGAACAGCTTTTGCTGTTAGGTGAATACGATGGTTCTACGACGGCTGAAAGGAAAATAGATAATGATAAATCAAACAAAAAAAGCATGTGTTAATTGTAGATATTATGTGAAGGGTAAAGATGATGAAACTGGGGAATGTCATCGGTATCCGCCGGAAAATAATTTGTGGCCAAATCCAATGAGGGCAGAATTTTGTGGCGAGTTCAGAAAAGAAACAATAATAGATAAATTTTGTAAATGGAAGATTAATAAACACTATGATTATTGAGCCGTCATAGAACGGTAACGCTTCACCTACAGCGAATGTGATTGCGTAAACCTCTCACTTTTCAATAATGTCTCCCAAACTTCAAAACCCTAAAATCATGCAACAGCGTTCGCTGTTAGGTGGAAGCGATTGTTAGATCAAAATCACTATATTGCTTCCTTTAAGTATCCACAAGCAAATTTATGTAGCACACTTCCAATCAGTGTTTGATATGGAATACCCTCGCGTGTTGCTCTTCTTTGGAGCGCAGATAGATCACTATCTGAAATCCTTATATTAATCTTACGTTTCTTTTTCATTGTATTATGAGCAATTGCTTGGAAGTCTGTTTCTGATTCCGAGAGCGTAAGTTTTCCTTTTTCATATGCTTCTAGGATTTCACTCTCATAATTATCAAGATTTAGTTTATTTTGTTTTTTTTGCATTTTTCCCTCCAAGATATTTCTTTGTAGCTTTTCTGCTTGGAATAATCGTTTTAAGAAAATATTCGCTTTCTTCAATTACGAATGGAACTAAATAAGCGTAATTATCTATATCAATTATCATAATCTTTTGATTTGGATATTTGTCTTTATTAGGGTGATCAGTTTCAATTACTTTTGCTCCTGATTCAATTCTTTGGACAATTTCTTCAAAAGTAATCCCTCTTTCTTTAGCAAGGATTTCATTTTTTTCTGCGTTCCATCTAAATATTCTCACAATACTAAAGTAAGACTTTATATAGACAATGTCAATCGTTTTTTAGATTTATTCTATCTTGATCTAACCACTAAACCCCGCAGTTAGCGAAATAACTTATTTCTTTAAAAAGCATAAGGAATCCAATAAATTGATTGATTTTTATAAAGGAGGACTCCTTATGCTTAATGCTTTTATCGATGAATTTTCTCTCTATTGCAAAAACCTCTCTTATGCTGAAAATTCTATCAAAGAACTTATAAGATATACAAACGATTTTAACAATTTCATTAATAAACAGCAATTAAAAATACCATCTGAAATTCATTATATACATCTACATGAATTCCTTGCACTAACACCGGCTACTCCTAATACTGTTAAAGGACGTCTCTGGACTCTTAAAAAATTCTTCAACTTCTTAAAACTAAATGACTATATCAAAAATAACATCACAAAATCTCTATCTCCACCTAAAATCCCTATAAAAGAAACTGCCTTTTTTACACAAATGGAATTGAAAATTATATTTGAACATTTAGCCGCGAATTTAACTCAAAAAAATGGATTGCGTGATTTTTTACTTTTCTCATTTATGGCTGTTTTAGGATTGCGTAAATCATCTGTCATTAAAATTAATACGGAAGATATCGATGTTATTAATCAACGCATTTTCATACAAGAAAAGGGGCTGAAAAGTAAAAGACCTATTCTAATACCACTATCCATCTTTACGCTCCTAAAAGAATTTATCTCTCGAAATAATTTATCTAAAGGCCCTTTATTCCTCCTCTCCCGGAATAATAAACGTTTAACATTAAATACTCTGGATAAGATCGTCAGGCTCATAAAAGAATCGCTGTTGGCTTTGAATCATACTTTCGCTAAAAATCTTCATCCACACATCTTAAGACATAGTGCTGCAACTCAAGTTAATGAAATTGCAGGTTTCAATATCACAAGAGATATGCTCGGACATAAAAACATGCAAAATACAAGAAAATACATTCATCTCTCTCCAACAGCATACGCCAATTATATGAAACGACATCCTTACTTCTCAACTGAAAGGAACATGATATGAACAATAAAAAATTAAACCAACTACTCTGGCATTATCACAAAGAATTAAAATTATTAAAAAACTTCTCTGAGGATACCGTCAAAACTTATATCTCCTGTGTTATTAAATATTTCGACTATGCCGGATCAAACCTTCATATTGACCCTTTGCAGACAAAAGCTGAGCATCTCTTCGAATTTATTCTTTATCTTAAAAAATATCTCTCTCCCAGCAGAGTAACTCATTTCCGAGCGGCGCTTAAAAGATTTTTTACACTCCTTTTTTATCTCGATATAATCGGGACAAATCCGGCAGAGAATCTTCTGTCTATTAGACGAATTAAATCCCAACGCTATAAACCTGTACCGGCTCTTATAATGCTCAAACTCATTGACTCCATCGACACTCAAAAGATGAATGGCAAGCAAGACCTGTTAATGATATTGCTGCTCTGGTGTTTAGGACTGCGATCAGGCGAGATGCTTCATCTGAGAAAAAACAATATAAAAATTATTGATCAGGAAAAGAGAATTGCTTTGATTACTATAGATGGTAAAGGCGCAAAACAAAGGGCTTTAATGGCTGTAGATAAACTTTTTGATCTCTTGACCGAATTTATTAATCCTTTAAAAAATGATGACCTGCTCTTTCCGGACAGATATCATAATAAAGCTATTCACGATACCACCGTAAATAGACGTATTAAAAAATATGCCGATAGGACTAATATCTATATGCATATCACAGCACATTGTCTAAGGCACTCTTTTGCTACCGAAATGTATTATGAAAATGTTCCATTAGAAGCCATTCGCACTATGTTAGGACATGAAAATCTGGCTGAAACTTCCAATTATATTCATGTAAACCATGAAGACATAACACATGCTTTATCACTACTATCAATAAAAGGAGATGATTATGCATTTTAGAAAAACAGATTTTAACGATAATATTGAACCTTTCCTCAACTACAGGGAACGAATCGGGTATGCTACTAAAGAAACCGTTCGCTCTGACCGTATAGACCTCAATCTATTCGGACGTTTCATCGAAGATAAAAATCTATATAATATCAACGGCAAATCAGTGATTGACTTTCAGCAATATCTGGTCAATGAACGCAATAACTCTCCGGCTTCGGCTAACCGGAAAATATTTACACTGCGCGCTTATCAGAATTTTCTTGTCTTAAATGAGGTATCACAGGCTCAGAATTTACCTTTCAAAAATGTGTTGAAAATCAGGAATGCCAGACCTCTGCGCCCTAATTTCCTCTCAGAAAACGAAATTAAAGAACTTTTTGACCCTATTAATATAAATAGTATTCTGGGATTACGGGATTACGCCATTTATGCTTTGATGTACCTTTTAGGACTGCGCGTGGGCGAAGTCCATCGACTCAATACAGATGACATCGATTGGCAAAATGATACTATCACTATTCATGGTAAACGTAATTAAAATAGAGACCTGCCTTTATCTAAAGAGATTAAAGCAATACTGGAAAAGTATCTCGCTGTAAGAGCATACATATATAAAAGCAATGAAAATGACGCTCTATTTATCTCAAAAAAGGGGAATAGAATTGCAATAAGGACCATTCAAGATAACTTCCAAAAACTATTAATATCCGCTAAAATCAAAAAACATTTCCCTATTACATGCCATACTTTACGGCACACTTGCGCTACTTTGCTTAATGAAAAAGAGGTCAAAATTCTCACTATCCAAAATATATTGGGTCATTCAAATCCTAAAACCACTACGTCTTATTACCTGCATTCAACTCAAAAACGTATACGGGATGCCATGGAAAAACTACCTTTAGTCGGCTTTATTAATGATTTGATTGAAAACGGAACAATTATGCTAACATATCAAAATAGATATTCAATAAAAACAGGATAGCAAACTTAAAAGCGCTCTTTAACATACTGTCTTTTTATGGAAAAATAATTCCGAAGGGAATAGTACGTCTGTAATCTTTTTATCTTTTATCATTAACTGTTTACTTGACATAATATTTTACAAAGGTTAAGTTTATTCAACGAAAAAAAACAATTTTGGATTCCTTGAAATAGATTTACTCTTTTAAATCAGAGAAAAAAGCCGACTAACTGTGCTAGTAACTGCGGGGTTCGACAAAACTCACCTGCGTAAAATTTTAATCCGCTTACCCTTCAACTTCTCAAAAACCTTACCCAAACTCGCCAAATTCATCAAAAGTGAACAGCTTTTTACGTCAGGTGAAGTGATTGGTTAGCATTGCCCTCTCTTTGTCCGAAGAGAAATTTTGAAATTTGTTACTAAGAAAAATCATCAATACTTCTATTCTACAACTATCTTTAGATTATCAACATACTTTGAAAATATAGATAACAACTCTGACTTATAACTAATTTTTACTCCAGCACAAACTATAAAAAACCCGTAGAACATTTTGTGTTACCACAAAACTCAAGAAGTAAGGAACAGTCTTTCCCCGAAGGAAACAAACTGAAGTAAAACCGCAAGAACTATCCATACAGAAAATTTCAAAATCCATCTTCTTTCGTTACGCCTTATGAAAAAGCTTTCTTTAAAAAGATGTCTTTTATTCGCAATCTTCACGCTTATAGAACCACAATTCATCTTTAGTCAAATTTAAACTTTATACATACATCATTTATTATTATTATCGCATTAGGCTGCTAACGACAAGTATCAGCCACAGAAAGGAAACGAAGCGAAATGATTGGTTTTAGAAAACATAATGTAAACTCTCAATTCTCAATTCATCGAACAGCTTTTTCTGTTGGCTGAATACTATGGTTAGCCATTAATTATTACCGGAGTTAAGAATGACAAAAAGAATAAAAAAAGCAAGGTCTGTTACTAAAAAAGAAATTGAATCGTTTAGAAATTTAATTGAATTAAATTATAGGGAAAGTGGAATACCTTATGCTGGATTTGATGAGATACTTTGCTATGAATTACATAGTCAGCCAATAAATCCGAGGATGATTATATCTACTTCAACTGGAAAGTGTACTGGATTGACTTTTAAAGAACTGGCTAATAAATGGGGCATTTCACTTCCTTTTCTTGGCAAATTAATTAGAGATCATTGTGAAAAACTGTAATTATATTATTTCCCTTCTGCGTTTAACTCTTTACATCGCTTACATAAGGGAAGTCCACCAGTACCCGCAGTGCGATTATAAGATTCGATGTTATTTCCCTCCGTACACTTATTATTATTGTGATGTACGGTGGTCCCTTGTCTCTTTGAATGGAATGGAGAAACTTTCATATTGTACTCCTTTCAGTTTTTATTATAGTAACAGACCTTTTTTATATTGGCTAACGGCAAGGCTGAGATACGAGGTGATACGAAGCGACAAACTTTCAATTTTCAAAGCCCTTTAGTAAATCTGAAAATCTTAAAATCATCGAAGAGCTCACCGAGTTTTCTCCAGCCAATGGTTAGATGACATATTTTTATATCTTAAAATTCAACACTATTACTCTTTATTAATCCATAATCCATTATCTTTTAATATTACATTTGGAAAATTTGTCACAGCATTTACTTCTTTAAACCGGCCAATATTATTCATTTGTTTCCAATTATCTTTTTCTAGTACAAACACATTATTTTTATTGTTTTTAAAAGCAAATGAATTTCCATATTTGCCAATCATCTTAGGATAAAATGGTAATTTAATAGACTTTGCTGTCTTCATTTTATTATCAATTATATATAATTCATGAAAATCTTCGGATTCACCGTAATTATATTTAATACAATAAAAAATAGAATTAATATTTATCGCATTGAAATGATCCGATCTATATATGTTACTTTGTAACTTTATTGTAAAGAAGTTTTGATCGGTAAGTGAGAATAATTCTAATCCCATATTAGTATGCAATAGTAAGTTACCATTATTGAAATCAAGAATTTTGTACACACTTCGTAAATTATTAAATGATATAATTTGTTGATGATCACTATTAAAAAATGAAACAGAATTTTTACCTATCTTCGCATAAATATCATTATTGAAAATATATCTAGGAGTATCAGTATGAATTTGGATAGAGTCAAAATCACTAAAATTGCTATGAAATTTCTCGATTTTAAAAATATCTTGGAGAATATCATATTTACAACGCTTAGTTAATATACCCTCTATTTTTGGAATATTGTGTTCTATTGATGGTAAATTCTCGGGTGAATTTCCTAAATAAGTAAAAGTATTTTCGGATGAATTGTATAACGTAATAACATTATTAGAAGTACTTACATAAAACTCATCTTCCGCTTTAGCAAAATCTATAATGTCTATTCTTTTAGCAGATATTCTATTGTTGATTTCATTTCTGTAGCCTTCCCATGTTTTTGAATTCCTATAGTAAATCAATACTCCTCCTGGTGAATGAACATTAGCAGAAAATGGGCAGAAAAAACAATTGAGAGAACACCCCATATATTTTATTATGGGTTTAGAAGCATTAAATTCACGAATGAATATATCATTAAAATTTTCCCATTTATCACTTTCTATAAACCATCGATCAAGACTACCGGAACCAGCAATCCACAAACAATTTTCATATTGATCATATAAAAGTTTATAATTATTTGTACTTTTCAATCCTGAATTATTAGGAGTAAACTTTTTAATAATACTATCTGTCTCTGGATTATAGATAAATATCCCTTTTCGATTCGCAGCATACAGAAATTTCCCATCCGAAGCCATTGAGATAATAATAAAATCTTTAGTATCATCACCTAAATAGAACACATCAAATACTTGATCTTTTATATTGTATTTTGCTAAACCACCTTCACAGGAATAATAAATAGAATTATTCACATTCACGAATTGTAACCGGAATGGGATATAATTCCTTTCAATACTCATATTTGGGAACCAAATTCTATTATTCATTTCTTTGGAAAAGGAAAAAGCCCTATTTACTAAAAATATGTTTACAATTACAAATATTCTTAAGTATACTTTATTAAAATTCACTTAATCCTCTTATTATCGTATTTATTTGTAGATCATCTAACGGGCTGCGAGATGAGCCGCCGTCGGTTGGGGGCGGAAATTGCATTTATGCAATTTTCCGTGCCAACCGACCGAGCGGAGCGAAGCCCGAAGGGGGTCGGCTCGATTGAGTTTGATAGGCGGAGCGTGAGCGGAGCCTATGAAATTCAATCGGCTCATCTCGCAGCCCGATAAGCGGATGAGCGAAGCGAGAGTGAGCATCAGCGAGCGGTCCGCTTATCGGAAGAACTCACCTGCGCAAAGTTTAATCCGCTTACCTTTTAACTTTTCAAAAACCTTACCCAAACTCGCCAAATCCACCAAAATCGAACAGCTCTTTGCGTCAGGTGAAGTGGATGGTTATGTTGTTTTTGTTAGAATTGGATTTCTCCAGTTCCATTCGATTGGAGGTGTCTCTTTAACTTCATTCGGTGAAATGAATATGTTCTTGTAGTAAACCTCAATGAGTTCTTTGTTATTTTCTAACGCTTCAATATCCATCGGATTAAGAGAAAAGGTATATTGATGATCGAGTAATTCGAATTTCTCTGGAGAATCGAGTTCAAATGAAACTGAATATTGACCAGTTTTCCAGTTGAAAGATTGTTTTATAAAGGAATACATATCCTTCATTTCCTCGGAGTTAACGAAGTTATCTGGCTCGTAAGCGTTTGTACCTTTTAGGAAAATAAGCTTCTTTAGACCTTTGTCATCAAGTTCCTTCCGCTTTTCTAGATATTGTGGGTTTTGAAACTGTATGAATCTTTCTTCCACCTCTCTTGGGGTAAGCTTAATTGCAAGTACCGACTGTTCTTTCTCAAATGGAATTGTTTCAGCATCAGGTGAACGCATCTGTAGAAGCTGTTGAGTAATTCCCTGCCAGAGAAATTCTGTTTTATAACCTGATTCATGTTTGACTATAACTTTGATACCTGTTATAACAATATCCTTATTTTTTACGGAGAATGCCATCCTCATATTGAAAATTGGGCCAAGAACTGAAAAACCGATTTCTGGGAATATATGGGTGATAATCCGAATTTGAGGTTTAGTCACCCAATTTTTGATAAAAGAAACAAAGTGAGGCAACCATGCTAATGCCCCAAGGATAGCTAAAATGTGATAGAATGTCATTGTAACTCCTATGTCAACCTAACGGTAAACGTATGAGATACGGCGATTTTCAAAGCGTCTAACTTTTACAATTTGCATAACTCCGAATAAAGTCCCAAAATTTGAGTTTGTCGAACAGCTCAAGCCGTTATCTCCATACGATTGTTATACCACATTTTCTTATAATATTTTAATAAATCTACACATCTAATTGGTCTTATAATTTTTGATTTTTGATAATATAAACATTGGTTTTTCTTGTATTGTTTTTTTGTCCTTAAATTCATCAGAGATTATTTTAGCTAAATCCCAAATAGTTTTGCTTAAGGCAGCTGAATTCAATAACAAAGGGCCTCCGAAATAAAACGATAATGACAATAACACAATATCTACAGTTATTCCAGTGGTTCTCTTAAAAGTCGTTCTTTTTAAATTTGTTATATTCTTATCAAGTTCTAAAATACCTTTTTGAATGATATCATTAAAAATTTCTTTGGATATTTTTTTAAAATCTGTTGAACCCTGATTTTTGTCTACGTCCTTTATTCCTTGAATTATAGTGTTTTGAAAATTAATTAGCGAATCTTTATAATCATTTTTTATTTTAAATAGTGTTTCCGTCTTTACATTCTCTAAATACGGGATAGGTATTGACCAAATTGATTTTAAAACTCTATCATTTATAGCAGAATTGATATTAGGAATTAAGTTTGCTTCATTAAAGGCATTATTTATATTTATTCCTTTTAATTGATTTGATACGAGTTCAACTTTTTCTGGAGGTAAAAACGGAGCGTAAGTCACAAATCCCTTCTCAATAAGATTTCGTCCATTATTTAGTGTCCAATTAAGAAAAGGATCGATTTCATATGGAACGCTTCTAAAATGTGGAATACTTAATAGTTCGTTTAATTCATTTTTATTACTTTCAATCCACATAAGTGGACCGTAGCCTGAAAAATCTAATGGAACATCTGCCATCATTCCGCCACCGCCTGAAGGTATTAGTGATTCATGTCTAATTACTATATGATCTGCAAACAAGGATACTTTTTTAACTTTCTCATCTAAGTCATTTATTTGATCGGTAGAAATCATCAATTTAAGACCGGATTTGTTCGCTATCACCGCTGAAAGAGCAGAACTTCTTGCCCCATACCAAAATACCCTCCATGAACCCCAACCCATTTTTTTTGCCTTTGAAAGCTCCCTATAATATTCGTTTATAATCTCAGTATTTAGATCATCAATATTTTTTTTCATTTTTATATCCTTGACATGTTATATACTTCGATTTGAGATAAAATCCATTTTTATGGTATAACGGACGTAGCTCACCTGCGGGTGGATTAGAAAATAAAGGCTATGATAAAATCAGAAAAATCAAATAAAACGAACAGCTCTAACCGTCAGGTGAAGTGGATTGTTGGGTTGCGAAAGGAGAAATTATGAAAGTCTATGGATATACAATGGATGGCTCAACCATTTGGTTTGATAATCAAAACGAACGAGATGATTATCTGAGAGAAGAATTCAATGTTATGGACAAAGAATACCCAGAAGATGAGAAACCTGTTGCCTGCGAAAGCGCAATGACGAAAAAGGAATTTGATAGATTACCAGAATTTGAAGGATGGTGAGCAACCCAACTAAGTAAGGTGAGATACGCCGAATAAAAGGTAACAAATGAAAGGATTAAAATTATGAAAGAGCAAAAGACCGAAAATCACGCAACCGCTGAAGGTGCTAGCTGGTGGCATAGTGTTGATGACGAGTTACCACCTGTGGGTGAAACTGTAATAATTTGGTATTATGGTAAGTATAGATATGCAGAAATAAGAAAAGAAAATGGCAAATCTATTTGGTGTGATTGTTACGGGCAAGATTTTGCTTTACCGATAACATATTGGATGCCATTACAAGCGAAGTCAGCTAGAGGCAGTGGGCGTTAGATATGGTGATGAAAGAAAAATAGCAAACCGAGCAATTAGCGATCTAAAAGTATATACTTCGGTTGATGTTGTGGCAATATTAACAGCATATTATGATCTTATGATTAATAGGGATTAATAACTAAGTAAGGTGAGGTACAGCGGATAATAAAGCGAAAATAGAAAGGATGTAGAAATGAATAAGAAAAGTGAAAAGTCTAAAAATCACGCAACCGCTGAAGGCGTTAGCTCCAGCAAATTGTTAGGTTGCCGAAATATATTAGACAAACTTTGGCTTAAAGTAAAAAATATGAGAGGATATGACCTTGAATGGGAATGGATGTCTGAAACAAAAGACGGAAAATATCTCAAAAGAGAACAATTACTCAACTTAATTAATAAAATTAAGAAAGAAAAGGCAGGCTAACGGGCTGCGAGATGAGCCGCATCCTGTACGCAGCAAGGAGAGAAAGGATTTCTCTCAGATGCGAGTACAGGACGTAGCCGCCGTAGGCGGGGTCGGCTCGAACGACATTGATAGGCCGCCGCAGGCGGACTTTCATAGAGTGAGCCAACAACTCCCGTGCCGATAAGCCGACCGCCTGCGGTCGGCTTATCTGCGTGGTATAACCTGCATTCAAACACGAGGAGAGAATATTATGGCCGATCAAAAAAACTTCAAAAAACCGCAAAAACCTGACAGCTATAAACGTCAGGTTGATGCAATGGTTAGCGGGACTATTCCAAAATATTGATTAATTTCTTTAAAAATGAAAGGATCGCCAAATGAAGAAAACAATTTTTTCTAGAGTTTTAGGTAGAGGTAAAAAATCATCAATAAACTTGCCCCAATGGCTGAAAATATTGCGAGAATTTTACCAAAACCCTTCTCTTCCAATAAGTTATTTAACAGAGAATATGCCGAATGACTATCTAACCAGAATGTCATTTTTAATTTTTTCTAATCTTTTAACAATGAGGTCACCTATGAAAAAACTACTTTCTTTTAAACTTGAAAATAGTGGTATTCAAAAAGATATGATTATTCAAAAATCCATTCAAGTATGTCGCTTGGGAAATGGTAATATCAATTTTACTATTGATCACAAGCAAACAACTCCCGGTCAAGAAATATATGAAATGATCGAACTGACGCAAGAAGAAGCCGAATATTTTTTGGCGGTTTTATCATCTCTTTTAACGTATAACGGACAAGCATCACCTGCGGGTAATAGAAAGGAAATGATGTGATAAAATCAGAAAAATCAATTAAAGGTGATAGAGCTAACTGTCAGAGGGAGCGAATTGTTAGGTGCATTTATGGAGATGGAAATGACATATATAGAATATATTAAATTGATATTTCATAAGCCTAAAATGTCTGATAAAATGGCTGATGCAATTTTATGGGGATGTACGGGATTTCCAGAGTTTTGGCATAGCGATCCAATGCGTTGTCTAACAAAACAGCTAAGACATGCAAAGCGATCTCTTGCAAAGGGATTTACCATAAACCAAATATTTGAAGGTACGGATAAATACACCTAACGGCATGGTATAACCTGCTGTAAAGACAAGGAGAAAATACAATGAACAATCAAAAAAACAGTGTAAATCCGCCAAAAGATAAGAGCTCTAAAAGTCAGATTGATGCAATGTTTAGGCATCAATCAAATATAAAGGAGAAAACGTGGCAATAAGAATTAGAATTATAAATGGAATAACAGTCGCTTTATGTGCAGCTGAAACCATTGCAAAACCAAGAGATATATATTTAGATGATAATGCCCACCATGCTTTATCAACAAAATTTGCTATTGATTGGGAATTTGAGGGATTATTAAAAAATCCGCCTAAAGATCCAGTTATTGAAAAAATAATCAAAACACAAATAATTGATGCCTAACGGCACGGGAGTTGAGCCGCATCCTGTACGCAGTGAGGAGAGAAAGGATTTCTCTCAGATGCGAGTACAGGACGTAGCCGCCGTAGGCGGGGTCGGCTCAAACGACATTGATAGGCCGCCGCAGGCGGACTTTCATGGAGTGAGCCAACAACTCCCGTGCCGATAGCATGGACTTTATTTCTATCTATTTGAGAAATATAATTTAAAATATGGAAAAAATTTGTCTGATTTTCCATGTTTTCGATATATATTTCCACTAAATGGAAATCTAAGAAAATATCTATTAGATTTTGTAAATATTCCACTTGCCTATAATGTCTATTTCTCAAAAAGAAAACCAAATGATTTTAAAGGTCGTTTATAAAAAAACAAAAAAGAGTAATCTCTTGACTCGATATGGTTTTCTGACTCCTTTAAATAAATACACTCTGGCATAATCGCCTTTTTACTATTTCGCATTATTTTAGTTTAGATATTTAGGGGGTGTAATAGAATAAATTTTTCATTCATAGTAATTTATCATTATGTTATTTATAAATTCACAATATCAAATATATTAAGATTATGTTATTAAACCCCCTTTGTAATGTCAAGAAGTAAATTCCTGCTTGTTTCTTGTTTAAGGATGTGATTTACTCTTGCTTCTATCATATTTGCCATACATTCTTCTATTAAGTTGTCTCGTCATTTTTCACTACTGATTAAACTATAAAAATAGAGTATCAATGTCAGACTTTATGAACTGTGTCCAAAACAGCTTCAGGATGTTTTGCCGCAACCTGAAGTAATACTCTTGCTGCTCCTTCCGGTTTTCTTCTTCCTTGTTCCCAGTTTCTTAAAGTAGCAGTACTAATTCCTAGTAATTTTGCAAATTTATCTTGCGATAAGCCATAATTACTTCTGATAGTTTTTACATCAGTTTGTTCAAAAGTAAATGTTCGGCCTGGCTCCATTTTACTATGCATTATTTTGGAACCTTGTTTAATACTTTCAAGCAATTCCTGGAATAATTCATCTTTCATTTGAATTCTCTCTTTACTAATGATTTTAATATTTTCAATTGCTTTTTTGTTAAATCATCTTTTTCTCTTTTTGAATAAATGATCAACATCAATATTATATCTTGCTTTTTAAAAAAATAGTAGATAATTCGATTCCCTCCTCGTTTTCCACTTCTTGAGTCATGCCATCTAATCTTTCTTAAACCGCCGCTCCCAATTATAACATCTCCGGATTTGGGATACATTAAAAGATGATTCTGTAACTTTCTATATTCTTCGTCATTCAGAAGTGGTTTTAATTTTCGGGTAAAGATTGGTGTTTCAATAAACTTCATATTTTAATATAAGCCATTGACGTATGTTTTGTCAAGTAAAATATTTCATCTCATCAAAATTGTTTTTTGAATTAACATAGCTTTATCCAGCTTGTATAATTACTTATAGATATATTAATGTTTTTCGTAAAATTCCATACTCTGGTCTGGAAATTCCTGAATACAAAGTAGCTGTTTCTATTTGGCAAAAAGCAGTCCTTTAGCTTCATTGTTCTTAGACTTTCTATAAAAACTAAACTCTGGCATAATCGCCTTTTTACTATTTTTTATAGTTTTACTTTAGATATTTACTAATGTCAAGGAAAAAATTGGTTATACTACGAAAATTACACCTGTCAGGTTTATTAGATTCTTTTCCCTCAGATGGGATCAATCCTGTAAATCTGACAGGTATAGTAACCCAGGTTTGACAACATTCATCATGAAAATCACAAGAAATAACTTAACGGACATAATAACCTATTGATTTTATTAGATTGATTAGTTTGAAATTCAAAAGTAGGGACTGAACATATGCTTTTTGCTTGACATTTATCCAACCAGACTGTATAAATATGTAAATTAGAGAAAAGACAAAAAAAGTAAATGACAAACGATACGTTCAACATCAACTCCTCGAATCAGTTCGCACACCTGACGGCCCCAGACAAAATGTAGTTTTAAATCTTGGTATCCTGGATTTGGAAAAGGATAAATGGAAATTGTTAGCTAATATAATCAAAGAGAAACTATGTAATAAGAATAGGTTATTTCAGATTGACCCGGAAATAGAAAAACTGGCTGAACATTACGCATCTCTAATCCTTGAAAAGCGGTTGCAGCAAGCCTCTGAAGATATAGAAAATAGCGAGGAAAAGGATGAAGATAAAAGCCAGGTGCGATATGAAAGTGTCGATGTTCACTCTGTTTCAACTTCAAATGCAAGAACTCAGGGTGCTGAACATGTTGCTATCAAACAGATGGATGAATATGGACTTGATCATATTCTAAGAAGTCTCCAATTCGACGATAAACAGATCATTTATTCAAAGATGCTTATTGCGGGCAGAATGGTTCATCCTGCGAGTGAAAGGGAAACTGTGAGATGGATAAATGAAACCAGCACCATTAAAGAATTATTGAGAATATTTTTAATATCCTGTTTTATATTGATTTATGAAATATCAGTTGTCGAACTTAGGTTAAGTGAAAAAAGAATATTTAATTATAGAAATTGTTTATAATCCACTAATGAATAACCCACAAAGTGCCGCCTATCGGCGGGGTTAACCCCGCAGTCCGGAAGTTGTCGGACATGTAGCTCATAGGGTGATTAATTCATCACAAAGTGATCTCTATGAGACAAGATCATGAATTAATCAGGTTAAAGAATTCCTGAATAATTATCACTAATTTATTATAAAATCCCGCCCTGCTTTCATAAAGGCGTGAATATTTTTTATCGGAGTTTCCTGCGGTAGATCGCACCCTGTACTCAATATAAAATTCGGATACCTATCCATTTTAGTTAAAAGTTCAAAGACATCCCTCTTCACATCTTCAGATGTACCATTTAACATATTACCTACAGGACTAATATTTCCTATAACAGTTATATTTTCAGGAACTTTTTCCGCTACTTTTTCCAATTCCACTCCGACTTCCTTTGAATCTAAACTTAAGCCATTCACACCTGACTCAGCCATTTTCTCAACTAGATGCATCGTATTGCCGCATGTATGGTAAATAGTACTCACACCTCTTTGAGAACATACCTCAATTATATTCTTTATGTAATTTGAGGAAAATTCTTCAAATTGGTTAGGTCCTAACATAACTGCTGTCGGCTCAAGTATGCAAATAAGGTCAGCTCCGGCATCAATAAGCAATTCAGAATATTGCTTGATCTTATCCGCAGCAAGTTGGGTTAATTTATGAAGCTTATCATTTTCCAGGATAGTAGCCATCGCTGCATTATCAGCACCCATTATCAATGCTGCAAGAGTATATGGACCGGTAACATAAGCACCTTTTACTATATTTGCAGGTAAATTTTCACTCATCATTCCCAGGGTTTTCACATATCCCAAAAGCCGCATATCTTTAGATATATCTATTTCTCTGAGTCTATCAATTTCATCAATAGAGAAACTATCTTTGGGTACAGTTGCCGAATCATTTTTTGGGAAAATTGTGTATCTTCCTATTGCATTTGCTTCAACTGACAAATCCATCAAGGGGAAAATTATATCGGGAGAAAACGTATGCACTAATTTTTCAAATACCTTAAAATGCTCTCCGTAATTTTGTTGGGCTAATTTTATACTGTTATTAACTAAATTGACACCCGGGAATCCAACAAGAGGAGCAACTATTCTTTTCCCATGTTCATAAGTTCTCTTTGTTAAATCCCCAAGACTTATTTTATTCATAAAATAACACTTTCACACTAACAAACTTTATAACTAAAAAAATTGAAGATCTTCTCCACATAGTATTTTAAAGTTATTTAATATTGATTAATAAAAGTAGTGGGTATTAACAGAATTATAAAGTATTTCTTCATCCTTTTAGTTACCTGCATTTTCACTTACTATTTGTTCGTTTTACAACTTAATCATCCAACTGAATTTTACAATAACTATAAATAAATTTCAACCTAAATAATACCCCATAGTAGCTTTTTGGCAGTTTGATTATAAATAGGGATTCCCACTTCTTCAGAGAAACAAAACATAGTTGATCTCAGTATATACTCATTAGAGCTCGCTATGCTCTGTTGAAAATGGTTTTGATTTTCTCTAAATTAATTCCAATTCTAAAGAAAAGGATAAAAATTGCCTACTTATTCATCTGAAAAACTATTTAATCGAGCAGAAAAACTTAAACACCTTGTAGACCCATGTGTTTTATGTCCTAGACAATGCAAAGCGAGACGTCTACATAATGAAAAAGGATTCTGCAAACTAACTGATTCAGCAGTAATGGCAAGTGCGATAGTTCATTTTGGTGAAGAACCACCTATTACAGGGCATTCAGGATCAGGTACTGTTTTCTTATCCGGTTGCAATGCTTCATGTATTTTCTGCCAGAACTATCAAATTAGTCAAATGAGAATTGGGAAACGTATCTCATCAAAATCTTTAGCTGATGAATTCTTGAAGCTGCAGGATAAAGGATGTGAAAATATCAATTGGGTGACGCCAACTCCTCACCTTCCGTTCTTACTGGAAGCATTAGCAATTGCAGTTGAAAAAGGACTAAACCTGCCACTTGTGTATAATACCAATAGCTATATGCGTCTGGAAATTCTTGAGATGCTGGAAGGAGTTGTGAATATTTACCTCCCGGATATGAAATACGGTGAAAACATCTGGGCAGAATCTTTTTCCAACATGACAAATTACTTCGAGATAAGTGTTGCAGCAGTAACAGAGATGGTTCATCAAGTCGGCTCGCTACAATTAAATCAAAGAGGCGTTGCTGAAAAAGGTGTACTTGTAAGGCACTTAGTTTTACCTGAAGGCACCTCTGGAAGTCAAAAAATCTTTAAGGCTATCGCTAATATTAACCCTCAAATTCCAGTCAGCATTATGGCACAATACAACCCATGTTTTAAAGCTATCCATCATCCGATTCTTGGCAGACGTATCACTAAACAAGAATATCAAAATGCTCTTGATGATTTTAAAGAAGCCGGTTTAAAATTTGCTTACACACAAAAACTCGAAGAAATGGAAATCGAAGACTTTTACTTCCCGGATTTCAAACAAAATAATAAAAACATCTTTGGTTTAAAAAAATCCTGCAGTACCTGAAAATATTTTGGAACAATGAGCTACGGAGTACAACTCCTGTAGTCAGAGAAAAAAGGGATTGTGAAAATATTCAAATAGTGGCTTCATTCTCGTTCTGGGGCTATGCTCCGGGACGAACTATTAGTATCGGTTGCAGAGCAAGAGCCCTGCAACCATAATAATATTTGACCAGGAATTTATCAAAACCAATTTTTCAATATTGAATTTCTAGATTCTAATTGTATATTTGTTTGATTGATAAAGTGTATTGGATATTATAATTCAGATTAAAAAATAAATCAGGAGTAGTAGTGATTGACGAAAATAAAAATTATAATAGAGAAAGAGATCAACGGAAAAGAAAATCCTGGGATGAATATTTTCTCGATATAGCAGATATGGTAGCGTCCCGTTCAACCTGTTTTAGGAATAATGTCGGAGCGGTTATTGTAAAAGACAAAGTTATCGTTGCCACAGGATATAATGGTGCTCCAACATATCAACCAAATTGTCTTGAGATTGGTTATTGTTATCGTGATAGACACAAAATAAAATCAGGGACTCAGCTGGAGAGATGTCGTGCAGTTGGTTCACATGCAGAATCCAATGCTGTTGTTCTTGCTGCACGAAATGGTCAAAGTACGTCAGGTGGGACAATCTACGTTGTTGGTCATAGGTTTATTTGTAACCAATGTAAGGCAATTATTGCCAATGCTAAAATTAATCGTGTTGTTCAAAGATATTTGAATGGTGATGTTGAAGAAATAGTACCATCAAGAGACTGGACTGTTCATCCTGTAGATAAGGAAAATTCTGGTTATATTTAATTTGATAATCACGTTTTCCCACCTCAAAGAGGTCCCTTTCCCAAAGGGATCTCTTTGAGACGGGAAAGGGATTCTACAGAGCGGTTTTCACGTTTCACGTTTCATTTTTCAGGTTTTTATGCCGGGTAGGTCCAGCAATTCGTTAAAATTATGAATTACAAAGTCTGGATTTAATTTACGCAATTCATCTTCAGAGCGCATTCCATAGGTGACTGCACACGTTAATATCTTTACTGCTTTTCCGGCTAAAATATCCTTATCACTATCTCCAACCATAATTGCTTCACTTGTTTGAACAGAAAAGCTCTCCAATACATATAGAAGAGGTCCCGGGTCTGGCTTTTTTGCTTCAAGGGAATCACCACCAAGAATTATATCGAAATACTTATGAAGATTGAAGTGTTTTAGAATTTCAAATGTGTAGTAATATGTTTTATTGGAAATAACCGCCATGGATATTCCATTCAGATTGGATAATGTCTCTTTAATTCCAGGATATGGAGTAGTTGTGTCAAAAAGATGTTCCGAGTAATATTCTTTATACTTTCTAACAACTCTGGATAAAAATTTATCATCCCAGGTGTAGTTTTTATCATTATGTACTGATTCACCAAAAGCACGGCTCACTAATTTTGTTATTCCATCACCGACATATCGGATACATTGATTGAGATGAATCGATTTATATCCAAAATAGCTCAGGGTGAGATTAATTGAAGTGGCAATATCCCTGATTGAATCTACAAGTGTTCCATCAAGATCAAAGAGAATTGCTTTGATTTTACGATTGTTCATGTTTGCAAATTATGTATATCTGTGATATTTGTTTGTGTCTATTTATATTTCCTCTTCAACGAGTTTATAATTTCTACTTCCTAATCCAATTTTTTCTCCATATATCAATTGGATATTAGCATCAATATTTGGATATGAAAGTTCAGATATGTTTTTATTATTCGTTTTAGTTAAATCCAGAACTGCCTGGTCTATTGCAACCGGATCTTTTCCTGCTAATACACCAATATCATCAATTATTGGTTTTAAATTTGCCCCCTGACAGTCACAGTCCTTTGTCATATTGATTAAAAATGTGAAGAATCCAATTTTGCATTTTTTTTGCTGGACAATTCCAAGTGCGTGCTCTGCGATTTGCTTCTGAAGTTCAGCTGATGTGCTATCCCATTTGAACTTTACAGCATTGAATCTGCAAACAGTTAGGCATTCACCGCAACCTATACAGATGCTTTCATCTATGGAGGCAAATTTTTCACCAACGTTTATCGCATTTACCGGACACCATTGAGAACAAACGCCACAGGCGGTACATTTATTTTGGTTTATCATTGGTTTAGAGACTGAATGTTGCATAAGCTTACCTTTTCTACTAGCCATTCCCATGCCCATGTTTTTAATCGTCGCCGCAAGTCCTACGTTTATATGACCAGTTACATGGGTAATTACTATTAGAGAATTTGCAGTTACTAAGTCAGCAGCAAGACTGACGGTTTTGTTTATTGGAGCGTCGATTTTAATTTCAATTTCATTTCTACCGGCAATTCCATCAGAAATAATTATTGGTGCACCTATAGTTTTAAGAGAAAAACCGTGTTCATGTGCGAGTATAATATGGTTAACAGCATTATCACGAGCACTTTTATAAAGGACATTTGTATCTGTAACAAATGGTTTTGCTCCAAGACTTTTTATCATTCTGACGATTGGTTCTGTATATGCAGGTGGTAAAAACGTGTTATTTCCTTTTTCGCCAAAGTGGACTTTTAGAGCGGTAAGGTCATTTTTATCTATTATTTCGTCGAAACCCGCCCTATGAAAAAGCTTTTTCAGACGATTTTTTACCCTATCATCAGGATTGGACGCTTTAAATCTCATTAGATGTACATTGCTTGGTTCCATGTTTAACCTTTCGTTTTTGACAATGTGTGAATTTAATATAAAAAGTTATTGATTACATAAAATATCATAGATTTATTGCTTATAATGCAGTTAGTTGATGTGTTAAAAATTCTATCCGATAAAACCCTGAAATCTGGGCTTCCTCAAAAAATAATGGCGAAATTTAAGCATCTTGAACAAAGTTCAATACTAAAATCCTTTTCCTTTCACTACTTTAAGTGTATATTTTCTTATGTAAAAAGTTGAGTTTGCTTATAATTAAAGTGATAAGGAGTAAAAATAATTAGGGGAAAAATTATGAATAAAAAATGCGTTAGAATTATTCCTTTTTTAATAATTTTTTTTGTTCTTTTAATAAATTCATCATTTGCAGATAAGCGATTTGCTATTGATGATCCTCATGCTAAATATGGTGGACTTTCACTTATTCAGACTGATCGTGGCTCCGGACTGGGTGGATTTTTTGAATGGTCAATAAATTCTTCGAATAGGATTGGTATTAATGCCGGTTTATTAATGATAAAAGGGAAATACGATTATCCTATCCTCCTTCCTAATTACTATTATGATCCATATAATCCCTATGGTTATTATTATGAGAAATCGGATAAAAAGCGTTTAAGTTTACTACCGGTATATGCCAATTATAAGAGAATATTATTTACAGATGCAATCGCAAATAACTTTCGGCCATTTCTTAACCTGTCCTTCGGTCCTGTAGTTGCTTTTGATCCACCAAACATTCCTGATTTTGTTGAGAGGTGGAAAAAGATGACAACAGCTTATACATTTGGAGGAAGAATAGGGGCAGGAATTGATTTTTTGTACGGTCCGGGTACGATTATTACCCTATTTTTTGGCTATGATTATATCCATTTTGCTAAGAAAATTGATATAACTAAGTATGAAGGTGAAGTTCCAGAAGGTTGGGTATTCCCGAAAGATTATGATGGGTTAAAAAATTACAGTGGATTGATACTTAAGATTGGCTTCGGTAAAAAATTTTAATGCACGATTTTCAGTTTTATATCCCCCCGGAAAAAATCAATGATAATTTGGTAACTATTAATGGTGAAGAATACAGGCATTGCTGCCGTGTTCTGAGGAAAAATAGGGGAGACATTATAAAAGTTTTTGATGGTTATGGTTTTCATTATGGTGTTCGTATTCTAAATATTTATGAAAATTACGCTGAAGGTAAAATTATAAAATCCTACCCTAAAGAAAAGAGTATTTTTCCTGAACTATTTTTGGGTGTAGGAACAGTTAAAAATAGTACATTAGATACAATTGTGAATCAAGTGTCGAGCCTTGGAGTTGCTCATTTTTATTCTTTATTAACAAGGCACTCTGTTAAGAGAGGATTCAAAAAAGAGCGCTTTAAAAAAATAGCGATTAAGTCAGTCAAGCAGTGCGGGTCTGCTTATTTACCCGAAATTCATGACCAAATTAATTTCGATGACTGGTTAGATTTTACTCATAATATAAAGTTGAAACTTATTGCAGAAAAAGATAATTCGATGCCATTACTTAAAGTAGTGAATAGGGTAGAAAATATAGGCGAAATAGCTGTAATGGTTGGTCCCGAGGGTGGATTTAGTAGCAATGAAATTAAAACTGCTGAGGCAAATGGTTTTATTCCAGTTAATATTTCTGAACGTCGTTTAAGGACAGAGTTAGCGGTTGTAGTTATGCTTGCGAATATATACCCTTTAGATTTAAGAGTGAGTAATATAAGGTGAGGATAGTATTTAATTCATAGATATATGCCTACGAAATTTCAAATTGAATTAAAAATTTTTAATTTATTTGGATTTAAGTAAAGGGAGGAAATAAAAAAATGGGAGAAAAAAATTTTAAGAAAGACCTCGATTTTGTTAATGAAAACAGAGAATCTTTACTTAAGGAGCATAAGGATAAATTCATTCTCGTATTTGAAGAAAAATTAGTGGGTTCGTATGATAGATATGAACGAGCAGCGGAGGAAGGGGTGCGTTTATATGGATTGGACGCAAACTTTCTTGTTTGTCATTTAGTAGAAAAAGAACCGCTAAACTTTATTATGGGGGCTGCGTTATGATAAATACTTACAGGTATGGCGGTCAAGGTGAAGTCGAGAAAGATGGTAAAAAATCAATCGTTCAGATCCCACTACCAGTTGTTTTAAATCAGATGGGGGCTTTTATCAAAATTACCATTACTCATCCCCGAATTGTTCAAGAGAATTTTAAACAACAAGGGAAAAGTGCTCCAACAGTTAGTGTGAATGCTTTAATTGACACAGGGGCAAGCGGTACTGTAATAACACCTCATGTAGCTGACCAACTTGGACTCGTTCACACAGGTTTTCAAAAAGTAACTTCAGTTCAAGATGAACAACAGCGACCAGTTTATTATGGTTTTATCATATTCCCCTGGGGTAGTGGAAAAGAAATCCCGATTGTATCTTGCCCTCTTAAAAATATTGACTGTCTGATTAGGCGTGATATTCTCTTGCATTGGTATTTTTCATATAATGGTCCTGATGGTTCTATCGTTATTTGTGACTGAACTTGTTGATAAAATACTTACTCTGTGTTTAAAAGTATTATGTATTTAATTAAAGACCTATAAGGAGGATATAAATTGGAAAGAGACTGTATTTTTTGTAAAATTGCTTCTGGTGAAATAGATACTGAATTTGCGTATGAATCGGATGATATTATTGCTTTTAGAGATTTGAACCCACAGGCACCGACTCACATTTTATTGATTCCTAAAAAGCACATTCCAAAGATTAGTGATGTTAAAAAAGAAGATGAAGAACTCATAGGGAAAATGATAGCAGCAGCAAATTCTATAGCTGAGAAAGAAAAAATTTCTGAAGCTGGTTATCGTTTGGTTTTTAATTGTGGTAAAGATGCCGGTCAGGAGGTATTTCATATTCATCTTCATTTACTTGGTGGTCGTAAAATGATGTGGCCGCCGGGTTAGTTTAATTTGTGATTGCCCCAAAGGGATCTCTTTGAGATGAGGCAAATAATCAATGGATAATGGATAATGGATAATGAACAATTATCAATAGACAATAGTCAATAGTCAATAGACCCTGTACGGTCCCCGATACGCTCCTTCGTCGCTACGGGGCAGGCGCTTCGCTCCCTACAGGGCAAGCAATAGACAATCGAAAATGTATATTTCAAAGCTCAGTCTCTACGGTTTTAAATCATTTTTAAAGAAATCCGAAATACACTTTGGAAGTGGTATTACCTCGGTTGTAGGGCCAAATGGCTGTGGGAAGACTAATATTGTTGATGCTATTAGATGGGTTATTGGAGAACAAAAATCCAGTATTCTTCGGACTGATAGGATTACTGATGTAATATTTAATGGGACATCTACCCGAAGACCGTTAAACCTGGCGGAAGTTTCTTTAATTATTCACAATATTAGCGGAAGAATCCCTATAGAATATACTGATATAATGATTACACGTAGAATATACCGTAACGGCGAAAGTGAATATTTTATAAATAAAAATCTTTGCAGGCTTAAAGATATTACTGATCTGTTTATTGATACAGGAATGGGAGCAAATGCTTACTCTATCATTGAGTTAAAAATGATAGAGAACATACTAAGCGAAAACCTAGAAGAAAGGAAAAGGCTTTTTGAAGAGGCTGCAGGAGTTAATAAATACAGAGTTCAGAGGAAAGCAGCTATCAGGAAGTTGGATGCAACACGTGATGATCTTGTCAGGTTAAACGATATTATTATTGAAGTGGAATCTAAAGTTAAAAGTCTGAGAAAACAACTCAGACGTTATGAGAAATATCAGGAAGTAACGCAAAAACTTGTAGATGCAGAAGTTGTACTGGCTTCACGCAGAGTGTTGAATATTAAAAATAATTTAGATCCAATTGCTTCCGATATAAAAGAGAAAGAATCTAGATTTCAAAAAATAGTTAATGAATTAGAGAAGAAGGAAAATAGTTGGAAATCCAGACAGAAGTTATTTGAAGAAAAAGAGAAATTCTTTCAAGAGAAAAACATAGAACTTGATAAATTAAAATCTGAAAGAAATAAATTTCAAACGGAGGACCTGCTACTAAAAGAACGGTATCGTAATATTTCCCAGACTATTTCCAGGTTAGAAAAAGATATTAATTCGCTTGGTGAAAATATTTCCTATTCTGAAGATAGGGAAATTGAGCTGCAAAATGAATATAATGATATTGAATCAAAATTAGCCGAAAAGCAAGTTGAGTTTCAGGAAATATCGACTGAGCATCAGAAAATCGAATCATTATTTAAAAATATTGATGAGGAAATTCAATCCCTTCAGGATGAACGTTATTCATTTTTCAGAAAACAGGCTGAGTACTCAGCAAGATATAATAGCCTCAGAGAAAATATTTCGCAGAGAGAAAAAGAACTAAAATCAATTAAAGAACAGATAGAAAAACAAACTTCAGCCGAAAAATCAATCAGTCAAACTATAACGGATATCACTGAAAAGATAAAAATATTTAAAGAGGAGCTTGAAAAATATAAGGAAGCAGGGAAAAAGGAAAAAAATAGAAATTTAAACCTTATTAATGAAGAGAGAAACTTGACGGATACATTGAGGGGAATTGAATCGGAACAAGATAAATTATTTAACCTGATACAGTTTTATAGTGGAATAATTCAATCCAAAGAGGGGTATAGCCCTGGATTGCAATATGTGTTGGATAATTTGCAGGATTTTCCTGGGATTAAAGGAGCGCTGTCTGACCTTATTTCTGTAGATTCGAAATATTATCTGTCACTTGAATCGGTAATTAAAGATATTTCCCGACTTTTAGTTGCCGACAATAGATCATCTGCTGTTAGTTCTTTAAATAAATTAGAAAGCCTGGGTAAAGGGAAAGTGTCTATAATTCCACTTGATGTGATACTACAAATAGATAAAACTGAAAATGTTTTTAATGATGAGATTCAACCTTTAGAAAAATATATTAAATGTGATAAGTATTTAGAAAATCTAAAGGAATTTCTGTTTCATGATATTTACATTTGTGAAGATGCGAAGTTTAATGATTTGATAAATGATCAAAAACTAAATGGAATTGGGATTGTTTCTAATAAAGGTAAATACAAAGATTCAAATGGTTTTTTTACAGGTGGATCAGAATTTTCAGAATCAAATGTTCTCATTGGACGAAGTGAAAAACTTATAGAGTTGAAGGAAAAGTACAAAAGTGTATCTAATCGGCAAAATAAGTTAAAGAGTGAATTAGATAAGATTCGTGGGGCAATCGAAATTTTTATTTCAGCTCAAAAAGAGCTCGAAAATAATGCAAATTCAATAGAAGAGAAAATAAGGTTTCAAGTAGATAACTTGCGTGAAAATGAGCAGAAACTTATTCAATGTGAGAGTATTCAGGAAGCACTTAATGAAAACAAAATTGCCTTAAAAGTAGCGCTTGAAAATTTCAATGAGAAATTGCAAAAAGATATTCCTGAGAAAAGTATATTAGGTGACAAAATATCGAAGTTTGATACGGATATTGAGGGAAAAAGAGGGAAATCCGATAAAATTAAAGGCTATCTGAATGAAATAAGTCAAAGGCTTCAGAATGAAAGGATAGAACTAATCAATCTGGAAAACAGATTTAAAAATATTATTGATAATCAGGGAGCAATAAAGAGGTCGATAGACGATCTTAATAAGAAGCGGGATTATTCAATTCAGGAGAGGGATAAAAATGAGTTATTGAAGTCAGATATTGCCAGTAAAATAGAATTAAACAAAGTGGAAGTTGAAAAAGTAAATAACAAAGTTCTTATTGTGGAAGGTGAAGTAGATGAATTAAAAAGTAGTTATCAGAATATCCGTAGTGAGATTCAACTTATTAATGAAGACCTATTCAATCTGCGCCATGAAAAAGAACAATTATCAGAGAAATTGAAAATACTTGAGTTGGAGAGTTCGAAATATTCTGCTTCGGAAAGTGAAATTCGTTCTGTATTATTAGAAAAGTACAACAGGACAATTTCAGATGAGCTATCAGGTGAACTTCCACTTGAAGAAGAAGCACAACGTATTGTTAACAGGTACAAGAAAAAACTTGAAATGATTGGTATGGTTAATATGGCTGTTAAGGATGAATATGAGGAGGAAGCATCTCGACTATCATTTCTTGTAGAGCAGCGAGATGATCTTGTAGAGTCTGAAAAGGGATTAAAGGAAGTGATTGTCCAGATTGATAATATTGCCCGTGAGCAATTTCTGGAAGTATTCGAGAAGATTAGACATAATTTTCAATCGACATTTGAGATTTTTTTTGGTGGAGGTGAGGCGGATGTTAAATTAGTAGGGGACTCTGACCCTTTAGAGTCTCAAATTGAGATTTGGGCATGTCCAGGCGGGAAGAAGATGCGATCCCTGAAAATGCTTTCCGCCGGTGAAAAAGCTCTTACGGCAATAGCTCTTCTTTTTGGTATATATCAAGTCAAACCAAGTCCTTTTTGTATTTTAGACGAGGTTGATGCTCCTTTGGATGACGAGAACGTCAAGCGTTTTATTAATGTTATTAAAACTTTTGCTCAAAAAACTCAATTTATTATCATTACTCATAATAAGTTAACGATGAGTATTGCCGATATATTATATGGTGTGACGATGGCTGAAAAAGGAGTATCCCAAATCGTATCTGTAAAATTGGAGTAGAAATGAAGTATAATAAATTATTTCTCTGTTTCTGTTGCGTGATTTTATTAATTATGAGTCAAATCTTTGCAGCAGAATTTGATGTAGATTTTGCAACTTTTCGTAGTGCTGACGAAACTGACATAGTTGAAGTATATCTTTTGATTCCAAGGAATATCTTTAAATTCGCTCCCTCGGAAGATAAGTATAAGTCAAATGTACTGGTTAGAGTTGCTTTAGCTCAGAATGATACCGTTGTTGATATGGATGAGTGGACATTTGTTGACGTATTATCCGATACCTTAGAAGATATTAGTCGCCAGATGATTCCTGAAATTACGAGTTTGCAAGCACAAACTGGAGAGTATGATCTAATAGTATTTATTGCAGATTTAGTGAGTGGAAAACAAAATAAAAAGGAGAAACATATAATACTCACAAAGTATTCGGATTCTGAACTTCAATTGAGCGATATTCATACTGCTTCTCAGCTGAAAAAAACTCAGAAGGAGAACAAATTCAGTAAATATTTTGGCTATGATATGATTCCAATTGCCAGCTCTATTTTTAGTGTGCAGAATCCAATGGTTTATGCTTTTTGTGAAGTTTACAATCTTAAATACGATGAAAATTCACCAGGAACTTATAATGTTCACTATTCTATCACGGATTTAAATGGGAATGAAGTTAAAGCTCTTGAATGGGCTACAAGACGTAAACCCGGTGATTCTTCAGTCGAAGTTAATGGAATAAATATAGTATCTTTATCTTCCGGTTTGTACAATCTCAAAATAGAGATTATTGATAATGAAACCGCTGAAAGTGCTTCTGCTATTAAACGTTTCTATGTGTTAAAAGAAACCAGTGTGGTTGAATATACACAGTTAATGGAAACGGCTTATCTGTCTGAAATGACTGAAGATGAATTGGATGAAAAATGGGGTCCAATGAGATACATTGCTACTAAAACGGAAAAGAAGCGGTATAAAAAATCAGATATAGAAGGTAAGAAGCAAATAATAGCTCATTTCTGGGATAAACGTGATAGTGATTTTACAACTGAAGTAAATGAGATGAAAACAGAATTTGAGCAGAGACTGGCTTATGTGGATGAGAATTTTAAATCTGCACAAACAAGAGGATGGGCAACCGATATGGGCAGAGTCTTAATTGTTTACGGAATTCCATCAGAAATTGAAAGATTTCCCAGCTCGATTGAGAAAAAACCATATCAGATTTGGCATTATTATGAAATTGAAGGTGGTGTTGAATTTGTCTTTATTGATAAAACCGGTTTTGGAATGATGGAACTCGTTCATTCTACTGCAAGAAGTGAATTGCAGGATTATAATTGGCAGAGATGGATTATGCCTGCTTCTTCGCAACAACAAATTTCTTATTGAAATAAAAATTAGTATTGGATAAATATGAAGAATGTGACAGTCGGGATTGATTTAGGTGGAACAAAGGTAACTATTGGACTTGTATCCAATTATGAAGTGTTGAATAAGCCGGAGCGTTTTTTTATTTCAGAGTGTCGGGATGCAGATGCTCTTGTTTCACATATTAAAGTGTCATTACAGAAAATGATTAGAAGGAGTGGATTGGAGTGGTCTAACATTTCTCATATAGGTGTTGGCTCTCCTGGTCCTCTTGATTATAGAACTGGTGTAATTCTCGAGACTCCTAATTTAACAATGGTGAGAAATTATCCTCTAGGTCCAAAATTAGAAGAAGCAACGGAAATAAAAACTTTTGTTAATAACGATGCAAATTGTTTTACTCTTGGTGAACAGAGAGCTGGTGTTGCTAAAAACATGGATTATGTTCTCGGAGTAACTTTAGGCACCGGGTTCGGTTTAGGTTTTGTTTACAATGGAAAAATTTTTAATGGTGCTACAGGTACAGCCCTTGAATTTGCATTGACACCTTACAAAGATGGTGTTTTTGAGGATTATATTTCAGGGAGAGGCATTGCAAGAATTTATAAAAACCTATCTGGCGAACAGGTAGAACCTATCGAAGTTTCCAAACTTGCAGAAAAAAGTGATGTAACTGCCCTTAAAGCCTGGTATGAATTTGGTCAACACTTTGCACAAGCATTAATCTGTCTTGTAAACGTCCTTGACCCGGATATTATTGTTATAGGTGGTTCTGTTGCGAAGGGATTTCGATTTTTTCGCAACTCACTCAAAAAATATCTATTGAATGGTATTCATGAAGGACCGAGGAATAATATTAAAGTCGAACTGAGTAAATTGGGTGAGTTAGCGGCAATTATAGGTGCATCAAGCCTCTCTTGATTGACTATTGATTATTGAAAATAGACAATTAAAAGTCTAAAGTGCCTAAAGTGAGTTAAAGTGCCTAAAATAAAAAATGACCAATGACCAATAGACAATAATAAATAATCAATGCTTCTTAAAGATTTAATTAATGGTTTATCATCGCTTGTGTTTCCACCAATATGTAAATCTTGTAATAAACGTATTGATTCAAATAAAGATGTAATATGCGGAGAATGTTGGAATAGACTTGAGCGTGTTGACACAGGTCTTTTTTTACATAGGGAAATTCCTGAAAATATTGACAAAGTGTTTGCTATTTTTCAGTTTGACGACCTTTTTAAGAAAATTGTTCATGCTTTAAAATATCAGGGTAATAAATCAATAGGGGTTGAACTGGGAAAACAGATGAGTATTTTTATTAAGCCTGAAATGATAAAAAAAGATGAAAGTGCGTTTGTACCGATTCCACTTCATCCGATTAAGCATCGCGAAAGAGGGTATAATCAGGCAGAAGCTATAGCAAGAGGACTAAGCATTGGATTGAATATTCCTGTAAAAACTAAATTAATAAAAAGGGTAAAAAATACATCGACTCAAACAAAATTGAATGCTGAGGAAAGAAAGGCAAATATGGAAAGTGCTTTTGCTATAGTTAATAATCCTGATATAGGAAAAATTAGGCAAGTTGTCTTAGTAGATGATGTATTTACGACAGGTTCAACTATGAATTCTGCTGCAAAAGTGCTGAAGGAGAGAGGTTTTGATAGAGTTATAGGATTAGTAGCAGCGACACCAGCGGAAAAAGACTGAATAATTGCTAAAAATAATAATTTAACTTTTATATGTTTTTCCTTGAATAAATAGAATTAGCAAATTAAACTTTCAGGTTATTTGTAAATAATGAAAAAATAAAAGGTGTAATATGGCTCGATTAACAATTGATGACTTAAAAGTTGAAGGTAAAAGAGTTCTGGTTCGTGTGGATTTCAACATTCCACTTGATGAGAATCAGAATATAACAGACGATTTCCGCATTCGTGCAGCTTTACCAACAATCCGGAAACTTTTGAATGATGGCGCAAAGGTTATATTAATGTCTCATCTTGGGCGTCCTAAGGGAAAGAAGATCGCTGAATTGAGCTTAAAACCGGTTGCTGAACGGCTTAAAAAACATTTGAATAACAGAGTTTTTTTTGCAACAGATTGCGTAGGTATTGAGGTAAAAAATCTGGCGAATTCTCTTCAAAATGGTGAAGTTCTTCTTCTGGAAAATCTCCGTTTTCATGCTGAAGAACGGAAGAATGATCCAGACTTTGCAGCTAAACTTGCTGAATTAGCAGATATATATGTTAATGATGCTTTTGGTACAAGTCATCGTGCTCATGCTTCAACTGCTGGTATTGCTGAATATATTTCACAAAGAGCAGCAGGTTATTTATTAGAAAAAGAGCTGCACTATCTAAAAGATTATCTTGATAATCCAGAGAAGCCATACACAGCGGTTCTTGGCGGTGCTAAAGTTTCGGGGAAAATAGAAATCATTGAAAAACTTTTCGGCAAAGTTCAGAATATTCTTATTGGTGGTGGAATGGCATATACATTCTTGAAAGCAAAAGGCTATGAAATCGGAAAATCGTTGCTTGAAGAAGATAAAATTGATTTGGCACTTAATATATTGAAAAAAGCAAAAGAATATGACTGTACTATTTACTTGCCAACAGACATTATTGTTGTTCCAGAAATTTCTGATCATGTAGTACCTGAGCTTGTACTCTCTGATAATATTCCACCTGATAGAATGGGGGTGGATATTGGGCCTGAGACTACAATGATTTATTCAGGAATTATTGATTCAAGTGAAACGGTTTTGTGGAATGGACCATTGGGAGTTTTTGAAATAGTACAGTTTTCAATAGGTACTGAATCTATTGCTCGAAAGCTTGCAGAGGTTACAGAGAAAGGAGCTGTCACTGTGGTTGGTGGTGGAGATTCTGCCGCTGCAATGAAGAAATTTGGATTAATGAGTAAGGTTACTCATATATCTACAGGTGGTGGAGCTTCGTTAGAACTACTAAGCGGTATGGAATTAATTCCAATAACTTTAATTACAAGAAAGTAGGAGATTATGAGACAGAATATTGTAGCAGCGAATTGGAAGATGAACAAAGATGTTCAAGAATCCTATGATTTTACTAAAAGTTTATCCAAAAAGCTATTGAATCTCAAACGGACTCACATTATATTATGTCCGCCTTTTACGTCGTTATTTTACATTAGCGAACTTTTGAAAAACAGTTCTATTGCTCTTGGTGGACAGAATATGCACTATGAGAAATCCGGTGCTTTTACAGGGGAAATTTCAGTTAGTATGCTAAAGTCTTCAGGATGTGATTATGTGATTCTTGGACATTCCGAGAGACGTCATGTTTTCAACGAATCCAGTGAAGTTATAAAAATGAAGATAGACGCTGCATTATCAAATGATTTGAAACCAATCATTTGTGTTGGTGAAAAACTTGAAGAACGTCAATCAGGTAAAACCACTGAAGTAATAAGGGCTCAGTATAGATCAGCATTTACAGATATTTCGGAAGAAAAATTAAACCAATGTATTATTGCTTATGAACCTGTTTGGGCTATTGGAACAGGGATTACAGCCACTCCGGAGCAAGCATCTGAAGTTCAAGGGGTTATCAGAAATTTGGTTTTTGAACAATACAATAGAGAAGTAGCAGATTCAATGCCGATACTATATGGGGGAAGTGTGAAGTCTGCAAATGCAAAGTCTCTTATAGAAACTGAAAATATAGATGGTTTTTTAGTTGGTGGAGCCAGTTTGGTTGTAGATCATTTTTTTGAGATTATAAATATTGTTGAACAATTTTCAATAGGACAGGAGAAATAGTGTATACATTTTTTATTATTTTGAATGTGTTAGTTGCAATTTTTTTAACATTGTCGATTCTTATTCAATCCAGTAAGGGTGGTGGACTTTCTGGTACATTTGGTGGTAGTGGTGCTGGCTCGGTATTTGGAGGTAGAGGTGCCGCAACTTTTTTATCTAAGGTAACTACCGGACTTGCTGTTGCTTTTATGGTTATTTCTATTCTAATAAGTTTAATTTCTATTCCTCGGGGGAATCCCTCAAGTATTATAAAAAGAGAGGCTGACAGACGAGTCGCTCCATCTGCTAACTTACCTGTTCCTCAGGGGACTTTACCTGAAGGTGAATCTCCCATAGCTCCATCAGGAGATTGAAAAATAAGATTTACGAGTAGATATTAACATTATGGTTATTCATTGCCGAGGTGGTGGAATTGGTAGACACGCATGGTTGAGGGCCATGTGGGCATTAGCCTGTACGGGTTCGATTCCCGTCTTCGGCACGAGCTATTGAAGTTGAATAAATAATGGAGAAAATATGCGTCGGTTAAAATTAATTTTAAGGAAATTTAGTTGTCTCTTTGTAATCGCTTTTTTCGTATCATTATCTTTAGCACAAAATGCTGGTACTTTTGATGATGCTTTAAAGCTTTTTCAAGACGGTAAATATGAAGAAGCTTTTAATATTTGTAAGCCGATAGTTAATGAAAATCCGAATTTTATCAAGGCAAAGATTTTACTGGGACAAATTTATTTTGCAATGGGTGATTTAGATAGTGCCATTGTATATATTGACGACGGCCTTAAAATGAATCGTAATAACGCAGAATATAGAGAAATTCGTGATAAAATAGCAGCATTTGGAAGTAAGTTGACCGAAGCATCCCGATTATCAACTAATGCAGATTTTAAAGGTGCTAAAGATTTATATGAACAGATAATTAAAGAAAATCCAAATTTTGCTGATGCTTATTTTTCTTTAGGAATGGTATATATTAATCTTAACAACTTGAATGAGGCTGCGGAAAATTTTCGTAAAGCCATTGAAATGAAGCCAGAGGAAGAGAAGTATCATAATATGTATCAATCCATAATAAAGAAACATTTATCTGAAGGAAATCAGCTGTTGAAGAGGCATAATTATCAAGCTGCACTTGAGAAATTTCAACAGGTGATTGATTTTAACCCTGATGAATCTATGGCATACTACTTTAGTGCGGCTGTATATCTTGCGGAAAAAAAATTACCTGAAGCACTTAAATCGATAGAAAAAAGTATTGAATTAAATCCTGACTATCAAAAATCCCATTTGATAAGAGGGAAAATTTATCTGAAAATGGATAACTCAGTTGAAGCACTTAAATCATTTGAAGCAGCAATAGCTCTTGATCCTGATTATGTTGATGCCTGGAATAATATTGGATTACTTCATTACAGCAAAAAGGAATATAAGGAAGCTATCCCTGCTTATAAAAAAGTTGTTAAACTTAAGCCCGGCTATCCAAAGGCTTATGAGAATCTCGGAGCAATATTTATTGATATGAAAAATTATAGAGAGGCTTCTCAATATCTGAGTAAAGCTGTTGAGTTGAATCCCAAAAGTTATTCAAGTTGGTATAGATTGGCACAAGCATATAACCATCAAGGGCAGTGTCAGAAAGCAAAAGAAGCTGCAAAATCATCTTTGAAAATTAAAGCAAATTGGGCACCGGTTCTAATAGAGTTGGGTGTTGCCGAGCGTTGTTTAGGAAACAAGCCTGCAGCAAAACAGGCTTTTCAAATTGCCATGAAGGACCCTAAATGGAGAAAAGTTGCTCAATTTGAACTAAAAACTCTTCAATAATAATAATATTTTTTAGATGAATTAGAGGGTGAGAAATATTCTCACCCTTTTTATTTTGTGTTAATCATTGCAAGAGTTGGAAATTCTCACTATTTTTAAAATAGTGTTGATATGATACGTTCAATAATTTTCGATTTAGATAATACTTTACTCGATTTTATGAGGATGAAGGAGGAGAGTGTTTCCGCTGCGATAGATGCGATGCTGGATGTCGGGTTAAAGAAATCAGCAGAAGAAATTAAGAAGGGTATAGACGTTATTTATGAGAAAAAGGGGATAGAATATCAATTTGTATTTGACGAATATCTAAAGCAAGAATTAGGAGAAATAGATTACAAAATTTTATCGGCAGGGATTGTTGCTTATAGAAGAGCTAAAGAGGGATGTTTAAAAACGTACCCTTTTGTTCATAGTACAATAATAAACCTGATTAAAAAGGGGTTAATGCTTGCTTTAATTTCAGATGCTCCGAGAAGAGAAGCCTGGATGAGAATATGCTCTACAAATCTCCAATATTATTTTGATGTTGTCTTAACTTATGAAGATACTCACGAAAGAAAACCTAATCCTAAACCGTTTCTGCTGGCTCTCGAAAAATTAAATATAAAGCCTTCTGAAGCAATGATGGTTGGTGATTGGGTAGAACGAGATATGGTTGGTGCTTCAAAAGTGGGCATGAAGACCATTTTTGCTCGATATGGCAATCGGTTTGGTACTGTTAATTCAGGAGCAGATTATGAAATTGATTCTATTGCTGAATTAGTGCCTATAGTAGAAAAGGAAATGAGTTTTGTCGTAGACATCTCTTTGAGATAATAAAAGTGCCTAAAGTGAACTAAAGTGTCTAAAATGCCTAAAGTGCCTAAAGTGAACTAAAGTGCCTAAAGTGTCTAAAGTTGTCTCGCTCCGAAGGAGTCCCTCTGGGAAAGAGATGTCTTTGACAAAAGTAAAACGTGAAACGTGATTATCGGTGATTATGATATGAAAGAATATATTTTAACAAATAGTGAAGCTCGATTGGTAGATGATTATGCGATAAATGTCCTTGGGATTCCAGGTATTGAATTGATGAAGAAAGCCGGTGGTTTTGTTTCATTAGAAGCAAAAAAGTTCCTGAAGGATGTACCGGGAAGTCGAGTGGACATTTTTTGTGGTACAGGTAATAATGGTGGAGATGGGTTTGTTGCAGCAAATGATCTATATGAATGGGGTGCCAATGTATTTATTTGGATAGTTGGTGATATTAGTAGAATAAAGGGAGATGCTCTTTATTTCTTCCAGAAATGCAAGAAAAATAATATCACTATAAATTCTCTAAGAGTCGAGGAAGATTTACTATCACTCAAACACATTCCTGAGACTACCTTAATTATTGATGCACTACTTGGTACAGGTTTTAGAGGTGAAGTTAGAGGGTTGATGTATGATTTGATAAAGTTGATTAATAAAGCAAAGCGACCGGTACTTTCTGTTGATATTCCCTCAGGTATTAATGGTGATACAGGACAAATTGGGGGTGTTGCTGTTAAATCTAAAAAGACAGTTACAATGGGATTTTTAAAAAGAGGCCTTTTGTTTCAGCCGGGAAAGAAATATGCCGGTGAAGTTGTGCTTGCTAATCTCGGATATCCTGAAAAATCATTTAGTGTATTATCATCAGAAACTGCGTTAATTCGTGAATCGGATGTAGAGAATTTACTTCCGTCAATTCCGGAGGATACATATAAACACCGACAGGGTAAGGTGCTTATTTTTGCCGGGTCACCGGGAATGACTGGAGCTGCGACGCTTGCTTCAATTGGTGCTCTACGAGGGGGAGCAGGACTTGTTGTTGCGGCTATCCCAGAAAGTCTTAATACAATTATGGAGATAAAATTAACTGAGGCGTTAACTCTACCATTACCGGAATCTCCATCTCATACATTTTGTGGTCTATCTCTTGAACCTGCTCGTGAACGGATTGAATGGAGCGATGTTGTGGTTTACGGTCCGGGAGTTTCAAATGATGCTAAAGTCAAGGATTTTGGTTTAGCGTTAATAGATGTGTGTGATAAACCAATTATTATTGATGCAGATGGCTTGAGGATATTCCATAATAATTTAGAAACTATTAAAAATATTAAAGATTTGGTTGTTACTCCTCATCTTGGTGAATTATCAGAGATGCTGGATATTAAGATTACAAAGATAAAAGAGAACATAATAGATATTACAAGAGATTTTGTGAAAGAATATCCCTGTACTTTAGTCGTTAAGGGAGCGCCAACTGTAATAATTAGTAAGGATGGAACGGCTGCTGTTAATTCTACTGGAAATCCTGCTTTAGCAACTGGTGGTACTGGAGATGTATTAAGCGGTTTAATAGCTGCTTTTCGTGCACAGGGAATGACATCATTCGACGCATCCATTGCGGCTGTCTATGTCCATGGGCTTGCAGGTGATAAAGGATGCCAGGATCTTGGTATTAGAGGTCTGATAGCGGGAGCCCTGCTTAGCTACATCCCGGTGGTTCTAAAAAAGTATGATAGGATTGGTTAATGTCAAGAATCTGGTATAAACTTCCGGCAATTATATACACAATTTTGATTTTTATTTTATCTTCGTTTCCAGTTGATAGTATTCCAAAAGTTGATATATTGAATTTTGACAAATTTGTACATTTTATTGAGTACGCAGTTTATGGTATTTTACTAATAATTGCTTTTATGAATACTGCTTCGTCTAAGATTGCTAAGAATGCTGTTGTGATTAGTTTGTTGGTGGGAATAGCTTATGGTGGTTCTGATGAAATTCATCAACTTTTTGTTATTGGGAGAAGTACTTCTATTTTCGATTTTATAGCCGATGCATTTGGAGTTTGTGCAGGAGTAATAATCTTTACAAAGTTTAAATATTATAAAGTAAAAAGTGCTCTGGGAAATATCCATGGCGAAAAGTAATTTTGATATTTTTTTAAAGTTGTGAATTTGTAGGCAAAAAGTGAAATGAGTCTTGCCCGGCTTAAGATTAAAAACTTTGCAATAATCGACAGAATCGATATATCATTTAAACCCGGTTTTACTGTTATCACGGGTGAAACCGGCGCGGGGAAGTCTATAATAATAGATGCACTTAATTTTTCTCTCGGTGGAAAGACTTCCGCTTCGATGATCAGATTCGGTTCTCAAACTGCTGCAATCGAGTGTATTTTCAATTGTGATGTTAATGATTCTTCCGCTATTTCTTTTATAAAATCGAAGGGATTAGCTGCCGAAAAGAATTCTTTCACCTTGAAGCGTGAATTGTATTCTTCAGGACGTTCAAAAGCATGGATTAATGGAAAATCATGTCCCAATAGTGTTTTAAAAGAAGTTGGTAATTTATTGGTTGATCTTCATGGTCAGCACGATCACCAGTCGCTTTTAAATGAGGATAACCATATTTCTTTCATGGATGCTTTTGGTAATTATCAGGAGCAGATTGGAAAAGTTTCTGTCTTATGGTATAAACTGAAAAATTTAAAAGAACAGCGTGATATTCTTGAGCAGAAATGGAAAATCAATAAAGAGAAACGAGAACTCTGGGAATTTCAATATAAGGAAATCCAGACCGTAAATCCTAAAGAAAATGAATATGATGAATTGCTTAAGGAGAAAGCAACACTCGAAAATTCGGAAAAGATACACCAAATATCTACTGAATTAATAAATAACCTGTACGAGGGTGACGACACCTTTTATCAAAAAATTCAAGAAGTAAGTAAAAACTTAAGAGTATTGAATGATATAAATGGATCCTTTAGTAACTATCTCACTAAGCTGGAAGAAGTGCAATATTTATTTCAGGAACTCTCAAATCAGCTGTCTCAGTATTGTAACGGAGTGAAATATGACCCTATGCGTTTAGAAACAATTAACCAACGTTTATATTCGCTTCAGCAATTAATGAAAAAATATGGCTCTACGCTTAAAGAAGTGATTGATTATAAGAATGAAATTTCCGGTAGTTTGAATGATGATGAAGGATTAGAGAAGAAATTATTTAAACTTGATAAGAATATTAAAGAAGCCGTTGCTAATTATAGTAATGCGGCTTTATCTCTATCTCAAAAGCGTGAGGAACAGGCAGAAATTCTTGAAAAAGAATTAGAAAAAGCTCTCAACCGTCTGGGAATTAAGGGAAGCCGCTTTAAAGTGCGTTTGGAATATGTGCCTGATCCTGACGGCTGGGTTCACGTTGCCGGACAAACCTATCAGGGTGATTCCACAGGTGTGGATAAAATCGCTTTTGAAATTAGTACGAATCCCGGTGAACCGCTAAAACCCTTGATTAGTATTGTATCAGGTGGAGAGGTTTCACGTATTATGCTTGCGTTAAAATCTATTTTAGCGGGAAGAGACCAAATTCCTGTTCTGATATTCGACGAAATTGACAGCGGCATTTCGGGAAAGATAGCACATGTGGTTGGGGAAGAATTGAGGGAGCTTGGTAAGGTTCATCAGGTAATTTGTATAACACACCTTCCGCAAATTGCAGGTTTGGGAGATGACCATCTAAGTGTAAATAAAGTTACAAAAGATGAGCGGAGCCTTACTCAAATAGAGAGACTTTCTAAGGGTGAAAGGGTTGATGAAATTGCCAAGTTAATCGGCGGCAAAGTGGTTACCGAAACAAATCTCCAGCAGGCAAGAGAACTTTTGGGATAAATAGACTCACAGATATATAGAGTAAAAATTTAAATGGGTAATATTACCACTTGTCTCAACGCTCCAGCGTTGAGACGTAATTGCTCCAGGTGTCCCCGCAGGAATGGAGACATAAGTAAAAAAAGAAACCATGTATTTAAAATTGTCAATTGACCCCGTACAGTCGCATGCTCCTTACGGGGCAGGTAATTGATAATTAATAATTAATTTCCACTTGTATCAACTCTACCACATTGTGACGTAATTGCTACCGGTATCCCCGCAGGAGCGGAGACACAAGTAAACTGCTCAGAAACGCTTCAATCTCGGATTTACCCATTTCACGTGGATGATTTTTACACCCAAAAAATTTTATATAACGCAATATCCACTCACTATACGTTTTTTCTGTCCGATATGCATAGTGATGATAGAGAAGTACATGGCGAACCTGGTCCACTAGTTTTAATTTTCGGTTCGGCCTAAATCTTCTCTTTACTCCCATAAAATTTCCTTGACTTATATAATATGTAAATATATATTAAAGATATGGAAATTCAAGTTAAATATTTCCGTATTTTAGTAAATATCGAGTCAATATGTGGAATATTTTATCTGCTATAAGGTTATATGATGGAAATTTTTCCATCTATTGACAATGATAAGCCGACCGCAGGCGGTCGGCTTATCGGCACGGGAGTTGTTGGCTCACTCCATGAAAGTCCGCCTGCGGCGGCCTATCAATGTCGTTCGAGCCGACCCCGCCTACGGCGGCTACGTCCTGTACTCGCATCTGAGAGAAATCCTTTCTCTCCTTGCTGCGTACAGGATGCGGCTCAACTCCCGTGCCGTTAGCAAGTATAAAAGTAAAAAGAATCTGTCATTAAGCAAAAAAATAAATTACTCAATAAGAATTACATGAAGAAAGGAGAGGGATAACTATGAAAAAATCTATGGAGTCCTATCTACAACCGATTGTTGCATCTATTTTATTTCGAATTCTTGAACTTGATCCTTCAGTTACTTCTGAAGAGGCATTCAAGCACGCCCTTAGCATTTTACATAATAGTGATCTAATAGGAGTATCTGATTCTAGGTTGGAAAACTGTATTGCGGATGAAGTAAAAACATATACTCGATGTGGGGTCATCAATCCGAATTGGCTACAAGAAAAAGGGCTGTATGTTCACTTTTTCCTTGTAAATGCAAGACCTGGTTGGCTTGAACATATTATTACGGAGACCGAACAAGCATCGAAAGGAATTTCACAATACATACTCTATGGTGATTATGACAGCCTCATTATCTTACACGGCACATGTGACGAAGCAGAGAAGCAAAATAGTATTATAGAAAATGATATTTATGCCGATTCTCTTTATTTTTCTGCGAAATCAGTTCCATTAATTTATCGATATTGCTCCGTACCTGTAAATGGAAATTTAGATTGGCCCAAAGCCGAAATACTTAATCAAATCGTAGAAAACTTTGACAATGTAGATCTTCAAGGATATCGAGACAAACTTTTATCTGACAAAGTACTCCTAGGACCCGTGTGGCAACCAGCAAATCCACGGGATAGACTAATTGCTTTTGTTGGTGTATCTCTACGTGGTCGTCATGAAATATTACCAATGCAGATGCTTCAGACTCTTCAGGGAAACGAGGCTATTAGGAAAACCCTTGTTCATCTTTTTGAAACAGACAAAGGTCACCCATACAAATACTTAGCCAAGTTAGTCTGTAAGGATCAGGATGAACTTGATAAGGCCACAAACGAAATAAGTGCAATTCGGTTTGGCCAAGTTCATATTGAAGGAACAACAATGGTTGTATCAAACGGATTTGATCAGATACCACTCTATCGTACTGCTGTTGTAGCTTTTCCAGGAGAACTTCCTATGCTCCAAGACGTAGAAATTGCCGCAAGAGAGATGGTGAAAGAAATGGGGCCGGAGGCCGCAATGCGATTTAACAAGCTTGAGTCATCTTTAAAATTAAGTGTTCTCAGTGCACTGGCAAGAATTAATGAGCAATTCGAACGTACTTCAGTTCTACCAGAATGGAAAAATAGACTTCGAGAGACAGTCCGCCAATTTGGGAATGGGGCTCTTGATGGAGCCGGACCTGGATTGGACGGAGCAGTTACTGCTGCTACGAATACAGTGGAGTCCGCTGCTAAACGTGCAATACGACTTCTTGCCGAGAAAGAGTTTGGTTTAGACTATGCTTTAGCTCAAAAAGAACTTAAACTACCAACAAAGGATTTCCGTCAGCTAACGCTTGGAAAGATAGCGAATGCACTCTATAATATTCGCCAGGATCGACGATATATAGATTTTTGGTCGCACCTTGAGGAGTCACACTTAGAAACATTTTCCTCCTTCATAGATGAGCGTAATAAATGGTTGCATGCCGCAAAGCAAGATTTAAGTAGAACAAGACGTATTCACAATTCTGCCGACACTATAGTGAGATCAATAGAATTAACAGGATGGCTAATAAACGACATTGTAGTTCCACTTAAGCAATCGAATATGTCAGCTTCTCCTTTGATATCAGAGAAGATCGAATCTCTTATTATTGGATTAAATGAAGATAAACGAGATGTTGGATTTTTTATTAGCTATTCTTCTAAAGATAAGGATATTGCTCGACGAATTTCTGTAACAATCAGAGCTATTGGATTACAAGTGTTTTTCGATGAATGGTCTATTGGTCCTAGTCACTCGATTGTGCAAAAAATCAATGAGGGAATTTTACAGCATGATACACTTGCCGTAATATTAAGTCCCAATTCCGTTAACTCGCAATGGGTTAAAAGGGAATTGAATTCTGCAGTAATGGCACAGCTTTCTGGTTATAATGTGAGAGTATTGCCATTGCTTGTTGAAACCTGCGAAATACCAGTACTACTAAAAGATATACGCTATATTGATTTTACTAAAGGATTTGAAGACGGAATCATCGAATTGATACGGTATATAAAACAACGACGGATAGAAAAGGAATGATGGTGGTTTAACTGTTATAATCCGAACCTTTTGCCTTTGTTTGTGAACATATAGAATAAAAAGAAATTTGTGGATAACAGAATATCAATAAATTGCACCGTTTTTATCCTCAGTTTATCGTCTATAGATAATTTAACGAATAATTGCTAACCATTGTGTGCACCTAACGTCGGGAGCTGCTTTTTGATTGATGATTTTGCGAGTTTGCGAAGCATTTTTAAAATTGTTTGAGAATTGGCGCAATCATTCCCGCCGTAGGTGACACTTGCCCGTTAGCCTGTTCTTAATATTAAACAAGGTGTAATGATATACTGTTAGATTTTATATGATTGGCATAGAATATCCATGAATAATGATTAAATTATTGCGATTTGGGATGTTATATGGAAAACTATAGAATAACTTGTTGGACAAGAAAGAAGATAGTAGTGTTCACACCATTTATTCTCCTAAATGTTCTGAGGCCAGCCCCGATGTTTGTGGGAGTTCATTTGTGAAAAGATCAATAGCGCACATTGCCCAAGAACTGAGATTGTATTGGAAGCATTATGTGTTACAAAGCCTTGTTGCCTCTCTTTCGATATTCATCGTCCTCCTGTTCTTGACCACACAGGAAGCCGTGATAGTAGCATCAATAGGGGCAACAACCTTCATAGTATTTGCAATGCCGAAAAGCATTACTGCTAAGCCACGAAATGTTATAGGTGGTCACATTGCAGGGATCATCGCCGGATCTTTATGTGCTCTGATTCCTCACCAGCTGTTATTGCAATCTATCGCAGTATACTCACTTTCTGTGGGGTTCTCAATGTTCATTATGGTCGTTACTGATACGGAGCATCCACCTGCGTCAGGTACTGCCTTGGGGTTTGCGATCAGCGGTTTCTCGCTCGACGTTACAGCAACTATGGTTGCAAGCGTCGTAGTATTATCACTAATTCATCACTGTTTTAAGCGGTATTTAAGAGATTTGGTATAGCTTTGAGTCGTGAAAAGTCGGACACATCGAACCAACGCTTGCAGCACGACTTCGTGTTCCGCACCGCGTCACGCGAAGCGACTGAAGCGAGGCGTTATGATTCAGACAGAGGTGAAAAATGAAGAATGTAAAGTTAAGTAAATATGAACAATATATTGAGGACAGCATATCTGAATATAATTCCGTTTCTTCCAAAAAGCGTAAAAGAATAGAAAATATCATTAAAAAATCTGTTGAAAAGAAAAATATCAGTCTTAGGGTAAACAGTCAAGACTTAAACATTTTAAAGATACGAGCAGAAAGAGAAGGGATTCCTTATCAAACACTTATTTCAAGTATTTTACATAAATTTGTTACCGAGCAACTTGTTGATCAAAAGAATATTCTGAAAAGTATACAACTTTTAAAATCCAGCAGCTAACCATCGCTTCACCTAACAGCGAATGCTTTTGTCCAACAGATCCGTATGACATGATTGTAGGGTTTTGGAGTTTGGGAAGCATTAGTATCAGATCCCTTTGGGAAAAAGTGAGAGGTTTACTGACTTAATTTCGCTGTAGGTAAAGCATGCCCATTAATCTGTTGGATGTCGATTGAATAAGAAAAAAGGAATACCGGGAGCTAACATATCAAGAGGTGTCTGTATTAGATCTTGAAAATAGGGTTGTCAATAAGTAAATTAAAATTATGAAGAAAGTTTTATTTAAAAGTTTTTATTATTAAAAATTTCTCTAATGATAAACATTGTTATTTCTCAATGGAGAAACATTGGAATTGTGAATTATGTCATATAATCATAGGTTATGCCTGTTCTTAATATTAAACAAAGTGTAATGATATACAGTTAGATTTTATATGATTGGCATAGAATATCCATGAATAATGATTAAATTATTGCGATTTGGGATGTTATATGGAAAACTATAGAATAACTTGTTATTTGTAAAATGAATATTTTACTCAGTTTCAAACTTAAATAAAAGAAGAATAAAATGGCATATAAATATAATCCATTTAAACCCAACCATCCTATTTATTCTGGTTTATTTGCGGGTAGGGTAAAAGAAATTCATCGCATTGATGATTCATTGTATCATACCTCTTTCGAAAATCCTACAAATCTTTTATTTATTGGAGAAAGAGGTATCGGTAAAACATCCTTATTATTGTTGGCAAAATATTTTGCTAATGGTAATATTGTTTGGGAAGAAAAGAAACATAATTTTTTAACTCTTCAATTGAGTCTGAATCAAAATATTCCTTGATTGATTTTGTTTTAAAATTCAAGAATGCGCTTCAACGTGAATTACATAAAGTTTATAAGTCACAGAAAATCATAGATAACTGTTGGGAATTCGTTAAGAAAATTGAACTCTCTGGATTTAAAATTACTCAAGCTTCTGAGAATAATATTGAATTGATTATTGATAATTTTGTTTATTCATTGGTAGAAACGATAAAATCAATAACATCAGAAAAAGAAAATTCAAAAGATGGCATTGTAGTTACTATTGATGAAGCAGATACCTCAAGTGATAAATTAAATCTTGGAGCGTTTCTTAAAAATCTTACTGAGACTTTAACGTCCGAAAATTGTAATAAAATTCTGTTTATTTTAGCAGGTTTGCCACATACAATTGATGTTCTACGTAAAAGTCACGAATCATCCTTAAGATTATTTGAAGAATCTGAATTAACCCCTCTCTCAGAGGAGGATGTTAAATATGTTGTAAATAATGCAATCGAAGATATCAATAAAAAGGACCCAAAATTAAATTTAACAATTTCTGATGAAGCTCTTAAAGCATTTTACGATTGGTCAGAGGGGTATCCTCATTTTTTACAGCAGCTTGGTTTTTCAACTATATCATTGTGTAATGAAACGAGGATTGAATCTATTAATGTTGAAGAAGCAATGTTTAAAGAAGGAGGTGCTTTAGAATTGATTGGAAAAAGATATTATATGGATCTTTTTTATAACAAAATCAATGTTGATTCATATCGACAAATTTTGACAATAATGGCACAAAAATGGAATTCTTGGATCTCAAAACAAGAAATAAGGAAAGAGTTTACTGGTTCTGGAAGTAATCTTGATAATGGAATTAAAGCCCTTAGAGATAGACATATCATTCTTACAAAACGAGGTGTTAGAGGGCAATATAGATTGCAGTGGTTAAGTTTTGCATTTTGGATAAAAGTTCATAGCGCAAGTATTAAAATTAAGTAGTAATTACAACTAACCATTTGTTCCACCCGAACCAAAAAGCTGGTGATTTTTTGGAATTTTGGGCGCAGTTATGGAGCAAGTTTTGTGGTTTTTATCAAGTTCATCTCCTGCTTTTTGGTCGGGTGAACATTTTCCGTTATAGAGTAAAATATAGGTAAAATAATGGAATCATTAAAGCTTGGAAAAAGTAATATTTTGTCTTCTCGTATTGTATATGGATGTATGCGTATTGTTGGAGATAACTCAATTGATAGCCGTAAAAAAGGAAAACAAGCTATCCGAACCGCAATTGAAGAAGGCTATACACACTTTGATCATGCCGATATCTACGGTGGTGGTAGATGTGAAGAATTATTTTCGGAAATATTAAGAGAAAATCCGGAAGTACGTGATAAAATAATCATCACAAGTAAATGCGGGATTAGGCGTAAAAATAATCCAAACGAAAATGATCCAGAGCGTTATGATTTTTCAAAAGAACATATAATAAAAAGTGTTGAAGGATCTTTATCCAGGCTAAAGATTGATTATCTCGATCTTCTTCTTTTACATCGTCCAGATTATCTTTGTAATCCAGAGGAAGTTTCCGAGGCCTTTAAAGAACTTCAAGAGTCAGGCAAAGTTTTAAATTTTGGTGTCAGTAATTTTAAACCATCTCAAGTTTCCATGTTGCAATCATATTGCCCCTTTCCATTGTTAGTAAATCAGGTGGAAATAAACATTCACAATATCAATGCTCTATTAGATGGCACCCTATATCAATGCCAGGAACTAAAAATCACTCCTCAAGCGTGGTGTCCACTTGGAGGAATAGTTTATCCAGCCTGGGGTAATACATTTTCAAAGGAAGATGAAGTTCGTATCAAATCAGAATTGGATAATCAATCAAAAAAATACAATACTGAAAATTGGATAGTAATGCTGGCTTGGTTATTAAAACACCCTTCAAAGATATTACCAATCATCGGGACAACAACTCCTTCACGTATCAAAGCTGCAAAACAAGGATTAGAGATTGATTATAGTAGAGAAGATTGGTATCGACTCTTGGAAGCACGCAACGGTTATCCAGTTCCGTGAAAAATTACAAGATATAAATATAATTAAACATCCGCACACTATTTACTTGATAAAAAATTACATCCTTCTTTAAAACCATCAATTTTCTGAATCTAGTATCAGGAATCTGATACAATTTTGACTAAGTAAACAATTTATTCCTCATTTAATAGTTGGAATGAATTTTGTCTTATCAAAGATATCATGATGATGGAAAAAGTATGAAAATCTACAAAACGAGAAAATTAAGCCAAAAATTTCTCACTACTTATTTGTTGATTCTGTTTCTAATACTATTTGACACCTGTGATAATGAAGAACCTGAAAATTTTTCTGTAAATATAAATGAAACCTTTACTCTAAAATGCGGAGAGAGTGTCATCGTCAAACCCGATAATCTCGACCTCGGATTCTATGAAGTTATCTCTGATTCACGCTGCCCTACAAATTTGAGGTGTTTCTGGGAAGGTATCGCTGAAATAAAGGTGTGGATGTGCGAACCCGGACAGGCAGCAAACTTTGTAAAACTTCCTATTTACGGATACGTTACTTATGAAGATACGATTAGACGTGTAGTAGTTGATACTCTGGGTTATCAATTATCTCTATTGCAGCTCGATCCTTACCCTGCCGAATTTGAAGAGCGAGATTACTCAGAGTATGAAGCAACAATATTCATTTCAAATATTAAATAAGAGGAGTTGAAAATGGAAACAAAGAAATTAATAGGATTTACAATTGTCTTTATCTTATTTTCCATAGTTGTTTCAACAAACAGCTTATTAGCTCAAGATTTCTTAATCTGTTCAAAATGCGGGCAAAAAAATGAGATAGTAAACAAGTTCTGTTTTGTTTGTGGTGATTCACTTGATGATGAATACAAAGCATGGCTGACTAAAAAAAATAAGACAAGGTATAAAGAAGAAAAGTTTATTTCAGGACGTGTTGACCCGCCAAGACTTTTTACGATTCCAACCGCAAGAGTTCTCGGCACAAAAGATATCAGCCTTATGGGCGGAGGCGCTTTTGGCGTAGCAGTACAGCAGTCATTTCTTGGTACTATTGGAATGGGATTGGGAAATATTGCTGAAGTTGAATTCAGTACAGTCGGTCTAATAAACAACATTTCTCAAGGCTCACCTTCTGTTTCCACTTCAGCATTTAAAATCCAACTGATTCCGGAAAATCTGTTCGGTCTGAGTTTTTTCCCTACTTTAGCTGTTTCTATACGAAGCTCAGCCGATTGGAAAGATGTCAGAAGTGATTGGGGAGCGCTAAACTCCGATAAAGTTTTTTACGCTTACAACGAATTTACCCAAAGAAGTGAATGTGCGGTGAGTTCAATAGGATATAATACGCGATTTACAATAATGTATGGAGTCTTTACATTTCCTTTGGGTCCAATAAAAATTCATTCCGGTCTTACGTTAACCGATATTCGTGTTAAAGATATGGCTGTTGATTATATCTGGCAGGAAGATAATGATGCTCCGGAAGAAAGACAGAAAAATCTGATCGGTGGTTTTGCTGGGTTTGAGATCGAATATAATCCACAAACAAAACTGATGGTTGAAATAAAAACAGATTCCAAACACGAATATAATATGGAGACAAAAGAAATCGAACTATCGCACACCTATGTCGGAATCGGCGGAGTTCGATTTTTCTTTACGAAATGGCTTTCCATTGATACCGGCGTTTTGTACCAAACGAACTATAATGGAATTGCTGACTCTCAAATCAAATTGGGTTTAAATCTCTTTATGCCTACAGGAAGCATACTTGAATACGTTAAAACATCTGTAAAACGAAAAGTCAGTAAGGAGTAGTGGCTATGCAGAAATTATTAAATTTTATAATCGTAACGACAATTTGCATAATATCTATAAATTGTTCGGATAGCTCTACAAATCCAAATGCGAATATTGTCCGTAATTTAACCACAGCCGAAATCAAATTAACAGAATCAGACAACAAGTTCGGATTGAATTTATTCAAGGAAATTGTGAACTCTGATGAAAATAAAAATATTTTTATCTCACCATTGAGTATTTCGATGGCTTTAGGAATGACATACAACGGTGCAGATAGTACTACATTAGAAGCAATGCACGAAACCCTTGAATACGGTGATTTAACAATCCAAGAGGTGAATGAATCTTACCAGAGCTTAATTGAGCTATTAACCGAACTCGATCCAAAAGTAATTTTCGATATTGCAAATTCCATCTGGTACCGTGAAGGATTTACGGTGGAAAATGATTTTCTGACGACTAATCAGGATTATTTCGATGCAATCGTAGAAGCTCTTGACTTTAACCGGAGTGATGCAGCCGATATAATCAATGCCTGGGTAAATGAAAATACAAATGGAAAAATCGAGGAAATTGTCGATTCGCCGATTGATCCACTCACTATTATGTTTTTGATCAATGCAATCTATTTCAAAGGCACATGGACTTATGAATTCGATGAGGAAAATACTACCGATGACATTTTCTATCTCCCGGATGGCTCGGAAAAAGAGTGCAAAATGATGAGTCATAAAAACGACCATAATTATTTTGAAAATGAGCAATTTCAGGCAATCGATCTACCGTATGGCGACGCCGGTTTCAGTATGACAATTCTACTCCCAAAACCGGAAGTCGATATCGATTCAATAATCGCTCAGATGAATAATGAAACCTGGAATTCCAGGCTCGGCAGTTTTTCCGAACGGGAAGTGAATCTTCATTTGCCGAAGTTCAAACTCGAATACGAAATATCGCTAAATGACATACTATCCGCACTCGGAATGTCTATCGCCTTTGATCCAAACCTGGCTGATTTTACGAACATAAATAAAGACGGCAATCTATATATCAGTGAGGTCAAACATAAAACTTTCGTCGAGGTCAACGAGGAAGGCACTGAAGCTGCAGCAGTAACTTCAGTTGAAATCAGCCTGACCTCTATCGGTAGTGGTATTACAATGCATGTAAATCGCCCCTTTGTGTTTGCAATTCGCGAAAATCATTCCGGGACGATACTTTTTATAGGGAAAATTGTTGAACCAGTATGGGAAGATTAATTCGATTATATAGGAATTTTCATTTTCTGTGGTTTAACAGGCTTGAGACAACACCATGATTTATCATGGTATAAGGAATAATCCTAGAAATAATAAACGCTTCGACGGTTTATTCAATGGCAAATGTAGTATTCCCATCTTTTCAAAGTGCTCTTACGAGTAGAAATGATAAACCGATGAACCCCGTGAGATAGATACTTGCAATTTAAACAGCAAATATCTAACGGGGTGAATCGGTTCTTGATCTTTGTTTTTGCCTTTAACTATCACCCAAATGAATTTGGGTGTTGTCTTAAAAAACAATTTTGTCAACTTACTCCAAAAATTTAAACTTTCTAACTCGTTTCAAAGCCCAAGCTTTGAAACGGGAACAGGAGCATCCCAAAGCTAGGGCTTTGGGATGAGACCCAAAATATGGGAAATTATAATTAAGGACCAGTACCATGAAACGCTCTTCAAATTTATACTGCCATGTTTTACTTCTGGAAATCATAGCTATTTCATTAATTCTATTGCCTGCAGCTCTCCTATCACAAGATATTAACTGGATCAATTATACATCTAATTCAAGTTTCAGTATTAGTGCTATCACAGATGATGGAGCTCACCTGTGGATAGGAGGAAACGGTGAAGGATTAATGAGGTTACATAAAACATCAGGGGAAATAATTTACTACAACAGCACAAATTCCGGGTTACCCACTAATTATATCCGTTCTCTTGCAGTAGATAGACAGAATAGTTTATGGATCGGCACACAGCATAGTGGTCTGGTAAAATTTGATGGAACAAACTGGTCAATCTATAATACATACAGTTCTAACCTACCAGGTGATGATATCTACTCTCTCCTTATTGATAGAAATGAAAACATCTGGATTGGAACTGGACAAGGGCTGATTATGTTTGATGGAGAAAGCTGGATAGCATATAATGGACTGCCGGGTGGCTCAGTCATGGCACTCGCCATTGATGAAAAAGAGCATATTTGGGCTGGAATAGAACCTCGCTGTAATTCATCAAGTTGCACTGGTGGAGGTTTGATGAAATTTAATGGAGTTGACTGGACTATTATGTATGATATTGCTCAGATTTGGACAGAAATGATAGACCTCGATGCACTCGTTATTGATGCCAATGGAAATGCTTGGCTGGGGACTGATGAAGGCTTGATGAAATTCGATGGTACTGAGTGGACAGTTTATACAATAGATAATTCAGATCTACCGGGTAATAAAATCAGTGCGCTTGCGATTGATAATAATGGAAACATCTGGATTGGTACCTGGTGGAATGGATTAGCTAAATTTAACGGAATAAACTGGACAATTTATAATGCAAACAATTCAGAATTACCAGATGATTATATCAGCGCTCTTACAATTGATGCCGAAGGCAATATTTTAATTGTGACTAAGAGTGGATTTCTATTTAAGTATGATAGGGAAGGCAATTGGATCACTTATGAAACAGGTAATTCTGAGCTTCCGAGCAATAATGTAAACGCGCTTGCTATCGACTCAGAAGATGTCGTATGGATCGGAACTGATTATGGTCTGGCAAAATTTGATGGATCTTCCTGGACTCTTTATAATGCAGAGACGACCAATTTCCCGGGGATTGATGTTGGCGCTATTGTAACGGATCAAGATGGAAATATCTGGATGGGATTAAAGCAACTGCCTCAGATCTCACGACCTGAATGTGGCCTTTTTAAATTTGATGGAATAAATTGGACGTTTATACATCAGACACATATTTCAGTTCATGCAATTGCTATTGATCAAGATGGAAATAAATGGATCGGAACAGAAAACGGATTGGTCAAGTATGACGGCGATAATTGGATTGATTATGATATTTCCTATTTACCCGGTAGTATGGTCACTTCTATTGCGATTGATAAAAATGGAGATGTCTGGCTTGGCACAAAAGAACCCAGCTGGTCTTCGTCAATTGGTGGTGGAGTAGTGAAATATGACGGGGAGAACTGGACGTTATATAACACTACCAACTCAGAACTTCCGGATAACTCTGTCAACGCCTTGATGATTGACCAACAGGGGAACAAATGGATTGGAACGGAACAGGGTATGGCAAAATTTGACGGGGAGAACTGGACTGTATTCGATACAACGAACTCTGATCTGCCGGGTAACTATATCTTTTGTATCGTTTCTGATGCTCAGGATAACAAATGGATCGGGACAGATGGTGGTTTAGTCAGTTTTAATGGAGAAAATTGGGTAGTATATACAAATGAAAATTCCAATCTGATAAGTAATTGGATCAGCGCTATTGCAATTGATAAATATGGAAATAAATGGATCGGAACCCGGCTTGGAGGATTAGCAATCTATCGTGAAGGTGGCGTTATTCTCACTGGCGTGGATACGAAGGAGAAGTACAGAGAAAGACTGCCATTAGAATTCTCACTTTATCAGAATTATCCCAATCCATTTAATCCCGAAACAAAAATCCATTTTGATTTGCCAAAGAGTACTCATGTCAAATTGGAGATTTATAATCTTCTTGGGCAAAGAATAAAAACGTTATGTGACGGACCAAAGACAGCAGGTAATTATGCCATTAAGTGGAACGGGAAAGATTCCTTTGGATATAATGTTTCAAGTGGTGTTTATTTCGTTGGAATGAAAGCATGGGATATTGTTCAAATGAAGAAAATGATTTTGATGAGATAAGTTCTTCTATAAACAAACAATGTAGGAGGGAATAAATTATGATGAGACCCAAAAACACCTTCATCCATTCCGTTATTCTTTATGTGTTATTATTTTTTTCAAACCGCGTTTTCGCAGACGGCTGTTTTTTCTATGAAGTTGAACAAATCGGTAACTCCGCCGAATCCCCAAACCAGCGCGCCCTCATCATCTACGATGGCGAGAAGGAAACGCTTGTGCTCCAGGTAAAGTACTCTGGAGAGGTCGAAAAATTCGCCTGGGTAGTACCGTTACCCAATTTGCCGGAAGCGAATACCATAACTACTGAAGATGATACGATTTTCGAAGAGATCCATGATGAGACACAACCGAAAGTGTATAGAATATTCGATCGATATGGTAAAGGATACTATCTAGGGGGAGGCGGAGGAGAAGGAGATTCCGAGCTTATACCCGAGGTGGCGGTTCAAGTTTGGGAAAGGCTTCAGGTTGGACCTTACGAGGTGGCTGTCCTATCCGGCGCATCCTCTCAAGCCTTGATTGATTGGCTCGCCACCAACGGCTACGATTTCCCTGGCGAAGCCCATGCCATTATCGATTTTTATATCCAGAAGCACTGGTACTTCGTAGCCACACGTGTCCATGTCGCATCGACACTCGACAAGAATAACTCCTCTTACCAGGCAGGTCTACCGGCTCTTAAAATGCAATTTCAAACAGACAAACCCGTCTTCCCATTGCGCATCTCCGAGCTCACATCTGCGAACGAAAATGAAATCGAACTGTACGTGGCAGCGCCACATCGAATGGTTTGTGAAAGCTATCACACTGTAGCGATGGAACAAGAGGAAGTACAAAGATTAATCGAAAAACAAATAGACGAAAACAATGCCAATTCTTCAACCGGAATAGCGTGTGCCTGTGACCAAGCAACGGAGCCTGCACAAAATGAAACTGAATACGATTACGAAGCAATTTTCCAAGATAAGATAGCTTCCTTCACTAAACCGACATTCATCGTAGAACATGCAACAATGCAATGGACCTCCTACAATCCTATTGAATATCCAGATCATGGCAGTTTTAATGGCTATTTCAACGAATATTTTTCTCCGGGAGAAGAATTTTGGCTCACTCGATTACGTACGATTTTAACACCCAGCGATATGCAGGAAGATGTCACCTTTATTCCAGATACAAATGGAGATGAGTGGTTCTATTTATGGATACATATTGAGGACAAAATTTCCAATCCCTGGTCAGCAACTCTCTTCAATTTATCTGGAATTATATTGCTGCCATTTTTCGCATTGAAAAAATTTAGAAGACGTCAATGGAAAGAGCTGCTTATGGCAATTTTGGCAATCACAATCGCGACTATATAACATTGTGTTAGGTAAAAATAACCTATGAGTGGAGGTTACCACAAATGAAACGTCTCATCTATCTTTCAATGGGAATAACCTTTCTTCTTTGGAAAATCTGTCTCAGCCAGGAAGGGATGGAAGCCATTGATGCAGTACCAAAAACCGGCGGAACACGTTCACTATCCATGGGTGGCATCACCATTGCGACGAATCAAGGCGTTGAAGCGCTCAATGGCAATCCAGGAGGTCTTGCTCTACTTAATGGGATTCAAATCTCCATTGGTGGATCGATACAGATCTTTGGAAAATCCGATTTTGACTATAATGGATACTCCAGCAAATTTAAAACGTCATGCAAATTATCAAAAATTGGCGTTGCTTTTCCTATAACTATTCCCAATATATCACTCAAGGTAACCGGAGCATTAGGTTACCGTCGTTTCTACGATTGGATCCGTAAGAAAGTTATAGAAGAAAAGTGGTTTGATGATTATTACAAAAAAACCATCGTGCATAAAGAAAAAATAAAAACAAAAGGTTTGATGAATACCCTTTCTCTTGGCCTCGGAAAAGCAATCTCAGAAAAGTATTTTTTCGGTATATCCATCAATTTCCCTGTCCAGAAGGTGTACAAGATGGAAACCGAAAGTGAAAGCCGATATCCAGACGAAACATACAAATATAATTTTAAACAAGAATGGGATGTTATGGCAAAACATTTCATCCAATTCGGTGGAATTTTTAAAGTGTCATCAAAACTCTCTATAGGTGTCTCCTTTTTGATGAATCATGGATTTGTAATATATAGTGATGAGTTCGACTATCAGTACGAATGGGAAATCCCCACCACCATTGACTTCGGCATTGCATACCGATGGAAACCGAATCTTCTTTTGGCTGCCGAAATACAAAGCAGGCCCTGGGAAAGTTGGAGAATCAACAACCTCCCGATAGGTGGTGTGGATAGCGGAAATGCGTACCGATTCGGACTGGAATACGGGAAAACTAACCAATTCCGAGCCGGTTATGCCTTGGATAGACTCCCTCTTTTGGACGCAAAGGATCATCCTGTAGACATACATAATCTAACCGGCGGTATAGGTTATCAACTCAATTGTTTTGTTCTTGACTTAGGAGTTTCTTATCAATTTGTTACATTCAAAGCTGAAAAATGGTGGAGAGGAACATGGGATTATTACATTCGTGAACTTGTATTCAATACGAGCTTAAGATGTTGCATATAGTACATCTCTATTTTTCTAAAGAAAGGAAGCAAATAAGAAGAATCCGAAAGCAAGCGCCGTAGGTACAACTTGACTAAAAAATATGATTGTAAATTGGAAAAGCGATATGGAAAAGAAAATAGAACGCTCTTATTCATACGAATCTGTAATGATAGAGCTTGGTATTGTCGGTGGATTTTAATGTTAAATAGAGGAGTGTTTAATGAGTAGTATAAAACAAATATCAACCTATCATGTTACTTTACTGGCAATTATACTAAAGTCTGTTTTGGCACCAAATGGATTTGCATCTGTGACCAGAACGCGAACTATGGGTGATATGGGTATGATTATCAGGGATGATGCCAATTACTGGCTTTTCCCCTCGGTAATCACTCGTTATGAAAAGGGAGCCCGTTTTGAACTGGGTGGAAATTTAGAACTGTTACGCTACTCTCCCACGAGTTACGGCTTTGACCAGTGCGCCGGAGGTATTATCCCATTCGGTCAATCCGATAGCAGCATGTTGGGCGCTTTCTGGAGCGAAACAGTTAGTAGAAATCCCTTTTTCACTTACACATCAAGTGCATCAAGTACCGACAGTAAACTCGACCTGTTTTACGGCAAAAAAACTGACAGTGGAGCATTTGGTGTACATGTGGAGAGACATGCGGATTTGCAAAAGTCATCCCAGGGAGCCGGTTCAGACAGTAGAACATCCATTACTCGAACTCGCCTGGATATTGGTATTTCAGAAGTAAAATACGACGTTAACATAGGATACCAGTTGGCTACTTACAGCAGCAGGACAGCAAACTATAGCACCGTCAATAAAGTTACGGGACATTTGATCAACTTTCGCGTTCGCTCCTTCAAACAACAAAGAGAAAAAATAGTGGTAACACCCTTTATGGATTTACAATTCATGTTTGAAAAAAATAATATAAATGATATGGATGGTTTAGCCTGGGATATCTGGACCGGTGCAGGTCTGAGTTACCTTGTAGACGAAGGGAATTTATTTGTTCTTGGGTTAAGCATATTATATTCACACCAGCTATTAAAACTGAATGAACAAAAAAAATCGTCAATCGCTCTCGACCTGCCTTTTGTTTTTGGAGGTATTGAATCGGAATTGTTGCCCTGGCTCAAAATCCGTTTCGGATTCCAGAAGAGAATCCAACGAAACATAAATATCAATAAATATTCGAGTTCAAAGACAAAGACTGTTCGAACACAGGCGCCTTTTGCCGCAACTGCCGGCATCGGCATAAAGAAAAGACGTCTGACGATTGATCTTTCCCTCGATTCCAACTTTTTTCGACGAGGTCCTTATTTTCTAAGCGGCACAAAAGGAGATTTATTTAATCTTATTTCGATAGGCTATTTGTTATAGATTAATGTAATTTATTTTTATAATGATTTTTTATTTCATAACATTAACGAAAGGAGAAAATCATGAAAAACCATTTTCTAACATTCATTATTGTTAGTTCCGCATTTTTATTTAGCTGCACTGAGAAAATTGTTTATGAAGATGGAAATCCCAATTCCACAGCCGGCTCAATTGTAGGTATAGTGCTTCAAAACGAAAGTAACGCTAAAATCGTTGTCCGTCAGGAGGTACCCGTTGATTCGACATTTATCGACCCATCTGACGGCAGTTTTCGTATTGAAAGTCTTCCCATAGGCAATTATGATCTTTATGTGAAAGCCGAGTATTATGGCACGTACCGGATTCACAACGTATTAGTGAATGCGAGCGGGATAACCTATGTTGGTGAAATTTTACTCTCTGAAGTTCCCGATCTGGTTTCGTCATATTATCCACAGGATAAATCCGAGATAGTATTTGACCGACGCTGGTCTCAACTATCTATATCTTTCCATTTCACTGAACCGATGGATCGTGAAAGCGTCGAAGAAGCATTTTCAACAAATCCGCCATGTGAAGGTGTGTATTATTGGGGTGAATATATGGAAGATGTTACTCCAAGATATTTTTGGGATGAAAGAAATTACCTGGCTATCAATGATTATAGCTATGTACTTAGTCCAGATCAAGGCGCTACCATTACAACTTATAGTCAAGTAGAAGCGTTCACATTTCGTATGGCTCGCAAGGATTGTTATACAGACACAACCTACACGGTCACTTTATCGACAGCGGCAAAAGATACAGCAGGCAACTGTCTTGAATTCCCGGTTGTGTTTCGTTTCAGCACAATCCAGTCGGCATTATCCCTAAATACAATAATGACAAAACCAGAACACGGCGATATTTTCGTCGATCCTCTCGAAAATGCTTCCATTTATATGAGTTTCCCGAAACGTATGGATCAAAGTTCCGTCGAGAACGCACTGACCATTTCTCCCTCCATGGATGCTATATTTTTATGGTCAGAGCCGAATAAACTCCGCATCTATTCTGGTGGTCCATTAAAAACTGAAACGTTATATGAAATCCATCTTGCTGAGACAGCTCTGGATCTTGATGGTGTTCCTCTTGGCGAGCCCTTTGATTTTTCATTCGAAACAGCGCCAATTGAGATTACTAGTACCTATCCACAGATCGGAGAGATTTTTGTATCGCGGGATAATGAAATCACCATATACTTTAATACTTATATGGTTTTATCATCAGTAAGAAATGCATTTACCATCGAACCACATATAGGTGGCACCCTTAAACGTGGAACTAAATACTCCAATGACAATGAGCCTAAGAATGCAATCACTTTTATCCCATCTTCAAACTATGCAACAAATACCAAGTACACGGTGACTATCAACACAACCGCTTATGACCTGCATCTTACCAACTTAAATGAAGCATATACATTTAGTTTCGTGACAGAACCGGAATGAATGTGATGTATTCAAAGATAGGGAGAACCGGACATTTTACGACAATTAATAAAAAAGTATCAGCTTCTTACACTTAAAAGTGGAACGGGAAAGATTCCTTTGGGCACAATGTCCCAAGTAGTATTTATTTTTATAAAATGATTTCAGGGAATTTTATTCACGTGAAGAAGATGGTTTTAACACAATAATCAATTCTCAAAGAAGGAGAAAATCATGAGTGCGCCAAGAAAAGCTTGTAATTTCTTATCGGTTGAAGTCCGATGTAGGCAAAGGTTAGCCCCCAGTCTATCCGGCAACTGCCGGATAAGTCAAGTTTCCATTTATCGAAAAAACCGACATTATAGACAGGCTCTAACTAAATACTTAGAGGGTTGAAAGGGGCATATTTTCGACTTACTGTCTATAAAACTCAAATTTATTACAATTTTTAACCAGTAAAAAAGAGACAATAAAAGCCGTCCCGCATTGGGCGGGATAGCCATATTCAGTGAGAAAATCGCCATCGCAAGACTACCGATACTGCGGCAGACATGTTGTGAGAGTAGTTTGTGGTTAATCAAAAAATAAAACCGGGCCAAAAGTGTACGAAAAAACTATTAGAGAAATATGGCGAGGCTCAGCCGGGGCGTCTGGTAAAAGTAGCTGGAGGCTCCTGGAATAAGAAAGTGGGCTACCGGGAATTGCCGTATCGCGAAGCTGTTTCATTAGGACTTGACAATTGAATAATTAATGATTAAAATAGAATTATATGAATAGAAGTCCAAAAACTAGTTTTAAAAGTTTATCTATCACGGACGGGTCTCCGTAGAGAAACAAGTTTTGAGCGTAAATATGCAGAATAAACATTATGTTAGCGTAAAAAAAGAGGAGATGAAGGATGAAGGGTAGAAGTCAGCTAAAGGAAGGTATATACGAAGTAAGTTTCGGATATAATACCAATATGGGTAGATATACGACGTTGATGTCGGGTATATCGAAGTTGTACACAATAATTTAAACGCATTTTTGAAACTAAAAAATACAATTTATGAGACAAAAACTATTATTTTTCTTTTTATTGTTTATTTTCCTTGGTGCCTGTAAGAATCATCAAGTTGAATTATCTAAAAAAGAAAAGCAGATTATTAAAGAGACGCTAGAAAAATTGGCAGTTGAAAATTTAAAAACCTGGGAACCTCCTTTTAATGAAAAAAAATTTCTGGAGTTCTTTACACAAAGAGATGATTTTTCATTTGCTGTAGATGGATTTCATGTAACTAATTATGAAGACTGGGTAGGAATTGTATATGAAAGTATGGATTATGATAGAAAAAATCACAAAGAATATCAAGATATTATTAAGAATATAGAAACAGAAGTAATAAATAAAAATTATGGATTTGTTACTATTGATTATGTTTGGGATTATACAACAAATGAAGATGTTCATTATAATGTAAAATCTATTGTTACTATGTTATTTAGAAATGAAGATAATAAATGGAAGATTATGAATACTCATTGCTCTCATGGTGAAACACAGATTGTGAATTGAACTACTTTAGATTTAATAATAAATTACTGTGCACAACACGGCATATAAAAAATTGCGCAGAAAGTGGTAAATTTAAACAGTTTAACTTTTAATAAACGGCGTAGCGGTTTGATGCGGAAAGGCTTCGTTTTGCGCAACTTTTCATATGCCCAAACGTTATACGCCATTCCGCCGTTAGTATTAAAAAGATTGATGCCAATTTTTAATGTAAAGGAGGTAAAGCCATGGGTAAAAATTTCGATGCATATATAGCACTGGATAAAACGGGATTAGAGAACAAATACGTGATCATTGTAAATGGTGCGGTAGTGGCGAAGGGGGAGAATATCGAGGAAATGCTCGATAGAGTGCGGCGAGAATATCCTCGTGAGAGACCCTTCGTGGCAAAGGTACCTGAGGAAAGGATGTTGGTACTATGATACGTCAAAGGTTCAGAGAAGAAAGAAGTAGCTTAGGGATTGTTCATCGCCCGGTAGCAGAGGTGATTTTGGAAAATGATGGTTTTGCTGTGGAAATACCAATGTACATAGATTCAGGTGCTGATGTTTCAATGATACCTTTTCGTTTTGGCATGGCGCTTGGCTTTAAGCAAGAGGAAGAAGATACCATCCAAGAAATTAAGGGAGTTTCAGGAGCAGGAGTCCCTTATATTCTCAAGGAGGTCACTTTGGTGTTAAATGGCAAAAGGCTGAAAGTGAGGATAGCATGGGCATTAGTTGAAGAAGTACCGATGCTTATGGGAAGAATGGACATATTTGATAAATTTCGGGTGGTTTTTGATGAGAGAAATGGATGGATTGATTTTGAGGAATGATGGTGGAACAGCGTATAACACAATGTTTGTGGTACGCTACGCTCACCCAAATCCGTCAGCTGACGGACTTCACAAATACCGGAACCGTTATACACCATTGTTTGCTTAAAAAGATAAAAAATGAGTAGAGGTATTACAAAAAAGTCGAAAGTAGCAATTATTGTATTGGGTTTAATTCTTGTGATTGTAATTACAATATTAGGTATTAACAATCTGATGCAAACTTCACAAAAAGGCAAAGAACTTCATGGAGGGACTAAAATACTAGGAGAGAAAAATGAAGAGTTCAAAAAATTAGATATTAACAAAGCGAGTGTGGAAACTTTGGTTAAACTTCCGGGAATCGGTCCTGTAAAAGCTAAAGCCATTATAGATTATCGGGAGAAAATTGGAAAATATGAATCTTTTTATGAACTCACCAATGTAAAGGGCATCGGTAAAGAAACAATGTCAAAATTAGAACCCTATCTGGAGGTTGTAGGAGATTCAACTGCAGTAAAATCCTCTCAAATATCTGAGAAAGTAAAAGCAATTACCTCAAAGATAAATATCAATACCGCCTCTTTAAATGAACTAATTTTATTACCAGGTATTGGTGAGAAGAAAGCGCAGGCAATTGTTAAATATAGAGAGGAAATGGGTGGTTTTAAAACTAAGGATGAAATAAAGAATGTGAAAGGAATTGGCGATAGTATTTATAAAAATATAAAAAGTAAAATCGAGATAAATTAAAATAGAAGGTAAAGAAAATTTCGCTTATGATAGAACTTTAGTAAAATTATTGTGTAGTAGCTATGATTTTACGTTTTGGGTATATCAAAAACGCTAACAATTGCGTGCACCTATCAGCGAAAGCTGTTCGATGAAAGTGGAGTTTGAGAGTTTTTGATAGATTTGAGAATAAACAAAGGAGTAGCGCTTTGTCATTCAGCGTGGCTGAGCATTGCCCGTTAGACCTATTTGATATATTGGATTACAGGTAATCTTTTTATTTATTTCGAGAAAACTCATATATTAATGAAATAAGAATATGACAAATAAATACAACATTAAAGAATCGTTTAAAATTGATAAAAAATTCATTAAATATCTATGGATGATATTAATAGTAATATTAGTAGACCATTTAGTAAAACTTTTAGTATATCATAATTTTAATTTACATGAAGAAATTAAAATTATTGGAGATTGGTTTAGAATTCGGCTTGAACTAAATGATGGTACTGCTTTTTCCAATGCATTTGAAAATGAAATTGATCGGTACTTTAAAATATCGTTAAAATTGCTCGTATCATTAGCATTACTGGCAAGTTTGATATATTATATCAACAAGCGAGAATCGAAAATAATTTTGAATGGTTTGGCCTTATGTTTTGCTGGTACTATTGGTAATTTGATAGATAGAATATTCTATGGATTATTTATTAGTAACGCTTTTGATAGTTATAAAGTGAAATTTTTCCATGGCCGAGTAATAGATATGTTTTATTTTCCTATGTTTAAGATAAAAATGATTGATTGGATTCCAATTATTGGTGGAAAGACTTTCTTGTTTTTTGAGCCTGTTTTTAATATTTCAGATTTAGTAACAGTAATTGGAGCAACAATGACAATTATTGGATTATTAAAAATCACCAGATGGAAACAAAATAATTTAGATAGTTAACATCTTGTGATAATATTGGTGTTGAATAAACGAAAAAATAGGTCTAAACGAATCTGCTTCGCACCTGACGCCATATAAATAGAACAACGATAACCGAAAATATTTTTATTCGGCGTCAGCGTGCGCCAATCACGAAGGATTCCTACGGAAAGGCGTCTCAATGTGACAAACAGGGGTTGCTCTAGCGGAGTCCCGATGGGAAACTAAGCCATCTATCTGGAATTTGTATGGCTTTGAGTTATGCTGATAATTAGTGGTGAACAGGTAAAATATTCAGTTTATTGCAGCAATGTTAATCATAAACGTTGTTTTTTATCGGATATCTTGATGAAAACCGGTCCGATACCCAAGGAATACCGAATTCCGCAAAGACTATTCCAATGCCGCAATTTGCGGTTTAATTTCAATAGACACCTTTCTGTATTGACAGCAGCGCTGATAGCGGCGGCGCTCTTTTTCTAAGTGTTTTATCAAACACCGATTTTCACTAGTGGGACAATGGTCATAAAAAAACCTTAATCAGGGTGTCCACATAATCTCAACAGTTTTGCCATCTAGCCATGGAACTTTGAATGGTTTAGTTAATTTTTC
>Ga0315547_1000128_pt1 | contig 87226 bp, 81 predicted proteins | sample SalMarSW160240MG_2_FD_202542 | JGI IMG/M metagenome (GOLD analysis project Ga0315547, IMG submission 202542) | Salt marsh sediment microbial communities from the Plum Island Ecosystem LTER, Massachusetts, United States - Salt Marsh Sediment SW1601-240 ...
TGGAGATAATATGGCAATGTATGCCTGGCACCAGATTCCGGGAATCGACATGCTCTTTAACCAGTGGAATGATTCCACTCCACGAGCACAGTTCGGCAATGTCAGGTCTGTCAAGGAGCTGGCAAGTGCTGCTAACCAGACCGGTAGCCAAAGGAAGCTGAGCGAGACTTACGGAGGCTCAGGCTGGGAAATAACCTTCACAGAAATGAAGCGAAACGGCGACTGGGAATATGCTCTCGGAGTTAACCTTATGAACCAACATCTCTCCCATTTTACCCTGCAGGGTGCGAGAAAATATGATTATCCTGTCTCATTTACTTATCACGAGCCATGGTGGGATAATTATAGATATCTGAATGACCATTATGCACGATTATCCCTGGCACTTTCATCAGGAAAGCAGATAAACGATATCCTGGTGCTCGAACCTACAACTACTGCATGGTTATATGACTCTTATGTCAAAAGAAATCCAAGAGTAACTGAAACAGGTCAGTCATTCCAGTCGTTTGTAACAAAACTTGAGAAAAGCCAGGTAGAATATGATCTTGGTTCAGAAAATATAATAAAGGATCGTGGTTCCGTAAAAGATGGAAAATTCATTGTCGGACAATGTAGTTATTTAAAAGTTGTAATCCCGCCATTAACTGAAAACCTTGACATTACCACCTTCAGACTTCTTAAAGAATTCGTAAAAGAGGGGGGAACGATAATTACCTTCTCTATCCCGACTCTTGTCGATGGATCAGAGAATGCAGAATTGATGACATTCTTTGAGACCAATTCTGACAGAATAGTATTTGGAGAAGAACTGTCAGGTGATTTTATATCAGAACATTTATATACTCCGGATATTGAGTTTACGGATTTTACGGGGGGATTGCTTTACCATCACCGGCGGATAATGGAAGACGGGCAGTTACTCTTCCTCGTAAATTCCTTCCTGACAGGTGACATTAATGGCATGCTCAAAGTCGTTGGAAAAGATGTAGTTGAAATGAATACCCTGACAGGTGACATCAATGGTTATCCCTATGAAAATGATGGAGACAAACTGAATCTGGCTTTTACAATACCCCCCGCAGGAAGTCTTCTTTTATATATTCCTTCAAATGATGAATTTGATTTTGATGTGCCTTCCAAGGCATTGAATCTTAGTCCATTACAATCAGACTTGCCAATGATTGTTACCAGTGATGAAGATAATGCCCTTACAATCGATTTCTGTGATATTACTGTAGGTAATGAAACGGTTTCAGATATCCACACCTACGATGCTGCTGATAAAATCTATAAATATTATGATTTTAAGAACGGGAATCCGTGGAACCACTCGGTACAGTATAAAACCAATATTGTTGATAGTGACACTTTTGGATCAAATACCGGATTTACAGCTGCTTATCATTTCAACATAAAAGGTGACTTTGATTACTCTTCTTTTAAAGCAGTGGTTGAACGCCCTGACTTATGGATAGTTACAGTTAACGGAACTGAGGTTAAGCCGGAAGCCGGGAAATGGTGGCTCGACAGGTCTTTCAGTGTTTTCAATATAGGAACTCTCGTGAAGGAAGGAGATAACACCATCACTCTTAAAACTTCACCTATGAAGGTTAATGCTGAAATTGAACCTGTTTATATCACAGGTGACTTTTCCGTGAAACCTGCCGGTAAAGGCTGGACAATAGAAGCTCCAGTTAAATCACTTACAGCAGGAAGCTGGAAAGATCAGGGATTGCCATTCTATTCATGGGGGATTACATATACCAGAGAGTTCAATATTGATACACCTGAAGGAAAATACTTTGCAGTTCTACCAAGCTGGAAGGGAACAATTGCTGAAGTAAGTGTAAATGACCAGACTGCAGGAGTTATTGCTTTTCCACCATACCAGTCAGAAGTTACAGGTTTGCTTAAACAAGGATCAAACAAGATAGAAATAAAAGTGATCGGAAGCCTGAAGAATCTTCTTGGTCCGCACCATAACAATCCTCCGCCAGGATACGCATCACCCTGGAACTGGCGGAACGTTAAATCCTACCCTCCAGGGAATAGCTATCATTTGATCGATTACGGGTTGTTTGAGGAGTTTGTTCTCTTACAAGAAAAGTAGGTCGTGACGTCGGCTGTGCCTTCTGTCTTGCTCACGGAGTTTACCCCGCTAAAAGCGGAGTTCGCTGTCTTAGCAGCAAGGTTTTTTCGAATAATATCCAAACCCTCTTATAATTAACTTACTATCAATTTACTACTTTAGACCTATTGCAGGTTTGAAATAATTTTCTAAATTTGATACTGCTTTTGTTCTTTGAATTATCTTAATTTACATGATCTAATGTTAAATGAATTGGAGCATTATACAGAAAGAAAGTAGGGTGCTTCAGAGTTATCAACCTAAAAATTATCCTATGAGAAGAATTTTAACTTTGATTATCGGAACTGTAATCACCGGTAGTTTATTTGCCGGCGGACTGGTTACCAATACTAACCAGAGTGTTCTGTACACACGATTACAGAGCCGTAATGCTTCAACCAGCATTGATGCTGTGTATTTTAATCCTGCCGGATTAACAAAACTCGGAAATGGTTTTTATGTTTCCATAAACAATCAGACAATCGGACAGACAAAATCTGTTTTAAATGACTATACTTACCTGACTGGTACACCAAAAGAATATCTTGGTGATGTTAGTGCACCTGTATTCCCTGGTGTATATGCAGCATTTAAAGCAGGTAAATTTGCGTTATCTGCCGGATTCAATCCGATTGGAGGTGGCGGAGGGGCCACTTATGATGATGGTTTGCCTTCATTTGAGATGGATGTTTCTGATCTTGTTCCGCTTCTGGCAAGCCAGGGCATCACGACAACACAATACTCTGCAGATATCTTTTTTGAGGGCACTTCTGTATATTTTGGCTACCAGGCAAACGTTTCCTACGAAATAAACGACATGCTGTCTGTTGCTGCAGGTGTCCGCCTGGTGACAGCTAAAAATACCTATAACGGATATCTGAAAAACATCATGGTTAATCCAAATTATCCTGCTTTTGGGGCAGCATATACTGGTGGCATGGTGCTTGCAAGTGACTTCTTTACATCAGGTGCCACAACCCTTAACACATTAGCTGCAGGTGCAACAGCTTATTATGCAGGATTACAACCTATAATCGATGGTGGTGGCGGAACTGTACTTCTATCGGATGGCCAAACGGTAGGCCTTACTCCTGCACAGATTGGTGAGATACAGCAGATTATTGGTGCAGCTGGACAAAATCCCACAGGTATTACCATTGCTCTGGCACAGGGTATTCTTGGTATCGCAGCACCGGAATTTACTGACGGTGCAACGGAAATGACTTACTATGCAGCTGCAACACAAAACATTGAATTAGATGCTGAAGAAACAGGAATGGGCTACTCACCTATACTAAGCGTGAACATCTCACCAATGGACAACCTGAACATTGCTCTAAAATATGAATTCAAGACAAAGCTTGAACTTACAACAAAAGTTTTCAATGACAAATCAGGTGGTGGGGAATTCATTGACGGAGAAAAAGTCATTGCCGATATGCCTGCCATGTTGGCTGCTGGTATCGAATACAGACCGATTGAAAGACTGTTGGTTACTGGTAGTATGAATATTTATTTTGACAAAAATGTTGATTATGATGGATATGAAGATGTTAATATCAACATGATCGATAAGAATTTTTCCGAGTTTGCTCTTGGAGCAGAGCTTGGACTGACTGATAAGATATGTTTCAGCGCTGGCTGGCTTGGTACCTTTTCAGGTGCAAACAGTAATTATAATAGTGACCTCACATATGAATTCAATTCCAACTCATTTGGCGGGGGCATTGGTTTACGTATCGCACCTATGTTAGATCTTAACCTGGGTGGCCAATATACAAAATATAAAGACGGAACCAAAGGGTTTAGTCATGATCTTGGTCCAATACAGATTCCTGTCACAGAAACTTACAAAAAAAATGTCTGGCTTGTTGCAGTAGGACTTGATTTCTTTTTCGGAAGCAGATAAAAATAGTATTTCAGTATAAAAGGGGACTGTTTCAACAGTCCCCTTTTTTGTCTATTGCCCCTTAATCCCTAAATAATAGTCTCCCGCCAGGATTGTAAAGTATTACTCCCCTTTTGGGGGGCTGGGGGACATTGCTCCTTTTAATACTTTATCCCCTGAGAATTAAGGTATTTAATAAATAGAGGAAGCCTTGGTGCTCCCGATGAAAGCATACGGTTGTACCATTCTGATGCCAGTGAATTGTCCCCTGTCTCTTTAGCCAGTTTTATAATATTAATATACAGTAATCCCTCAATTCCAGGATTTTTTTTATCTGTCTCTTCTGCTATCTTTATGAAACTGGCCATAGCTTTTGTATCTTCTTTATTTTCAAAAAGATGAAAAGCATCATCAATACTCTTGTTCAAATCAGGATCAAGTATAACACAATAAAACGAAAAACAGTTATCTGTGCAATCCTCTATCAGATCAATCCACTCAGTACCTTGTTTCAGGGGCGGGAATCTCAGAACAAAATCGAGCTTCTCTCCTATTGTTTTAAATTTATATTTATCCGGACAAACAGGAATACCATTTGATGAGATCAACTTGCTTCGTGATTCATCAGGATATATTATGAAAATATTTCTGTCGGCACAGAAGTACCCTCCGGCTGTCCGGTTCTCAATACTCATATAAAAAACAGTTGCTTTCTCAGTTGTTTCAATCTTCCTGATCTCAAGTGTTTCATGACTTTTTAATGCATAGTTAGGCTGAAGGATTGATTGTGAGAAAATCCATGAAAAAGACCCTGACAGAATTATAACTGATGAAATTATTCTTTTTGACAGCATGTTTCCTGTTCCTCGCTGCAAGTTATTTTATTTTGTTATCCAATCAGTCTATCATAAAAACGTTTCCCACTCCAAGCTCGAAATAGTCTTCTCCGAAAGAATCTTTGATCATTTTAATCTGGCTATCTCCTGTGCAATGTGTAGCTCCGCATTTAACAACACCAAGAGATTTCATTTCAGCGATTATCGCCTTCATCTCCTTTTCGGATTTCTGCATCAGATGAAATCCGCCGAAAACCATATATACATTTTTCCCGAATGTTGATTTTATCTCTTTCAGCATTTTGATAATCCCCGGATGTGAACAACCTGTCATTACAACCAGTCCTTTTTTTGTGTTTAGTACCAGAGCCTGTTCAGGTATTGGCCCTGAAAACTCCCCTGAACTATACAGGTTTGTACATATTTTAACCGGTTCTTTCACCAACAGAGGTTCCAGACCTAATCCAACCATACGGGATTTGAATGACCCTGAAAGAGAATGCGGAAACAGTATCGGAATGTTTTTCTTCATTTTTACGAATGCCGGTATGCCTCCGGTATGGTCACCATGTTCATGGGAAATGACTATTAAATCAATTGCGGCAGGATCTATTCCCATTTTTCTGAAATTCGATTCAAAAATTTCCGGATTGGTTCCGGTATCAAAAAGCACACCCTTATCAAGTCCTTCAACAACAATCGAAAAGCCCCAGTCTGATTGAAATCCTTTCACCTTTACATAATTATCATAAACAACTTTAACAGATACCGGACTTTCAATACCATTGCTTATGGTTATTCCACTCAATCCTTCCGGATCATCAAGGTATTTGTAATCCTGTCCGCAGGCTGTAACCTGCAGAAGCATCAAAACCATAATAACTGATAATAATCTACACTTCTTCATAATATTTTTCTTTTAGTTGATTTTAATAATATTGTTCTTACATACCCCTGTCCCTCTTGAAAGGGGAATTATTTCGCACTTTCCGCCGATGTGCCATTATGCCGATATACCATTATGCCTTTACATATCAAATTTACAGCTTTATTGACTATATTTAAAATTCAAAACATAAAAAATCATATGGAAGAAAAATGGATCAAATGGGCCTCACAGCTTCAGGCAATAGCTCAGGCAGGATTGACCTTTTGTACTGACAGATATGACCTCGACCGTTATGAAAAGATCAGAGATCTTTCTATTGAGATTATGCATGAATATACTGATATTGACCATAATAAAATACGAAATCTGTTTGCTTCCGAAACCGGTTACCAGACTCCAAAAGTTGATATCAGATCGGCAGTATTTAAAAACAATAAAATACTGATGGTAAGGGAAAAAGTTGACGGAGCCTGGTCTCTGCCCGGAGGATGGGCTGACGTAAATACTTCTGTTAGTGAATCGGTTATCAGAGAATGTTTTGAAGAAGCAGGAGCTTATGTTATTCCAAAAAGAATAATTGCTATCCAGCTTGCAAACAAACACAACAATTCCCTTTTCCCTTTTACTATTTATAAGATTTTCGTGGAATGTGAACTGGTTGAAAACAGTTTCAGGGATAATACAGAAACCCTTGATGCCGATTTCTTCTCAATTAATTCACTGCCGCCACTCTCCACGAACCGGAATACAAGAAGCCAGATTGAAATGTGCTTCAAAGCTAAAAAACGTAAAATATTCGAGGCTATTTTCGATTGAAAAATTGTAATTTCAAATATTTAAGAACTTACACAGAGTGACACAAAAATCCTGCCACATGAATACACAAAAAAAACATTATGAAAGCTTTCTTATCCTTTTTTCTGCAATTGTCTTTATTGCATCCAATCTTATTGGACAGGTAAAAAGTCCGATATTAAGTGGAAAAGAGAAAGTTGCACTGTTTGAGAAACAGACAGCAATGAAAGAAACATCCCCCTATAAGGATCTCAAATGGCAGTTCATTGGTCCAACAAACATAAGCGGTCGATGTACTGATGTTGAGGCTATCTCTCCACGAGGAAAAAACTATGCAATCTGGATAGGATCAGCAACAGGAGGTGTGTGGAAATCGATTAATGAGGGAACAACTTTTGAACCTGTTTTTGAAGAGATGCCAACCGCCTCGATTGGTGATATAGCAATTGATCCCAATAATCCGGATGTTGTATGGGTCGGAACCGGTGAGGCAAATATTTTCAGAAGTTCAAATGCCGGATGCGGTGTTTTTAAAACAACTGATGGTGGCAAAACATGGAATGTGATGGGCCTCGAGAACACCTTTACAGTTGGCCGTATAAGGATCGATCCAAGAAATTCCAATATTGTATATGTTGCAGCTACAGGTCATGAATGGACACCCAACGAAGATCGTGGATTATTCAAGACCACTGATGGTGGCCAGACATGGACTAAAATCCTTTATGTTGATGAAAATACCGGTGTTTACGATCTCGTTCTTGATCCACGAAACCCAAACACTGTTTACTGTACGACATGGGAACGTATACGTCTTAAATGGAATGATCCAAGAACTTATGAAACAACCAAAAATAATGGTATATGGAAATCAACCAATGGCGGAAGAAACTGGAAAAAGATCAACTCCGGTCTTCCTGCTCCAAATAAACTTGGCCGGATAGGAATAGATATTGCTGCATCAAATCCAAAAGTACTTTATGCCTATGTTGATAATTATGAAACAGCGTATGCAGCCAAGCCGGGTGATCTGGATTCTTACGGTCGCCAGAGAACTGATGTAATTAAAGGAGCTACCGTTTACCGTACCGGAAATGCAGGTGATACATGGATTCAGGTCAGTGGACTTACTCCGGAACAAAAAACATTCATGGAGAGACATTCAGCAACATACGGCTGGGTGTTTGGCCAGATAAGAGTCGATCCCAGCAATGAGAACACACTTTATACTATGGGGCTTCAGCTTAACCAGTCGACCGATGGTGGGAAGACTTTTCAGTCACTACGGGGCCCTCATGTCGATCATCACGGATTATGGATCGATCCCGCAAATTCAAATTACCTGCTCAATGTTCAGGATGGCGGCCTGACAATTTCCTATGATAAAGGTAAAACCTGGAAATACCCCATAGAAGAACTTCCGCTGATACAATTCTTTAACCTGGCTTATGATTTCAGCACACCTTTCAGAGTTTTCGGATCAATACAGGATCATGGCAGCTACTACGGAACAGTTGACCTTTCAAGAGGCCGTGACAGGGTGCCTGCATTTGAGTTTGAAAATATACTAGGAGGAGAAGGTACTACACATGCTGTAAATCCGGTCGATAATAATACAATATATGCCAGCGGTTATTACGGACGACTTTCCAGGGCAAAATTTGACACTTATCCTCAAAACACTAAAAACCTTATGCCCGGATTGCTGCCAGGAGAAGCTCCGTTGCGAGGTCAATGGGTTGCTCCTACACTTGTTTCTACACATAATCCGGATATTGTTTACCATGGCATGCAGTATCTGATAATGTCGAAAGACAGAGGTGATACATGGGAGTTCATCAGCCCGGATCTTACGTATAATGATCCAGCCAAAATGGGTGATATCAGTTATCAGACAATATCAGTATTTGATGAATCTCCACTCCGGTTCGGACTTCTTTATGCCGGAACAGATGATGGCCGCATATGGAGAACAAAAGACGGAGGCAAAACATGGACAGAGATCAGAAACGGAGCTGTTCCGGAGAAATTTGTTTCACGTATTGTTGCATCAAAATACGATATGGGTACTGTGTACATGACTCAGACAGGCCGCAGAGATGATGACTTTCAGGTATATATCTGGAAATCAACAGATTTTGGTGATACATGGCTGGATATCTCCGGTAATATTCCGGTAGGACCCGTCAATACAATCCGCGAGGATCCGGTCATAAGAGATATACTATATGCCGGAACCGATGGTGGAGTATTTGTAAGCAAAGATGGTGGAAAAAAGTGGGATATTCTTGGAATCCTGCCATTCTCATATGTACACGACCTGGCTGTTCATCCACGTGATAACATAATCGTCATAGTCACTCATGGAAGGGGTATGTGGGTAATGGATGCAAATCCGGTAAATGAAAAGGATAAGATGAGAACAAGAAGGAGGTAAGTGAGAATAGAAAGGAGAAAGGAGAAAGGAGAAAGGTGAAAGGAGAAAGGTGAAAGGTGAAAGTTGGAGCGTAGCGGAAACCCCGACTGAACAAAGTGAACGTCGGGGGAGATCGAAGCGAAGCGAAGATTACGCGAAACGGAAAAGGAGGTAGGATGGCAGATTACGGGCAATTTTAGTTTTTTAGATACAGGAATTTATGTTTCTTTTCTGAAACATCACCGATTATGGTTGAATACTGTAAACCGGCTTCATGAAGATCTTTGACCAGCGCTTCAGTTTTATCACAAGGTACACTTATTAGTAATCCGCCTGAAGTCTGTGCATCACATGCTATCATTTTCAGATTGTAGTCGAGATTCTTTCCTAAATGAGAATCATTCTCAACAAAATCCAGATTCCTGAAGGAAGCTCCGGGTATACACCCTTCATCAACCAGGTTGTAGGTGCCACCGATCAGGGAAACCTTTCTCATATTAATGTTTATGCTTACGTTACTTGCTTTAGCCATCTTTAACGCATGACCGGCAAGACCAAATCCCGTGATGTCGGTTGCTCCTTTAATGGAATATTTTTTCATTACTTCAGCACCCTGCCTGTTTAGTTGCTTCATAAGTTTTTTAGCCTCAGCAATATCGTTTCCATCAGTTATTCCGAGTCGTTGTCCGGCAAGAATAATTCCTGTCCCGACAGGTTTTGTCAGAACGATAGAATCACCCGGACTTGCTCCGGTATTGGCAATGATTCGGTCAGGATGAATATATCCTACAACTGCCAGTCCATACTTCGGAGGAAAATCGTCTATTGTATGTCCTCCTATTATTTTTACACCTGCTTCAGATGCCTTATCGGACCCTCCTTTAAGGATTTCCGCATATACTTCCAGGGGGAGTTTTGCCGCAGGAAACATCATAATGTTGAGTGCAATCACCGGATCACCTCCCATTGCATATATATCACTTATTGAGTTGGTTGCGGCAATCTGTCCAAATTCATAAGGATCACTGCATACCGGAGGGAAAAAATCAGTAGTAAAGACAAGTGCCAGATCATCATTTACCCGGTATACGCCTGCATCATCATGTGTTTCTACATTAACAAGAATATTAGGATCGTCAGGTAATGGAAGACGCTTCAGTATCTCTTCCAGCTGTTTTGGTGAGATTTTGGCAGAACAACCGCCACTTTCAACCATCTGAAGAAGGTCCGGTTTCACGGCCTTACAACGTTTCCGGCTGAGGCCAGGGCATCCGCAATTACAAACATGTTACTTAATATTCCTGCTTCAATTTTCCCGTCGAGGGAATAATAATCTACACAAGTAGCACAGATAAGCAATTCAACTCCCATTTTCTCAAGGTCCTTAATGTGTCTAAGAAAAGGGGATTCATCAGAAACCAGAGTTACACCCTTATTGTAAAAAATAATCTTCCGGGGTAATAAATCCAGATCCTTTATGGTTTTTATAAAATTTCCTATCAGTAAATGGCCAAGTTCATCAGAACCATCGCCCATCCTATCTGAAGTTATGGCAATGACAAAATCACCTTTCGGGAAAACTGAAGCTGCAGGAGTGCAATAGTTCTCAACTTCGGCTATGGAAGTCGCAGATACATTTTTTGTAATTATAAGGGTCCATACACCATCAGCCTCATCTACTGAAAATTCTGTCTTATTGTCCATTAAAAAACGTGTTAGATTGTTAAGAGATGTCTGATTATCAGTAAGTACTTTAAAAGCTTCACCTTTTTCTGACTCTTTAAGCGCCTTTTTTGTTGCAATAATAGGAGCCGGGCATTGCTGCCCTTTGACATCAACAATTCTCATTTCTTGTCTGTTGTTGGTTTGCAAAAGTACTAAAGAAGTAAATAACTTGAAAAGTTGTTTGAAATAAAATGGAAGTGATTGGAATTTAACAACATAAAATAAATAATATTTTGTATTTGGCTTTTTGTTATTGATTACCACAAGTCAATTAATTTAAAAAGAACTATTTTTAAACTTTTAAATCAATCAACAATGAAAAAACATCTTGCCATTATTGCCTTAATCATCCTGATTCAACAGCATACTTTAGCACAATATCATATTGATAAACAATCTATTACAGGCTCATGGCTTGGAAAAATAGAGGTTTCAGCCATCTCCCTGAGGGTTGTTTTCAACCTGTCAGTTATTGAAAATGACAGTCTTGTAGCAACTATGGACAGTCCAGACCAGGGTGCGAAGAATATTAAACTCGGCCCTGTGACCCTTACCGGTGATAGTATTAATATCTCCGCCGGGGCTCTTCTTGCAGAATATAACGGCAAAATTAAAAACGACACAATAATTGAAGGAAAATGGACTCAGGCAGGAAGGACATTTACATTGAACCTTACCAGGCTGAGAGATATATTTACGATTAACAGACCCCAGGAACCAAAACCACCATTTCCGTACATCTCAGAGGAGATCACTTTCACAAATGATAAATTCAACATAAAGCTTGCCGGAACCCTTACAGTTCCTGAAGGTGATGGTCCGTTCCCTGCTGTAGTCCTGATAACAGGATCAGGTTCTCAAAACAGGAACGAGGAATTATTGGGGCATAAACCATTCCTGGTACTATCTGATTATCTTACCCGCAATGGAATTGCAGTTTTTCGTTACGATGACAGGGGTGTTGGCTTATCTCAGGGTAATGCTGTAACCGCCACGACGGCCGACCTTGCTACCGATGCAGAAGCTGCCTTCATTTATCTGAAATCAAGACCGGAAATAGATCATGAAACCATCGGGCTGATTGGCCACAGCGAAGGAGGACTTATAGCACCTATTGTTGCTTCATCAAACTATGAGATAGCATTTATTGTATCCCTTGCAGGTACCGGTGTTAAAGGAGAAGAAATTATTCACAGGCAAAACAGTGATATTAGCAAGGCTATGGGAATGGGGGAAAAAGAGATAAAAGAGGCTATTGCTACAAATAAGAAGCTTTTTGCAGTTCTTAAAAAAGAGCCTGATAATGATAAGGCCGAAGAAAAAATTAATGCCGTGTATAAAAAAATCCTTATGAAGAAAAAGACTTCACCAGAGGATATTGAAAAAAGTATCAAGCAGTTAGCAACAATATTTAACAAGATGTCATATACATGGTTTAGATATTTTATCATTACTGATCCGGCAACTTACTGGAAAAAAGTTAAATGCCCTGTGCTGGCTCTGAACGGAGAAAAAGATCTTCAGGTTGTAGCTGATGTTAATCTGCCGGCAATTGAGAAAAGTTTAAGAAAAGGAGGTAACAAGTCCGTGGAAACAATTAGTCTGCCCGGACTGAACCATTTATTCCAGCATTGCGAAACAGGGCTGCCGACAGAATACGGAGAAATAGAAGAGACCTTTTCCCCGGAAGTACTTAAGATTATTTCTGACTGGATCCTTGATTTGAACTGATTTCCGCAAGCTTCTTAAGAATAATTCTGCCTCGCGCAATTATCCCGGCGGAGCCCTCTCCCCGAAGCATACTTATTGATGTAGCAAGCTCATTGGCCAGCTCCGGATATAACTTTGCAAGTTTATACAGAATTTCCATAGAATAAGCTTTTGCTGCTATAGTTGAATAACCTGAGTTCAGAGTATTAAAACAATAATCCGCAAGAATCCCATGATACCTCTGGTTTATTTGCTGCAAATCAGCAAAAGAGAGTATCCGCAGAAATGACCTCTGAACACTCTCATTGTCAATCCGCGGCAATTCTTCTATAATCCTGGTCAGCCACGGATAAATCATTTCAGGAAACTTGTCACAGACTTTGGTCAGTGTCCATGAAGCCCGGAAAGCAAGTTTTTTATCTTTACTAAAAGAATAATCAAGAAGTTTACGAAAAATTACAGAATTTTCAATAGCCGATGTTGCCACCCAATCGACCTCTTTTATACTTATCATACTGTTAATCATCCTCTGAAGTTCTTTGTCCTCTGTCAAAGGCTGATCTGTCTCCGTAATTTCCTCTTTTGTAACTGTTAATTTATTAACACAATTGAGATACTGCTGGGCCACAACAATATCTGCCTCAGAAAAATCTAATGAACTGAGATGTTCAGGCGATATCCATTTGTAATCAACATGTTCAGATAATACCGGCACTTCATCCAGTGTATCACAGATAAACGGAATGAGTGTTATTTGTTTATGACCATAGTCATGTAAAACAGGAGCAAGTCTTTTACAGATGATTATCTCTAAAGACAATTCCTCTCTTATTTCACGTAAAATGCAATCTTCATCAGACTCTCCGGAAATAAGCTTACCTCCCGGGAACTCCCATTTTAAAGGATGGTCAGTCTTCTCCCCTCTCTGCACGACCAGAACCTCATTATCCTCATTTCTTATTACTGCACAGGTTACACTGAGCATATTACTAATTTAAGTTAACAAATCTTCATAAAGAGGTATAACAAGCAAATATTCAAATTCCTTGTTTTCATAGTCCATTTTGCAGGCATAATGAACAATGCCATTTGTAACAACAAGATAAGGTACCCTGAACTGTAAGTTATATGTGGCTATCTGTTCAAATACTTCATCATTTAGCTTTACTTCAGTTGATTTACATTCAACTATCATGGCAGGCTTACCGGAACGATCGTGGACAAGAATGTCTACCCTTTTCTTTGTCCTGTAGAGACCAATAGAAGCTTCTATAATTATAAGTCCTGCCGGGTAATTTCCTTCGTGAATCAGGTACTGTACAAAATTCTGCCGTACCCATTCCTCATCGGTGAGCCTTACATATTGCTTCCTTAATGGATCAAAAATCATCTCTGATCCTTCCTCTCCGGTTATCCTGAATGAATATGAAGGCAGATTTAACTCTTTCAACTTAGTTTTGTACTTTTGAAAATGAGGTTTCTAAACAGTATTCCTCCTTCAATAATTACTTTGTGCACCTTTGTGATGTACTTTGTGTTATTTTGTGGTAAAATGGATTTAACCCTAAAGGCACTGAAAACATGACAGAAGGCTCACAAAGCAAAATTGTCCGCTTACAAATATATTGAGATAATTTCAACTTGAAGCAAGATATGAAAACCAAAGAAGATATTGTTAATAACTGGCTCCCAAGGTATACCGGAAGAACACTTGAGAGTTTCGGCAAATATTTTCTTCTGACCAACTATCTATATTATGTTGAATTGTTTGCAAACTGGCATAATGTTCCTGTTGAAGGTAAAAACAAAAATATGCCAAGTGCAACAGCGGAGGGAATAACTATTATCAACTTTGGAATGGGCAGCCCGAATGCAGCAACAATTATGGATTTACTGAGTGCAGTAGCTCCTAATGCGGTTTTATTTCTCGGAAAATGTGGTGGTCTTAAAAAAAAGAATAAGCTTGGTGATCTGATCCTTCCGATAGCTGCCATCCGCAGTGACGGTACTTCCAATGATTATCTTCCGCTTGAAGTACCGGCACTTCCTGCATTTAAACTACAGAGCGCTATCTCTGCATCAATTACCAAACATAAAAAAGAATACTGGACCGGCACTGTATATACTACCAACAGAAGGGTTTGGGAGTACGACGACAGGTTCAAAAAATACCTTGTAAAGACAAGGACCATGGCGATTGATATGGAAACTGCGACAATTTTTACTGTTGGTTTTGCCAATGAAATCCCCACAGGTGCATTGCTTCTGGTTTCCGATCAACCCATGATCTCGACCGGGATTAAAACCGAGATAAGTGACCGGAAAGTAACAGATAAATATGTTGAAATACACCTTAAGATTGGCATTGACGCACTTAGAGAGATCAAAGATAATGCAATATCGGTTAAACACCTCAGATTCTGAATATGGCAACCACATACGAAGAGATAATCTCTGATCTGAAGAAACGGATTTTTAAACCGGTTTACTTTCTGGCTGGTGAGGAACCATACTATATAGACCTTATAACTTACTATATTGAAGAAAATGTCCTGTCAGATGCGGAAAAATCTTTTAACCAGGTTATAATTTATGGTGATGATACAACCATCCACGAAATAATCGAGATTGCCCGAAGTTTCCCAATGATGTCAACTCACCAGGTTGTGATCATAAAGGAAGCACAGACTTTAAGAAAAATCGAAGATCTGATCTTATACCTTGGGAATCCGCTTTTGTCAACCATACTGGTAATCAATTATAAATACAAAACACTCGACAAAAGGACAAAACTCTTTAAAGTACTTGATAACCAGGCAGTCTACTTTGAATCTGTTAAATTACGTGATTACCAGATTCCGGGTTGGATTGAAAGATATCTGATGACAAGAGGTATTAAGACTGATCCAAATGCCAGTGCTATGCTTACTGAATATCTGGGAACCGACCTCCATAAAATTGTTAACGAACTGGATAAGCTGATAATTACTCTTCCAACAGGAAAGCCGGTCATCACCACCTCACTGATTGAGAAAAACATAGGTATCAGTAAAGACTATAATAATTTTGAGTTACAAAAAGCAATTGGTGATAAAAATATTCTTAAAGCAAATATGATTGTCCGTTATTTTTCCAACAATCCCAAAGACAATCCAATTACATTAACAATCGCCTCGCTTTTCAGTTTTTTCAGTAAATTACTTACATACCATTACCTGACCGACAGGTCAAAAAACAATGTTGCTGCAGCTCTTAAAATCAATCCATACTTTGTAAAGGATTATGAGTCGTCAGCGATGAAATACAATGTGTCAAAAACAGTGCAGATCATAAACCTGCTGCGAACATACGACATGAAATCAAAAGGTTACGGTGATCCGGGAACAGAACCAGGAGACCTGCTGAAAGAACTGGTGTACAAAATATTACATATCTAACCTATCTGAGTGTACTTAAAAACTACGCTCAGCGTTTTGGTTTTATATTTAGATCTATAAGCGCAGCGTAGTTTGTAATTACATCGGAAAAATTTCTTAATCGATACTAATCTGAATGATGTATAAATTAGTTCATTTCGGGTGATTCGGGAAAATCAGCCCACATCCTGTATTTATTCTTAAAACTTCTTAGCACCCGTTTCCAGGTATCAATACCCCTGCTGTTCATTACCACCTCAGATTTAACTTTCAGTATAACCCAGGAGTTTTCCTTTAGTTCACGGTCCAGTTGTCCCGCTGACCATCCCGAATAGCCAAGAAAGAACCTGATCTGAGATTGTTTTATTGTTCCCGACTTTATCAACTTCCTAATTGTATCAATATCACCTCCCCAGTAAATATTATCATCAATCCTGACGCTTTTGGGAATCATTTTTCCCAGACTATGAAGATAATGAAGAGTATCCGGTGCAACAGGCCCACCCATATTAAGGTTCTCATTCCATCCCTCAAAACCGTTAACAGCATCACTGATTTTAATATCCAGTTTTTTGTTAAGTATAAAACCTACTGAACCTTCCGGAGTATGTTCAGTCAGATAGACTATACTACGGTTAAAAAAGGTATCAGGCAGAAAGGGTTCGGAAATCAGTATCTTTCCTTTCTCCGGTATCTTATCTCCAGGTAATATGGCAAATAAGTCGAGCTCTGTTTTCATCCGCAAAAAAAAATTAAGACCGGATTACCTGCCTACATGTTTTGATGATTTTTTCCTTAAAGTCATATGTATTTCAAAACATGAAGGTTCAGTTTGTTAGTAAAAACCGTTACAATTTACACATTTTTATTATTCCGAAATATTAAAACTGCTAAATGAACAGTAAAAAAACTAAATTAAAACAAATTATCAAAAGAATAATTTCATATTTTTGGTCCCCCTTCAGGGAGGCCAGGAGGGCCAACGGGGCCAACGAGGCCAGGGGGGCTAAAACGGTTAGTACTTTTCCGGAACAGCCTCCCTCATTATTTCGTATACTTTATCAAAGATGTCTTCCGCATTTGGTTTTGAAAAGTAATCACCATCAGTAGTATAGGCCGGACGATGTTCTTTTGCAGTAAGGGTTGCCGGAGGACTATCCAGAAAATGCCAGCCATCCTGTTTTTCAAGCACTTCCTGCATCATGAATGCGGTTGTACCGCCGGGAACATCTTCATCAAGGAACAGCACCCTGTTTGTTTTCTTTAAAGATTCAAGTATAATCCTGTTTGTATCGAATGGAACAAGTGTTTGTACATCAATCAGTTCTACATAAATATCGTGGAATGCAAGTTGTCTGATAGCTTCTAAAGCTATTCTTACTGTTGATCCGTAAGTTACTATGGTCAGGTCGGTCCCTTCGTTCAGTACATCGGGAATGCCGAGCTGAATACGATATTCCCCTATATTGTCAGGCATTCTTTCTTTTAGCCTGTAACCGTTGAGCGGCTCAATCACAATTGCAGGATCCATGCCTTCAAGCAATGTGTTATAAAATCCGGCTGCCCGTGTCATATCTCTGGGTGCACAAACGTATACACCTCTTACTGAATTGATCAGCATACTCATCGGTGAGCCTGAATGCCATATTCCCTCAAGCCGGTGTCCGCGAGTACTGATGATCAACGGTGCTATCATTCTGCCCACAGTCCTGTAATGAGTTGTGGCAAGATCATCACTGAGTATCTGCAAAGCATACATAAGGTAATCGAGATACTGAATTTCGGCAATAGGCCTCATTCCCCTTAAAGCCAACCCAATACCCTGACCAAGAATAGTTGCCTCCCTGATCCCTGTATCTGTTATCCGAAGCTCTCCGTATTTCTTCTGTAGTCCCTCAAGCGACTGGTTTACACCTCCTATATAACCCGTATCCTCTCCAAATGTAACGAGCAGAGGATATTTTTCAAAAAGTTTGTTATAATTATCCCTTAAGATCTGTCTGCCCGGCACTTCAGGTGAATTTTCAGAGTACTGCGGAGGTACCGGCAATACATTTAATACTGAAGTTGGAGTCTCGTTATAAAGAAAGGTATTATAACTTTTTTCTGCATCCTCATAATTACGTTTGAGCCATCCATGTAACTCTTCATTAAGACTATCAGCGACCAGACATGAATTACAAACATTCCTGAGTATTTTTCTTGCAGCCATAAAATTATCCTTTCTGATGGGCGAAAGGACTTTTCTGAGATCATCGGTTATCTTATCGACAGTCTCCTCCTTAACTTCCTCACTACAAGTACATTTACGGTCTCCTATTATTTTAACCAGTGCATCCCGCTCAATCCTGATAGGATCCTGAAACATTTCCCAAGCCTTCTTCTTTGATTCCTTTGCTTCCTCTTCGGCTTCTGAAGCAATCTTATCCAGTATATCACCTGAAGCAATCCCCTGATTTATTATCCAATCCCTCATTTTTCTAATGGGATCATATTCCTCTTCCCACTTTAGCCTTTCATCGTTTTTATACCTTTCATGTGAGCCCGAAGTGGAGTGACCAAGCGGTTGTGTTACTTCCTCTATATGGAAGACTACCGGTATATGATCTCTGCGGCAAATCTCAATACCTTCCTCATACATCTTAACAAGCCCCGGATAATCCCATCCCTTGAACTTATAAATCAGGATGCCGGGCTTACCCGGTTCATTTTCAAATCCTCTCAATATATCGGATATACTTCCCTTTGTGGTCTGATATTTTTTGGGAACAGATATACCATAACCATCATCATAAACCGAAACAGCTAAGGGGACCTGCAGAACCCCAGCTGCATTTATCGTTTCCCAGAAATGACCTTCGGACGTACTGGCATCGCCTATGGAACCGAAAGCAACCTCATTCCCCTGTAAGGACAGTGTTTTAAACTGATGAAGGTTTTTATTCTGACGAAATAATTTTGATGCATAGGCTAATCCCAACAATCTTGGCATTTGTCCTGCTGTAGGAGAGATATCCGATGAAGAGTTCTTCTGTTTTGTGAGATCACGCCATGTACCATCGGGATTAATATTCGGAACTGAAAAATGATTATTGAAAACCCTGCCTCCGCTACCAGGGTTAATCTCCCTGTCGGTATTGCCATAAAGCTGATGAAAAAATTCAACTGCATCATAAAGACCCATTGCCATCATCCAGGTCTGATCTCTGTAATAACCTGATCGCCAGTCTCCATTTTTGAACTGCTTAGCCATAGCTATCTGGATTATTTCTTTCCCATCGCCAAAGATTCCAAACTTGGCTTTACCTGAAAGAACTTCACGCCGACCTATAACACTCAGGTTGCGGCTAAGGTTGGCAAGCCGGTAGTCAGAAAGTATTGTTTCTTTATTCAAATTGGCGGGTGCTTGATTACTGTTTTGCTTCATATCAGTTAAGAAATTTAATTCTGCCAAACATTAAACAAAATATTCAGGAGGTTGTTTAATTTATACCGAATAATGATTCGTATATTTGAAGAAGTTCTCTTATTTAATAGGTTCCTCTATCTGTTATCTGTAAAGTTACAAATTATTCAAAAGAATATACCGTGGTATTTATAAAACTGATGATATTAAGCGCTCTCTTCCTGATCATTGCATTCGTCGGCCTTGGCATAAGAGTTCTTTTTAAATCACGCGGGAGATTTCCTGAGATACATGTTGGCCGGAACAAAGAGTTGAGAAAAAAAGGAATTACATGTGCCAAAAATACAGATATCGGTTGCCACTCTACAGATGGTTTTCCAGGTTGTCCAACATGTAATGACAGAATGTTATAGGCAAGCATACAACCTGCAAACTGCAAACTTTAACATTACTAATCTTCAGATTCAGAAATATAAGCTTTGAGACTTTCACTAATCCATGTTTTGAAATAGCCATTTTCATCTGAGAAAATCAGGTAAGCCTCAAACTGTGGATTGTCAAGGATAAACCGGATAGCTTCATCTTTACCCATCACCATGCAGGCAGTTGCAATTCCATCAGCAATTGCACAGTCATCAGCTATTATTGTAGCACTTAATAGCCGGTTTTTTGCAGGGTAACCTGTACGGGGATCAATAGTGTGGGAATATTTTATGCCATTCTCAACAAAAAACTTCCTGTAATTGCCGGAGGTGGCAAGTGCCCTGTCTTTTATTCTGATTATTGCCTGCAGGTTATTCCCGGGAATCATATTATTATCATCAGGTCTGTCAATACCTATTCTCCAGTAATTTCCATCCTTATCACCTTTAGCCCTTACTTCACCTCCAATTTCTACAAGGAAACTGCTTATGCCTAGTTTTTCAAAAAAACTATAAATCACATCAACTGAATATCCCTGCGCAATAGCATTAAAATCGAGTATAATACCCGGATCTGATTTAATTACCCTGTTATTTATCACTTCAATCTTTTCCATTCCCACAAGCTTTATTAAAGAATCGCGTTTAGCCTCGGTAAAACTCTTTCGGGCATCCGGACCAAATCCCCATGCTTTAACCATAGGCCCGACAGTAACATCAAATGCTCCATCAGTCATTGCAGATACATTTTGTGCTTTACTCAAGGCACCAAGAAAAAAAGAGTCAACAGATATCCGCTCATTGCGATTGATCCTTGAAACTGTTGAAGAATCCTGATATAGAGAAAGAGACATATCAAAATCATGAAGAATCTTCTCGACTTCAGCCTGCAATTCAGTTGTTGTAATATTACCTGTATTTTCAAATACCATACTGTAAGTCGTACCCTGAGTAACTCCAGTAAAATTTGAAAAAACTGGTTTTTTCTCTCTACACGATAAAAGAAAAACCAGAAAAATGAAAACTGTATTTATTATCCTTCGTTTCACCAAAGTATTAAACTGGTTTAATAATTTTTACCTCTATGGACCTCTGTGGTTCTTTGTGTTTCTCTGTGATACAAAAGAATAAAAACTTTCACAGAGCTACACAGAGAAGTCACAGAGTTACACAAAGATATATTATACTATATTCCGAAATCATCGAAAGAGATGTTTTCCTCGGGTATTCCAAGGTTATAAAGCATCTTTAATACAGCTTCATTCATGGCAGGGGGTCCGCAGAAATAGTATTCAATATCTTCAGGTTCCTCGTGCTTTCCAAGATAGTTATCATAAAGAACCTGGTGAATGAATCCGGTATATCCTTTCCAGTTATCTTCAGGAAGAGGTTCTGACATGGCAAGGTTAAAAGTGAAGTTCGGGAACTTCTTTTCTATAGCCCTGAATTCGTTTTCGTAAAATACTTCCCGGAGAGATCTTGCCCCATACCAATAAGATACCTTACGATTTGTTTTCAAGGTATGAAACAGATAAAATATGTGAGATCTGAGTGGAGCCATTCCTGCACCCCCTCCAATATAAATCATTTCATTATCTGTATCCTTTATATGGAATTCTCCATACGGACCTGAAATCATAACCTTATCTCCTGGTTTTCTTGAAAAAATATAAGATGAACAAATTCCTGGCGGAACTTTCATAAACTGGTTTTTATAATTATTCCAGGGAGGTGTGGCAATTCTGATATTTAACTTTATGAGGTTCTTCTCAGCAGGATAGTTGGCCATTGAATAAGCTCTGAAAGTCTCAGAACTGTTTTTAACTTTAAGATCCCACATTTTGTAATTATCCCAGTCGCTTCTGAACTCTTCGTCGATAGGAAAATCCCTGAAAGTTGTCTCATATTTTGGAACGTCAATTTGAATATATCCCCCGGATTCAAAATCAAGTTCCTCACCATCAGGAAGTCTAACAACAAATTCTTTTATAAATGTTGCAACATTCCTGTTTGATACCACCTCGCATTCCCATTTTTTTATTCCCAGAATAGCTTCCGGGACTCTGATTGTCATGCTTTCCCTGATCTTAACCTGACAACTGAGACGCCAGTGATCAAGTTGTTCTTTCCTTGTAAAAAATCCGGTCTCGGTTGGAAGGATTGATCCCCCTCCTTCAATAATCTGACATTTGCACATACCACATGTTCCCCCGCCGCCGCAGGCAGATGGAAGATAGATATCATTACCCGAAAGTGTGGATAAAAGATTAGATCCGGGAGACACTTTGAGGTCGCGATCATTTATCTTCAGGGTAACCTCCCCTTTGGGTAAAAGTTTATCCTTTGCAATAAGAAGGACAATAACAAGAAGGAGAATAATAACGAGGAATACAATGATACTGTATAATATTGTCCCAACAGTTGAAATGGCTAATGTCATGATCCAGATTTTTCAATTATAGTTTTATCCCCATAAATCCCATGAATGCAATTGCCATAAGCCCTGTAAGAATGAATGTTATACCGAGGCCTTTGAGAGGATCAGGGACATTGCTGTAACGGAGTTTCTCCCTTATTGCAGAGATTCCGACTATTGCAAGCATCCATCCTATTCCTGATCCAAGGCCGAAAGCTGTAGCCTCTGCAATGGACTGATATTCACGTTCCTGCATAAAGAGCGACGCACCAAGAATAGCACAGTTAACGGCAATGAGCGGGAGAAAAATACCAAGAGAATTATAGAGAGCGGGGCTGAATTTTTCAATAACCATTTCAACAAGCTGTACCATGGCAGCAATCACAGCAATAAAAACGATAAAAGTGAGGAAGCTCAGGTCAACTTCTGCAAAACCCTCTCCAAGCCATACAAGAGCCCCCTTCTTGAGAATATAATTTTCAATCAGATAATTAACAGGAACGGTAATCAGTATAACCAATATTACTGCAATTCCTAAACCTATCGATGTCTTCACGGTTTTTGACACAGCGAGGTATGAACACATACCAAGGAAAAAAGCAAAAACCATGTTATCGACAAAGATCGATTTGATGAATATATTAAGTAAGTTTTCCATAACCAGTTGTTATTAACTTTTCTCGACAAGACTTTTATCCCGGCTTCTCTGAAACCATATTATTATTCCAACAACTATCAGTGCCATGGGAGGAAGTATCATCATTCCATTATTCTCATAACCAATTGAATAAATACCCAGCTTTTCCATTACCGGATAATCCATGATTGTACCTGATCCCAGAAATTCCCTGAAAAAGCCAACTATAATAAGTATAATTCCATAACCTGCTCCGTTACCAAGTCCATCAATAAAGGATGGCCAGGGTTTGTTCGCCAGGGCAAAAGCCTCAAGACGACCCATTATTATGCAGTTAGTAATAATGAGTCCCACAAAAACCGAAAGTTGTTTGCTCACATCAAATGCAAAGGCTTTCAGAAACTGATCAACAAGAATTACAAGAGTAGCAATAACCACAAGCTGGACAATTATTCTGATCCTTTCCGGAATGTACTTCCTCATGATAGCAATTACCACATTGGATATTGCCATCACAATAGTTACAGACAATGCCATAACGAGCGATGGCTTGAGCTTAACCGTTATTGCCAGGGCAGAACATATGCCAAGCACCAGTACTGTAATGGGATTTCCCCTGCTTAACGGAGTGGTAAAAAGCTTCAGATTATTAGCCGAGAACATTGGTTCTTTTTCCTGATTGTTCATTTGTTATTTCCTGTTTTTTAATAAATAGTCATTATACTTAACAAGACAGTCTGACAGCATCTTTTCAAGCCCTTTGCTCGTAATTGTTCCACCGGAGATTGCATCAACACCATGGGGATTATCAGGATCCGTGCCTCCTTTGATTACATCAACCGATACAAATTCCTCTCCTTCAAATAACCGCTTATCGCTAAACATACTCTCAAATGAGGTTGTGTTTATTTCCGCTCCCAGCCCCGGCGTTTCGCTCTTATGATCGAAAGTAACTCCATATATCGTATTAAAGTCAGACTTTAACGACACATATCCATATATCGGCCCCCAGAGGCCTTTACCCTCAACTGGCAGAATGATGACTTTTTCGCCGTCGTCAGGGGAAGCATTGAATACCGGAAGATATTGGTCCTCAGCAGTTTTCTTCTGTTCATTCTTCAGGTTTACTGTAAATGCATCTACATCCGGTATGATTTCACCTTTTGAATTGAGTACAAAACTGTCCTTAATATATTTGCTGTATAATTCCTCAGCATTTTTCTTATCAACGGGTATTTTAATTGATTCAAGCATGCTTTTCTTCTTTTCAATCTCAAGGTTTCTTTCCTGGAGAGGCTGAAGCAAAGTAGCGGCAAGTGAAAGAAGTGTAGCAACAATTATCACCATAACTGATGAAAATATGAAAATATATCTGTTACTGAATTGTTTCATAACCTATTCAATTATTAATAGCAACTCCGGCTCGTCTGAGCCTTCTCTTAATGTTTGACTGAATAACAAAATAGTCGATGAGTGGTGCAAAGACATTCATCAGCAGTATTGCAAGCATCACACCTTCCGGATATGCAGGATTAAGTACCCTGAATATGATAGAGAATATTCCTATCAGCAGACCATAAATCCACTTCCCTGTCTCTGTTTGTGATGCAGTTACAGGATCGGTTGCCATAAACACAGTACCAAAGGCAAAGCCGCCCATTACAAAATGATAATATACAGGCAGTTCCATATATGGATTTACTGCTATAGCATTTAAGAACAATCCCATTCCAAGAGCACCTGCCAGAACGCTTAACATGATTTTCCAGCTCCCTATACCTGTTACAATAAGAATAATGGCACCAATCAGTATGGCAATTGTTGATGTCTCGCCTATCGATCCGGGAATTGTTCCGATAAACATCTCCATAAAAGAAGGCAGTTTATCAGTTTCGTAAGCTGCAGACAGAGCCATTGGCGTAGCACCCGAAAAGCCATCAATAATATTTTGCCCCCTGATCATCCCTTCTATCCATACTTTGTCACCGGTCATCCAGCCTGGATAACTGAAAAAAAGAAAAGCCCTTGCAGTAAGAGCAGGATTAAGTACATTCATCCCTGTTCCTCCAAAGACCTCTTTTCCTATTATTACCGCAAAAGCTGTTGCAAGAGCAAGCATCCATAAAGGAATATCAACAGGCACTATTAACGGAATAAGCATCCCCGTAACAAGAAATCCTTCATTAATCTCATGTCCGCGGATCTGGGCCGCAATAAACTCAATACCCAATCCGACTACATAACTTACAACAATCAACGGAAGTATTCTGAGGAATCCAAACCAGAAATTCTGCATCACACCTGTTTCCAGTCCTAACGATCTGAAATGCTGCAATCCTGTGTTGTAAGCACCAAAAAGCAAAGCAGGAATCAGTGCAATTATTACAACTATCATTGTGCGTTTAAGATCGAGACTGTCCCTGACATGTGATCCTTTAAATGTCACCTTTTTGGGGACAAACATGAATGATTCGAACCCTTCAAATACCGATTGTAACTTTTCAAACCGCCCACCCTTTACAAAATGAGGTTTTAGCTTGTCTATCTTTTTTCTTAAGGAATCCATTATAATTTAAATCACAGGTTTTAACTCATTTCCTTCATCATAAGATCCAAACCTTTTCTTACTATGGATTGTATCTCTGTTTTGGAAGGACAGATAAATTCACATAATGCAAAATCCTCTTCAGAAACTTCATAAATTCCGAGGTTTTCCATCATATCAATATCTGCGGATAATATAGCTTTCAGGAGCTGCATGGGGTAAATATCCATTGGTACAACTTTTTCGTATTGCCCGGTGATAACAAAAGCTCGTTCACCTCCATGAAAATTTGTATCCAGCCGGTAACTTTTTCCGGGGAAAAAACTTGAGGCAAATGCTTTTGAAAAACTGTATTTATTAATCCCCGGTTTAGCCCATCCAAAAAACTCATAGTAATCACCTTCAGGAATAACTGTAATCTGGGAATCATAATATCCAAGGTAACCATCATGTTCAATTCTTGATCCCGTAAGAACATTACCGCTTATATATCTCAGGTTACCCGATTTTACATTATCTCTGACCATTGGAGTGACCGAACCTCCTGAGCGTATTTTATAGTATTGAGGATGTATCACTTCTGACCCGGTCAGGGCCACTAACCTATCCGGTTTATATATACCCTCCTCAAACAAGCGTCCAATGGAAAAAACATCCTGTATATTAACATACCATACTATTTCACCTTTGTTTACGGGATCGAGATGATGAATATGAATACCAACATTTCCGGCAGGGTGAGGACCTGAAAAATGTGATACCTCAACACCTGAAACATTCTTCAGGATTTCCGGAGTATCTCCCCCTGCATTAAGCACCAGATGAGTCTTTCCGTCTGTAAGACTTGACAAGGTCGTTATACCTGTTCTGAACAATGAAGCTGACGAGTTATCAACAATAAAATTATAGTCCGGTGCTAGTGGGGCTGTATCAAAACCCGATATAAAAAGAGCTTTCGGAATATCCGACGGATTCGCAACTATATGATAGGGACGTTGTCTTACAGCAGGCCACAGACCTGATTCAAGCAGACGTTCTTTAATCTTGTTACGGATTAAAGTCTCCGGATCAGATTTCCCAAAACTAACATAATCATCCCCGGCCTTCTCAATGACAACTTCCAGTAACCTGCGGCGTTCACCTCGGGTAACCGATATTACTGTCCCGCTCACAGGAGAGGTGAATTTGATTTCAGGCCGGTGTTTGTTAAAAAACAGCGGGGTGCCGGCCATAACCTTATTCCCTGGTTTTACACAAAGTTTAGGAACAAGACCCGGAAAATCAACTGGTTTAACCCCATAAAAAGCAGGATGAACTTCACTATGAATGATCTTTTCCGGAGAACCTGCTATTTTAATATCCAAACCTTTCTTTAACTTGATTAACGTGGACATTTTTAAATTGTATCTGAAATTTTTTCGACTGTAAATCGTTCTGTTAAATAATTAACAGAGAAATACAAAAGTAAAAATACCTGTGGATAATTTTAATAAAGTGCTTTATTTGATTACCTGATTTTGCATTATTTTTGTTAACAATTTATCAAACTGCAATTTTATGACGGGTTTATTATTATTGTTTTCCTATATTTTCATCCGGATAGTCCCTCTGACTTCAGGTAGCATCGACCAGCTTATCTTTACTGATCATACTTATGACGAAAATATTAAAACCGTCAGGTTCTACAAAGAAGGGTGGAACCTTTCATATCCTTTGCTGAAGTTTAACAGTACAGAAAAGCTGAATCTTCATTTTGATCTTCTGGGGGAACAGAAAGAAACATACTATTATACCTTTATCCATTGCGATAAAGACTGGAAAGAGTCCGATATTTTTACCAACGAATATCTTGAAGGATTCCCCGAGAATGAGCTTGAAGATTATAAGCCGTCATTTAATACCACTGTAAATTATATCCATTATAAACTTACTTTTCCCAACGACAGGGTGCGGTTCACCCGCTCGGGAAATTATATAGTGATGATCTATCCTTACGGTGAGCCGGATAATCCTGTTATTACCCGGAGGTTCATTGTATCCGAAGATGCTGTCAGAATAGATGTCAACATACACAGACCCCAGATGACATCTGATATTAATACCAGTCAACAGGTCGATATAAACATTGATTACTCCGGATTCAGTATTAATGATCCCTACAGGAATATCTATGCTTTTATTCTCCAGAATGGCCGCTGGAATATTGCCAAAGAAAATTTAGAACCCGATTTCTTCGGGAATAATGAGCTTAAATACACCTCTTTATCCGACAAAAATATATTTAAAGGAGGAAATGAATTCCGTTATTTTGATATCAGAAGTATCAGGCATCAGTCAGAGTTTGTAAAAAGTATCGATTATATTTTCCCGAATTATCATATTTTCCTCCACCCCTCTGAGAACAGGGAATTCAAACCATATTTTTACTGGCAGGATTTTAACGGTAAATATTACATTGGTGTACAGGAAGGACAAGATCCGGATATAGATGCAGATTATGTAAAAGTGTATTTCACCCTCCCTTCAAAATATATGATATCAGGTGGAAATATGTATGTTTCCGGAGCCTTTAACAACTGGAATCTGGATAAAAGCAATCTTATGATCTATAACAACGAGAGGGGAGAATATGAATGCACTATCCTGTTTAAACAGGGATGGTATAATTATGAATACACCTTCCTGAAAGACGGAACTTCAACCGGTTCTGCAACAATTTTTGAAGGGAGTCATTATGAAACTGAGAATGATTACGTTGTTATTATTTATTACAGAAATCCGCGTGACCGCTACGACAGGGTTATTGGTTCATCAGTGATCAACACTCTTAACCGCATAACCGGTTAGTGCTTTATATGGCTGTCTATTCCATATTGCATCAGAACAGTGTGCTCCAATGTTTTGAGAATTTCTGTCATGTATTCTTCGACTGCTTTTACCGAACCGGGAAGAGTATAAATAAGTGAATTTCCCAGAATACCTGCCACGCCCCTGCTTATGAGAGCATTTGGTTTTTCTTTACCATATTTGATCCTGATAAATTCCATTATGCCGGGAATCTCCTTTTTGAGCAGAGGTGATACTGTTTCAACTGTGATATCCCTTGGTCCGATTCCTGTCCCCCCGGTTGTAAAAATAATATTGAAGGTATCCCCGGCATTTTTAAGAAGATCTTTCAGTATTAACTCATCATCCGGTATCAGGCTCATTCTTATATTGTATCTCCATTTGATGGAATCGAAGTATTCAGATATTTTCTCCCTGATCTTCGGACCGCTAAGATCCTTATAGTCTCCGCGATGTGCCCTGTCGCTTAGAGTCACAATAAGGATCTCAAATTTTTCAGGAAGTTTCATTTTTTAGTTTTTTCCAACAGTGAAATATTATCTATAACCATATGTTTATCGACCGCTTTGCACATATCATAAACTGTCAGTAATGCAATACTCACAGCACTCAAAGCTTCCATCTCAGCCCCGGTACGTCCTGTACATCTTACTTCACTTACTGCTGTAATTCCTGAATCATCTGTCAGTACCTCAACTTTAATACTATCAAGCACAATATTATGGCATAATGGTATAAGATCAGAAGTCTGTTTTGCTGCATTAATCCCGGCAAGCTGGGCAACGGTAAGTACATCACCTTTTTTTAAAAGATTATCTTTAATCAGGCACAATGTATTTTCTGCAAGAGTTATATGCCCGCGGGCTTTGGCCATTCTCAGACAGATTTCCTTATTTCCTATATCCACCATTGCTGCTTTACCTTTTTTATCGGTATGTGTCAGTTTTTTCATGGTAACTTATCCTCCAATATTATAAAATCTTCCAGCCGGGTTATTTGATCCGCACTCAGGTTTATATTTTACTGCCAGTTTTAAAGCCGTTTCGTAACCAAGTTTCCGTACATCAAACTCAATATTGTTGAAAAGGCAGGGCTTAATCAATCCATTTGAAGTGAGTCTCAGCCTGTTACAAACACTACAATCTCCTCCTCTACCTCCCATGACAGTAGTAAAATATCCTTTATCAAGATCCATCTGTCTTATATATCTTATATCCAGGCCCTGGTCCAGGCAAAATTCCGTTACTCCCCGGGCATCTTCCTCGTCTTTTGACTCCTTGATCACGCAGTTGATTTTAACGGGAAACAAACCAGCTTTTTTCGCAGCTTCAATACCCTCAATAACATCTCTGAGATTTCCGGTTCTTGTAATATACGTATATTTCACCGGATCAACAGTATCAAGGCTTATATTAACTCTCTGAAGTCCTGCATTCCTGAGGTCATCAGCAAATTGTCCGAGAAGGGTTCCGTTGGTTGTCATTGAAAGGTCTTTTATTCCCTCAATAGCTGAAAGCATCCTCACAAGTGTAACAATTCCTTTCCTGACGAGTGGTTCGCCCCCTGTTATTCTGACCTTTGTCACTCCATTGGCCACAGCAATTTCAGTAATATCCGTAATCTCATCAAATGATAAGATATCTTCATGCCGCAAAAGTCTGATCCCCTCTTCAGGCATGCAATACCTGCATCTCAGGTTACACCGGTCAGTAACCGAAATACGCAAATAATTGATTAGTCTGTTAAATCTGTCGTACATTAACCAATTCTCCTTTTTTCAAAGTGTTTTTTCCTATTGCCATTGCAATTATTCCATCTGCCTCAGGCAGGGCAGAAATATGCGCTGAGCCATGATATTCAACAGGAGATACAAATCCGTCGGTTGTAATGATAACGGGAAGTAAAGCCATACGATCAGTAAATCTCCTTGAAAAACTATCTTTCATAGGAAGAACTATATTAAAAGGCTTCCAGTCAGACTCCATCATTTTATGGATAAGCGGGCGGACTAACATCTCAAACTGAATAAATGATGAAACTGGATTTCCGGGAAGTCCAAAGACCAGTGCTTTGGAGTGTATTCCAAAGGTGGTTGGTTTCCCTGGTTGAACAGCAACCCGGGCAAAGAGGATCGTTACTCCTGCTCTCTCCAGAACAGATGGTACAAAATCGAAATCCCCCGCTGATACCCCTCCGGTAAGGATTACGAGATCATTTTCGGATATTGCCTTTGTAATAATCTTAAAGGTCTCATTTTCGTCATCTTGTGCAATACCATAATATTCAGGTATGGCACCTGCTCTTTGAGCCTGAACAACAAGCTGATATGCATTACTGTTTCGTATCTGCCCGGGGGCAGGTATTTGTTCCGGTTCAACAAGTTCGCTTCCGGTACTCAGTACTGCCAGCTTTGGTTTCTTTTTAACTTTAACATTGGTATGACCCACTGAAGCCATAACGGCTATATCCTGAGGTTTGATTACTCTTCCGGCTTTAAGGATGCATTCTCCGGCCCTGACATCTTCACCTTTTAATGATATATTATCTTTGGTGAAACCACCTTTAAACTTTACTTTACCTGTCGGGAGCAGCTCCGCATCTTCTACCATAAAAACAATATTACAGCCTTCGGGGACTACTGCCCCTGTCATGATTTTTGAACACTGGTTTTTCCCCGGATATATGACAGGCATTTTTCCTGCTGCTATAACCTCGATAACCTCGAGCTCTGTTTTAAGGTCATCCCTGCTACAGGCATAACCATCAACCGCTGATCTGTTAAATGGAGGTTTATCTGTATCGCTCAGCACATCTTCTGCAAGGATCCGGTCAGTGGATTCAGCAAAACAAATCTCCTCTGAACCTGTATTAAAAGAAGAATCTAAAACTATCTGATATGCTTCCTCAAACTGTATCATTACTAAATCCTTTTTATGATTCTTGCCCTTAATTGGTACCTTGAAGTACAATACCTGCTTCAGCGGGAAAAGAGATCCAGACATCCGATAATTCATTTATCTGTAGCTCCTTATAAACTTCCTGTGACACATCAATATAGAATTTTTCACCTGCATCCACCATTATTTCCATTCCGTACTCAGAAGGAATAATATCCCTTACTGTCCCCATAAAACAATTATCATGTTTACCAGAAGGCTTTTCATTGAATATTTTTATATCTTCACTCCTCAGTATCATAAGTCCTTCATCAGGATACGAATTATCAGAAAGGTTAAAAATCAGTTTATTCTTGCAGACAGCTTTCCAGTGACCATTCTCATTTCTGAAAACCACTTTGAAAAAGTTTCTTATTCCGGCATATCTTGCCACAAACCTGTTAACCGGTTTTCTGAAAACTCCTTCGGGCGGACCTTCCTGGATAATATGCCCGTTATGGATCACTCCGACTTTCGAAGCCAGACTTACAGCTTCCCTGTAGTCGTGAGTTACATGAATTATTGTATGCCCCTTTCTGTTGAGCTCACGGAGTACCCTGCGTATGTCGTCCTTCAGACTGGCATCGATTGAAGCCATTGGTTCATCAAGAAGCACAAGCCTGGGTGAAGTAATCAGTGTGCGGGCAAGAGCGACCCTCTGCATTTCACCTCCTGAGAGATGAGGAGTATGGCGTTTTAAAAGGTGAGCTATGTTCATCTCAGCGGCTACCATATTCACTTTGTTGATTATGGTTTTGCTGTCGGTTCTTCTTGCATGCAATGGATATGCAATATTGCCAAAAACTGTCATGTTAGGAAAAATTGCATAATCCTGAAAGACAAGACCTATATTCCTTTTCTGAATTTTACATCTGGTAATATCCTCACCCTCAAGCCATATTGAACCAGAGTCAGGTGTGGTAAGGCCTGCAATAAGTTCCAGAAGCCTGGTTTTACCTGAGCCTGATCTTCCCAGCAATACATAATATTCACCTTCATGAATAAAAAGACTGATATCAGAAAGTGCGAACTGACCAAATTTTTTATTTATATTTTCAAGCTTCAGCATCAGGTGTCAAATGAATCACTTTTTTCTTCACTGAAAAAATACGCAGCATAATGAAAACTGCGAGAGCTACCAGGATGAAAAGAACAGAAGCAGGACGGGCGTAATTAAGTCCGTAAGACGTAAATCTTTCGTAGATGAGAACAGGAGCAATCATCGGATGATAAGCAACAATAACAACTGCTCCAAACTCGCTCATTCCCCGTGCAAACATCATTACAAATCCGGTTACTATGCTCTGCCACGCCAGAGGAAGTGAAATTGTAAAGAATACTCTCGAACGACTTGCTCCCAGATTCAAAGCAGCTTTTTCGAGCTTTTCAGGTACTGCAGCGAAACCATCGCGGGCAGAATTAATAAGAAAAGGTATGCTGACAAAGGCCATCGCAAAAGCAATACCCGAAGGATTATTTACAAAATTGAGGCCTAATGCATCAGCTGCTTTGCCCAGGGCACCATCTCTTGATATAAAACCAAGAACAGCTATTCCGGCTGCTGTGTGGGGCAGTACAACCGGCAGATCTATGATCCCCTGAACAATATTTTTAAGAGGAAAATTCCTGCGTGCCATGATCCATGCAAGAGGAACAGCACCCAGTGCTGAAACCAGAGTAGCCACAAAAGAGACCCAGAGAGTCAGCCATATACTTTGCTGAACCTCCGGATCACCTGCCGTCTCAAAAAACTCCGTGGGACCAGTATTTAATAATAATCCCGTCAAAGGTGCCAGTATAAACAGAAGAACCAGCGAGGAGAGTATAAGCAGTACCCAATTAAATGGATTGTACCTTATTATCATATAACTGTTTCAGGTTTATCCTGATTTAAATATAGCAAAAGTCTGGCAGGAATCTTATCAGGTTGTTCTGTGAACAAAGGAATAATTGGATTCTGGCCATTCTTGCGTAATATATCCATCCCCTCATTACTGATAATAAATTCAACAAAATCAAGGGCTTCCTCTTTCAGTGGGGCATCACGCAAAACTGTCAGGCTATAAATAATATATTCACCCGAGACTTTCATTTTACTACGCGGAGAACTGCCGGCAACCTCAAGAGATACAGTATTATATAACGAATCAAAGTGACGGTCTGAGAGATTTATCTCAGGAGGAAGGCTTATGTACTTCAATTTATGCTGTACTGCAACCGATCTGTAAATAAAAACATAATCAACAGCACTAGATTCAAGCAGGGCAATCAGATCAACTTCCTTGGGCCTGATATAGTTTTTGTCTTTCTTCAGAAGTTTTTCCGTAAGACCATTCCTTCCATAATACTTTTCAGCCAGCTTGATAGTCAGCACTGCTCTGTAACCTCCAGGATCAGAATCAGGATCAGAGCGTGAATAGACAACTTTTTCTGATGATATTATATCAAACCAGTTATCAGAATTTATCTCTGAAGCTAACGGGGATTTATCTGTATATGACAACACCATTTCATTTGTTGCAAAGCTGATACCCCAATCGGTATGGTCAGGAATTAAAAGATTGTTAATCACTGCATGATCAGCAGAGGCCATAATATCGCATGGTCGTTTAAGCTCTGTTATTTTTCTTGCGCAAACAATGCTTCCTGCCGGTTCAAGAAGCACCTTTATTCCCGGATTCTTCTGTTCATAGACCTTAGCCAGTTCCCTGAAAGGTATTGAAAGACTACCTGCATGAAAAATGATCACTTCTTTTGTTCCTGAGGAAGTCTTATTTCTGCAACCTGGTACTACAATAATATTCAAAAATATGACAAGTAGTATGTATCTCATTTTTTGAAAAATTTCCTTTGTCAGATAATATGAACTGATTACCAGACACTACTGAAAATCTTTAACGACATCGATCACTTCCGGGAAATCCATCCCGATCTTTTTCAGGAATTCTATGGTTGGGACACCGTTATTATTCCATCCGCGACGCTTATAGACGGCATCAACAAGTTTTTCAAACTGATCTTCCCTGTAATTCCGCAATATTTTCATCTTTTCCTCCGTACTCTTTCCCGCAGGATCAACGCCAATTATTTCAATAAGCTGCTTATCGTAACGTTCAGCTCTCGACTCATATTCCTCTTTTGTAACGGGACCTGCTGCACGGTATGGTTGCCTGTCATGTATACGGGTACCGAATCCCCTGCGCAGATTAAACACTCTCTGGAAATTATATACTCTTTCAGAGTCTTCCACCAGGCGTTTCTTGTCAAACTCCCTTCCTGTGACTGCCTTATAAATAGTAACATAGTTATCCACATGCTCTGGCACTTTAGCAGGTTCATCTGTTTCTGCATTATTCTCCGGCTCTATATCATTCCATGGAAGCTTGCATAAACCTACCAGTCCGAACCATGTCCGGAACATTGGAAAATAATGAAGAGCTTCAGCTTTGTCTTCAAAAGTGGGTATCTGGTTATTGACCATATCCATAAATATCAGCCAGGCCTCGTCGTGCTGAGGGCCTTTGTTGGTCATTGCAAATCCACCCTGCTGTGCCAGCGATTCTTTGCACATATACTGTGAATACTCAAGACCTTTGTTCACCATTCCTATATCGTTAAGGAAACCTGCATCTCCCCATCCGTTTTTGATAAACAACTCCTTCATTTTGCGGACCCCTAAACCGGCAATCTTTCCAAATCCTTCCCCACGGGCAAGCTGATGAAGCAATTCAAGAGCTTCTCCAGCATTACCAAAAGTCAATTCCAGGCCACCTGTCCTTTGCCTGTTAAGAATGCCATTCTGATAACATTCCATAATAAAGGCTGTAACAGTGCTCCAGGTAATTGTGCATATTCCATAGTTATCGCAATAGAAATTAGCTTCAATAACATACCGGGGATCAAATATAGCACAGTTTGCACCCAGGCCAGCTGCATTTTCATATTCAGGTCCATCAACGATTACCTTCTGTCCCTTAAAAGGACCTGTCTTAATCACAAAATCATCAACACCCTTGCTACACGACATATTACATCCAATCCAGCAACCATCAGGTATATTCTGTGTGAAATAACTCTTCCACACTGATGAATCAATTCTGAATGCATCGGGATGACTGCCATACTTATAATTCATTACAGGCAATAAATCATGGTCGTTCATTATCTCCATCAGGTGTGCTGTACCAACCTGACGCATCTGACATTGTTTGTCATCAAGCTCGCGTATTTCCCTGTTAAATCTTTTGCCCCGTTCCATAATTGCCTCAAGATCAACAACATTATTAAGGTTACCCTTCACCCCCGGTATTTTACATACCAGTGCTTTGATTTTCTTATTACGGAATACCGTACCAATACCACCTCTGCCAGCCTGTTTTAATCGTACTTTTTTACGTTTCGGATCAAAAAAGCTGAAGTTCAGCATCCCTATCAATGAATGTTCCGCAGCAGAACCTGAGGAAACGACTCCGATGTTTTTCCTTTCATTCTCGTTATCAGAAAAGATCTCTGTGAGTTGTTCCGCAAGAAGATGACTATCAATGGCTTCTGCAGGTGCATCATATATTTCAACTTTATGATCTATGCCATCAATAAACACTATCACATCTTTTTCGGATTTGCCCTGAATCTCAATTGCATCAAATCCTGAAAACTTAAGGAATGGTCCGAAAAAACCACCTACATTACTGTCCATTACGGAATCAGTCTGAGGTGATATACTTACAACCAGAGATTTGCCGGTTCCCGAGTATTGAGTGATCCCGCCTATCGGACCTGATGAAATAATTATCTCATTCTCGGGATCATCCCATTTTGTATCAGGCTTCGTTGCATCCCAGAGAAGTCTCAGACCATAGCCTTTGCCTCCAATAAACTTCTCTTTCATAACAGGAGGCACATCCTTCTCCTTTATCTCTGTTGTACCAACATTGATATAAAGGATCTTATCGGTATAACCTTTACTTAATGGTGTCCAGGTATAATCCCATCTTTTTAACAGCCTATGCTGTGCTTTTATCGGCGTAACATCCATGATTGAAATGTTTTTATCAAGAATATCAAAGGTAAAATATTTACGCAGCCTTTACTATGATAATAATCAATATGGTATAAAACCGGATTTAATATATACACTATTTTTTTTTTCAAATAACCTATATTTGTAAATATCTTTATGACAGAAAAATAACTGATAATGAGATTCTCCGAAATTCAAAGACATCTTGGAAAATTCAGGGTTGGCATTGCAGGTGCCGGAGGTCTTGGATCAAACTGTGCTGTAGCCCTTGCCCGAAGCGGTGTAGGAACTCTCGTAATATCTGATTTTGATATAATTGAGGAGAATAATCTTAGCCGGCAATACTATTTCACCGATCAGATCGGTATGATGAAAACGATTGCCCTGAAGGAGAGTCTTGCACGTATAAATCCGGATGTTTTTGTTATTATTCATCAGAAAAGGCTTGATAAGGAAAATATCCCGGTAATATTTTCCGGATGTGACGTAATTGCAGAAGCTTTTGACAAAGCTGACATGAAAGAGATGCTCATTGAAACTGTACAAATATCATTACCCGGCATTCCCCTTGTTGTGGGATCAGGAATGGCCGGATGGGGAATGAATGAGACTATAAGGTACAGGAAAATCGATGATACCCTTTATGTTTGTGGTGATGAATCGTCCGAAATGTCTGATGATCTGCCTCCTATGGCTCCACGTGTAGGTATAGTTGCTAACATGCAGGCAAATGTTGTAGTTGAAATTCTTATGGAACTTGAATAACTTTGTAAAAGCTCAATGAGAATTATACTGAATAACAGAAATGAGGAATTTACAGAAGAGACTATAACTGTAAACCAAGTACTTGCATTAAAAAAATTATCCTTTAAGATGAGAATAATTAAAATTAATGGCGTTCTGATTTCAAAAACTAAATATGCTTCAACTGTTATTCATGATGGTGACAATGTTCAGATACTCTACCTGATGAGTGGCGGATAAAAAAAAAGTTGTAGGTTTGTATTATGATAATAAGGTTTAAGTTCATAGAAAAAATCCCTCCAGTGCTCAGAAACAAATATGTTCTGACTATTATTATCTTTCTCATCTGGCTTTTACTTCTCGATTCAAACAACCTGATCTCCAGATATAAGGAAATAAGGAACCTCCGTAAACTCCGCTCCGAAAGGGAGTATTACATGAAACGCATAGAGGAAGATAAAAGAAAGCTTCATGAATTAAAAACAGATAACCGCAATCTTGAAAAGTTTGCCAGAGAACAATACCAAATGAAAAAGCCTGATGAAGATCTTTATATAATTATAACTCCATCAGAAGATAGAGAGATAACAAGGGACAAATTCTAATGCCAGTTATTACGTCCACAGATTGCTGTATCATACGGGAGACATAAAAAGTTACCTTAAACACTAATAAATTAATACCTTTCCTTTTCAAGCTTTCTATAAACCAAAAGTAACTCTGCCGGATTTTTTGAAGTGAATTTTATCCCGATACTTTCGAGTAATTCGCAGGCTGCCTCTTCAACAGAATATTTCCTGTAGTAATGTAAATGCACATGGTTCAGGTACTTGACAATCTTAAACATATTAAACCAGTTGAAGAATCTTTTCTGAAATGACTGCAATCCTGAGGTATTTCCTCTAATCTCCTGAATCCTTTCCCTCCATTCTGTTTCGCTGATAAATGATTGTACACTGGCCGGTAATTTATAATACTGGTAACTTTCATCACAGTATTTGCAATTAAATACTTGCTCAATCATACCAAACAATACTTTCAAGTCTTTGAAAGCAAGGAAGTTATAAGAATAAAGGCTCTCCTGGTTGTTCATTACCATTTTCAGAACTGTTGCACCGGTACCGAAAGGCACTCTGCCGGAGGCTCTTGGCGATGGATATACTGTTGTTGAGTTAAGACTGCAATAACCTCCACCAGGTACAAGCTTCTGAATAAAATAAAAATCTTCCCCTGCCTGACGGCGATTCATACCTCCAACCCTTATATAAGGTAGGGCTTTCACAGCAAGTGCAGAACCAACTGTATGAAAAACATATGGAAAACCGGAGTAGCGAATACCCTGAAAATAGTACCGCAGATGTAGTTCATAAAGTGTCACAGATCTGTAATTATGTTCCGGAAATTCCTTTCCTGAGAGAGGGTGCTCAAAATAGATTGAACAGGCTGATCTGTCTTTTCTTTTCAACAGCTCATCACACAGAACTGTAAAATAATTACTTTCAACCTGGCAGTCTGCATCAAGGCTAACTATAACTCCATCTGATCTTCCAATTTTATCAAACCTTCTGACAGCTTCATCCATTCCGGTTTTTCTTGCAAGCCCTACTCCCCATCCTGATACTGAAGATGTATCCGCTTCTATGGCAAAAAGCCGGAAGCAGCAGTTGATGTTTTCAGTCCTCCATCTGTATAATCCGGCTATGCTTTTCCTGTTGTTATGCAGAGTCTCAATATCTGCTTTCGGCGGAGCGTTAACAAAAACCAGAACCTCGACCTTGCAGTCAGGTTCAGAGCATGAAGCAAGTGAATTTAGCAGACAGTTTAACCCGGATTCATTACAGGCAGGGACAACAACAATTATTCCTGTCTGTTTATCAGGTGCCTCTTTAATCAGTTCCGGAAATATTGCCCTGGTTTCGAGATAGGCAGAGGCAAAACCCATAATCAATTATTTTTTCTCGGCTTTGTATTTTTCGTTCAGACCATCAAGCACCCTTTTAGTAATATCGAGTGCTTCATCACCATATAGCACCACACTGCCGAAGCTTTTCCCAAGTATGTACCGGTAGTTATATTCCGAATGGTTCTCTTCAAGAAATCTGGTTATATAATCTATTATCTGTCTGTTCATAACCTGCTCTTCTTCAAGAAGGTCAGACTGGAGTTGATCACGCAGGTTGATCAGTTCCTGTTGTTGCTGAAGAAGTGCCTGTTCCATCTCAGCGGCTGTTGCCCTTGTTATCAGACCTTTATTTACTTTTTCCTGATAATCCTTTGCTCCCTTCTCATACTGACTGCCTTTCGAATTAAGCTCACTCTCAGCTTTCTTTTGCTTTCCCAGTAATTCTTCCCTCCTGTCATAAAACATCTCAAAATTAAAAATGATCGTATCAATATTTACGTAGGCAATACCCTGATCAGGTATCTTATAAGCGGTATCAGCAACAATGCCGCCATTCTTTTTGTTGTTTGATGTAAAATGAAGGATGAACAGAGCTGCCACAGCTAAAAAAAGTACGACAAACAATATAACCGATAGCTTCTTCATTGCAATATCAATATTTATTGAACATTAATAAGGCTTAAAGATAAACAAAAATATAAATAAAAATGCCGGCCTCAGAATTCGGGGCAGGGTATTGCTCTGTATCTCCTGCGACCCTGCTTGCTGACAATAAGAGAAGTAAATTCATATACCAGAGAGACCTCATGTGCTCCGGAAGTGGAACTGATAAGGTTTGAAATAGTAAAGTCATAACTGTACCCTATATGAAGCTGGTCAGTTTTAATTCCAATCAATCCAATGATTGCATCTCCTGCCTGAGATGTGACAAACGGTATACCCCTGTACCATATACCAAAAATGAGTGGATCTTTATAGTAATACAATCCAACATCTGACTGATAGAATTTTGCCTGTTTCTGGAAATTTAGAGCAACAGAAAGAACTTCCTGAAGTTTTTGTTTTAACCTTGTCTTTCTTAAAATCTGAATTCCTCCAAATAAATTCACCTTTACAGGGAGATTCGCTTCTTCACCATAAAAGGATTGTTTAGGAACCAGAAGGTGATCAAATGTAATACCACCCCAGATCCTGTCGTTATATACAAGCGCTGATGTAGCAAAATCAACATCGGCAACATTATCAAATGGAGGTGGATAAACAGACGGAACAGTACCGCTTCCTGTCATCTGGCTGTTAAAAATAAGCTTATAGATATCAAGCCCGAGGTAATAAAACTTGAAATTAACTCCCGGCCGGATATGCCACTCGTTACTTATTTGAAAATCGTAAGAATAGAGCAAACCAATATTTGTAGTACTCAGATCACCTGAGCCGGCTACATCATAGGTAGCTAGCACTCCGATACCGGAGTTAAAGTTAACCAGAGCCTTGTCAAATGATATACTGTAGGTATGGAAGACACCCGGCACTGCAGGCCATTGATTCCTGTAATTAATAGCAAGTCTGTATTCATCTGTCGCCCCTGCAAAAGAGGGAGCTAAATAAAGTGAATTTGCATAAAACTGAGAGAAAGTAGGATCCTGTCCGTAACTATCTGGAAAAAACATTAGTGACAGTATTAGCGAATATATTATTCTCTTCGGCAAATTCAATACTGTTAGGTTTCAGTGACGAAAATAATCAAATGAAATTAATATTGATATACCCTTTTACGAAATTTTGTTCATAATGTGACAACTTTATGAACAATTTAGTAAACAAATATTATCATAGAATGAAGATTCTGGCAGGTAGCAGCAGATTAATGGACAGTTTTTTTAGATGATCCAACCTAATTATTGACTATCCTTCAGAAGAGTCAGATCCCCCATTTTTGTAAAAGGTTCACCGTTCCTGAAACTACCACGGACTTTCCAGATATAGACACCCGGTTCGCAGAGCTGCCCGTTAAAATAACCATCCCAGCCCATATTAATGTCGTTGCTCTCAAAAATAAGAATACCATGTTTACTGAAAATTCTCAGTTGATAATCCGAGACTCCTGAAAACACCGGGTGAAATATACTGGCAGCCTCATCACTTGTGAAAGAATAATATCCGCCAGTGGGTCCTCCCGGATTAGGTATGAAAGCATTAGGAAAATCAATAAAACTACCTGAACCTGCAAAAGCATTTACTAAAACAATTGAATCAGCACAGCCATATTCGGAATATACTATCAATCTGATTGTGTAATTACCGGATTTTTCATACTTATGACGGGGCTCAAAGAGATCTGAAGCAGCTCCGTCTCCAAATTCCCATTTGGATTTAACAGCAATGGTTGAATAATTGATAAATTGTATCTCATCGTCCGGAATAACTGCATCTTCCGGAAGCATTTCAAAACGGGCAACAGGTTTGGGATAAGCTGTAATAACAGCAGAAGATATTTCTTTTGAACCATCAGAGTGCAAGACATTAAGAGTAACCTTATATTCCCCGGAAATATCAAATATCCATTCAGGATCCTTCTCATTTGAATATCCCCCATCGCCAAAACTCCAGTGGAAAGAACAGGACGAGCCTGAATTACTTATAAAACGTATCTTTAACGGGGTACAGCCAGAGGTTACAGACGGCTCAAAAAGTGGTTCTTTCTTTAATAACTTACTCTTAAGATTATTCCTGTCAGCACCTGTATCTATTAACAGATTACTTTTTGAAATTGATCCGGTAATATCTGAAATACTTAAGTAATCCTTCTCTCTTATCGTATTTTTTTGTTTACTCTGTATATTAATATTTTCGGAGGATCTTTCTTCAAGGTCATAAACCGCAGATTCTGCAGATATATCTTCTGTCGTTTTACTGATCCCGGAATCCTGAATAATCTGTTTCTCCTCAGAAACATACATAGAATCCGTAAAATCTTCCATCATTAAATCAACAGGAGGTACATGTGAACGTTCACTTTTTTTATCATCTTCAGATCCCGAAAAAATAAGTATTGCTGTTGCTGCTACAGTCGCAGCTACGATGCCTCCAAGATAATATATATTGAACCTTCCGGGAATAAAGCGCAGGAATTCCTTCCTTCCAAGCTTGCGCATCAGCCCGGTTTTAGCCGATGCGCCGGGAGTAATCTCGATATTATCAAGCTTGTGCCTGAATAAATCCCGCAGGTTCTTATCTTCCTTCTTTTCTTTCACTGAATCTTATTAATCAGTTTTTAATATCATTTACTATCAGAATAGTTACTTTTCAATCTCCGCAGTATTTCCAGTTTTTCCCTGATCACTGCCCTGGCCCTGCTGTATTGAGATTTTGATGTATTTGTGTCTATTCCCAGTAATTTGGCTATTTCTTTATGCTTATAACCTTCAATTGCATAAAGGTTAAAGACCATTCTGTAGCCAGCCGGGAGCTCATTGAGAATTTTATACAATTCATCGGAAGTATAAAAATCCTCCTCAAAGCTGGATACACCAGTTTCAGCCGATACATAGTCCTCAATATCAATATGATACCTGTATTTCAGGTTTTTATGATAATGTGTAATTGCAGTATTGACAGCAACCTTTCTTAACCAGCCTATGAAAGAACCTGTTCCTGAAAAATCCCTAATACTGAAAAAGATCTTCAAAAAACTATCCTGTAAAATATCCTCAGCTTCAGCCCTGTCAGTAGCATACCGAAGACAAACACCCAGGAGGAACCGTGAATACTTGTCATAGAGTATCTGCTGCGCCTTCCTGTCGTGTTTTGCGCATCCTTCAATTATTTGACGGTCGCTCAGCATAAACAGAGGACAATTTTAAGACCTGCCATTTTAATAAATGGTTGCATTATTTGAAATTTTTTATCAAAATAAAGAAATTCCTGTTTGATATCATCCTAATCCTGTGACAAAGATCATTTAATAGCCAGTTATAATCAATTTTCTTAGTATCTTAAACGAGTTTAACAGAAAATCTACGACATTGCATTTTCAATTAACATCTAATAGAAAACAGATAAAATGTTTAATAAACTAATTGCGTCAATATTACCCTATTTCCCAAAGAAATTTATATGGATTTTTTCCAGACCTTATATTTCAGGTGAAACGGTTGATGATGCAATAAGAGTCTCGAAAGATTTTAATAATAAACAAATAAAAGTTACTCTTGATGTTCTGGGAGAATTTATCAAGACTATCGATGAAGCAGAAGCCAATAAGCAGGAATACCTTGATCTTATTGAGGCAGTTACCGAAAACGGCATTGATGGAAATTTTTCAGTTAAGCCAACAAGCTTTGGTCTTTTACTTGATAAAAATATCTGCTATAATCACATTCGTGAGATTGTTGCAAAAGCCGCCTCAATAAACAGTTTTATCAGGATAGACATGGAAGACTCACCCTGTACCGACATGGAAATTGAAATATTCCGGAAGATCAGGGAAGAATTTCCTGCAAACGTTGGTCTGGTTCTTCAGGCATATCTCAGGAGAACGATGAACGATATTCAGAATTTAATAGATCTTAACAATGCTGAAATCCCGTTAAGCGTCAGATTGTGCAAAGGTATCTACATAGAACCGGAAACAATTGCCTACAAAAAATATGAAGAGGTTAATCAGCATTTCCTTGAAGATCTTGAGTTTATGTTCAGTAATAAGATCCATGCAGGTATTGCAACTCATGATAAACCTCTGGTTGAAGGAGCTTACCGGCTGATTGAAAAATACCTGGTCCCAAAACACATGTATGAATTCCAAATGCTATATGGAGTTACACCCCGGTTACGTGACAGTATTTCAAATAATGGGCATACAATGAGAGTTTATGTCCCATTCGGAAAAGACTGGTTTGGATATTCTACACGACGCCTGAAAGAAAATCCGAAAATGGCAAGCCATATTATTAGAGCAATATTCTATAAAGGATAGATAGGGTGCTGTCCGCTTTCGCTAAAGCTTCAGCGGATAAAAGGTGCCGGGTGCTAATGCGTTTTTTTTCTTAAAGATTCAAGATATTTCTGGTGTATCTGATCCACTTCCTGCCTTGTAAGACTCGGCTTTAAAGGAGTAGGTTTCTCAGGCAAACCATGGATAAGTAAATACGCAGCCGGCAATAAGATTAAAGGGCTGATCCCCACCATTTTATTCGAAGGTATCCCGCCTCTTTCATAGGCCTCTATCCTTTGCTTCTGACGAAGGACTTCGTAATTGAGGGCAGGATCTCCAAGCCTGCTTTGGCTGTGAAGACCCTGGTAGGCCGATACGGCAACGTTAATCCTGGCATTATTTATTTCGGCATTTTGTTCAGGTTTTGCATTCATAATTTCTGATCTCAGGTTTGCAAGTCGAGGTACAATAATAACCTCCCCAATTGACAAAGTATCAGATTGCATATAGATTCCGGCATTAAATTGGCGGCCCGAGAGTGTATCACTTACATATAATACTGTTGATTTATAGCCAAGCCTGCTGAATAATACTGTGTCATTTCTCTTAACCCAGAATGCAAAAGTCCCATCTTCTTCACTTACCGAGTAAAATGACCTGTTGATGAATATCTGGGAATTTGAAAGCGGTACAAGAGTGGATGCATCCATTACTACCCCGTTAAAAAGGAGCATTACTTCTTCCTTCTTACCCTCCTGGCAGTTAAGTATCTGTATGCACAGAATAATCATAAGCAATATTAAACGGATTCTTTTCAAACTTATTGGCGGATTATAGCTTTATAATCAATTCATTTAGAGTTCGTTTAGGCACATGATGTATATTCTTATCATCCCTCCAGTATTTAATATCACCTTCTTTAATTTCATCGATAACCACATGCTCCACAGGCTTGCCCAATGCAAGTATTAAAAGTATCTCGTACTTTTCAGGAATATCAAGCTCGTTCCTTAGTTCCTCCTTCTTAATTGAGGCAATCATACAACCACCCAAATCCATTTCAGTGGCTCCCAGCATGATACTTTGAGCTGCAATACCAGGATCAAAACTGAAAGATTCGGTTATTGATCTGTCACCCAGCATTATAATATACGCTGAGGGTCTTTCGTCCGCACCGGGTCCGGGCCAGTCCTTAAGATAACCAGCCCATGCAATTGAAGGGTAAATCCTTTTACAATCGTCAGGTGTATTGAACAAAAGGTATTTAAGAGGCTGACGGTTAGCAGCAGATGCTGAAACCCTTGCCAGATCAACCAGGTTTTCGAGTGTTTTAATATCAATCCTGTGTGTTCCATTAAACCGCCTGTATGACCTGGTTTTAAGAATAAGCTCCTTTAGTATCATATTTGAATTGATGTTATTATCAACTGTAAAATTAGAAAAAGAATCTTACTTTTCAGGATTCTTATCTTCCGGTTCAGAGTACAGATTTTTTCTTGAAAGGAGATGGTCAAGGTTTGCAAGGCCATATACTACTACTGCAGTCACCACGGATGTATGTTCCTGGTATTCAGGTATACTTTTATTGTATGTATCCCGTTCAGTGTGCCAGATTTCATTATAATTGAAGTTATACCCTTTTATATCAGGGATTTCAAACGATAATGCAGGTACTCCGTTAATGGCAAAATAAGCATGATCCGATCCGTGGGCTGTTGTTGGTTTTGGACGTGGTGGTTGTGTACGCTTGTTAAGAGTAAAGGGGAAGTCGGGATTTATTGAGTTCAATGGTTTACATATCATTTCAAAATCATCATACATTGCTTCAGGCACAGTAAGACCGGTTGCAACTGTAGGGCCTCCATCCCGGTTGAAATAGTTTGAGATAGCCGGAAGTTTCTCCTTGTTATTTTCCACCCAGTGTTTTGAACCATAAAGACCGAACTCTTCTGCAGCCCACAGGCAAACTAATATAGTACGTTTTGGTTTGCCTCCTGCAGCCATTATCAGACGGGCAGCCTCCATGACAGGAGTTACACCGGAACCATCATCTACGCCTCCGGTAGCGACATCAAAAGCATCAAGGTGGCCACCCATCATTACATACTCATCAGGATACCGGATTCCACGTATCACACCAATTACATTATGATAAGAGACCGGACCCGGTTTGAAATGATTTCGTATGTCAAACTCAAGGAGAAAATATTTTCGTTCCCTGACCATCTGTTCTATAATAGCATACTGATATTCATCAAGTTTTATATCGCATACTGTTGGCAGAGTCTCAAAGGTCATGCTATCAATATTGTTCCGGTCATATAACGCTCTGATTGGCACCTCTGACGACTTTATTATACCCAGGATACCAGCCTCGCGCATCTGGCGGTATAAAAGTGCCGGTTCATCCTTAAGCGGTAAAAGCTCTTTCTGAGGTTTACCGGGATTACTTCTGTTCTCTCTCACTATCTCCCTGTTTATTCTGGCTATCGAATCATTCTCAGCAAGTATCTTTGCCCGTATAGAGTCAGCCTTAAATGAATAGTCGATCGGCCAGCCGTTGTTCTTACCGGATATCAATACCCATGCACCATTGAGTACACCTTTCATCCTATCGAATTCTTCACGGCTCTTTGGTTCCATAAGCACATGACCTCGCTGAACACCTTTAGTGCCAGCGGTGTACGAAGGAGTAGCAAAATGCAATATCATACCATTATCAGAAAGCATCCTGCCAAACCAGGGTCCGCGGTTGAATCCAACAGGAACAGTGCCAGCCTCATCCAGTATAACCTCCATTCCCCACTTGCGAAACTCAGATGTACACCATAGTGAAGCATTCTCGTAGGCATCAGATCCTACAAGTCGTCCTCCAAAACGATTCGTTATAACATCAAGGTGATGCATAGTGCGGTTGTCGGTCTGTCCGAGTTCCATAATACGATCAATAACTTTACCCTGTTGTGCCATCGTATTGACGGCCAGGATAACCAGTACTAAAAAAGAGACAATGTTTCTCATGAGCTTATATTTAAGATAACGAAATTATTGTTGTCGGAAGAATATTATTTAGTTGTAAGAAAAATATTCCCGGGTATTTCCTGAATAATTCCTTTTTCGGTTGCAATCCTGTAAAGTTCCTTTATAGCTTTCCTTCCTGTAGCACCAAGGTTTAAAGTATAGTCATTTACGAAGAGCCTAATATGATTATTCATAACCGCACTTTCCATTTCCTTTGCGTTGTCCAGAACAAACTCGTATGAAGCGAAAGAATCTTCATGAGCATATTCAATACTTCTGCGAAGTATTCTGTTGACTTTCAGTGCAATATCGTCCGGAATATTTCTTTTTATTACGATTGAGCCAAGTGGAACAGGTAATCCGGTAAGATTTTCCCAGTACTCTCCAAGGTCAGATATCTTATGAAGTCCTTTTCTCTGGTATGTAAATCGTGTTTCATGGATAATTAATCCGGCATCAGCTTCATCATTAAGCAAAGCGTCTTCAATGGAGGAGAAGAGGTATTCGGTTTTATTATGAGCTTTAGGCCAGACAAGACTGAAAAGTAGATTGGCGGTGGTATATCGGCCCGGTATTGCAATTCTTGATCCTGATATCTCTGAATGTCTAATTTTGCGTTTACCTATAAGCAAGGGCCCTGTTCCATATCCCAGAGCACTGCCCGGATCAAGAATCAGATAATTATTTGCAGTATAAGCATAAGCATAACAACTGATCTTTGTTATATCAATATCTGAGTTAAATGCTCTCCTGTTAAGCTCCTCTACATCAGCAAGAAAATAATCGAATTCCAGTCCTTCAGTATCAATTCTGCCATGAACCATTGCATCAAAAATAAATGTGTCATTGGGACATGGCGAGAAACCCAATGTTAATTTCATATGCCTAATCAAATGTTAATAAAATCTCTTTTAGTCTTAATGATAATTTATTTATGGCCAGGGTAATATTCCAGTTTCTTTTGTTGCGTGGTTCAACTCTGTTTGATATTCCCCTGATTGCAATGAAAGGTATCTCCTCCATGGCACAAATATAAAAAAAAGTCGCACCTTCCATAGTTTCAATATCTGGATTATATTTATCACATAATCTTCGGATGCTTGCTAATGATCCGGTAGCAGTATTAACAGTAATAGCCCTTACCGGCCTAAGATACTTACGGATACTATCTGTATACCTGTTGCTGGCAATTATCTGACCTCCTGTAAAAGGATATTTATCCGGATCACTAAGCCCTGCTTCTGCAAGGGTCAGATAACCACTGCTGGTTTCAATACCCGTGTCTGCAAAACAATCTGAAATCGGCATAACCATGTCCCCAATTTTAATTTCATCTCTGTAACTCCCTGCTATTCCTACATTTATGGCTAGATCAGGTCTGGAATTTGTTGTAAGCCATTGTTTCATCGCCCATGCTGTTGAAACAGATCCTACCCCAGTTACAAGAATACTGATTTCATAATTATCCAATTTGTAAATCCCATGAGGCAACCTGATTATGCCACGGATCTTTCTGAGGGCATCAGCCTCAGCGTCTGTTGCAGAAACCAATAGTATCTGTAATATCATTATTTATTAAAGCCTTTCTTAAACAAAAGAACAGGATAAATATATTGTTTTTATGAATTAAAAAGATCAATTTTGCTGGCTGATATTATGTTATAATCTCCCTTTCATATGATCTACTTAACACGGAGAGAAAGATTCAGTGCTGCTCACAGGATGTTCAGGCAGGACTGGCCTGATGATAAGAACCTGAAGGTTTTTGGTAAGTGTTCAAATCCGAACTGGCACGGACATAATTATGTTTTATTTGTGACTGTAAAAGGTGAGATGTCAGAGGAAACAGGATTTGTTATGAATATAACACAACTGAAAGAAATAATACAGGAACGGATCATCAAAAAAATCGATCATAAAAACCTAAATCTCGAAGTAGATTTCATGAAAGGTAAGATTGCGACAACAGAGAATATTGCAATTGCAATCTGGGATGAACTCGAACCATATATAGAAAAGGCTGGTGCTCATCTCCATTGTATTAAAGTTGAAGAAACTGAAAATAATTTTATAGAATATTATGGCTAAAAGAATTGAATCCATCACTAATAGTTTTGAAACTATAACTACAGGATACAATAAACTTGAATCCTGGGATGAGGAAACCATTGATGAACTGTCGTCGATTTATTACAGAGTACTCAAACTTATTGGGGAAGATCCTGAGCGGGAAGGTCTTAAAGGTACTCCTTCAAGAGTTGCCAAGGCAATTAGTTTTCTGACAATGGGGTACTATCAGAGCCCCTGCTCTATAATTAATTCGGCAAAATTCAAGGAAGAGTACAGACAAATGGTTCTGGTGAAAGATATTGATCTCTATTCCATGTGTGAACATCATATGCTTCCTTTCTTCGGTAAGGCTCATGTAGCATATATTCCTGATGGTTATATAACCGGACTTAGTAAGATAGCACGGGTGGTTGAGGCTTACAGCCGGAGGCTTCAGGTACAGGAAAGACTGACCACTCAGATAAGAGATTGTCTTCAGGATTGCCTTAAACCTCTTGGAGTTGCGGTAGTCATTGAAGCTCAGCATATGTGTATGCAAATAAGGGGTATTCAGAAACAAAACTCCGTTACAACTACTTCTGCATTTACCGGAATATTCCTTGATCATCTTCAGACCAGGGAGGAGTTCATGCATCTGATCGGTACAAAATTGCATTAAAAATATTTCGATGATAGCGTATGTATTTCCCGGACAGGGAGCACAATTTACTGGAATGGGGAAACACCTTTATGATAAATCACCCCTGGCAAGAGAGATGTTTGAACGTGCCAATGCCCTACTTGGTTTCAGAATTACAGACCTTATGTTCACAGGCACAACAGAAGATCTTAAACAGACTAAAGTAACCCAGCCGGCTATTTTTCTTCATTCAACAATTCTTGTTGCTGTACTTGGTAACTCATTCAGACCGGATATGGTTGCAGGTCATTCACTGGGTGAGTTTTCGGCCCTTGTTGCTAACAATACACTTATATTTGAAGACGGACTGCTTCTGGTATCAGCAAGAGCAGCATCCATGCAAAAGGCTTGTGAAGCTGCTCCTACCACAATGGCTGCGATAATCGGTCTTGAAGATGAGATTGTTGAAGAAGTATGCTCATCGGTCGAAGATATCGTTGTGCCGGCTAATTACAACAGTCCCGGACAAATAGTAATCTCCGGTTCAATTGAAGGTGTAGACAAAGCAATAGAAAAACTTAAGGAAAAAGGCGCCAAAATAGCGGTTAAACTTGCAGTTGGAGGAGCTTTCCATTCTCCATTTATGGAACCGGCAAGAAAAGAGCTTGAAGAGGCTATCAGATTAACCTCTTTCAGTGAGCCTGTTTGTCCTGTTTACCAAAATGTTAGTGCAAAACCATCAAAAGATCCCGAAGAAATCAAAACCAATATGGTATTACAACTAACATCACCTGTAAGGTGGACACAAAGTGTAATCAACATGATAGCTGACGGAGCTGATTCATTTATTGAAGCAGGACCGGGCTCCGTACTCCAGGGACTCATTAAAAAGATAACCAGTGATATCCACACTGAAAGTGCAGACCTATGAGAAAGTTCTTACTACCTGAATAATTATCTTCCGCATCTTTCCCCTAATTAAATTTCAAATTTTAAACTGCAGACTAAAAAGTGTCTTTTCAAACTTTTAGCTTTGGTAACTCCGGACTTCAAGTATCCATATTCCCTGGTTTAAGTATCACTCCTTTATGACTTTTACCGTCAATCAAAATCTCAAGGGGATTTTCAAAACGGACATGCCTGATAAAGTTATTTTCATATACAACATTCAGGTTGTCGAGATATTCCACATCATAATAACCTTCATTAATATAAGGATTGATTGTAAAGTATCCTATCCTGAATGAAATCAGGTTCTGAAAAAAATGTGTTCCCTCGCTGGGATCAATCCTGTAATTTTTCAAACCCGATTCCACAATGAGTCTTGCTGCAGATATCTGAGGCCATTTAACCGGAATACCCAGCCAGGGATCTGTTGAACCCCATCTTCCCGGACCTATCAAAACATATCCGGCTCCTTTTTCAATAAATGAGTTGTTGATTTTTTCAATTTCAACTGCAATCTCCTTGTTATACTTAGCATTGAAAGAATCTGGCTTTACATAAACAAGATCGTTAATACCTTTCAGAACACCATTTCCCAGTGCAGAAACCGAGTATATAATAGTCTGGTCAGGAGTAACATCCTTCAGGTTTATGTTGTATGATTCATCTGTATGCACAAATGGTCTTATCTGCAGAAAATTGAAGACTCTAGGTGTTCCTGCTGGTGTTTCAAGATTGGCTGCAAATTCAATCTCGACAGGATTATTCATCTCTTTATGGCAAAGTTCAAGAAGCTCAGAGAGTATTTCTGCCAGTGGAAATAAATTATGCTGCAGTATGTTGGAAAAAGTTATCACACATTGACCGGGATTATTAATCCCATCCCTTAAAATATTATTATTACGGTCGTAGGTCGATGCAACAAATCTCATTGCACTTTCATTATTTGCATCTTTGATATTAATCCTTCGGATATTTACTCCATCATCTGTAGAGGGCACAAAACTGTTAATATTAAGATCGAGTGCCCTGAATTCCTTTTGTGTATCTCTCAGGGCAGTTTCAGGAGAAAAGAGCTGCAGAACCTTCTTTGAGTGTCTGGGTGAAAACCTTAGAGACAAACCTCCCTCTATGATAAGCTTACCAAGGCCAAAAGCAATATTTGCTGTTCCATCTTCAGCTTTTTCGGATCCAATAGGATAATAATTTATCGATCTGGCAACTCCTGATAAAGTAGGATAATAAATATTACCATGCCTGTTTCCACACACTTCCTGAAGAATAATCCCCATTTTTTCTTCATCGATTACGTTTGCCGTTGCTGTCATGTATGCCTTGCTTCCTTTATAGTAAACCGAAGCATAAACCTCCTTGATCGCATCAGACAACAATTTGACCATCATTTTATTATCAGCTACCCTTGGGATCATATAAGTTGAATAAATGCCCGCAAATGGCTGATAATGTGAGTCTTCAAGCTTGCTTGATGATCTGACAGCTATCGGATGATTCCTCGACACTGACAGAAATGCATAGAAATCCTGGTATACCCTGACCGGCAGTTCAGCAATAATAAACCTGTTAAGTAATTCATCGTCGGAAAGATCGGATAATGCAACAGAGTACAGGTTATTATGGTCCATGAATTCATCAAAGATATCCGTACTCAGTACAACCGTTCTTGGTATTGTAATCAATACATCTGAATACTTATTGAACAGTTTGTTATCCTTTATTACCCTGTTTATAAACGCAAGACCCCTTGCTTTTCCACCAATAGATCCTTCACCTATACGTGAAAAAATCTGGTACTCATCATAACTTGTCTTGTCAAACTCTGCGATTACACCTCTGCCCTTCCCCAGTCTGAAACTTGAAATAGCCACATAGAGAAATCGTCTCATTTCGTCCATGGTTTCAAAATCCTCTTTCCTTATGTACTTAAACAGTTGAGCGACAGGAAAAAGTGCCCTTGCATTTAACCACTTGGAGAAATGATTACGCGTTGCATGATAATCGAGTGTCTTATCAGGAACAGTAAGTAATTTTTGCTGAAGACTCTGCAGATCGGTGGCAATTGCTATCGGCTCCATGGTATCTGGATTCTTGAAAACGAAAGGGCCAAAAGCAAGATTCTGTATAATAAAGTTCCTTAATTCGAGTGACAATGATTTTGAATACTTGTTAATAAAACCGGCTCCCAGTTCTTCCGCTGCCTTTTTGTGTACCAAGCTTGATGACTGGAGAAGGAATGGTACATTGTTATCATCCTGCATAACAACCTTGCAAAGCTCAATTCCTGCATTTTCATCATTTATATTATCTTTCTTGTAGCTGATATCCGAAATCACTCCCAGAACATTGTATCTGAACTTGTTATAAAGGGCAAGCGCGTCGTTGTAATTGGTAGCCAGCAAGATCTTTGGTCTGCCTCTCATTTTAAGCATCCTTTGATGTTCATTTAATGCCTCACGTTGAAAATCGAGCGACTGTAACAGTACTATTCTGTATATATTAGGCAGGTAAGATGAAATATATCTTATTGAATTTTCCACCAGGATTATTGTCTGAACACCGATATTTTCGATATCGTGATCCGCATTCATCCTGTCCTCAATAAGTTTAATGATGGCCAGTATAAGTGATGCATCCCCAAGCCAGCAGAATACATAATCTATAGCGCTGAGATCCTCACCAGCCAGCCGCAGAGATACTTCCCTTGAAAAATATGTAAGCACAACGATCGGAATAGTTTCATATGCGGCTTTTATTTTCTTCGCAAGACCAAATACATCAGTACCTCTAAGGCTGAGCATTAAAATCACAAGATCAATATTCCCTTCGTAAAGTATCTTAAATGCATCATCAGCATTATCTGTCTGGATACAAGATGGCGGATATCTCAGATTAAGTGAAACATATTCATTGAAAATCTGCTCGTCAATCCTGCCGTCCTCCTCAAGCATATAATTATCATAATTACTGCATATTATGAGTACACGGTGAATCCTCTTCTGCATCAGAAGATTAAAAGATGTATCCGTGAAATCATATTTTTGCAGATCAAGTATTCCTTCAATGATTGTCATTGACCGATTGATTTTAATGATTCATTGAAATTACTGCCATTCCTTTTCTGCCATCCATCCGTATAAGGAGAGGCTTCTCAAATTGTATATGCCGGAAAAACTTACCCTTTTCCACAACTTTCTGATTCTTTAATTTCTCCCAGTAAATCCTGCCGTCAGGTGAATCCTGGTTTATTGAGAAATAACCTACATTCATTGATGTAACGTTATGAAAAAAATGAGAACCGAGAGATGCATCAACATGAAAATCGGGAAAACTTATCTCAACAATAACTTTTGCATTTGATATCTGAGGCCACATCACAGGGATCCCGATAAACCTGTCTTTTGTCCCCCACCTGCCTGGTCCCATAAGAACATACCTGCGGTTTTCTCTAAGCATCTTTTCATTTATACTGTCAATCTCATCGGCCATATCAGAGGTCTTCATCCGGTCAAACTTTTCAGGCTCTACATAAATAATATCCCTTACTTCGTTTATCTCGCCGTTTCCCATACTTTTATTTGTGATGAGAAGAAGGTTATCATGATTAATCTCTTCAGGATTAATTTTATAACTTGCACCACTACCCAACAGTGGTTTTATCTGAAGCAGGTAGAAAGAAGTATGACCTGCTTCATCTTTAGTGAGATCAACTGCAAATTCAATTTCAACAGGAGTACCACAGGCTTCAGTAACAACCTTAAGAATAGTGCTCAGTGTAGAGGCCAGCGGGATATAATTATATTTAAGAATATCTGCAAAATTCACAACTCGCGGACCTGATGAATCGAGCCCCGGAATAATCGTATCGTTATCAACATTTAGTACTGATGCTGAATGTTCTAATGTGCCATGTCTTTCAGCAGTACTGATATTAAGAGTAATAAGGCCGGCATTTTCACCTTCAAGAAGATTCAGGTCTTTCTTGGCCATATCTACCGTATAAAAGTTCACCTGAGAATTTTTATACATATCATCCTTTGAGATCATATCGAGTTTAGGGTAAGCAGGCGAAAACCTGAAAGCTCTTTCACCTTCCATTACATATTGTCCCAGCCCGACTGCCACAACTGCAAATCCGTCATGAGGTTTCATATGTGCAATGGGATAATAGTTGAATGACTGGGCATTGCCACTTATATGCGGATAAAAAGTATCTTCAAACCTCTGACCAACAACCTCCTGGAGAACAACAGCCATTTTTTCCTGTTCCATCTTATAGCAGATTGCTTCAAAATAGGTTCGTGCATTTCTGGAATATATGGAAGCAAAAACAAGCTTGATAGCATCAGTCAACTGTTTAAACCGGACCTCATATTCCGGATGGTTATTTGGAAGAAGATATGTGCCAAAAATGCCGGAAAATGGCTGACTAAGCGAATCCTCGAATAAACTTGACGACCTTACAGCTAAAGGCTTCCCCAAAAGCTTTAGAAATATCCTGAGGCGCTTTTCCAGGGTATGACTCAGACTTCCTTCAAGGAACAACTTTTGAAGAACACCATAATCATTCTCTTCTTTTATCTTTTCCCACATATGATTACGTTCCATGAACATATCAAACTCATCAGTTCCTATAATTGCAGTAACAGGTGTTTTGATATTGATACCAGGTAACAGTCGACCTAGTTCAAAGCTGTATATCAGAGTATTAATGAAAGCCAGCCCCCGGCCTTTCCCTCCAAGTGATCCCGGAGCAAGACTGACAACATTAGTTTCATCAATTGCAGCAGATTCCTCAAAATTGATGACTTTACCTTTATTCATTTCCCTGCGCCTCTTCCGGATAATATCAATAAGAAATTCCCTTAGTTCCTTAAGGCTGCTGAAATCAGTAACCTTAACAGGATTAATCATTTTGGCAATCTTTACTTCTCCCCTTGCCATAAGCCATAGTGAAAAGTGGTTCTTCATGGCATGATAGGCAAGTGAATCTTCCGGGATAGTTTCAATGTAAGACTCAAATTCTTTCATTGATTTGGCCACTGCAATCTGCCGGCCCTGGTTGTCCCTGTAAACAAAGTGTCCAAAACCAAGATAATAATTGATAAATGATTTAATATCCTGTAAAAGGGTTTTCGAATTTTTATTAATAAAATTCGATTTAAGTGTAAAGGCATATTTCGCATTGTCGGGATCATATGACTGAAGTACTGTTGGCAGATCCGGCAGCTCACTCTTAATATGCTTTATGAGATCAAAGCCTGCTGTTTCGTGCAGAATTCCTTCCTTAGGAAATCTCATATCGGAGATTACACATAACAGGCTTTCGCGGTACTTGTTGAAAACTGTGAGGGAATCTTCATAATTTGACGTAAGAAGAATTTTGGGCCGTGCTCTGAGCTTTAGCATTTTATACAAATCATCCGTTGACACATCCTGGATAAGATTCCTCGTCTGTTCAAAAACCAGCGTATAAAGCATTGGCAGATAACTTGAGTAGAAATCTGCGGAGTCTTCAATAACATGAATAACCCGGGTTAATCCTCTCCGAGTATCATTATCGGCATTCACCTTGTCTTCAAGTAACTTTACCATTGCAAAGAATACCTTTGATTCACCGGTCCAGACAAAATAATTATCAAAAGGTATTCCTCCGGCTTGTTGCGTTTTAACATATTCAATGTCATCAGGTTTGTTCAGAAGAATAAAGATGGGTATGTAAGGGTATTTTTGTTTTATTTTTTTACAAAGTATCATAGGGCTTTCCTTATCAACACCTATTATTATTATTATCATATCATAATGCCTGGTCTTCAGCCGGTTAAAAGCCTCCTCCTCACTCGAAACCCCTGTCACTCTCGGAAGTGATGTGAGGCTTAAATGGAAATATTCCCCAAGCATATAATCAGAAAATCTGCCTTCACCTTCTATAGAGTAAGCATCATAAAGGTTAGCAACAAGAAGTATTTCTTTTACCTTGAAAGGCTGGAGATCATGAAAGACATCACGTTCAGCATTGTGACGATCCAGAAATCTCTGCAATAATTTTTTACTCGGAACATTTTTATAATCTTCCTCTTTCTGAACCGGAGGACTTGCAATTCGAATAAAATCACGTGCTTTATAACTGTTTACATATCCTGTTATCAGACTTGCAATGTTCAGAATAAGATCCCTTTCTTCTTTCAGAAACGGACCTTCACTTTCCATACTGAATTCCCTTGTATAGAAGATCTCCATCAATCCCTGCTCCCCGTCAATAGTTATAAACTCCTGAGCCATTCTCCAGGATGATTCCTGAAAATCATTCGACTCAAATTGCCTGTTCATGAAGCTGATTCGTGCAACTGTAAATTCAGGATATTGCCAGGCTGCAGGTAATAGCAGTGCTATCTTTTGGAGGGTCTCTTCAACAGGTTTACCTTCTTTCAGAATACGGGTTGTCTGGTTAATGCAGCCCAATTCTTTCAACCGCTCCTTTTGTTCATGAAGAAGGCGTTTGTATTCAAGATTCTTATAACCCGATCGCTCCATTTGGCCTGAAGTCTATAAGATTAACCTTTAAAATTACTAAAATTACTGTAATGAATACGATAGCACGAATTATAAATCCATTCTATATTGCTTGCGTTGATTCATAGTTGAATTAATCAACATGCCAAACCGATCCGCTTTTAAGGAGATCATCCATGCACTTAACGGTGGCATTCTTTTGAATTTCGATAATTTGATTCTCCAGTGCGGTTTCATAGGTAGGACCCGGGACTGCTCTTATAACACCCAGTGCAACAGGATAATCGGGATATCTCATATTTGCAAGCATATAGTGAATCCCCGGATTAGGTTCCGATGCATCATGTATCAGCAGGTCCTTTTCGGAAAATCCGTTTTCACCAAGCGTTATAATCCTGAGCTTAAGACCATCAAGGATAAGACCTTTATTACCATTCTTGCCAAAAATCATGGGCTCACCATGCCTGAGAATCACAGTCCTGTCATCTCTGACCTCTTTGTCGGTGATGAAGTCATGAATTCCGTCATTATAGATGATACAGTTCTGAAGAACCTCAATCACTGAGGTCCCTTTGTGCTTTGCAGCCTCAATATAAATCTGGGTCGAAAGAGTAACATTTGCATCGATTGTCCGCGCAAAGAATCTGCCTTTTGCTCCTATAACCAGCTCACCTACTGAAAAGGGTTCTTCCACTGTACCAAATGGAGATGTTTTGGTAACCAGTCCCTTTTCAGAGGTTGGGGAGTATTGTCCCTTTGTGAGTCCGTATATTTCGTTATTAAACAGAATAATATTAATATCAATATTTCGCCGGATAGCATGTATGAAATGATTTCCTCCGATAGCAAGGGCATCTCCGTCTCCAGTGATCTGCCAGACAGACAGCGCAGGATTGGCTGTTTTCACACCTGTAGCAATTACAGATGCACGTCCATGAATACCGTGAAAACCGTATGTATTCATGTAATAAGGGAATCTGGATGAACATCCGATCCCCGAAATAAATGTAAAATTTTCTCTCGGAATGCCTAGTTCTGACAATGCCTTCTGCACTGCATTAAGCACTGCATGATTGCCACAACCCGGGCACCATCTGACCTCCTGATCGCTTTTAAAATCTTTCGGACTGTATTTATCAACCTTTATCCCGGCCATATTACTTACCCTCCAGTATTTTAGCACATTTTTCCTTTATTTCACTTACTGTAAACGGAAGTCCCTGAACCTTATTTATCTGTTCATAGGAAAACTGCTGGTGTTTAATCCTCAGATAATCTGAAAATTGTCCCATATTTAATTCACACACTGCTATTTTCCTGAATCTTCTGAATACATCTCCGGTATTTTTAGGTAATGGATTGATATAATTGAAATTAACAAAGCTTACATTATATCCTTCTGATTGCAGTTCACGAACTGCTGTTGCCAGATATCCGTAAGAGCCACCCCAGCCTACAACCAGCAATTCGCCGGAGTTATTGCCATAAACCTTAAGATCGGGTACCTTTTCGATTACTTTTTCTACCTTACGAGCCCTCAGTTTTACCATTCGTTCATGATTTTCCGGAATATATGACACTGTTCCCCTGATAGTTTTTTCCAGACCACCGATCCTGTGCTCTAATCCCGGTGTGCCAGGCACAGCCCAGAATCTTGAAAACTTTACTTTATCACGTTCATAGGGCAAAAACGGCAATTCACTTTTGCCTGCATAAGGAGGATTTATAGCCGGAAGATCTTTCATTTCCGGTACTTGCCATGGTTCTGAACCATTAGCAAGGAAACTGTCGGTAAGCAGCAATACCGGAGTCATATGTTCTACTGCAATTCTTGCAGCTTCAAAAGAATATTTAAAGCAGTCTGAGGGTGTACTGGCAGCAATGACGACAACAGGAGATTCACCACTACGACCGTAAAGAGCCTGCATGAGGTCGGCCTGTTCTGTTTTTGTAGGGAGACCTGTTGACGGACCCCCTCTCTGAACATTCACGATTACAATAGGCAGTTCAGCCATAACTGCAAGTCCAATGGCTTCAGATTTAAGTGCCAGTCCCGGACCTGATGTGGAGGTGACCGCAAGGTTCCCGGCGAAACTTGCTCCAAGCGCTGTACATATCCCGGCAATCTCATCCTCAGCCTGGAAACTTTTTACACCAAGATCTTTCCGGGCAGCAAGTTCCTCGAGAATCCCGGTAGCCGGTGTAATAGGATAAGAACCAATAAATAGTCTTAATCCTGCTTTTTCAGCAGCTGCTATCAATCCCCATGCTGTTGCTGTGTTACCGCATATGTTCCTGTATGTGCCTTTTGCAATCTTAGCGGGACTAATTTTATAAACCGGAGTAAGTGCTTCTATTGTTTCCGCATAATAATACCCTGCCCTTAAAGCAATCTTATTTGCTTCAGCAATTTGAGGTTTCTTTTGGAACTTCCTGTCAATAAACTTTTCTGTATAATCCAGTCTCCGGTCGAAAAGCCAGTAAACCATTCCAAGCGCAAACATGTTTTTAGTCCTGAGAACTGACCTTGGATCAAGCCCGTAGTCTTTAAGAGCCTCCTTCACCATAGATGAAACAGGGGCAGCAATGACATTGTAGTTTTTAAGATTTTCTTCTTTTATGGGATCAGTGTCATAACCAGCTTTCCGGATATTTTTTTCAGTAAAATTATCCTGATCATATATTATTGTACCCCCCTCTTTGGTCCATTTTGCATTGGCTTTAATAGCCGCAGGATTCATAGCAACAAGTACATCTGCAAAATCTCCCGGAGTATAAATCTCAGAACGTCCCAGATGTACCTGAAATCCTGACACTCCACCCACAGTGCCCTGCGGAGCCCGGATTTCAGCAGGGTAATCAGGGAATGTGGACAAATCGTTACCATAAAGAGCGGCTGTGTCGGAAAAAAGAGTACCTGCAAGCTGCATTCCGTCACCTGAGTCACCCGAAAATCGGATTACCACTTCCTCTTTTTCGATAACTTTCGATTTTTTGCCCATGTTAACTTATTGTAAGAACCACTGCTGAACTAACTGCTTATAAAGCACAAATTTAACCTTTAAAAATTTAAAAATTCAAATTAAAAATGATCAATCTCTATGATTTTAATCATGTTTTGGTTTAACAGGGTAGTGCTACATATACAGGTTTAAAACGGCATAATAAATCAGCTCCAGATGTCAGCTTTCTTAAGGTTTATTTCTTTCTCAAAAAACATCCTGGCAATTTTCTCAAAGTTGGGAGTGTAATCGGAAATAAAAAACTGATCTTCCACAATTCCTGAATCATTTAACAAATGGTTCTTTTCAAGGACATCCCGAAGCATCAGAGAGACTATCTTAGCTGAATCTACTACTTCAACATTAAAATTGAAAAATCTGCTTATCTGGTTTTTGATAATAGGGTAATGAGTACAACCAAGTACTAAAGCCTGAATGCCGGACAATGAAGCATCTGAAAGATATGTACGTATTATTGCGTTACTAATGTCGTCAAAGATAAATCCCTCCTCTATCATTGGTGCAAGCAGCGGAGTTGCCATCGATACCAGAGAAGTGCCTGGTGATTTTTCCTTCAGTTTATTATTATAAGTACCTGAACTGATAGTTCTTTTGGTACCAATCACACCTGCTTTATTGAACTTTCTTGTACTCAGATATTCCACTACAGGATCAATTACGTCTATAAGTATAGTCTTTTCCTGAAATTCTTCTTTCAAGGAGTCAAAAGCAGAAGCAGAGGCTGAATTGCAAGCCACAAGAATTACTTTAGCATTATGTCCGAGCAGGAATTCTGTTATTTTACGCGAGTAAAACCTTATCGACTCAGCTGATTTTTCTCCATATGGGAGGTGAGCCGTATCACCAAAATATATCAGACTTTCTCCCGGTAATGTCTGCTTGATTGCATTGGCCACTGTAAGTCCTCCAACTCCTGAATCAAATATTCCTATTGGTCGTTCACTCACTTCAATACTATATTAAAAAAATGACCATCCCCATCAAGATGGTCATATGTTTTATTGAATTCAGTTATTTTAGTCCAAGTTTCGTTTTCGCCAGTGGTAATACATTAATACTTTTGGATTCATCAAAATAGGCTACCTGCCCTCCTGAAGTGTCAAAAATATAAATGAATCCATTTTCTTTCCCCACATCGTTGATTGCTTTATCGGCCTTCTGTGTTATAGGTGTAAAAAGTTCAACCTGCTGTTCCTGAAGTTGTGTTGATGCATTATTCTGAAAATTCTGCATCCTGGTCTGAAAGTCTGCCAACTCCTGTTCCTTGGTCTGCCGGACTAAATCTGTATAGTTTTTCATCTCTTTCAAGTAAGTATCATACTTATTATTGAATTCAACCTGCAAAAGTTCAAGTTCATTTACAAACTGAGTCCGTAATTTCTCAAGAGTAACTGTAGCCGAGTCAAACTCGGGTAATGCTTGTATAAGTTCGGTCCTGTTAATATGACCAAACTTAAGATTCTGTGCTATAGTTTGTTGCCCAATAAATCCAGTCAGACTGACAAGAGTTATTACAATAAATCGTTTCATATCAGTAAATTAATTTAAAATTTCAATAAAAGTAATTAATTAATTATTATAACCTAATTTTTCCAGCACCTCATCACTGATATCATATTTGGGATTAGCAAACAGGATATTGCCACCAGCTGCTGAATCGAAGATGACTGCATAACTGCCTTCAACAGCAATAGTTTTTATCGCATTTATTATTTCATCCTGGATAGGTTTTACCAGTTCTTCCCTTTTCTTGAAGAGTTCCCCTTCCATTCCAAAATACTTGTTCTGAAGCTCTTTCATCTCCTTTTCTTTATTGATTATTTCTTCTTCTCTTTTGGTTTTCATTTCCTGTGAGAGAAGCACAGATTCACTCTGATAAGCTTTATACATCTGTTCGACCACAGCATATCCGTCAGCTATTTCTTTTTCCCATTGCTGTGAAAGTTGATCAAGCTGATCCTGTGCTTTGGTAAAAGCAGGTATATTCTTACGTATATATTCAGAGTCAACAAATGCATATTTCTGAGCAACAGCTACAGCTGAAGTCAGGATCATAACGCTTATTATTATTACTATTTTTTTCATGATACAAATATTAAAATTTATTAATCAAAACTGCTGACCTATAACAAAATGGAATTGTGATTTATTTGAGTTTGGATAATTATCTGGTTCCGGAACCTCATCGAAACCATAACCCCAGTCGATTCCGAGCAGGCCAAACATCGGAAGGTTAGCCCTGAGGCCTATTCCTGCAGAGCGGTTCATCTTGAAAGGATTATAATCCTTAAGCTGGTACCAGGCTCTTCCGGCCTCAAGAAATGCCAGACCAAAGATTGTTGCCTGCGGATTCAGGGAAATAGGATATCTCAGTTCAAAAGTGATCTTCGTATATACATTACCTGATGTAACACCTCTGACAGGGTCGCTCGGGGTAAGTGATCCATTCGTATAACCCCGCAGAGCAATCACTTCACGGCCATAGAAACTATAACCTGTCATCCCGTCGCCACCAATATAAAAGTTCTCAAAGGGAGAAGGGCCAATATCTTTATTATAAAAACCGAGGTATCCAAAAGCAAACCTGCTGTTTAAGACAAGTTTATCATCCCTTGTAACAGGAAAATAATAATCTGCTTTGAAATTCCATTTATGAAATTCAATCCAGTTGTATTTTATCTCATCAGGCGCATTCAACATATTCCTTCCACTGATTAACGAATACGGAGGTGTTGCCTGCAATGAGAGTGTAAATGTGCTTCCGCTTCTGGGATAGATAAGGTTAGGGCTGGTTGAAAACCTTGTAATTCTTGCTGTAAGGCTGAAAAGATTTGAAGAGCCGTTTTCAAAAAGGAAACGATAAACACTGTAATTATTGAGGTTATATCTCTGATAACTTAACTCTCCATATAAGGAAAAGAAGTCATCAGGCCATTCAAGTCGTTTACCCAGACCAATAGAGGCACCATCAATAGTCATTGACTGGCGGCCGTCTTCTCCTTTCTTTCTGCCATTCGTCATCAGTGATCTGTAAAATGATACTGAGAAGGTATTGGGTTTTTTACCTCCAAGCCACGGCTCAACGAAAGAAATGTTATAAGACTGGTATATACGACCGTTCGACTGTGCTCTTATGCTGAGTGACTGTCCGTCTCCTGAAGGATATGGTCTCCAGCGATTAAGCTTGAAAAAATTGCGCATTGCAAAATTATTGAACCTGACACCAACAGTCCCGACAAGCATTCCTGCCCCCCATCCACCTGATACCTCAAATTGATCATTTGCCTTCTCTTCCAGTTTATACAGCAGATCAACTGTACCATTCGTCGGATCGGCTTGGGGTATAGGATTGATCTTCTCTGGATCAAAATGGCCAAGAACACCAAGCTGTCGTATTGACCTGATTATTTTATCCTTACTGAACAGATCACCGGGGAGGGTGTATAATTCCCGCCGGGCAACATGTTCATTAGTTCTTGTATTTCCTGTAATAATAATATTATTAAGATAGGCCTGATCCCCTTCAAATATCCTTATTTCCAGATCTATAGAATCGTCTTCTACTTTAGCTTCAACAGGAATGAGTTTGGAAAACAGATAGCCATAATCAAGGTACAGTGAGCTTACTGCATCCTGGGCCCCACCGGTACCATTAAGCCTGTCGTAAATAAGTGACTGGTTATATACGGATCCTTTTTCTACATTGAATTTTCTGTCAAGATCCTCTTTGGTGTAAACGCTGTTTCCGATCCATTTGATATCCCTGAGGAAATACTGGTAACCTTCGTCTACCCTTATAACCAGATCAACACGGTCCTCGGACACAGGGGAAAGTGAGTCCGAAAGTATAGTAAAATCCTTAAAGCCGTTATCATTATAAAAAGTATAAAGCCGTTCTCTATCCTCATCAAACTTTTCGTCAGTATATTTTGAAACTTTAAAGAAATTCAGATTCTTCTTCTTTGTGTTCTTCATTACACGTCGAAGTCGCTTATCATCATAATTTTCATTCCCGATAAAAGTGATATCGGCAATCTTCACTTTATCCTTCTTGTCAACATCAATAGTCAGAATGACGTTATTGGGTAACTCAGGATCTTCTTTCTGAATAAAATCAACTGAGGTATTGAGAAATCCCTTTTCAATAAAATGGTCGGCAATAATCTTCCTGGTATTATCCAGAATATATGAGGATAACTGCGATCCTACAGGTAAGCTTATTTTTTCGGTGAGATCCTGGACTTCAGAACTTCTTAGTCCATTAAACCTTACTGATGATATTCTGGGCCTTTCCTGAAGAAAAATATCAAGAAAAACTGTATCAGATTCTACTTTTGTAATAGTAATCCTGACATCTGAAAAAAGACCCTGTTGCCATAATTTTTGAACGGCCAGCGTAACTGCCTCACCTGGTATGGTTACTTCCTGCCCTCTTCGTAATCCGGAAATACCTATCAAAGCATTTGAATCGAGGTATCTGACTCCTGAAATGGTTACTCCTCCAATAATATAATCTTCGGGTGATGAAAAATCTGCTATTTCCTGCTTTTCCTGACTATGCAGTGATAATCCTCCAATAATCAGTAATAGCGTTGCAATTATCCTCTTAAATTTACTTACCCCCATTTTATTTCATCATTTACCTGAAAGCTATTCACCTGTTTTTCCAAATCGTCTTTCTCTTTTCTGATACTCAATTATAGCATTACAAAATTCATTCTTGCCAAAATCAGGCCAAAGTATTTCAGTAAAGTATAATTCGGTATAAGCAAGCTGCCATAACAGGAAGTTGCTTATCCTTAATTCTCCACTGGTTCTGATCATAAGGTCAGGATCGGGTACCCCGTAAGTGGTCAGATATTTTTCAAAAGTATCTTCGCTAATCGAATCCGGGTCGAGTCTCCTGTTATAGACCTCAGCTGATATTTTTCTGATTGCTTCGCATATCTCCCACCGCGAACTGTAACTCATAGCAATAATAAGATTTAGTCCGGTGGCATTTGAAGTAAGATTTATTGTCTCCATCAACCTTTTCTTCACATCATCAGCCAGTCTGTCTACATCACCGATAGCGTTAAGCCGGATATTGTTTTTAATAAGAGTATCAGTTTCATCATTAAGCGATTTAACCATAATTCTCATCAGAGCTGAAACCTCTTCATCGGGTCTTTCCCAGTTTTCAGTGGAAAATGCATAAAGAGTCAGATATTTAATTCCCAGCTCAACAGCACATTCAATGACTTCCCTTACCGCATTTGCCCCCTGCTGATGACCGAAGATCCTGTCCATACCCTTCTGACGGGCCCACCTGCCATTTCCATCCATAATAATGGCAACATGAAGCGGCAGTTTCTCATCTTCGATCCGTTCCTTTAACGACATAGCTAGCGTTTCCTTTTTGAATCCACATCATCATAAGTCGGACAACCTGTCATCCTGTTATATATTTTCCAGGTGAGGGCAATACCTGCAAATGAATACCAGTCGTTGTTGTGGCTCCATATGTAGTGTGATGGGTCAACAAAATCTTTCAAGCCGTCAAAGTTATCATAAAAAGTCTTACGAAAACCATATTCTGCTTCCAATCCTATATTTTTACAAATATTGATCTTAAAACCAACTGAGAATGGGATTACAGGTTGGTAGGTAAAGTCAGTAGTATTTATAAATGCAATACCTGCCCCGGCAGCAAAATATGGAGTATAATTCCACCTTTTACCCTGGGTCGAATATGGCAGAAAATTGAATTCAAATTGAAGAGCCCACTCACCTATATAACCTGAAAATGATGCAGCACGCAAAATCTGAAAATCGTTATTAAAATCGAGGTCATCAGCCCTAAGTCCGCCAACAAAAAAATTTGTCCGTAAAGCCTGTCTGGGGTGAAAATTATATCTGTAAAACAGGCCTCCTGCCGGAAGGGGAGAGTACATAAATCTGGTTGGATTTATGTCCCCCATATAAGTTGACACTCCGGCAAAAACTCCAAAATCAGCTTTACGTTGCCCGGAAGCTGTTACGGAAATACAAATAATGATTATAAACCAGTATAATTTTCCCATTAAAAAGAATCCAGCTCATTATTATCTTAAAGAGGGCCACCCCTTGGGTCCAGTCTTCAGCTTGTACGTTACAGTAAGGTTTAAAAAATAATAAACGTCATTTGCGCTGGAAAATTGTGAAGTATAGCCATCAAGGTAATCAGTAAATGTATATCTGCCCCCAAACTCAAAGCCAAAGTTGAAATTGGGAGAAAAGATTAGCGTCGCTCCTATTCCGGCCGGTATAACTGTAGAAAAACCTCCTGTTTCCATACCATGATTTACCAGATTATCATTTCCTTTAACACTGAAACTTACTCCTCCAATCCCTGCAAATGCATAAAAATCAAGTGATGAAAGAAGTGTCCATAAATCTTTTCTTCCAGTTAGAAAAAGATAACTGCTTTCCGCCTGGTTTTTGATAAAATAATATTCACCTAACAGAGCTGGCTCAAATATTAATGTCCTAGATTCAAAATCTCTTCCCTCGTTCGATCCTCTCTCATCTATTCCATGCAGTAATCCGCAAGTAAAACTAATCCTTGCATTTATGGTTCTGGTAATCCGATACTTAAGATTCCCATTAATATCAAATCTTGTTTGCCTGTAGGTTATATCGCGCAATCCTAATAAATTACTGGATCTGGAAAAGCCTCCTACATCTCCGAAGAAATGTGAGGCACCTGCAGCTCCGACAGCTTCCCATCTTTTATATCTCCATAGCTGAGCTTCTGAGAAGGAAGCTGTAAGGCAGAAAATGATTAATAATAAAACTGAACGCTTCATTACTCCTAAAATTAAGTTTCCTGATACAAATATAATAATCTAATTTCTTTTATCAGCACCCCACATCAGCTTATTCCTTAAAGTACTGTAAAAATCTCTTCCTTTAAGCATAACTGTTTTGAGTTTCGTGGGTGATCTGACAATATGTATTTCTTTACTGAAAGGAATCCTTTTTGACCTGAAGTCACAGGTTGCCAGGTATTCTTCACTCCTGCCTTCAATAATCATTTTTAACTTACTGTTCCCTGAGATAACAATAGGCCTTATAGTAAGGTTATGCGGAGAGATGGGAGAAATAATTATGCTCTCATCCTCAGGAGACAAAATCGGCCCTCCAACACTCAGGTTATAGGCTGTTGATCCTGTAGCTGTTGAGACTATAAGACCGTCAGACCAATATGTATTAAGATATGTCCCGTCAACAAAAACGTTGATGGTTATCATACGTGAGTCAGCTTTTTGTATTGTTATTTCATTCAAAGCAATGGAGGACTCTTTATCAAATAATTCCGGTGGTTCGAATATTTCAAGCATAGATCTTTCAATAACTTCGAACTCCCCCCTGCAAAGCATATCAATTGAATGGCCAATCTCTTCATCGGAAATATTGGCAAGGAAACCCATTCGGCCTGTATTAACACCTGCTATAGGAATACCCGACACGCTCACTTTAAGTATAGCTTCGAGAAAAGTACCGTCTCCTCCTACGCTTAATACCAGGTCGGGCAACATCGACAGGTCACTCAGTTCTGTAAACCTTTCGATCCTATTATCACCTTTATAATCTGATTTACTTCCGGATCTTTGGTAAATCTGTATTCCAATGCCTCTTTCACAAAACTCCTTAACCAATCCGGCAACTCCTTCTTTAGTCTTTGCGTTATTCTCCTTACTGTAAATAGCAACTCTTTCAAGCATTTTATCTCACATATTTAGATATTTCATAAGGAGGTCAAATCTCTCGGAATAGAACCGGTCCATGGAATCATCACTGGTAATCCATGTTTTAACATCATAGTTATATCTTTCAAAAGTCTTAAGTACCGATGTTAAATCATTAGTATTCACTTTCAGAGTTACCTCAAGCCTTGTCGAGTCCGGGGGTGAGGTAATATACATACTTAGAACCTTAATATTATTGCTTTCAACTATCTGGGCAATCTGAGTCAATGAATAATCTCTTTCAATAAGCTCCAGGACAATTATTCCACCAGCCTGATCTAATGACGAAATACCTGCAATGTGCCGTATAAGATCACTGGTAGTTATCACTCCTTTATAGTGGTTGTTAAAATCAAGAACCGGGACAACCGATAGTTTAAGTCTTGAAGCCAGACCTATTACCTCAAAAAGGTGCTGCTCGGTTGTAACATAAGGTTTTAACAATGTAAGTGAATGATTACCAACAGGTTCTTCTGGCTGGTTCATGTCGTAGATATCAGTATCAGAGATAAGACCCAGAAAGTCCTGATTATTTACAATAGGAAGATGAGACACTCTGAAAATCTCCATCCAGTTCAATGCAGTTTGTCCCAGATCAGAAGTTTTAAGCGCAGGTACTACATCTGATATCAAATCTTTAGCAACCATATGAGAAAGTAATAATTTTAATTTTCATCTAAATTAATAAAAAAAAAGCCAGTTGTTTTAATTTTGCACAACAATAAGATTACGTTATTCCAATACTATTATTGTAAATGACAAAGTTAAGTGTTAATATAAACAAGATTGCAACCTTACGAAATGCAAGGGGAGGTAATATCCCCAATGTTAAGACAGCAGCCATCAATTGCGAACTTTTCGGTGCTGACGGAATTACAGTCCATCCACGTCCTGATGAAAGACATATCAGATACAGAGATGTTCTCGAGATCAGACCTGTAATCATCACTGAATTCAATATTGAAGGATTTCCATCCGACAGTTTTATCAATCTGGTCCTTTCAGTCAAACCCGACCAGGTAACTCTTGTCCCGGATTCACATGATGCAATAACGTCTAATGCCGGATGGGACACTTTAAAAAACAGGGATTTTCTTTCAAATGTTGTTTCAATATTTAAGAAAGAGGGAATAAGAACATCGCTTTTTGTTGATACCGAAACTGTTAACATTGAAAATGCTGTATTTACAGGAACCGACAGGATTGAACTGTATACAGAACCTTATGCATCAGGCTTTAACTCTGACGCCTCCAAAGCCATCAGTCCATATATCAGGGCTGCTGAAATAGCACGTGATGCAGGTCTGGGACTTAATGCAGGGCACGATCTTAACCTTGACAATCTTAAATATTTACATGAGTGTATTCCCTGGATTGAAGAAGTCTCAATCGGACATGCACTTATTTCCGATGCACTCTATCTGGGTCTTGAGAACACTATACAGATGTACAAGAGGCAATTGATCTGATTATGCTATTTTAATGAAGTTATTCTACAGAAAATATGGTCACGGTCCGCCACTGATAATACTCCACGGTTTATACGGATCTTCTGACAATTGGATGTCAATTGCGAAAAAACTTGGTGATTACTTCACCTGTTACCTTCCTGATCAGAGAAATCATGGTCTTTCCCCTCACAGTAATGTACATAACTATAAATCCATGAGAGATGATCTTGCGGAACTGGTTGATGATCTTCATCTTGATAAGTTTTTCCTTGCAGGGCACAGCATGGGAGGCAAGACTGCTGTCTGTTTTGCGATGAAGTGGCCTGAGAAATTAAGTGGTCTTCTGGTTGCTGATATCTCGCCATTCGTTGCCGGAAACACCTACAACAAATCTTTTGAAGAGCATGTTGCGATACTTAATGCTATCCTTGCAGTTGATCTTTCAGAAATATCATCACGAAAAGAAGCCGAATCAGTTATGGCTTCGTTGGTCAGATCTGCAAAAATCAGAAGTTTTACCCTAAAGAACCTGGAAAGGACCTCAGATAATTCTTACAGATGGAAAATAAATGCAGCTGCTCTCCTTGAAAACCTTAATAATATCATGGAAGGAATCGATCGTCCGGATAGCGAAAGTCAGCAAATAACCGGTTTTCCTGTAATTTTTCTTAAAGGAGAAGATTCAGATTATCTTCCTGAGAGCGATTTCAGGGATATTCAAAGATTATTCCCGGCTGCAGAGCTGATAAAAGTCCCGCATGTCGGGCACTGGATTCATGCAGACCGGCCCGATGCAATTACAGAGAACCTTTTAAACTTTATAACATACTATTAGTTACAGAGAAGTAACAGATTCAACCCTGTCTATTTCAATCTGTGGCAGATTCATAAACCGTAATAAAACCTGGGCAACAGCCAGAACATCTTTTTCACAATACCTGACTATTCTTTTAATATCACGATCGTTCCAGTAAATAGCTGCCACCATACTTCCGTCAATATCATCCTTGGGTGTTGAGATACCAAGGATTGAAGTAAGCAAATCAAGGGAGGTATAACTTTTGTAATCTCCGAATTTCCAAAGATCCATGGTATCCAGCAGTTTAATTTCCCATGGCTTCTTACCGGCGTTATCCAGAATTTCAGGAATCTTAAGCTTATTAATAATCAATCTTCTGGCTATATAAGGATAATCAAATTCTTTCCCGTTATGGGCACATAGAAGCACCTCCTTGTTTTTAGAGAACCTCGATATCATAGAGGTAAACTCCATCAGAAGAGATCTCTCATCATCACCGTAGAAAGATTTAAGCCGGAAACTGAAGGGATCCCTTTCTTTGATCAAACCGGCTGATATACAGACTATTTTCCCGAATTCTGCATAGATTCCCGCCCTTTCATAAGCATCTTCTACAGACTCATCTTCAGACCGAAATTGATTTGACTTCCTGTCCCAGAGAGACTGCATTTCCGGGCCGAGAAGAGAATAAGAGCTCACAGCAGGTACTGTTTCGATATCGATGAATAATATATCATCAGGTCTGATATTCTCCAGCATAATTTTATGATTTTTCTTTTAACAAGTGTTTTTCAATAATAGAAATAAGTAGTTCAATTCCAACCTGATTCTGCCCTCCTCCGGGAACAATAATATCGGCATAGCGTTTGGACGGTTCAATGAATTGAAGGTGAGATGGTTTTACTGTATCTTGATATCTTTCAAGTACCATCATAACTGAACGACCTCTTTCAACAATATCCCGTTGTATAACCCGTCCCAGACGATCATCAGCATCAGCATCAACAAAAATTTTAATATCGAGCATATCCCGCAAACCTTTATCTGTCAATATTAATATGCCTTCCACCAGAACAACTCTTGCAGGTCTGATAGTAATGGTCTCTTCTGCTCTTACACATGTGAGATATGAATAAACAGGCATTTCAATTGAATAACCTTTTCTGAGTCTTTTAAGGTGATTAATAAGTAACGGGAATTCAACAGAATCGGGATGATCAAAGTTTATTTTCTGCCTTTCTTCCAAGGGTATATGACTGTTGTCCCTGTAATAGGCATCCTGGGGTAAGACAATTACTTCATTATTTGGAAAAACTTCCATGATCTTGTTTACTACAGTAGTTTTACCGGATCCGGTTCCGCCAGCTATTCCAACTATCAGCATAAATTCATATTTTTACAGAAGTGAATTTTCATCAAAAATAATAATTTGTAATGGAAAGTGCCTAAAGTGCAGGGTACCTGAAGTTGATTTAAAAGATTGTCAGATGTCAGAACTATATCCGTTAAAATTCAAACCTGTTTTGAAAGAAAAAATTTGGGGAGGTAATACGCTTGTAAAACATTATGGCAAAAATGCTCCAGGATCGAATAAAATCGGCGAAAGCTGGGAAATATCAGCTGTGTCTGATAATCTGTCGGTTGTCCGTAATGGGTTTCTTACCGGCAATAATATCGAGGAGTTGATTGAAGTTTACATGGGTGATATTACCGGCGACTCGGTATTTGATAAATTTGGAAATGAATTTCCTCTGCTTATCAAACTGATAGAAGCCAGAGAAAATCTTTCAGTCCAGGTACATCCGGGAAATAGTATGGCAAAAGAGAGGCATAAGGCATATGGGAAAACGGAAATGTGGTATATCCTCGAAAGTGAAGAGGATGCAAAAATATATACCGGATTTAAACAACCGATCTCAAAGGAATTATATTCAAAAGCTCTTGCCATGGGGCAGATAACAGATCTCCTGAATATTGAAAGTGCAATACCCGGAGATACATTTTTCACTCCGGCAGGAAGAATTCATGCTATCGGTGCCGGAATTGTGCTGGTTGAAATTCAGCAGACATCTGATATTACTTACAGGATTTTTGACTGGGACAGAGAATATACATGTGAAGAAAAGAGGGAATTGCATACTGACCTTGCATTGGATGCTATTGATTTTTCAGCAACAGGTAAAAACAAAATCAGGAAAAACCTTACCCTGAATGAATCCGAAAATTTAGTAAGTTGCGAATTCTTCACAACCAACATCATACATTTTAATAAACCTTTTAAGAAAGATTATAACCTTATCGATTCATTTGTTGTGTACCTTTGTACTGACGGAAGATTTGTGATAAAATGGGATAACAATGGAGAAGAGGCATCAAAGGGGGATACTATTCTTCTGCCGGCATGGATCAAAGATGTTTTATTAGAACCCGCTCCGGAGTCAACCTTGCTAGAAATTTTTGTGAGTACATAAAATATTTATTAATCAAATACCTAAATATCATGAAAGTAATACCTGGTTCATTAATAATCATATTGTTCATTGCTGTTGTATCAGCATGCACGGGAAGACGCTCCGGAACTAAAGAATCAGAAGCCGGTACTGATACCACAGCGGCTGTTCCTGATACCGGTTATACAGGAATAAAGCAATATTACAGCGGAGAGCATCTTTTAAAGGAGGTCACCTTTAAAAACGGAATAAGATATGGTGAAACGAAAACCTATTACCAGGACGGAAGATTGTATCAAACCTTCTGGTACGAGAACGGACTAAGGGAAGACTCAGGGAGGTGGTATTACCCGGATGGAAAAGTATTCAGGTCAACACCCTATAAGAATGATACCATGGACGGAATTCAGATACAGTATTACAGAACCGGTAAAACAAGGGCTAAACTCGGGTATAATAAAGGCTTACGAACACCATTCCTCGAAGAGTACACCACGCAAGGCAGACTTGACAGTGATTACCCGGAAATTGTAAGCACAATCCGTGATGATTACAACTCTAGAGGAACTGTAAGAATTAACCTTGAATTGTCAAATAAAGCGACAAAAGTTAAATTTTATCGTAGTGAATTTTATAATGGAGTCTTTGATACGTCAAAATGTCAGTTGCTTAATACCACGAACGGTAAAGCCTATCTGGATTTTAAGAAGACAGGATCACCCCAGACTGATTATGTCGGAATAATTGCCGTCATCCTGACAAGATACAGTAATAACTATTTGGCATACAAAAAGATAGAATTGCCCTATGATGATCTTAAATAAGAAGGACTAATGATAATCCGTTCCGCTCAATTTATTAAAAGCAGCACTTCTCTTGAACAATGTCCTTCACCGGAAAAACCTGAGTTTGGATTTGTCGGAAGATCAAATGTCGGAAAATCATCGTTAATCAATATGCTTACAAGCCGGCCGCGACTGGCAAAAACATCTGGCCAGCCAGGAAGAACCAGAACAATCAACCATTTCTATATAAATGAAAGCTGGTTTCTCGTTGATCTGCCAGGTTATGGCTATGCCAAGGTACCTGTCACTCTAAAAGACAGATGGATAAAATCAGTTGAGAAATATATACTTAACAGGGATAATCTTGTAACTCTTTTCGTACTGATTGATTCAAGGCTTAATCCTCAAAAATCAGACCTTGAGTTTATGGAGTTTCTTGGTATTAATCACATTCCATTTGTCAGGGTATTCACTAAAAGCGATAAACTTTCCAAAGATGCCCTTAAAAAGGCAATCGTCTTGTATAACAATAAAATGCTGACAAACTGGGATTCGCTTCCTGTAACTTTTATCACTTCATCTGTAAAAAGGACAGGAAGGAATGAAATCCTCAAATACATTTCAAATCTTTTAACAAGTTTTCAAATGGTATCTGATATTGGTCGGAATTTTTAATTTTGTAGGGACAAAAATCATAGTTCAAATAAGCAAAAATCTTAAGAAAATGTATGGAAAGGCGCCAATGAAAGTATTCTCCTGCAGAGCTTCCAGAGATCTGGCCCAGAAAATTGTCGATGAACTGGGTATTAATCTCGGCAAAAGTTCAGTTACTGAATTCAACGATGGTGAGTTTCAACCATGTTTTGACGAGTCAGTAAGAGGAGAAATGGTATTCATTGTTCAGTCAACAAATCCTCCGGCCGATAACCTCTTTGAACTTCTTCTGATGATCGACGCTGCAAAAAGAGCCTCTGCATACAAAGTAATAGCAGTTATTCCATACTATGGATTTGCGAGACAGGACAGGAAAGACCGGCCCAGAGTCTCTATCGGTTCCAAGCTATCAGCCGATCTGCTCAGCACTGCTGGTGTTGACAGGATAATAACCATGGATCTTCATGCCGACCAGATACAGGGTTTCTTTAATGTTCCGGTCGATCACCTTTTCGGTTCAGCAATATTTATTCCATATATCCTGAATCTTAAACTTGATGACCTTACGGTATCAGCACCCGATATGGGAGGATCAAAAAGAGCCAATGCTTATTCCCGCCATCTTCAGTCAGAAATGGTATTATGTTATAAACTTCGTAAAAAACCCAATGTAGTCGAAGAAATGTCTATAATAGGTGACGTGGAGAACAAAAATGTAATTATTGTGGATGATATGGTGGATACTGCAGGAACACTGGTTCTTGCAGCTCAAAAGATGAAGGAATACGGTGCTAAAAGTATCAGGGCTTTTGCTACTCACCCTGTTCTGTCAGGAAATGCCCCCGAGAGAATTGATAATTCACCTATCGAGGAACTTGTTGTAACCGATTCAATACCACTACCCAGACAATCCCATAAAATTAAAGTGCTTTCGATAGCTGAAATTTTTGCAAATACGATACAGGCAGTTAATCTGAACAAGTCAATAAGTACAAGTTTTGTATTCTGATACCTTTATTCTATATTTGCAAGCCAAATTTTTAATTATTATTAAACGTGTAATGGGGAGTTATTTTATTAATAACTCTTAGTAGCACAATAACTTACAAAAAATGAAAACTATTGCGATTAAAGGGTCCTTCAGAACAGAACTGGGTAAGAAAAACGCCAGACAACTCAGAAAGGCAGGAAATATTCCTTGCGTTATCTATGGCAAAGAAGAAAACAGCCACTTTTATGCACATGAAAACAGTTTCTTAAATCTTATTTATACACACGAATCCCACCTGGTTAAATTAAATATTGATGGTAAAGAGTTTAAAGCTGTTCTGAAAGATATACAGTTTCACCCGGTTACGGATAAAGTCATCCATGTTGATTTCATGGAGGTTTTTGACAATAAACCGGTAATCATAAATATCCCGATTGTAATAACCGGTGACTCAGTAGGGATTAAGGCCGGAGGTAAACTCAGAATAAAAAGGAGAAGCCTGAAAGTAAAAGGTTATGCTGATGATATTCCTGAATATCTTACTGTGGATATTACAGATGTTAAAATACATGAATCTATTAAAGTAGGGGATCTGTCATTCGATAAACTCGAATTACTTGACCCGAAAATTTCTACAGTCCTTACAGTTGCCATATCGCGTGTTGCTCTGAAAGCCGAAGAAGAGGAGGAAGCTGAAGAGGTTGCTGCAGAAGGTGCTGAAGAAGCTGAAACTCCTGCTGAAGAAAAATAGTAACTATCCTCATTCGATTCATAAAAATCAGGCACAATGAAATATCTGATAGTTGGCCTGGGAAATATTGGTGAAGAGTACAAAAACACCCGGCATAATATTGGATTTAAAGTATTGGATGCCATGGCTAAATCATCCGATATTGGTTTTACAGACAGACGTTATGGTGCCGTATGCGAAATAAAATATAAAGCCAGAACTTTTATCTTGCTTAAGCCGTCAACTTACATTAATCTGAGTGGTTATGCAGTGAATTTCTGGCTTAAAAAAGAGAAAATACCTCTGGAAAACCTTCTCATTATTGTCGATGATGTTTCTCTGCCATTGGGAAGTATCAGGATGAGACCCAAAGGAGGAGATGGTGGACACAACGGATTGGCACATATAAACAGAATTCTCTCAACAAACGAATACACAAGGATAAGAATCGGAATAGGTAACGGCTATTCGAAAGGCTCTCAGGTAAACTATGTTCTTGGCAGCTGGAGCCCTGAAGAAAAAGAAAAAATAAGTGAAAGGATCTCAATTGTAATAGAGATGATAAAATCTTTCGGAACAGTTGGAACTGAAATAACTATGACGAACTTTAACAAAGCCGGGAAAGTCACGTCTCAGATAAAAAAATCCGACACAACACATAACGGGTAAAACAGCATATTCAAATGGCTGATAATAAAACGGTTCGGGTAGATAAATTCCTCTGGTCAGTAAGAATCTTTAAAACGAGGAGTATGGCTTCTGAAGCATGCAGAAGAGGAAAAGTAATAATTAATAATATTCAGGCCAAACCCTCCCGGATTGTATCAAGAAACGACATTATCATAATTAAAAAACTTCCGGGTATCTATACTTACAAGGTTATTGCACCTCTCGAAAAGCGGATCGCTCCAAAAATGATTGCAGACTTTATCGAAGATATAACACCGGAAGAAGAAAAAACAAAACTCTATATCAAAAATTCATTAGCAAACGGATACAGGCAAAAAGGAACCGGTCGCCCGACCAAGAAAGAGAGAAGGCACATCAACAAACTTAAATCTGATCTGAAGCATTTGTAGAAGGTAGTATAAAGACCTATTATTATCTCAAGGTTATATTAAAAATACATGGTTTTAACAAAAACTTTTCATTTTTCTTAACTTGCATATAAGCTCAATTTTTTCTGGATTTTCAGAATTAGGGGAGATTTAAATTTTCAGTTTACATGGGCAGGGAAAATATAGAAGAGTATTCAGCACGATATGCGTTACTTAAGCATGCTGTAGGATTCTGGCACAGCAAAATATTTTACAGGAAGGTGATTGTACTTGGCCGGGAAAACATCAATCCTGATAATCACATTATATTTGCTCCCAACCATCAGAATGCCCTTATGGATGCACTTGCAGTCCTTTTTACTCATAAAGGGCAACCCATATTCCTCGCCCGAGCCGATATTTTCATAAGAAAAACAATTGCCGCAATTTTATATTTTCTGAAAATTCTTCCGGTATACAGGATCAGGGATGGTTTCACCACCCTTAAAGCCAATGATGAAATCTTCCTCAAAACCATTGATGTTCTTAAAAACAAAAATGGTCTTGTAATTCTTCCTGAAGGTGATCATGCTGGTTTCAGGAGGCTCAGACAATTAAAAAAAGGTATCTGCAGGGTATCATTTCAGGCTGAAGAAGCAACCGGCTTCATGCTTATGATAAAAATAATTCCTGTCGGAATTGAATTCTCTAACTACAGCCGGTTCAGGCAGGTGCTTACAGTTGTGTATGGAAAACCTGTAGAGGTATCAGACTACCACCAGTTATACAGAGAAAGTCCTGAAAAGGCTCTTAATGAGCTTAGGAAAAGAGTTTCCCTGGAAATGAAGAGGATTATGGTCCACATCGAATCAGAAGAGGATTATGAAGCGATTGATGAATTAAGAAGCATAATAAATGGCCGTTTCAGCGATGACATAAAGTATCCTAAACTGTTCAGAGACAGGATTCTTATCGAAAACCTGAACAGCATGAAGGATATTGATCCTGTCATCTACAACAGAATATGTTACCTCAGCCTTCAAATTAAAATGAAAGCCAGAGAATTGAAATTAAGCTACAGACTACTTGGACAAAAAAAACATGCCCTCGGCTGGCTGTTATTTGGATTACTGGGCCTCGTAGCCACACTCCCACTATATATTTTCGGGAATATCTTCACATTGACCTTCCTTACATTACCTGAATTTCAAATAAGAAAAATCAAAGATACTCAGTTTCACAGCTCTATCAGATTTTTAATTTCACTCGCCCTTGCATTCATTTTTTTACCAATCTATCTTATACTCTCATTAATAATATTTTCTCCATGGTGGCTTGCCTTACTTGTTTTCCTGACTATCCCTGCGGCAGGAATTTTCGCATGGAACTATAATATCTTGTTCCGAAGAATAATAGGAGGATTCAGAATTAAAAATTATATTAGGACCAAAAATAAAGGTTACTCTTCACTTAAGAACAACCACAATGAGTTGTTAAACCTGGTCAATCTCTTACAGGATGAAGAAAAATGAGATGTTCAGCGGGAAGATAGTTTGGATTACAGGAGCTTCATCAGGAATCGGGCAAGCACTTGTATATGAATTTGCAGGGAGGGGAGCAACCGTTATAGCATCATCAAATGATGATCCCGGCTTGCAGAGGGTAAAAAGAACTTATAGTGAGTTTTCCGACAGGATTAACTGTGTATATTTCGACCTCTCAGATACATCAGGAATTAAAGATATTGTTAAACAGCAGATCCGGTCATTCGGGAGAATTGATTATTTAATTAATATCGGGGGAATAAGCCAGAGGGCAAGAATTGATGAAACTCCTATGTGGCTTGACAGAAAAATATTTGAAATCAATTATTTCGGTACTATTGCATTCACTAAAGCAGTTTTGCCATATATGATTAACCAGAAATCCGGCCATGTTCTAGCAACAAGCAGTATATCAGGCAGATTTGGTTTTCCTATGAGAGCAGCTTACTCCGCTTCCAAACAGGCTATTCATGGATTCTTTGAGACTCTTTACCTAGAAAATAAACAATATAACCTGAGATCATCCGTAATAATACCTGGACGGGTAAGAACAAATATATCATTTCATGCCCTTAACGGCGAAGGGAAAGAACATGGAAAAATGGATGACGGACAGGTAGCGGGAATATCGCCTGAGAAAGCTGCAAAAATTATTATACGGGGAATAATCAAAAACAAAAGGGAAATACTGGTCGGAAGAGGTGAATTAATGTTACTGTATATCAGACGATATTGTCCGGCATTGTTTTTCAGAATTGCCGATAAAATAAAATCAACATAATATTTTAATAAAATGAAAGATTATTTAATCTGCGGAATTCAGCAGATGGGAATTGGAGTTAACGACATCAGAGAAGCATGGAAATGGTATATCGACAAGTTTGGTATGGATTGCAGGATATTTGAAGAAGATGCTGAAGCACTTCTGATGCTTCCTTTTACAGGGGGAAAGCCTCGACACAGGCATGCGGTTCTTGCCTTTAACCTGCAAAGCGGAGGAGGATTTGAAATATGGCAACATAAAGGAAGAAGTCCTGTAACAAAAGAGGTGGCTATTAAAATAGGCGATCTTGGTATTCTTGTCTGCAAAATGAAAGTTAAAAAACTTAATGAAGCCTATACAGCTTATCAGCAAAACGAAACAAACCTGCTGGGAAATCCGGTCAAAGATCCCACCAGTAATCAAAGTTTTTTCTTAAAAGATCCCTACGGAAATATTTTCCAAATAGTTGAAGCTACAGACTGGTTTATGAATGAAAAGAAAATTTCAGGAGGATCATACGGTGCTATAATAGGTGTTTCAGATATTGAAAAATCGATGGTTGTATATTCCGATATTCTGGGTTACGATGAACCTGTTTATGATCTGACAGATGTTTTTCCCGATCTTCAGAACATACCCGGAGGGGATAAAAAGTGCAGAAGGATACTCCTGAAAAGATCCAAACCATTTACCGGACCATTCAGCAAAATTTTCGGGCAAAGTGTCATTGAACTGATAAATACTCCCGGACATTCAGGGACAAGGATATATGAAAATCGTCTCTGGGGTGATCCCGGATTCATACATTTATGTTACGACATCAGAGGTATGGATGGTCTAAGGGAAGCTTGCGAAAATAAAGGATTTCCCTTTAGTGTTGACAGTATGAAAAGTCATCTGGGGAACAGTTTTGATATGGGGGAAGCAGCCGGCCATTTTGCTTATATACAGGATCCTGACGGAACACTGATAGAGTTTGTCGAAACCCACAAAATAGCTATATTGAAAAAACTGGGCTGGTATCTTAATCTGCGTAAAAGGGATCCACATAAACCACTTCCCGACTGGATGCTGAAAATTCTTAAATATTCAAGAGTTAAGGAGTGACTTCAGCTGATTTTTCAACTTCACGAAATACTCTCATCAGGTTTCCTCCCCATATTTTTTCAATATCGGCTTTGGAATATTCCCGCTGCAATAATTCAATTGTGATATTCTTCATTTCAGCTACTGTTCTGCAGCCCTCCACTCCTCCTCCTCCATCGAAATCAGTACCGATACCAACATAATCAATACCAATGACCTGCACCACATGATCAATATGGTCAACAACATCCTTTACCGTAGCAAGTTTTTCATATTTCTTCTGTGCATCCCTGAATTCATCACGCATCTGTTTTTTCATTTCATCTGACAAAGCATTATAATCACCATATTGTTCATGGATCTCTTTTAGCTTTGCATCAAGCTCAGGATTTGGTTCAGGTGGTTTGATATAGTTGCTGAGAATACAGATTTGAATTACTCCTTTATTCTCCTTCAGCGACAGAAGCATATAATCAGTCAGGTTACGAGGGCTCTCACATAAAGCGCGGCATGATGAATGTGAAGCAATTACCGGTGCTTCCGATACCTTCAACACATCAAAAAAGGCTTCATCAGAAATATGAGAAACGTCGACCATCATACCCAGACGGTTCATCTCTCTTACGACCTCCTCTCCAAAGCCGGAAAGGCCGTCATGTTCAGGACCTCTGGGATCAGTGGATGAATCACATATATCATTATTCCTTGAATGAGAAAGAGTTATATACCTGGCTCCCAGGTCGTAATATTGTTTTATCCGTGAAATATCCTTGCCAACGGGATAACCATTCTCAACTCCGATAAATACAGCGATTTTTTTAGCCTTCCTTAACCTGCATGCATCATCCGGTGAATATGCTATCTCAGCCATTGAAGAATTTTTTTCAACATTGTTATGTATTGCATCAAAAATCTCGAGCGCTCTGTTATGAACCATGTTGTAAGAAGAGTCATCTCTTGGCCCCTGGCCTATAAAAACCGCAAAGAACTCTGCATCCAGGCCTCCCTCTTTCATTCGTGGAAAATCAACACACCCCTCGTCGTGCCTGACACCCAGATCAAAATCTGAACGGTGAATTTCCATAGGAGTATCACAATGTGTATCCAGTGTAAGTATTGAGGAATGAATCTTATCTGCCTTTTTTAAAAGCTTATCCTCTTCTGTCCCACAACCCGAGAATAATAAGACCAATAGTAAAACGCCGATTATTTTCTTCATGATTTGCTTCCTTTTTATTGTAGCTGCAAGATAATCAAAAATAGTCCTGATTTTTTCACTATTTCGTTGATTTAACACATTTTAACATAGCAAGAAGCCCCGTTCGCCGGTTGGTGAACGGGGCAGCCATGAAAAGAATGGAAAAATTGCTTTTGGACAGTAAAAGCTTCTTCTTAAAGTTTTACAACTTTATATATGTTCGACAGTTTGCCTGCTGACCTTCAACAGACAACGCAATGAAACAAATTATTAAAAGAAATACTATACGCTTCATCCTACGATCCTGACAAAAAACCATCTTTAAATGTAAAAATATATTATATTTTGCCAAAATGCAACAAAATAAGATCCAATTTCATCAATATATAAAAAAAGTGGATAAACCAGCGTATTATAGTGGTCAATAAGAAGATTCATGAATAAATATACACTTGTAATGTTGTCAGTTATCGGTGGTTGTATATCGGGACTGGCATGGACTGACTGGTGTACCGGACTTGTCTTACTGATCGGATTCGTACCCTTTTTCCTGATTGAACACTATCTGTCCGCAAACCGGAATAAATATTCCGAAAATGCATTTTTTCTTTATCTCCTGCCTGGTTTTGTGGTCTTTTGCATAATTTCTCTAGGATGGATCAGTGTAATAAGCATTATAGCAGCTATAGGTGTAATAATTGGGATGTCTTTTCTAATGGCCTTCACCATGTGGCTGGCTCATAAAATAAAGCTTAAAGCCGGCATTATTCCAGGTTATGTCGCATTCATTTCCTTCTGGCTCACCTTTGAGTTCCTATGCCTTTATACTGATGTCCTTTCACCCTGGGTAAACCTGGGAAACGGATTATCAAAAGATATCAGATTTATCCAGTGGTATGAAATAACAGGAACTGCCGGCGGTTCATTATGGATTCTTACATCAAATATCCTGCTTGCAGTCATTATTACAGGATCGCAGACAGAAAAGAGAAAAAGTGTTCTCTTTAAAATAATATGGGTGTCCATAATTCTTATACCTGCAATTATTTCATTATGTAGATATTATAATATTGAAGAGAAAGATCAAGAAGAAACTGAAATTATAATTATTCAACCTAATTTCGATCCTTATACCGAGAAATTCACAATTCCATTTGAAAAACAGCTGGAAAAAGTCATCAGAATGGCTGAACCGATCATTACAGAAAAAACAGCATGGGTAATTACACCTGAAACAACAGTGGACGATCCTGTTAATGAGGATGATATATTTGATAATAAATATGTAGGAATGCTCAGAGAGCTGGCATATGATAATCCACATACCTCTATTGTAGCAGGTATGGTTACTTTCAGACACTCTGATCCAACACATGAGCCTGTTGTCGCCAGGAAAAAGCAAACCGGCAGATCAGACTTATTTTATGATACTTATAATTCAGCTTTGCAAATTGATACAGGTAATACTGTTAAAGTATATCACAAATCGAAACTGGTCGCTGGTTTCGAAACACAATTTTCTCCTGCACTCGGCAGGATAATCAGAAAACTGCTTCCTGCACTGGGCGGAATAAACAGGGATTATGGTATCCAGGAAAAAAGAATCTGTTTTGAGCAACCTTTATCGAGAGAGAAAGCTGCTCCCATTATCTGTTATGAATCTGTTTATGGAAAACATGTTTCAGGGTATGTCAGGGAAGGAGCAAATATGCTGTTTATAATTACAAATGATGGCTGGTGGAAAAACAGCCTGGGGTATAAACAACATCTGTCCTTTGCCTCAATACGGGCAATTGAAACAAGAAGACCGGTTGCCAGAGCAGCCAACACAGGGATATCCTGTTTTATAGACATTAAAGGCCGGCTCTCAGCAAAAACCGGTTGGTGGACCTGCGAAACACTAAAGGGTAACCTTATAGCAGAATCACGAATGACTCCGTATGTGAAATATGGCGATTATATCCTTAATTTCTCAATTATCATCAGTGCAATCGTCATGATAACTGTTTTTATAGTAATTCCCCTTACAGGGAAAAATAAAACTTCCAAGATTATTTAATGCAACCTGCAGATTAATCTTTTGTCTTTTAATACGTAAACTTATCAGGTGGATAATATAAAACTGTATAACCACAATCCTCTGATAGAGGAGTGCAGAAAGGGCAGCAGCAAAGCTCAATTCAGGTTGTATAACCAGTATTCAAAAACTATGTACAATCTTGCGTACAGAATGATGAATAACCGGGAAGATGCCGAGGATATTTTACAGGAAACTTTTACCGAATGTTTCAGAAACATTGGATCCTTCAGATTTGAATCAACTTTCGGCGCCTGGCTTAAAGCTATCCTTCTTAATAAATGTATAAACCAGTTGAAAAAGAGAAAGATTAACCTGGTTCTTTCTGATACTCTTACTGATGATGTATATAATATAAACGAGGATACCCAAACCGGTGAAGATGACAATGATTATGATACTGATAAAATATTCAGGGGCATCGAAAAACTGCCTGACGGTTATAGGATCATCCTAACTCTTTATTTGCTTGAAGGTTACGACCATTCTGAGATTTCTCAGATACTTGGAATTTCTGAATCAACATCAAAATCACAATATTCCAGAGTAAAAGAAAAGCTAAGAAAAATATTATCAGAAAATTAAAAATATGGATAGACTGGAGAACCAAATAAGAAAGAACAGGGAGGCCCTCGATAAATATGATCCCTCTCCTGATATGTGGAATAGGATAAGATCCGGTTGTAAAAGTAGAAAAAATTACACGTTAAAATGGATTTCAATTGCAGCTATGTTTGTTATAATTCTGGGTAGTGCTGTCGTACTATTTATTAATAGTGACATCGGCATTCCGTTAACAAATGAAAAAATTCTGGATGCAAGACTCAGAAAAACAAATCCCCATCTGAGGGAAACTGAAATCTATTACAACAATCTCTTAAATTCACTTTATCTTGAAGTTGCCCCTTTGCTTACCGGTCATCCGGAAATTGAACAGGAACTTAACTCAGACATTTCTCATATCGACAGCCTGTGTACCGGGATTAAGAATGATCTCAGGGATAACGTTGATAACCAGGAAGTTATTGAAGCATTGATCTGCAACTACAGGCTTAAGATCAGGATACTCGAAGACATGCTTTCTGTACTTAAACAAAATGAAAATGACGATCAAAAAAGCAGAAATTATGAATTATAAGAAAGCACTTGCTATTGTGCAGTTGTTGTTCATTTCCTGGATATTATCGGCACAGACAATATCAGAGAAACGAAGCTATACGAAGTCAGTTCCGGTCAACATGGGAACAACAATGGAGGTTTCAAACAAGTACGGTACTATTCAGATCACATCATGGGACAAAGACTCAGCTTATATAAGAGCAGAGGTGGAAGCTTACGCTCCAAACCAGACACGGATAAGAAAAATGTTAGACGGAATAGATGTTAACATAACTGAAACAACACATCTTGTAAGGGCTCAGACATCCTTTATTCAGAATATCAATATGCTGTTCGAAGCTTTTAAAGGAATAACCGGTAAGTTTATCGATTATGACTCAAGGGTACATATTAATTATTTTATCAATATCCCGGAATACCTTAGCCTGAAGATTGAAAACAGATATGGAGATGTTTATCTTGAAAACTGTTACGGGAATTTTTCACTCTCACTGTCCAACGGATCGTTCAAAGCCAACTCTCTTGGCAAAGGATCGGATATTAGACTAAACTTTTGCGATGCCAGTATTAACTCAGTCGAATCAGGTGAAATCAACTCCTCATTTTCAGAAATAGAATTGGGAACTACCGGCGCCCTGAAAATAAACTCAGTCTCATCACGATTTGATTTAACAAAGTCAGGTAAACTGAATGTTGAATCACGCAGGGATAAGTTCTACATTAGTGAGATTACATCAATTGAAGGCGATGCATATTTTACCGATTTTAAAATTGAAAACCTGTCTGATGAGACTGACCTGACAACAAAATACGGGGATTTGAATATCAGTATGATTGATCCCCGGTTCAATACGATAAATATTGTTTCTTCATTCTCTGATATCTCTCTTATTTTTGATAATTCTGCGTCGTATAATCTGGAAATAAGGCATTTAAATACTTTCCTTGTTATACCTGATAATATCAGTAAAACAGATAAGGAAGTACTAGATGAAGAAAAGAAAGAGTACCTGACCTCCGGGATTGTAGGTCGAAATCCCGGAAACAGGATAACAAAGATTAATGCCACCCGGGGAAGTATTTATATCAAATAAAAAATATAAAGCAACTCCGGTAAAATAATATCGTCCTTCTGAATATTGGTTAAAAATTCTGAAATATGAGAAAATTATTTGTTTTACTTCTTCTCCAGTTAATTTTCATTACACCAGTTGTTGAAAGCCAGGAAACAGGCAAGCAGGCAGGTTTGAGGACAGGCTACTACGGAGGATTGTTCTTTCAGTTCACATCTGGGGCTGGTAATGCAGAGGTCGGATATATAGCTATGTTGAGCTTCAGGAATAATGGTGCGCAAGTTACAGGATTAAGAATAATATATGAAACAGCACTCAGCGATATATCCCCCGATCTTTTTTTTGCATGGGGTTTTGGAGGACATACCGGATTTATTATCACTGATAATATCAGGTATTTTGGAGAAAGGTATACTTTCCAGGATGAAAAATTTTGTCCGGTGTTCGGTGCAGATGGTTGGCTTGCGGCAGAGTACAGGTTAAGGGAAATTCCGCTGATAATTGGTGTTAATATTAAACCTTTTATCGAGTTAACATTACCTTCATTCGTAAAACTTATGCCTGGCGATGTAGGTATCTCGATATCGTATACTTTCTAACTTGTCTTAAAATATTTAATCGTACAGATATGAAAAAAATAATTTGTGCATCTATTTTAATAACAATTCTATCAGGAGCTTCTGTTGCTCAGGATCCGGGATTTGAGTACTATAAAAGCAGGGAAATAAATACCCTTTTCGGACGTGACAGATCAGGTGGTGGATATGGCTCGTTTACAACAGGTTATTCTGTTATCGACGGAAGACATGCTGTGCTATTCGGAGGCAGGATATGCTGGATGCCCGGCTCATCCATAGCAGTCGGTATGGGAGCAAAGGGATTTATAAATGAATTTCATTATGAACCTGCACTCGACAGGGATGTATTTCTTGCCGGAGGTTATGGCGGACTTTATCTTGAACCTGTATTAATGCCACGATTACCTGTTCATGTATCATTCCCTGTTTTATTTGGGGCCGGAGGTATTTCATACGTATCGAAGGATTCACAGTACAACAGAAACCTGATTGAAGAATCCACAACATTCCTTCTGATCGAACCGGCAGCTGAAATTGAGCTTAATCTTACAAGATTCTTCAGGCTTGCATTAGGGGCTTCCTACAGGATCCCCACACCGTTTGATTTCGGATCCTCAGATTCTTTTTCGGCTGATGTTGAATCAATCAGAACTCTCAGTTATAATGTAACCTTTAAATTCGGCAAATTCTAAAAAGTTTTAAACAACATGACTCCCTCATCGAGCCAGTTTTTATACTCTTCAATATTCATATTGGTTCCCATCGGCTTATTAAGCGGATTGCCCTCATGATCAGTTATTACGTAGAGGGGAAGAGCATTCGTTTTGAATTTTGAAATCTCAAGATCTTCATTGATCTTCCCGATAGTCTTCTTCACTTTCCCGTCAATTTCAGATGTTATCCATTCATCTTCAGAAAGTTGAGTTCTGTCATCAACATATAGACCGATTATAACAAAATTATCCCTGAGTCTTTGCAGTACTTCAGGATCGGACCAGACCCTGGCATCCATAAGTTTGCAATTTGCGCATGCATGACCTTTAAAATCAAGTAAAACTGGTTTTCCCTGTTCTTTTGCACATGCAAGCCCCTGCTCATAATCAAAATATCCTTTAAGACCAAAAGGCATTTCAAAAATTTCACCATGGCGCGGAGTCGAACAGAGTTCACTGGGAAAAAGACCGGAAGACAACGGAAACGAGGCCTCAGCAGTACTGCCCCTGCCAGTCCCTGTAAAATTGAAATTCGAAGTGTGTTGTGGCGGAAGAAGTGCTGAAAGCCGCTTTAACGGTGCTCCAAAC
>Ga0315547_1000129_pt1 | contig 86908 bp, 68 predicted proteins | sample SalMarSW160240MG_2_FD_202542 | JGI IMG/M metagenome (GOLD analysis project Ga0315547, IMG submission 202542) | Salt marsh sediment microbial communities from the Plum Island Ecosystem LTER, Massachusetts, United States - Salt Marsh Sediment SW1601-240 ...
GAAAAGCGAACACTCCAGGTTCAATTCGACTCGAAGAATCTGGATGGTGAAAAACCCTTACTGAAAGTTGACGGATGGAATGTGAACCCGATAGAGATGGGGATCAAGTAGGTTACGTTATTAATATGATCTTTTGTTCTGCCTGGTTAAAATCCCTGCCGGGCTTATCCTTTATATTACAATTTATTACTTAGTAATGAAAGGTATATTCATAAAGGCCAATGATTATGAGTTATATCATAACACATAAGTTTATAATCAAAATGTAAATGATTGATAGTCTTAAAGGGGAAATGCTGTAATACTTATGTAATAATTATGTAACATATGCTTATATTTATTTAACTTTATACAGTGTATTCTAAAAATGAATTCACTTAATAACTAGCCAACACTAATTAAATCAAAGTTTTATGAAAAATGCTCTATTGATTTTTTTTCTCTTTGCATCAACTTCAGTGTTTGCACAGAGAATAACGGTTACCGGAACAGTCTCCGATGAGAGTGGAAATCCTCTGCCCGGAGCCACTGTTCAGGTAAAAGGTACTACTCAGGGGTCACTTACAGATGTCAACGGGCGGTATTCCCTTGAGGTGCCTGGTCCAAATTCCATTGTTGTGATCTCTTTTGTGGGCTATGCCTCGCAGGAAGTGCAGGTATTGGACCAGACTACAATTAATGTTTCGCTAAAAGAAGAAGTTCTGGGGCTTGAAGAGGTTGTTGTTGTCGGCTATTCCACTCAGAAAAAAGCAAACCTTACAGGTGCAGTCGACCAGGTAACCAGCGAAGTTTTTGAAAACCGTTCAATGACTAACCTTAGCCAAGGACTGAAGGGTGTAATACCTAATTTAAATATTACACTCCTTGATGGAAGGCCAACTCAGTCACCTTCTTATAATATCAGGGGAATAACCTCAATCGGACAGGGCGGTAATTCACTGGTATTAATTGATGGTGTTGAAGGCGACCCCAGTTTAATTAATCCGAATGATATTGAAAGTATTTCGGTTTTAAAAGATGCAGCGTCGGCTTCTATCTATGGTGCCAGGGGTGTTTTTGGTATAGTTTTAATTACAACCAAAAATCCAACAAAAGGAAAAACAAGTATTGTCTATTCTCAGAATTTTTCGATCAAAAACCCGGTGGTAATGCCTGATTACGTTTGGGATGGATATACCTGGGCAAAAATGTTTAATGAAGCAACTTATAACTGGGAAGGTTCTTACCCAAGTAAGGCAAATAAAACAATCCGATTTTCGCAGGAATATCTGGCAGATCTCAAATATCGATCTGAACATCCGGATGAATTCACTGAGGATTGGGCAATTGATCCGTCTAACGGGGAGTATGTGTATTATAGCAGTACAAATTGGTATGACGAGTTGTATAAGGACTTCACAACATCTAGTGAGCATAATATCACGATTTCGGGTAGTTCCGAAAACGCCGAATTTCTGATTAGTGGTAGATACCTTGGACAAAATGGGCTTTTTACTTATAATACGGATGATTATGAAATGCTCAATGCCAGAGTCAAGGGTTCAGTTCAGGTTTTACCCTGGTTAAGATTTGAAAACAATGCACAATTTTCTAATGTGAAGTACCATACCCCTTTGAATGTAGGGGAAGGAAGTGGTGTCTGGAGAAACATTGCGGATGAAGGCAATCCCATGTCTCCCATGTTTAATCCTGATGGCACTTTAACACATACATCAGTTTATCAGGTAGGGGATATGTGGTACGGTAAAAACGGGTATGACAACAATAAACGGGTATTTAAAAATACGACCGGTATTACAGCGAAATTCTTTGAAGATAAATTCAGGATTAATAGCGATTTTACTTTTCAGAACACCGACGATAATGAAATACGCAGGAGGGTGCCGGTTCCTTACGATAAAAGTCCCGACGTTACCTCCTATGTTGGAACTACAACCAACGACCTGAGGAATATTTGGAGGGAAACCAAATATATGGCGTTTAACCTATATTCTGAATATGAAAATACTTATCAGGGAGTACATTATTTAAAAGCATTGATAGGCTACAACTATGAAGAGTCATTGTATAAAAAACTGGAAGCCGAAAGAAACGGACTTATTTTCGAAGATGCCATCGACCTGAGTTTGGCATTAGGCGAAGATATTAACGTTGACGGGAGCTATGAAATGTGGAATATTTTAGGTGGATTCGCAAGGATTAACTATTCGTATCGTGATAAATACCTTATTGAAGTTAACGGGCGATATGATGGTTCGTCGAAATTTCCTTCAAACGAAAGGTTTGCATTTTTTCCCTCCTATTCAGTAGGCTGGAGAGTTTCTAATGAGTCATTTTGGGGAGTGTCTGACAGGTTAATTTCAAATTTAAAAGTCAGGGCTTCGTATGGTTCGTTAGGTAATGGTAACATTGCTTCATACGTATATCAGGAGATATTCAATATCAGCCAGTCAGGAAATATTCTGGGCGGGGTCAAACCACAGTTAACCAGTCGACCAAGTGTTCTGCCTGCCGGGCTTACCTGGGAAACTTCAACAACAACCAATTTCGGTTTAGATATGGCAATGTTTTCCGACAGGTTTATTTTTGTAGGAGATTGGTATGTCCGTAAAACCACTGATATGTTCACCATTGGAATGACTCTTCCCGCTGTTTTTGGAGCAACCGCACCGAAAGGTAATTATGCCGATTTAGAAACTAAAGGTTGGGAAATTTCACTTTCATGGAGAGATCAATTTACTTTGAAATTGAAACCATTTAGTTATGATGTGCGTGTTAGTCTTGCCGATAGCAGAGCGGTTGTAACCAAGTATAACAATCCTGAGAAAAATTTGAACGATTATTACGAAGGAATGGTAGTCGGCGAAATCTGGGGCTATACAAACGAAGGTTTTTTCGTTGACCAGGCTGATATTGACAACCACGCTGATCAAAGCTGGTTCAAAACTACTAACGCGAGGATTATCTTTCCCGGAGATATTAAGTTGAAGGATATAAATGGTGATGATAAAATAGATCCGGGGACCAACCGGATAGATAATCCGGGAGACAGGACAATTATTGGGAATAATTCACCACGGTATATGTTTGGAATTAACTTTGGAGCTGATTGGAATAACTTTATCTTCTCCTCATTTTTCCAGGGAGTCGGTAAACAAGACTGGTTCCCAAGCAGAGAGGCAAGTGTATTTTGGGGTCAGTATAACAGGCCGTATAATCCCCTTCCAAGGTGGCACCTTGATAATCACTGGACACCTGAGGACCCGAATGCTTACATGCCAAGATATGTTGGCCGTGTAGCTAACAGAAGCGGAGGGATACTAAGGGATAATCCTCAAACTGCTTACCTTCAAAATATTGCTTATATCAGGTTGAAAAATATACAGTTAGGTTATAATTTGCCTATAAGTTTAATTTCCAAGATTGGTGCTGAAAATGCAAAGGTTTATATTTCAGGAGAAAACCTATGGACCTGGTCGCCACTTTATAAAATCACACGTGATTTAGATGTCGAAAACACCGGACCTTCTGACTTAAAATTATCTTCCGGCACATCTGGTGATGGATATAATTATCCAATGCTGAAAAGTATAAGCTTCGGATTATCTGTAACATTCTAATCTAAAATTTAAATACTATCATAATGAAAATACAATATTTATTTTTTGTAATAATTGCACTTCTTTTATTTGGTTGTGAATTGGAGCAAATACCTCAGGACACTACTTCGAAACAAGCTGTTTTTGGCAGCGAACAAGGACTTGAGTTGTATTCTTACTCATTTTACAATTTTTTACCTAGTGCAAACAATATCCATACAGCTGAATCAATGTCGGACTATGCAGCGCGCAGGGGTGCCCCGGCATTTTTAATGGAAGGTGCGTATAGCTCTACTTCAGACGATGACGGAAGTGCATCGGGTAACGACATTGTTGCCCTCGGTGGCGACCGCGATTGGGGCTGGACCCATCTGCGAAATTTTAATTTTTTCATTGAAAATTGTACTGATGAGACTATTCCTGAAGATGTAAGGGATAATTACATTGGATTGGCACGGTTCTTCAGGGCATTTTTCTATTTTGAGAAAGTAAAACGATATGGTGATGTACCATGGATAACTAAGGCTCTTGATGTTGAAGATCCTGATTTATACAAAGGCCGGGATCCGCGTACATTAGTTATGGATAATGTTTTGGAAGACCTGAACTTTGCCTGCGAAAATATTACTCTGACTTCTGACGGTACAAGGAGTCTAGTGACTAAATGGGCTGCTTATGCACTAAAATCAAGAGTCTGCCTTTTTGAGGGTACTTTCAGAAAATATCATGACGAACTAGGATTACAAAGCTCGGCCAACACCTGGTTGACAGAAGCAGCTAATGCTGCAAAAGTAATTATGGATGAGTCTGGATTTAAAGTTTATACCGGAGACGGGACCGATATGTCGTACCGGAAATTGTTTATAAGCAAGTATCCGGTTGGCGATGAAATAATTATGGCTGTCATTATGGACGAAGCATTGGCAAAAACCCATTCAGCAAACTGGTATTATACGAGTACTACCACAGGTGTCAGGTTTAATTTTATCCGGACTTTTATCAATACCTATTTAAATTTAGATGGTACGCCTTTTACAGATAACCCAGATTATGTAACCATGCAATTTCAGGATGAAGTTAAAGGGAGGGATAAAAGGTTACAGCAAACCATTAGGTTAGGTGATTACGAAAGAATAAATAGCGGCGTACCTTTCAAGGCGGCTCCTGATATGCTATATTCTTATACAGGTTATCAACCCATCAAATGGTCTCTTGACGATATTAATGTTGATACCAGGGATTTAAATGATAATTCAGTATCGATATTCCGGTTTGGCGAAGTATTGTTAAATTATGCTGAAGCGAAAGCAGAACTTGGTACCCTTACCGATGATGACTGGGCAGCTACTGTTGGTGCACTAAGGGCAAGGGCCGGAATTACTGATGGTTTAACAACAAAACCAACCGTCGTTGATCCGTATTTGCAATCTGAATATTTTCCGGGAATTTCAGACCCGGTTATCCTCGAAATCCGCCGCGAGAGAGGAATCGAGCTCTGCATGGAAGGATTACGATTTTACGACATTATAAGGTGGAAAAAAGGTGAATTAATGGAAATGGTATGGAACGGGATTTATGTTCCGGCACTCGATACTCCACTTGATTTAAATGAAGATGGTGTGATGGATGTGGTATATTACATTGATCCACCGGGTACAACGCCTCCGTATCCAGCTATTCCTGTAAGCGATACTTATGGAGGGCAGCCGAATCCATACAGATTGTCAAACGGTACTTTTGGTGAAATCACCTGGCTAAACACAATACAAAGGACATGGGAAGATAAAAACTATTATTACCCGATTCCTGAAGATGCCAGGTTAACCAACCCTAATTTGGATCAAAACCCGGGCTGGTAGAGAATTTTACAGGTTTAAGTTAAATTGTCGAAGCTCCTTTTATCTTTATGGTAAAAGGAGCTTTTCTATTTCCATCCAGGAACCGACTCTTGTATGGTCGGTATTTTTGAGCAGCATATTATGAGGCTGTGTAAACATAATAGTCTGACCTTGAAAATGGTCCAGATTCTTAATATGATCATCAATCATGATGTCAGCCTTGATAATATTCTTATCACCGCAAAATACAATCTGCGGCCAGCCGATAAAGGGGAAATGATCATGCAGCCAGAGTTGTTTATCTGTCAGACTCTGAGGAAACTCAGTAGCCAGAGAGACAACAATCACCTTAAAATTGTTATTGAGTTTCGTAAGACCTTCAATGCTGCCGGGCATCACCGGAACAGTCCGGAAAAATCCCGGAGCAGTTACCCATTTCAGTTGTTCAGGAAAAGCTTCCGCTTCAAGTAATCCGGCTATCTCCCTGACCGATAAACGTTGTCCTGTCTCTTCTTCGTGTAACTCAAAAAACCGGCTGTAAACATCGGCAAGTACACCATCCATATCAACGAGGATTCGTTTTTTCATTGAAGAATATTGAATTGGACAAATATAGTATTTTAGATTATTTGATAAAGCGTCTTTTTCGACAGCCCATCGGGAATGAGTTAAAATATAAGAAGGTTAATAATGATATTATTATAAATGTATTAAATTACGTTGTCAAAATTATCAGAATGATAATTGCAATTTTAAAAAAATCATATTGTTTGTAACTGAATCAATCCGAATTAATTTATTTTTACCTTTTCAAGACCTGAATCCATTGAAGGGTAATTGTAAACATTAGTATTAGAGCCCCCTTTAGCGGGAGAGGTTAATCAATCTGAGTGACAAGTTTATTACAAATATCAATAAGTTACTTTAAATAAAAACATTATGACAACCCGCAGAGAGTTTATTCAGAAAGCAGCTTTTGATACAGGAGAAAAGGCCACATTTGATAAGAAAACTCAGGAGGCAATGGCCGGCGGTAAAGTATTCCAATATTAAATGATCTAAAACAATGAAAATAATAAACAAATATTTTCTTAGCAGAAAACGGGTATATGTTTTGTTTTCAATCAATATATTGATTATTGCTACAGGACTTTCTTTGAATGCCCAGTCACCCGGGGAGAAGGGAGTGAGGCTGGTAAGACTGGATGACAAGCAAAAGGTTGAGGTCTATATAAACGGTACTCTGTTCACATCATATCAGTATCCCCAAAACCTCGAAAAACCATTTCTCTATCCGGTCTACGCACCCAACGGCTCGGTAATAACCAGAGGATTTCCCATTGATCCAAGGAAAGGGGAACGGGTTGATCATCCTCACCAAATAGGTTTATGGTTTAATCATGGTAATATCAACGGGCTCGATTTCTGGAATAACTCATCAGCTATTCCGGCAGCCAGAAAGGATTCATACGGACATATTGTACTTCAGAAAATTGTTAAGGCCGAAAGCGGAAAAAAAGGAGTGCTGGAAGTCATAGCTAACTGGGACGATAACAAAGGAAACACGGTTCTGACTGAAAACACAACATATGTTTTTAGTGGCAATAAGAACAGCCGCACCATCGATCATATTACAACCCTTACTGCAGTTAACGGTCCGGTTACTATTACCGATAACAAAGAGGGTCTTTTTGCAATAAGGGTTGACCGTGCTTTTGAAATGCCTTCCAAAGACAATGTTATTTATACTGATGAGAAGGGCATCCCGACAACAGTCAAGGCAATCAGTAATGAAGGAGTCACGGGAATGTATACATCAAGCCAGGGACTTAAAGGTAATGTCGTATGGGGAACCAGGAACGACTGGGTTGTTTTGTCGGGGACAAAAGATAATGTTCCGATTACCTTTGGGATCTTTGATCATCCGGAGAATCCCGGTTATCCGGCTTACGCTCATGCACGTGGCTATGGATTATTCTCAATAAATAATCTGGGCCAGAATGCCTATGATTCCAAACAGGAGAAGAAGGTTTATAACCTGGCTAAAGGAGAGTCGATGAAGATTATGCACAGGTTTTATGTTCAGTCAGGTGCTGAGCTGACCTCAAAAAAAGCAAACAAGATATTTAAATCGTTTTCAAAAGCATATTAACTCCCTGTCCCCCATGAAGGAGGGCTGTTTCTAATATGTGAGTTGAGGATATAATAAAAAAGAAAAACTATGAAGAAGATTTTTAAAATAATTAATGCATCAGTAATAATGATAATCCTGTTTATATTTTCAGTCTCAATCAGGATTTTTGGTGCACCTCAGGACAAACAACAATATTATGAGATAAGAATTTATCGTATAACACCAGATCAGGAAGCACGTGTTGATAATTTTCTTAAGAATGCCTATTTGCCGGCTCTCCATCGTGCCGGTATTCCCAGGGTAGGTGTGTTTAAGCCGGTTGAAAAAGACACTGCTTATGGGAAACTGGTTTATTTATTTATTCCGTTTGAATCGATGGATCAGTATCTGGCTCTTACCGGTAAACTGGAAAAGGATAAAGTATACAACGAAACAGGGAAGGATTTTCTGGATGCTCCGTATAATGATCCTCCATATAAAAGACATGAGAGTATTCTCCTGAAAGCTTTTGCCTTCATGCCGCAGTTCAAAGCTCCGGATTATACCAATCCTCATTCTGAAAGGATCTATGAACTACGCAGTTACGAAAGTGCAACTGAAACCAAGGCTATCAAAAAGATCCATATGTTCAATGAGGGTGGAGAAATAAAATTATTTGAAAGTCTTAATTTCAATGCAGTCTTTTACGGGGAAGTGCTTATGGGAAGTCATAAACCAAATCTGATGTACATGATCACTTTCAAAGATATGGCTACACATGATGAAAGGTGGCAGGCTTTCAGAACTTCTCCGGGATGGAAACAGCTATCAGGTTTGGAAGAATACAGTAACACCGTGTCAAAAGCTAATCCGTACCTTTTACACCCGGCATCTTATTCCGACTTCTAAATCTTTGTGGCTCTCTGTGCCTTCCCTGCCTGCCGGAGCGGCAGCGCAGGCAGAGAATTCACAACTTATCACGATTTATCGGAAGAGTTACCCAGAGGAGTCATTCATGTACAACTGCTTCTATAGCCCGAAGGTCGTCAAAAAATCCGGGATATGATTTTGCTATGCAATCAGATCTTTGAATAATAACCTTATCTGAAGCTCCCATTGCTGCAACTGCCAGGGCCATGGCAATGCGGTGATCATCGTGTGAATGAACTCTGGCTCCGGTTACAGTGCCTCCATTGATAAACATCAGATCATCTTTCGTTTCTATACTGATATTCATCTTTCCGAACTCTTCTTTGAGAGCAACAGATCTGTCACTCTCTTTATAGCTTAAACGGGAAACACCTTTAATTACACTTCTGCCATCACAATATGAAGCCAGAGCAACAAGAGGAGGGAACAGGTCGGGCGATTCGGTTGCGTCAAATTCAAATGCCTTTAAAAAGGACTTTGAAATATCAATCCTGTCTGAAGTTACTGTCATATTTGTTCCGGCCAGTTCGAGGGCTGAAATAACGGCTTTATCGCTCTGACTGCTCCGGTTTCGAAGTCCTTGGATACTTACATTACCATTAATTGCACCTGCGACAAGTAAAAAAGCCCCTCCGCTCCAGTCGCCCTCAACCTCATAACTCTGAGCCTGATACTTTTGATTTCCAGGTATTTGAAAAAGATCATAATTATTGTTCTGAACAAACACTCCAAAATCATTCAGTACCTCAATAGTCAGATCTATGTATGGTTTGCTTTTTAGGTTATTGACTTTTATCACCGAGTCATTTTCTGTAAGAGGTAATGTCATAAGTAATCCTGTCAACAGCTGTGAGCTGACTGATCCGTCAATCTCAATATTGCCTCCTTTAAGAGGTCCCCGGATAGTCAATGGAAGCAATCCGCCGGAGCTATGACATTTAACGCCAAGCTGATGCAATGCATCCACTATCATCGACATGGGTCTTTTTATGATTGAGCCTTTGCCGGAAATGGTTATCTCTTTATCAAACAAAGCGGCTATTGGTGAAAACATCCTGCACGAGAGTCCCGATTCACCACAGTTCAGCTTTGTGTCTTTCAGTCCGGCAGATCCGGTGATTTTTAATTCATTGACCTCAATAATTATTTCTGCACCCAGGGCGGTTGCAATACTCATGGCAGCCAGTGAATCATCGCAAAATGAGGGGTTCATTATTACGCTCTCTCCTGAGGCAAGCAGGGCAGCAGCAATTGCCCTTTGAGTCATGCTTTTGGATGAAGGAGCTTTAATTTCACCTTTTACGAAGGATGGTTCGAGGATTCTATCCATAGGTATTCAAATAGCTTGTTTGTCTGCCTGCCGGGTTTGTATTCCATTATTCATGATCCTCATCTGGTGATTAATCGATTCCTGGTGAATGGCTTTAAAGACTGAGTCGATCATTTCAGCACTTAATCCTTTAGCCTGCCCCTTATTCATAACTCTCTTTACTATCTCGTCCCAGCGGTGGGCTTGGAGAATAGTAATATTGTTTTCTTTTTTGTACTGGCCAATTGTTTCGGCAATTTTCATTCGTTTTTCCAGAAGATCAAGCAAGTGTTCATCGAAGATGTCAATCTGTTGTCTCAGTTCTCCAAGTACATCAAGCAGTTTAGGATCAGATGCAACAGGATTACGAAGGATAAGCCTGCTAAGGAGCTCTTTAAGCTCATCAGGAGTTATCTGCTGGGCTGCATCACTCAGGGCATTATCCGGATCAATATGCGATTCGAGCATCAATCCGTCAAAATTAAGATCCATTGCTTTCTGGGAAATCTCATGAAGAAACTCCCGTGATCCTGCAATATGGCTCGGGTCGCAGATAATAGGCAGATCGGGTATCCTTCTTCTGAGCTCAATCGGTAACTGCCAGTTGGGCTGATTACGGTAGGTTGTTTTTTCAAATGTGGAAAAACCTCTGTGAATTGCACCCAGCCGGGTTATTCCTGCCCGTGCAATACGTTCGATGGCTCCGATCCACAACTCAATGTCAGGATTAACAGGGTTCTTGACCATCACCATCACATCAACACCGTTCAGTGCATCGGATATCTCCTGTACTGTGAATGGATTAACCGATGTCCTGGCACCGATCCATAACATATCGATACCATATTTTAAAGCTTCATATACATGCTTCTGGTTTGCCACTTCAGTACATACGAGCAGACCTGTTTCCTGTTTAACATTTCTAAGCCATTTCAGACCATCAATACCCACTCCTTCGAAAGAATCAGGTCTTGTCCGTGGTTTCCATATTCCTGCGCGAAATATACTAACTTTTTTAACCTGAACCAGTTGTCTGGCAGTCTCTATAACCTGCTCCTCAGTCTCTGCACTACATGGACCGGAGATAAGGAAGGGCCGGCCCTTATAGCCCTTCCAGTCTTTAATAAGCGAAATATCAAGTTTCAGTTCCATAGAGCAAAATAATTAATTCAGTATTTTTTGGATCTTATTTGCTTCATTCATAAGAGCTTTAAGACCCTCAATGTTTTTCTCAGAGATCATTTTTTTGAATAAACTCATTTTCTCAATATATGTATCCATAACTTCTATAATAAACCTTGAATTCTCAAGAAATATTGGAGCCCAGGTTTCTCCGTTACTTTTTGCCAGACGCACAGTACTTTCAAAACCACCTCCGGCAAGAGTCAGAATATTCATTTCTTCCTGTTCTTTCTCAAGAACGCTCAGCGCAAGTGAGAATGATGTAATATGTGAAATATGAGATACATACGCTACATGTACATCATGATCGGATGAATTCATATTCACTATACGCATGTTCAGGATACCAAGCATTCTTACCACAAGTTCTAGAGCATCGGGATCACTCAGTTCAGGATCACAAATGATAGCAGGTTTATAGTCAAAAAGTCTGCCAATCGCAGCAAGAGGACCCGAATATTCCGTTCCGGCCATAGGATGAACTGCCACATAACGACCACGCCCCGGATGATGCTCTGATATTTTTGCAATACTTGCTTTTGTAGAACCCATATCAGTGACAACCTTCGAGGTACTTTTTATAGTGTCGAGGATACCGGGCAACATCTGGCAATTTGTATCAACCGGAGTGCAGAGTATAATCAGGTCACTTCTGTCGACAGCATTCCCGAGTGTGTCCGTCTCATCAACGATACCACAAAGACGGGCAATATTCTGATGCTGAAGATTTATGTCAACTCCGATTATATTATCGGCAAATCCTCGTTTCCTGAGATCAATCATCAGGGATCCTCCTATGAGTCCTATCCCTACTACAGCTATTGTCATTGTTGGTTATTGGTTATTTGTTATTGGTTATTGGTATTTGGCTTATGTAGTTTTTTATTCTCTTCTTTGCTTCGAGCAACAGGGTTTCATTTGCACATAAAGATATGCGGATATAGCGATCACCTTTGCTGCCGAAAATGAATCCGGGTGTAATGAAAACGTGAGCATTGCCCAATATCTCCTCCACGTAAATTTCGCAGTTAATGATTTCCTCAGGAATACGTCCCCATACGAAGAGTCCAACCTGCTTCCTGTCATATTTACAATTGAGGATATCCAAAATGTCTTCCACAATTCTGCGGCGTTCGGCATAGACGGAATTTATCTGGTCATACCATTCAGGAGAATTATTAAGGGCCTCAACAGCAGCAAGTTGAACAGGCAGAAACATGCCGGAGTCCATATTACTTTTCACTTTCAATATGTTTTTAATATATTCTTTGTGTCCTGCTACCATTCCAATCCGCCATCCAGCCATATTATGCGATTTGCTCATTGAGTTTAACTCAAGAGCTACCTCTTTGGCTCCGTTTACGGATAAGAGACTGTGATAATCTTTATTTAATATAAAGCTGTATGGATTATCGTTACATAATAGTATTGAGCGGTTATTGGCGAAAGATACCAGTTTTTCAAAAAGAGATGCAGAGCCTCTTGTTCCTGTTGGCATATGGGGATAGTTTATCCACATAAGCTTCACTCTGCTCAGGTCGCTGTTCTCAAGAGCTTCAAGATCGGGCAACCAGCCGTTTTGCTCATCCAGTTCATAATATCTTACAGTTCCGCTGACCAGGTTTGTAATGGAGGAGTATGTAGGGTATCCCGGATTCGGAACCAGAACCTCATCTCCAGGATTGATAAATGCCATACTGATATGCATGATCCCTTCCTTGCTTCCGATAAGTGGAAGTATTTCATTATCAGGATTGAGTTCTACATTGAAGTATTTTTTATACCAGCTGGCAAATGCCACTCTGAGGGAGTGAATGCCGATGTAGCTCTGGTAACCATGAGAACCAGGTTTTTTTGCCTCTTCAATAAGACGTTTTATAGTATTCTCTGAAGGAGCCTGATCAGGGCTGCCTATGCCAAGATTGATAATATCAGAACCTGCTTTGCGCATCTGTTCGATCTGCTTAAGCTTCTGCGAGAAATAATATTCCTGCACACTTAATGTGCGTTCTGCCGGTTTAACTTTCATATAATTTATCTCCTTTCCTGTAAACTCCCAGTACTTCAAGATTACTTGTGTGTTTTTCAAGTGCTTGCTCAATCATGTCAACACTGGTGTTTTTATTTACTTCCAGATCCAGATAAAACATATATTCCCACTCTCCATTCAGACGGGGAACAGACTGGATTTTAGACAGGTTTATGTCCATTTCCGCAAGTATCACCAGCACTGCAGCCAGTGATCCGGGTTTATGCCCGGTAGCGAAACATATTGAGATTTTGTTTCCGTTCCTGTCGCCGTTTTCTTCATTTCCAATTATCAGAAAACGGGTATAATTCTTTTTATAAGTCTCTATCCCTGAGGCCAGTATTTCCAGGCCATAGATCTCTGCCGCATTTGTGGAGGCTATGGCGGCTATTTTCTTATGCCTGTGTTCGCTTATCAACCGTGCACTTCCGGCTGTATCATCAGTCTCAACAAGGGTAATTGATGGATATTTGTTCAGAAAATTCATGCATTGTGCCAGTGCAATCGGATGTGATCGTATTTGCCTTATATCATTTATTGTCTGGCCGGGAAAAGCCATCAGGTTCTGTTTTATTCTGAGGTTTATTTCTCCAACTACTTTCATTCCTGACTCCCGTATAAGGGTGTAGTTATAGAGGATACTTCCTGAGCGTGCATTTTCAATTGCCATAATGGCAAAGTCGGCCAAACCATCTTTGACTGCACTTATTGTAAGATCAAAGGTGGAACAGGGAACAATACCAATTATCTTATGTTTAAAGTAATGCCTGGCTGCAACCTCGTGGAAACATCCTTTCTCTCCCTGTATTGCTACTTTCTTCATAAAACTGTTATTTAAAAAAAAGGCCCCTTTCCAGGGACCCTTGTTATCATATAAATCTTCTTATTTGTATACAAAAATCCCCTTATCTTTTTTTAAAATAAAAATAGAAGTAGTAAAAGGAGAAAAAATATTTGTATACAATATTCATTTTATTGTTCTATTGGCTTACAAAAGTAATTTATTTTTTATAAAAACAAATAAAAAAATATGAATTTTTGAATTTTATCAAAATATTTTAATCCGCCTTCGCGTAAAGCTTCGGCGGACGCGAAGGAAAGGTATAATTGGCTTCGCCGAGCTCGTAAACTCGGTTCCTCGGTGCTTGCACCGTTTTTAGAGTCCAGAGCTTGCTCTGGGGTTCATACCAATTGATTTTGCTCCCCCGCTAATCCTCAGTGCAACTTTATGTCTACTCTGTGGTCCTCTGTGTAACTATTTTGAAGAACTTACACAGAGTTGCACTGAGAATTCACAGAGTTGCACAGAGGTCTTAATTGAATGATTTATCCTTCGCTAAGTTAACCCGGTTTATGTCTGTTTGACAGGACTTTTTCGATTTTGGTGAGGCTGGTTCCTTTGGCTTTTAATAAGATCAGCAGGTGATACAACAGGTCAGCTGCTTCGTTTTCAAATAATTCAGTGTTTTCATCCTTTGCTTCTATCAACAATTCAACAGCTTCTTCACCAACTTTCTGAGCCATTTTATTTATACCTTTCCTGTACAGTTTATTTGTATAAGACTTCTGAATATCGTCATCAATCCTCTGATTAATGATACTTTCCAGTTCATATATAAAACCTTTGGCACTATCATTGTTAAAGCATGAAACTGAACCTGTATGACATACAGGGCCTGCAGGTCGCACTTTGATCAGGATAGTATCATTATCGCAATCGGGCCGGATCTCTTCGACATATAAAAAATTGCCTGATGTCTCACCTTTAGTCCAGAGGCGTTTCTTACTTCTGCTGAAGAATGTTACTTTTCCTTCCTCCTGCGTCTTTTTCAAAGCCTCTTCATTCATAAATCCGACCATTAGAACCTGTAATGTGTTATTATCCTGAATTACAACAGGAATAAGACCGTTTCCTTTTCTGAAATCAACTTTTAACATCTTACATTAATATGATTATCTGATAAATATTTCTTAAGATCGGGGATGGCGATTTCTCCGAAGTGAAATATGCTGGCAGCCAGTGCTGCACTGCATGAGGTATTTATGAAGACCTCCCTGAAATGTTCCATCGATCCTGCACCGCCTGATGCAATCACCGGGATATTTAAATTTGTGCTTACTTGCCGGGTTATTTCAATAGAAAAGCCCGATCTGGTACCATCTGTATTCATGGAGGTAAGAAGTATTTCACCCGCACCAAGGTTTTCAGCCTGGGCTGCCCATTCACCAGTATGTAGCAGTGTAGGGGTTCTGCCTCCATCTACATAGACAATCCATTCATTATTAATAAGTTGAGTATCAATGGCTACTACCACACACTGACTGCCGAACTGGCCTGCTATATCTGAAATCAATACAGGATTTCTTACTGCCGAGGAGTTGATGGTTACCTTATCGGCTCCTGCATTAATCAGCGTTGTAACATCTTCGATGGTATTTATTCCGCCTCCGACAGTGAAAGGGATATTTATTTCAGCCGCTACTTTTTCGACCAGATCTGCAAGTGTTTTACGGTTTTCAATTGTGGCAGTAATATCAAGAAAAACGAGCTCGTCGGCACGCTGTTCAACGTATTTCTTTGCGAGTTCCACCGCATCCCCTGCATCCCTGATATCAACAAAATTGACTCCTTTGACAGTCCGGCCGTCTTTAATGTCAAGACATGGTATTATCCGTTTTTTTAACATTGTATACTCAACTCATTTAAAGTAATTCTTCCTTCATAAACAGCCTTACCTATGATAGCACCCTCGCATCCAATTTCCCTCAACTCTTCAACATCCTTTACCGAGGAGATACCACCGCTGGCAATCAGGTTGAGTCCTTCTATCTGAATAATCTCCTTATATGTATCGATAGAAGGACCCTGAAGCATTCCATCTTTTTCTATATCGGTACATATCGTGTACGATACACCTTTAGCCCGGTAGTGGTTCAGAAAACTGATAATGTCGTTTTGCGAGCTTTCCATCCACCCTTCAGTAGTTATTTTACCTTTCTTGAAATCAGCTCCAAGGATAATCTTCTCAGGACCCCATTTTACGAGCCACTCAATGAACAATTGAGGATTTGTAACAGCTATGCTGCCACATGTAACCTGCAAAGCCCCACATTCAAAAGCTATCCTGAGATCATCATCGGATCTTATGCCACCTCCAAAATCAACCTTCAATGATGTTTTTCCGGTGATCATTTCCAGAACCTTGTAATTAATTATCTTTTTGTTTTTGGCACCATCAAGATCAACCAGATGGAGATAAACTATGCCATTATCTTCAACCTTTCTTGCCAGCTCAAGAGGATCCGCACTATAGATTTTTTTTGTGGAATAATCACCCTGTGTTAACCTTACACATTTACCTTCAATAATATCGATGGCGACAATTATTCTCATAGCTCCAGAAAATTCTTAAGAATTTTTACGCCGGTATCTGCCGATTTTTCGGGGTGAAACTGGGTGGCATGAAAGTTATCTTTTTGAAAAGCTGCGCTGAAAGGCATGATATAATTGCATATTGCAGATGTGCAGGAGGTTATTTCCGCATAATAACTGTGCACAAAATATACATCTTCTTCTGCCATTATTCCATTAAAAAGAGCTCCATTAAGCCCTGTGAGATTATTCCAGCCCATATGCGGAACTTTGTCAAAGGGAGGGAATTTTCTGACAACTGAGTCAAAGATTCCAAGACACTGTGTATTCCCTTCATCAGAAAACCTGCACATCAGCTGTAATCCCAGACATATTCCCAGAACTGGCTGATTTAAGGAACAGATTGTCTGATCTAATCCTCTCTTTTTAAGATAGTTCATTGCTGTACTGGCCTCACCGACACCAGGGATAATGACTTTCCGGGCCTTTAATATTTCATCAGTGTCATCGGTTATTGTATTTTCACAACCAAGCCTGGTCAGTGCAACCTGAACTGATTTAATATTGCCCGCGTTATATTTCAGGATAGCTATCATAACTTACCTTTAGTGGATGGCAGATTAAAGTTATCTGTACGCTTCACCGCCATTCTGATTGCTTTGGCAAATGCTTTATAAACTGCTTCAATCTTATGGTGTTCGTTTTTCCCCTCAGCTTTAATATTAAGGTTACATTTTGAGCTGTCGCTAAACGATTTAAAAAAATGATAGAACATTTCGGTGGGCATTTCACCGATTCTTTCACGGGTGAATTCCACATTCCATACCAGCCATGGTCTGCCACCGAAATCAACAGCCACCCGGGCAAGAGAATCATCCATAGGTAAAAGATAGCCATACCTTTCGATACCTTTTTTCCCTCCAAGGGCTTTAAGAATGGCTTCTCCGATACAAATAGCCACATCTTCAACAGTATGGTGTTCATCAACCTTCAGATCACCATCAACTTTTACTGCCAGATCTATTTCTCCATGCCGTGCTATCTGGTCCAGCATGTGGTCGAAGAAACCAATACCTGTGCTGATACTGCTTTTTCCGGAACCATCAAGATTAAGGTCGACTGAAATAGTGGTTTCGGTTGTACTCCTGTTCACCTGTGAGGTTCTGGGCAACTTTGTAAGATATTTATAGACTTCATTCCAGTCGGTTGTACTCAGACAGGCATCGGGATACTTCTCATCACTTATTAAAATAGCCTTACATCCCAGGTTTTTAGCCAGTTGAATATCAGTCAGCCTGTCGCCTATGACATATGAAGAAGCGAGGTCAACACCTCCTGCAAGGTATTGAGTCAGCATGGCAGTCGCCGGTTTGCGTGTCGGAGCATTATCGGATGGAAGGGATTTATCTATAAAGATTTTTGTAAAATTGATTCCTTCACCTTTCAGTATCTGCAGCATTTTATTGTGCACCGGCCAAAATGTATCTTCAGGGAATGAGCTGGTTCCAAGACCGTCCTGGTTTGTTATCATAACCAGCTCATAATCAGTCTCAATAGCAATTTTTGATAAACCTGAGATGACTCCTGGCAGGAACTCAAGCTTTTCGAAGCTGTCAACCTGCTCATCAGGAGGTTCAGTTATTATAGTACCATCCCTGTCGATAAACAATACCTTCTTCATATACTGATCCTTTTAAGTTCCCTGATAAGTTTATTATTTTCTGTTCTTGTCCCTACTGTTATCCTGAGACAGTTTTTAATGATCTTACTCCGGTTTCTGATGATTATTTTATTGTTAATCAGTGTATTGTAGATTAGGTCAGCATCCCTTACCTTTACAAGCAGGAAGTTGGAATCTGAAGGAAAAACTGTCTCAATTATACTTAATTTTTTAAGATTTTCTGAAAGTCTTTTCCTCTCGACCAGAATTATTTTAACCTGTTCCCTGTATGAATTAATTGCGGCTAATCTTTTAAGAGCTGTTTTCTGGTTAATAGTGCTGATGTTGTAAGGCTGCTTCATTTTGTAGAAATAGTGAATTATTTCAGGATTTGAAAAAGCCATTCCCACTCTTACAGCAGCCAGTCCCAGCGACTTGCTGAAGGTTTGCATGACAATTAAATTAGAATATTGTTCAATTATATTCGAAAAAGAAGGCATGCCGCTGAAATCAATATAAGCTTCATCTATTAAGATTATTCCTTTGAAATTCCTGATAATAAACTCCACATCCCTGGGGTTCATGCAGTTCGCGGTCGGATTGTTGGGAGAGCAAATAAAGATCACTTTCAGTTTATCATCCTTCATCACCGCCTTAACCTTCTTTAAATTAATCTGAAAGCTTTTGTTTAAAGGTACTTTAATGATCCCGACATCATTTACTGCAGCAGATACTTCATACATACCATAGGAGGGTGAAAAAGTAAGAGCTTTATCAATACCCGGATTGCAGAATATTCGCAGGCAGAGGTCAATCACCTCATCGCTGCCATTGCCGAGAAAGATATTATCTACCGGTATACCTTTTAATTTGCTGACAGAAGCTTTAAGCTCTTTATGATAAGGATCGGGATACCTGTTCAGATCGCCGAAAGGATTCTCATTTGCATCCATGAAGATCCCTTCTTTTCCTGAAAATTCATCCCTGGCGCATGAGTATGGGACCAAGGACCTGACATTATCCCTGACCAGTTTGTTTATATCAATCATTTTCCAGACTTTTTAATCGTATACTGACTGCGTTCTTATGTCCGTCAAGCATTTCAGCTTCAGCCATTAGCTCAACAGCAGGTCCGATATTTTTTATACCATCTGAAGTTACTTCCTGAAATGTTATTTTTTTTACAAAGCTTTCTGTTGAAATCCCGCTAAAGCTCCTGGCAAATCCATTTGTGGGGAGTGTATGGTTTGTTCCCGTGGCATAATCACCGGTGCTCTCGCAACTGTATTTTCCCAGGAATACGGATCCGGCATTTATCACTTTACCTGCAAGGGCATAAGGATCAGCAGTAGTAATGATAAGGTGTTCAGGAGCGTACTGGTTGCTGAAATCGATGCATTCATCAATTGACCCGAGTTGAATTAACATACTGTTTGATAAGGCCTTAATAGTAGTCTTTTTTCTTGACAGGTCCTGAACCTGTCTTTCTATTGCATCCCTAACCATCCCAATAATCATCTCGTTATCAGTTAATAAAACAACCTGGCTGTCAGTTCCGTGTTCGGCCTGGGACAGCAGATCGGCTGAAACGAATTCGGCGTTAGCTGTCTTATCGGCAATTACCATCAGTTCGCTTGGACCTGCAGGCATATCAATTGCAATGCCATCCTGCTGAACCAGTTCCTTCGCCCTGGTGACATACTGATTGCCCGGGCCAAATATCTTGAAGACTTCAGGAACACTCTCAGTACCATAGGCCATGGCAGCAATAGCCTGTGCTCCCCCGATCTTAAAAATATCAGTTACCCCGGCAATACTGGCTGTATATAAAATGACAGGATTGATCTGACCGTTTTTATCAGGGGGTGTACACATTACAATTTTCTTACATCCAGCTATGTTTGCAGGTATAGCAAGCATAAGAACGGTGGAAAAGAGCGGTGCAGTACCTCCAGGGATATATATTCCCACTTTATCGATGGCAACATTCTTTCGCCAGCATTTAATCCCTTCGGATATGTCTATTACCTGTTCCTGAAAAAGTTGTGAGGAATGGAATTTTTCGATATTCTGTTTTGCAGTATTGATCGCATCTTTAAGAGATCCTTTAATATATCTTTCTGCTGATGATATCTCTTCGGGAGTTACTTTAAGCGAACCGATGGAAACGCCATCAAATTTCAGGGTATAATCCCGAACTGCATGATCTCCATTTAGCCTGACGTTTTTAACAATATCCCTGACCTCTTTTTCCTGGTCGGCTCTTTTCATTGCAGGTCGGTTGCACAGTGAATTCCAGATAAATTTTTGCGGAAATAGTATTGTTTTCATTATAAGATCATTTTTTCGATTGGAATTACAAGTATCCCTTCTGCCCCTGCCTTTTTCAACTGGTGTATTCTGTCCCAGAACTCATCTTCCTTTACAACTGAGTGGAGGCTGCACCAGCCTTTTTCAGCAAGGGGAAGGACAGTAGGGCTTTTCATTCCGGGGAGGATTTTACAAATCTTTGGTATTGCCTGTTCCGGAGCATTAAGCAGTATGTATTTGTTTTCCCTGGCATTTTTAACTGCCCTGATCCTGAACATTAACCTCTCAAGTATAGTTATTTTTTCGTTGCTCAGGTTTTTACTGGCAATTAAGACAGCCTGACTTTTCAGTATTGTTTCCACCTCTTGTAATCCGTTGGTCAGCAAGGTGCTGCCAGAACTTACGATATCACAGACAGCATCGGCCAGACCAATACCCGGGGCAATTTCAACACTTCCACTGATTTCCTCAATTTCGGCAACGATATTTTTCCCGGCGAAAAAATCAGACAGCAGTTTCGGATAACTTGTGGCTACTTTCTTATGCATAAAATATTGCGGACCGGCATAGGTCTCTTCCTTTGGTATTGCCAGGCTCAGGCGGCAGTGTGCAAAGCCGAGCTGTTCAAGAATTACAACATCCTTGTTCTTTTCAAGGACCATATTCTCTCCAAGAATCCCGACATCGGCTACTTGTTGTTCAACATACTGCGGAATATCATCATCTCTCAGGAAGAGAACCTCAACAGGAAAATTCCTCGCTCTTGTTTTGAGGACACTGGTACCATTTGAGATTTTTATTCCACACTCCTCCAGTAATTTATTAGAGTTCTCACTCAGTCTTCCACTCTTTTGGATTGCAATTTTCAGTTCACTCATTTTGATTTTTCAAATGTGTCAGAAGAAACCAGCCGGTAACGAAAAAACCCGTCTGATCTCCTCAGACGGGTTTATGATATTTTCAAATTACCACATACCATTTTCATCTCGCCTGAGAGCAAGTATGATAATGATGATGGAACTTATTTATATACATTGTTATCAATATTGATACAAAAGTAGTAAAAAATTAATAAAATACTGCAATACAAGAGCTAAAATAATAATTTCTTAAAATTGTTAAACTCTTTCAGCAACAAGATCTCCAACTTCGGTCGTTGAATAACCCATTCGTCCGGCACCCATATCTTTTAGTTTGCTGGCTGTTACGTCCATGATTGCATTTTCGATTGCATGAGCAGCTTCTTCCTCTCCCAGATGATCAAGCATCATAGCGCCGCACGAAATAGAAGCAAGCGGATTAATTACGTTTTTCCCGGTATATTTTGGTGCAGAACCACCAATAGGTTCGAACATCGAAACACCTTCAGGATTTATGTTTCCGCCGGCTGCAATACCCATTCCTCCCTGAGTAATAGCTCCGAGATCGGTTATTATATCACCAAACATATTGCCTGTAACAATAACATCGAACCATTCAGGATTCTTGATCATCCACATACAGGTTGCGTCTACATGATAGTACTCCCGGATAATATCAGGATAATCATCTTTGCCAATTTCATGGAATGCCCTCTCCCAGAGATCATATACAAAGGTCAATACATTGATCTTTCCACAAAGGGCCAGAGTATTTTTCTTTTTTCTTTTCCTTGTGTATTCAAAGGCATACCGCAGACAACGTTCAACCTGGGTACGTGTATATACCATATTCTGAACTGCAACTTCATGTGGAGTGTCTTTCAGAGTAATACCGCCAATACCTGTATATATACCGCCTGTATTTTCCCTGACTACCACATAATCAATATGTTCCGGTCCTTTATCTTTAAGAGGGGTCTCCACACCCGGGTACAGTTTAATAGGACGCAGATTAATATACTGATCCAGCTCAAAACGTAATCTCAGGAGAATTCCTTTTTCAAGAATACCTGGTTTAACATCCGGATGTCCGATTGCGCCCAGGAATATGGAATCAAATTTTTTTAACTGCTCTGGCACAGAATCCGGGAGGACTACGCCTGTTTTCAGATAACGGTCTCCTCCAAAATCGAACTCTTCATAATTAAGTTTAAATCCAAATTTTGAAGCAGCGGCACTGAGGACTTTTTTACCTTCCCTTACAACTTCCGGCCCTGTACCATCGCCAGGTATAACAGCGATATCGTATGATCTGTTCATGAAATTTTTACTGATTACAATTATTTATCTGGAGTATAATATGTGTTAATCGGAGTTAAGTTTAAATAACAATATTTTTCTTTTCTTTCTCATTCAGACCTTCAATAATATTAAGCATCCTCTCTGTAGCTTTAATGGCTGACTCTGTCTGATCGGCATCTAATCCTTTGGTTTTAAATTCTTTGCCATTGTAATCCCATGTTATCACTGTTTCAACAAGAGCGTCAGTCTTTCCACCTGGCGGGATAGAGACCTGGTAATCGGTAAGCAACGGATAATCCTTTCCAAGCTTGTCATATATTATCCTTTGGGCTTTCATAAAAGCGTCATACTGACCATCGCCTGAAGAGGTTTCCTCGTAAAGTTTACCGTCAATTTCAATCTGAACACTGGCAAAGGGTTTCAGTCCGAATGAAAGAGAAAGGGAATAGTTTTTAATGAAAATTTTATAGTCAGTTCTGTCGTTTCCAAGAACATCAGCTATTATGAAAGGCAGATCTTCGGTAGTTACATTTTCTTTTTTATCACCAAGTTCAATGACTCTCTGTGTTACCTTGGTGAGTGAATCAGGATTCAGAAAGAGTCCGAATTCCTCCAGGTTTTTTCTTATTGTTGCTTTGCCTGATTGTTTTCCAAGGGCATATTTCCTTTTTCGTCCAAAACGTTCAGGCAGGAGATTATTGTAGTAAAGGTTTGCCTTACTGTCGCCATCAGCATGAACGCCTGATGTCTGGGTGAAAACATTCTCTCCTATGATAGGTTTATTTACAGGTATCCTTATTCCACTGAAAGTCTCAACAATTTTACTAACCTTGGTTATCTCATATTCATTTACACTGGTTTCGGCTCCCATCTGGTCGCGCAAAACTCCGATAACACTTGAAAGGGGAGCATTTCCTGCTCTTTCTCCAAGTCCATTTACTGTAGTATGGATTCCTTTAATACCGGCTCTGATAGATGAAAATACATTGGCAACTGCCAGGTCATAATCGTTATGTGCATGAAAATCAAAATGCAGTTCCGGGTACCTGTCGATCACCTTTTTACAGAAAGCATAAGTCTGTTCCGGATTAAGGATACCCAGCGTGTCCGGAAGCATAAACCTGATTATCTTCTCGTCTTTAAGAGAGTCGAGCATAAAAAATACATAATCCTCTGAATGGATCATACCATTAGACCAGTCTTCGAGATATATATTGACCTGCATATCGAGTTCAGAAGCTTTGCCGATTATTCCCTTTATGTCCTTTACGTGCTGTTCGGGTGTTTTGCGCAGCTGTTTCTCAAGGTGGCGTAACGATCCCTTGCATAGCAGGTTGACTACTTTGCACCCTGCATCGTTGATCCAGTTAAGCGACAGGTCTCCGTCAACAAATCCAAGCACTTCAATCTTCCGGTGCAGATCATTCTCCTTTGCCCATTCAGTAATCTTTCTTATAGCCTCAAATTCTCCAGTAGATACTCGTGCGGAAGCTACTTCAATACGATCGACTTTCACATCATTAAGAAGAATTTTGGCGAGGTGGAGTTTTTCGAGAGGTGTATAGGAAACACTCTGTGTTTGTTCTCCGTCCCTTAGTGTTGTATCTATTATTTCAATTTTCATTTGAGTGCGTTTATTCTGTTCTCATAATCTTTAATAAGATTTTGAATACCCAGAAGGTAATCTATATCATCAAGACCTTTAATAAGACACTCCTTTTTATAAGGATTGATTTCAAACCGGGCATGTTCACCTGAAGGGAGAATTGCAAATAATTGTTCATGAAGATCTATCCTCACCCTTGTATCAGGTTTATTATGAACTAGATGAAGGAGGTTTTTCAGGAGTTTATCAGATATCACAACAGGCAGCAGCCCGTTATTAAGAGCATTATTTTTAAAGATGTCAGCGAAAAAACTGGAAACAACCGCTCTGAAACCATAATCATAAACAGCCCATATAGCATGTTCCCGGCTTGATCCGCATCCGAAATTTTTCCCTGTAACAAGAATTTCTCCACGGTAATCAGGATTATTCAGGCTGAACTCCATATTTCTGTCCCCGGATTTATCAAATCTCCAGTCGCGGAACAGATTATCTCCGAAACCTTCTCTCGATGTAGCGCTAAGGAATCTTGCAGGAATTATCTGGTCGGTGTCCACGTTCTCAAAAGGCAATGGGACACATGTTGACTCAAGAACATCAAATTTGACTTTTGGCATTTTAGACAAGTTTATAAGGTTTTTATCTTAATAAATCTCTTGGATCGGTTATTCTGCCTGTCACAGCAGCTGCAGCGGCAGTCAGCGGACTGGCAAGAAGAGTTCTGGCTCCCGGTCCCTGTCTTCCCTCAAAGTTCCTGTTTGAAGTCGATACAGCATATTTCCCTGCCGGTATCTTATCCTCATTCATTGCCAGGCAGGAAGAGCATCCTGGTTGCCTGAGCTCAAAACCCGCCTCATTGAGAATTGCAGCTAATCCTTCTTCAATTGCTTGTTGTTCAACCCTTTTAGATCCAGGTACAATTAATACTGTTACGTTTGAAGCTCTTCTCCTTCCTTTCACAAGCCGGGCAAATTCTCTCAGATCCTCAATCCTTCCATTTGTACAACTCCCCACGAACACATAATCAACAGGATGCCCCAGTACCTTCATACCCGGCTTGAAGCCCATGTAATCCAGCGATTTAAGATAGGATCCGGTTGATTCACTATTTATTTCTTCTGCCAGGGGGATTGTATCATCAATAGTCATTCCCATACCCGGATGTGTTCCGTAAGTGATCATTGGTTTAACAAAACTGGCATCAAATTTAAATTTTTTGTCAAATTTTGCATCCGGATCACTTGAAATGTTTTGCCACTTTTTAAAAGAATTGTTGATGTTGGGATTACCTGTAATTAAAGGTATCTTGTTCAGATATTCGAAAGTTGTCTCATCAGGTGCGATTAAACCGCCACGTGCACCCATTTCTATACTCATATTACATATTGTCATCCTTGCTTCCATACTCATCTCTCTGATGGCTGATCCCGTGTATTCAATAAAGTAACCTGTTGCACCACTATTTGAAATACGGGAAATGATATACATGATAATATCTTTGGAAGTCACCCCTTTCTGCAGAGACCCGTTTACTGTTATTTGCATTTTCCCGGGTTTTGTCTGAAGGATGCATTGTGTTGCCAGAACCATCTCAACCTCACTTGTTCCGATACCAAAGGCTATTGTACCAAAAGCTCCATGTGTTGAAGTGTGGCTGTCGCCACACACGATAGTCATTCCTGGACGTGTATAACCAAGCTCAGGTCCGACAACATGGACAATACCATTATCAGGGTGGTTAAGTCCAAAAAAAACAATACCATACTGATTACAGTTTTCAGCAAGCTGCTCAACCTGCTTTTTTGAGAGTTCATCTTTTATTGGCAGGTCCTGGTCCTTTGTTGGGATATTATGATCTGCAGTAGCGATTGTTTGTTGTGGTCTGAAGACAGGTATACCCCTTTCTCTCAGACCGTTAAAAGCCTGAGGACTGGTAACCTCATGAATGAAATGCTGATCGATATAAAGCACATCAGGGCCACCCTCAATTGAATGAACAACGTGATCATCCCATATCTTGTCGAAAAGTGTTTTAGCTTCCATGAAATAATTATGTCCCTCCGTGTATTTCTGTGTTAATCTCTATGTAATTTGTTTTTGTTGCAAAGAGTTTTTCACCCCCCAACCCCTCCCGCTTCGCGGGACAGGCTCTAAAGGGGGGCTTAATAATAACCTGCAGATTACTTCCCCCCATGAGATATGAGAGGTTATCTTATTTTTGCTATAGCATCGATGAATGCTTCCACCGATGCAGTAATTATATCTGTATTTGCTGAGAATCCGTAATAAATTTTACCCTCATGTTCAACCTGGATATGGACTTTCCCGATATCGTCACTTCCTTTTGTGATTGCCTGAATGAGGAATTCCTCCAGATGAACTGTCTTTTTAATCAGATGTTTGACTGCCGTGAAAGATGCATCAATAGGTCCGTTTCCCTGTGCAGTTGAGGTATGAATTTCTCCGTTGATTCTTATACCGACAGTAGCGACAGGAATAGCAGATTTTCCACATGTAACCTGCAGTAGCTCCAGTTTGAGTGATTTTTCTCCCTTGAATACTTCACCTGACAATATTCTGATGTCTTCATCATTGATCTCTTTCTTTTTATCAGCCAGAAGGAGGAAGCGATGATAAATATCGTCCAGTTCCTCTTTGCCGAATTTTAAACCGAGTAATTCAAGACGATGGTTTAGTGCCGCTCTTCCACTGCGAGCTGTCAGGATTATTGAAGATTCTCTGATTCCGACTTCATGTGGATCGATAATTTCGTAGTTTTCCCTGCGTTTCAGAACGCCATCCTGATGGATACCTGAGGAATGGGCAAAAGCATTTCTGCCTACAATAGCTTTATTTGCCTGAACAGGCATACTCATCAGGGTTGAAACGAGCCTGCTTGTACTGAATATCAACTTTGAATTAATATCGGTTCTCAGGTTAAGGTCGTGATGGCTTTTAATGATCATTGCCACTTCTTCGAGAGAGGTGTTACCTGCTCTTTCACCTATACCGTTCATTGTTACTTCTACCTGTCTGGCACCATTTATTACTCCCATTAAAGTATTTGCTGTAGCCATCCCCAGATCATTGTGGCAGTGGGTCGATACAACAGCTTTATCAATATTCGGGACGTTCTCCTTGAGGTATTTTATTTTAGCGCCATATTCTTCCGGAAGACAATATCCGGTCGTATCAGGTATATTTACCACAGTTGCGCCAGCAGTGATAACTGCTTCTATAACCTTAGCCAGGTATTCATTTTCGCATCTTCCCGCATCTTCAGCGTAGAACTCGACATCGTCAACAAATTTCCTTGCATATTTAACGGCATCAACTGCTCTTTTGACTATCTCTTCAGGAGTTGTTTTAATCTTATATTTTATATGAAAAGAAGATACACCTATTCCCGTATGTATTCTTTTCTTTTTTGCGTACTGAAGAGCATCCGCAGCCACTTCGATATCTTTTTTAACTGCTCTTGTGAGGGCACAGATGACCGGATTAGAAATTGCTTTGGAAATTTCCACAACAGAATTGAAATCGCCCGGACTTGAAACGGGGAATCCGGCTTCAATAACGTCGACACCGAGAACTTCAAGAGCCTGGGCTACCTGAATTTTTTCAATTGTGTTCAGCTGGCATCCCGGGACTTGTTCTCCATCCCTGAGGGTGGTATCGAAAATAATTATCTTATTGCTCATATTAGTTGTTTTTTACAGTTAACTGTTTTTTGGACGTAATTTTCTGACTGCAGCACCTGCTCTCCATAACTCGGAATTTCCAAGTTCATTGAGCTCGGCATCGAGCAGTTCTTTATAATTAGCTGCACCTGTAGATTCGAGAACTCTCACACACTCTTCACCTGATTTAACTCTCCTGTATAGCTCCTTGAAGACAGGTAAAGTTGCTGCTTTGAATTTTGGGCGCCAGTCGAGCGCTCCACGCTGGGCTGTGGCACTGCAGTTTGCATACATCCAGTCCATACCTTTCTCATCGACCAGTCGGATCAGGCTCTGTGTCAGTTCCTCGACGGTTTCGTTAAATGCTTCGGAAGGTGAGTGCCCATTCTCTCGCAGAATATGGTACTGGGCGTCCATAATACCTGCAAGAGCTCCCATTAATACTCCGCGTTCACCCGTCAGATCGCTATAGACTTCCTTTTCAAAAGTAGTCGGGAAAAGATATCCCGAACCAATGGCAATGCCCAGTGCAAGTGTACGTTCTTCAGCCCTGCCGGTGTAATCCTGAAATACAGAGTAGCTTGAATTGATTCCTGCACCTGCAAGAAAATTTCGTCTAACACTGATACCTGAGCCTTTTGGTGCACAGAGTATTACATCAATATCTTCTGGTGGTATAACACCTGTGTGTTCTTTATAGGTAATTGAGAATCCATGAGAAAAATACAATGCGTCTCCTTTTTTGAGGCATGACTTTATTTCGGGCCAGAGAATACGCTGAGCTGCATCTGAAACCAGATACTGAATGATAGTGCCCCTGCTTGCTGCTTCTTTAACCGGAAATAATGTTTCTCCCGGTATAAAACCGTCTGCAACAGCTTTATCCCAGTCAGTTTTAAATTCAGGAGCCTGACCAACAATGATATTGATGCCATTATCTTTCATGTTCATAGCCTGTGCCGGCCCCTGTACTCCATATCCAATAACTGCAATAAGTTCATTTTTTAAAACTTCGCGGGCTTTAGATAAAGTAAATTCATCTCTTGTTACAATATTCTCTGTTACGCCGCCAAAATCGATTTGTGCCATGGTTTATGATTTTATTATGATTAGTTCAAATTTCTTTTTTTACTTCCCCAACCCCATAAGAACTTAGGTATAAGGTTAATTAACGGCTTCAACATTTTCCTGTTTATAACGATAAGCTTCATCCATTTCCTTAAGATAGGAAGTCAGCTCTTTAACCTGGCGGGTTATAGCGATCCGCCCCGATCTTACAAACTGCAGCACGCCGTGTGGCTCAAGCTCAGCAAGTAGATTGGTTATCTCAGACTTGTGACCTGTTTTCTCAATTACAATATACTCAGGCGACACTTCAAGTATACGGGCGTGGTGGGTCCTCACAATGTGATCAATTAAGTTTCCCGACATTAGTCCCTTGGTTGTTACTTTGTAGAGGGCAATCTCCTGATATATTATTTCGTCAGAGGTGTGGACAAAAACTTTCAGTACATCAATAAGTTTTTCCATCTGATGGGCAACTTTCCTGACCATCTCGGGAGTTGTTTTCACTACCAAAGTAAGCATCTGAACGCCTTTGACGGCAGATTCAGATGCTGTTATGCTATCAATATTGATCTGTCTCCGGGTCAGAATTATTGTAATCTGGTTGAGAATCCCTATATGGTCCTCAGTAAAAAGCGATATTGTATATTCCTGTTTCATAGTTGTTTTGTTTAATCTCTGTGTTTCTCTGTGCCTTCTCTGTGGTCCTCTGTGTAACATCTTAAGAACTTACACAGAGCTGCACAGAGAAAAAAGAGAGGTGCATAGCACAGAGTTATTGGTTTATCATCATTATATTTTTTAATAAATTAATCTTATTTCAGAGACTGATGCACCTGGCTCAACCATCGGAAGAACATTGGCTTCCTTGCTTATTAAAATATCGAGCAGGTACGGACCGTCAGCTGCAATCATCTCTGCCAGTGAATTCTTAAGATCAGCTCTTTCTGAGACTCTCCTGGCCGGGATATCATATGCTTCAGCTATTTTCAAAAAATTTGGATTCACCAGTGAGGTTGAAGCATATCTTTTCCCAAAGAACATATCCTGCCATTGTCTGACCATTCCCAGAAAACTATTGTTAAGTATTATTATCTTAACAGGTATCTGGTATTGGAAGATCGTTCCCAGTTCCTGGATTGTCATCTGAAAACCCCCGTCACCAAGAAATGCCACGACCTGTTTTTCGGGCTTTCCTATTTTGGCACCGACAGAGGCAGGTAAACCGAATCCCATTGTTCCCATACCACCTGAAGTAACAAGACTGTTGGGTTGGGTAAACTTATAGTACCGGGCTGCAGCCATCTGATTTTGTCCAACGTCAGTTACTATTATTGCATCACCGTTTGTCAGATCAGAAATTCCCTTAACAACTTCTCCCATTCTTATTTCACCTGACTGAGGTTGTGTTTCGGATTTGATAACTTTTTCATATTCGGTTTTGTCATATATGCGAAACTCTCGTATCCACTTTTCAAATGAATTTTCTTTAACCAGAGGAATGAGATATCTGAGGACTTCTTTTGCATCATTATGTATTTCAAGATCGACCTGCACATTCTTATTTATCTCTGCTTCATCAATTTCGATATGAATGATTCTGGCATTTTTGGCATATTTCTTAAGATTACCTGTTACGCGGTCATCGAAACGCATCCCAATGGCAATTATCAGGTCAGCCTCATTGGTAAGGATGTTTGAACCGTAGTTCCCGTGCATTCCAAGCATTCCTGCATATAATCTATGTCCGTTTGGAAAAGCTGAAAGCCCGAGAAGTGTCATTGCAACAGGAATTCCGGTTTTTTCAGCAAATTCTCTCAGCTCATTTTCAGCTCGCGAGAGGAGGACTCCGTGCCCGGCAAGTATCAAAGGTTTTTCAGCGTGATTGATCATTATAGCAGCTGACTCTATTTCCTTGGTATGTAAAGGAATGTTGGGATTATAGCTTCTCAGATATTCACATTTTTTATACTTGAAATCAAGTTTTTCAATCTGTGCATCTTTGGCAATGTCGATAAGGACAGGACCCGGACGACCTGTTTTAGCTATATAAAAAGCTCTGGCTATTGTATCCGGAATATCCTGTGGTGTTTTAATCTGAGAGTTCCATTTGGTTATCGGCATTGATACACCCAGTATATCTGTTTCCTGAAAAGCATCTGTTCCGATAAGTCCCGATACTACCTGAGCGGTAATAAATACTACCGGTATAGAATCGAGAAAAGCATTCGCTATACCTGTTACAAGGTTTGTAGCTCCCGGACCAGAGGTAGCGAAACATACTCCGGCTTTACCTGTAACCATTGCATAAGCCTGAGCTGCATGCGCAGCCCCTTGTTCATGACGTGTAAGGATATGTCGTAACCTGGTTTCATAATCGAGCAACTTGTCATATACAGGCATTATTGCTCCACCTGGATACCCGAATATTGTATCGACTCCTTCCTCTATCAGACATCTCAAAATGGCTTCGGCACCCGAAATATGTTCATTACCATTGAGCTGTACTGGTTTAGCATTGATAGTTTTCTCTTTTTTCATGGCTGTTATTAAATCTATACACTTTTGTCTTTTATTCCCGCTTTGCGGGATTTCTTCTCCCGATTCTCGGGATTTGGCTTCGCCGAACTCCACTTCGTTCCGGTTCGTCATTCTATTTCTCAAACTCCGTTCCTCAACTTTTGTCTTTTATCTTTTATCTTGTTACCAGGGAGCTATACGCTGTTCGTGCTGTTTATTACACCCGGCACCATCAAATAAGCCTTACTGCTCCACGATCAGCTGAGCTTACTGTAGCAGCATAAGCCTTTAATGAAGCAGGTATATCGCGGTTCCGTTTTCCAGGCTTATAAGCTTTATCTCCTTTCTTCAGCTCTTCCGTGTGTCTTGTAACAAGTACATTATCAGATAATAATACATTAATTTTACGATTTGGCACATCTATTTCAATCTGGTCGCCTGTTTTAAGAAGTGCGATTTCACCTCCACCTGCAGCTTCCGGCGAAACATGTCCTATCGACAAACCCGATGTTCCTCCTGAAAACCGGCCATCAGTAATCAAAGCACAATGTTTATCAAGACCTTTTGATTTAAGGTATGATGTAGGATAAAGCATCTCCTGCATACCGGGACCTCCTTTGGGTCCTTCATACCTTATCACAACAGCATTACCTCCAGATATTTTCCCATTAAGAATGCCATCAACAGCCTCCTCCTGCGATTCGAATATTACAGCCGGACCTTTAAATGAAAAGAGGTTCGGGTCGATACCTGCAGTTTTTACTATACATCCGTTTTTTGCAATGTTACCGTAGAGTACAGCAAGACCACCATCTTTATTGTAAGAAAACTTTACACTTCTTATACATCCGTTTTCCCTGTCAGTGTCAAGTTCTTTATAATAATTGTCCTGTGATGCCATCTCAAGACTTTTTTTCATCCCTGGAGCACTGCTGAAAAATTCATATGCAAGAGGATTGGCTTTACCTCCCATAATATCCCATTCTGCTATTGCTTCACTTATGGCAGGATAATCAATCCGTCTAGCTGAACTGTCTATCAGGTTATTACGTTCCAGTTCACCCATAATTGCCAATACGCCTCCGGCGCGGTTTACATCCTGAACATGATATGCTGAACTTGGTGAAACTTTACAAATGTTGGGGATTTTACGTGAAAGTTCATCTATGTCTTTCATTGTGAAATCCACACCGGCTTCATGTGCAATTGCAAGCAGATGTAAAACCGTGTTGGTCGATCCTCCCATAGCAATATCGAGTGACATTGCATTCATAAAAGCACTTTTGGTGGCAATTGAGCGAGGCAGGACATTGGTATCACCATCATAATAAAACCGATTGGTAAGATCGACTATTAAACCTGCAGCTTTTTCAAATAACCTTAACCGGTTCTTATGCGTTGCCACTATTGTTCCATTACCTGGAAGAGCAAGTCCCAGTGCTTCATTCAGGCAATTCATCGAGTTTGCAGTAAACATACCGGAACATGAACCACAGGTAGGACATGCGGCCTTTTCAATCTCTTCCAGTTGTCTGTCACTTACTGAGCTATCGGCGGCCGATACCATTGCATCTATCAGATCGAGATGCCTGTTATCGAGATTCCCGGCTTCCATCGGACCACCTGAAACAAACAGAGCCGGAATATTAAGCCTCATCGCCGCCATCATCATACCGGGAGTAATCTTGTCACAATTACTTATACAGATCATGGCATCAGCCAGATGGGCATTACACATGTACTCAACGCTATCGGCTATAAGTTCTCTGGAGGGCAAAGAATAAAGCATACCGGTATGACCCATGGCAATACCATCGTCTATAGCGATAGTATTGAATTCAGCTGCAAAAAGCCCACGCTTCTCAATCTCCTTCTTTACAAACTGTCCGATATTATGAAGATGTACATGCCCCGGAACAAACTGGGAGAATGAATTTACAATGGCTATAACAGGCTTGCCGAAATGTTCATCTCTCATTCCGTTAGCCCGCCACAGGCTTCTGGCACCTGCCATATTTCTGCCAGTTATCGTTTTTATACTCCTGAGCTGATTCTTCATAACTTCAAAAACCATATTACAAAAGAAGCTTTCCGGTTATCCGGAAAGCTTCTGTATATTATAGTACTACATATTACTCCCGGATCATCTTCTCTTGATAATAATAAGGATTAGGGCAATAATATGTAATAAAGATTTATTCACTTTTTTGTTATAGATTGAGGACAAAAGTATTTATTTTTTTAAAATATCAAATAAAAAATTGGATTTTTATTTGTTTTTATTTCATTCTCTTATTGCAAGTCTTATCAGCTCATTTGTTTTAGTGTTGAAAATCAATATATTCTTTGATCTGGTTTCTGCTTTTTTACCATTGCGTAACAGGATTACTTTTTTATCTGGCCAGGGATTAATCAGTTTACAGACTGAGCCACTTTGTGACAATATTTCCAATGACCGGACATTTCCGTTAGCGAATGATGAAGAAACAAGAAAATTTCCGCGGCACAGTAGTTTAAAACCTGCATCCCAGTCGTCAGGCCAGGCCGGAAACAAGCGGATAACCGGATCTTCTCCGGGTGCAGGCGGAGAACTCTGAACAAGAGCATTGTGAAGAGCATCGACCACTCTCCCGGGATTCTGAATTCCTGTTGTCTGGTATCCTTCCCGTAAGGTCATCCGGTTGGGCATTGTTTCAATTTCTGCAGTACGGATCTGATTCGGAATAGGTACCTTGCTGCCTCTTCTCTATCCATCATTGATGATATTTCTTAAATAGTATTATGTCCGCCACGAACCGATTCATTGTCATTAACATAATAAATATGGTATTTACCATCATTTTCCTTTTTAACGTTAGGAAAGTTGCGATAGAACTCAGCCACGCTTTTTATCATCGGATAGCCGGTTGTTCTGAGCCAGTTAATATCCTTCGTGAACTCATATCTCTGCCAGTACTGGTAGGCTATTTTAGCACCTCTCGAAAAGATATGTGTCACATGTCCGAATGCACCTGTCCCTTTATCAGTAAAGTGCCATTTGCCCTCTTTCCATCCGGCATCCTGTTTCCAGTTCCATCGGCTCAGGAACGGTGGTTTGGTTGAGGCAAATTCATCGAATTTCTCCGACCTTGAGCTCCATCCTGTTAGAGGGGAATAAGCCATTATACATGCAACTCTGGTTTGCACCCCAGTACATGTTACCCCATTTACGTGCATCACCGCAGGTTGTCCAGATCATCCCGTTAAACTTCGGTGGGAGTGAGCCCTGCGGTGAAAACATCATCTCCCCATGTAACAAATTCAATATCAACAAATCCTGCTCCACTGCAATAGTCGGTATTCCGCTCGAAAAAATTGTTTGATGCGGAGCTGTTACCGAAAATATCAACCCTGTTGACCTGGAATTTAAGCGATGAGGGTGTTGTCCAGACAAGAGTGCCCATTGTGCCATTACCGACGGGCATGCCTTCTTCGCTGCGGGTAACAGGAGTGGTGTAAAGCAGATCTGCTTCAGAGATCAGTGTTTTAATATCAATACCGGGCTGAGAAAATGAAGAAAAGCAGGATAAGGACAAAGAGAAAATGTTAATGATGAAACGCTTTCCAATAGCCAACTTATTCATAAAAAACATAATATTAAATCAATATTCTTCTATAATTTTATCAATCAGAATTTTGAAATCAGGTAACAACTCCTTGATTGTTATTTCAAAGTAAATCTGGTCATATAACCACCACCGGTATCAAGGTTAATTTCAACTATATCATTATTGTTTGCGGTTCCATTTATGATAATGGCTGATGTCGGATTTTCAGGATCGTCATTTAAAACGTAAGTGCTATAGTTACCTGTATCAAGAAATGACAACGGGACCCTGATGATTCTTGGCTGAAGGCCATTGATTGCCGACAGGAACCATGTAGTACCTTTTCGTTGCGCATAAACTGCTAATTCACCAATTTCTGAAGGAGGGAGAACAATAGTTACATCCCACACCGAAGGAATGCTTTTTATCATTTCCACGCAGGGATTTTCCAGTATATGGGCTGGCGTTGCAGCATAGGTGATGACCGGTGCAGCATAAATTGCTGCTGTTGCAACCTGGTGAACCCATGTTGTATTCCTGCGGCGATCGCCAAAATGTACTACTGAATAATCGCCCGGCCCTGCAAGCATCCTGGTAAAGGGAATAGTTACTTCATGTGATGCCCTGTCCATCAGTTTGCTCGATTCCATCCCTCTTACTCCCTCATAAATCATAATATTTGGCCAGGTGCGTGCCAGCCCTGTTGGTTTATTGGCACCATGTAGAATAAGGGATAACTTCAAAGCAGCTGTCTCATTAAATATTGATTCGTAAAGATCGATGACCTCTTTGGCTTCGTGGTCGAAGAAATCGATTTTAATTCCTGCAACGCCAAGTTTATAAAGATACTGGAAAAATTCCTGTCTCTGTTGCGGATCCTTCAGATCCTTTGAGTGTTTCCAGACAATTATTCCTACTCCTATTTTCTTTGAATACTCCACCAGGTTTCGTACAGAGTCTTCCGGCCAGCGACTCCAGAAACCTTCAAGGATATTGTATTCGAAACCAAGTTCCGAGGCCATTCTGGAGAATTCTTTCATATTAGTCAGTGTTCTGTCACCCCCTCCGTCAAGATACCTCCATACTGCACGTCCGGGTCGGATCCAGTCTGTTAATATTCCATCGGGGAATAATGTTTTATCCGGCGACGGGCACAGATTATGAAGAACATCGCTGTTTACAAGGGTATTAAGGTCTTTTCCTACCATTATCACTCTCCATGGTGTTGTGATCGTTCCTTTTACTTCAGCAATTTTTGAGAGTCTTTCAACATCCTCCTCAGTATATCTGAGGACATACGGATATGAGGCAGGATGGCTGTGGCCTAATCTGAGAATAAAACCGTTTTCCCCGTCACTTTGCAGTGCCATTCCTGCATATCCGACAAGATTGGCTTCTGTAATCGATGCATAACCTGTACTTCCGGGAAGTTTAACAGTCACAGGAGGAGCAGCCCACTGACCTTTAGGAATTGTGTCAATCATTTTCATCGCATGAACACCCTCATAGTGCATATGGAGATCATGATACCATACAAGGCTTTGAGCAGGAAGTCTGAATGCTGTAGATTCATCAGGTTTTCTGGTTGCGTTTGCATCGCCCGGTACGACAAATCTGAAACCGATAGCATCGTTGAAGACTCTTATCTCGAGGGTATAATCAGTTTTAGCCTTTTTATTTTTAAGAGGAATAATAATACTATTACAATTATTAACTGCCGTTGAATGAAATCCAAGCCACGGATATTCTTCATTGATCGTGGATCTCCTGGGCTTTCTGGCCGTTATGCCGTTTGTAATATCATAATCATCAACTGACATATGGAGAGGAGATTTTTCAATAACGGGGTTGCCAGCAGAAATCACCGATATAAACAACTGTTCGTTATCTATTGTTACCAGGCATTGTAGGGTGCCATCAGGACTGGCAAAACTTATCTTATCCGGTGTTGAACATCCTACCAAAGTCAGGATAATTAATCCGGAGAAAAGTGTAATTGTGAGGTTCAAGGTTAGTTTTTTCATTGCTTATTGCTAAATTTATGATTGTAAACCACATATTTAGTTTATAACTGAAGTAAGAACATTTGAACAGCTGTTCTTAATTCGATTGTTCTTCATTCTTTATTCATTTTATAATTCATTTAATAGAAATTACGTCATCTATTTTCCCTTTTACATCCACTTTAATAACTGTTGCTATCGGATCGGGAGCAGCGGCGGGCAATTTTATTGTAAGCACTCTGTTTTTTGATACGGATGCTTTATTTTTTGTTATGGATGCTTTAAGTTTTGTTCCGTCGGCAAGAAGCTGAGCTGATATCAATTTATTATTGATTCCGGGGATAGTGAGGTTACCATCAGAAGGCCATTCAAAAACAGAGAAGTAGAGGGAGGTTCCTTTCGGTGTCTTTTTCCTTGTGCATCTTCCCCACGGGAAAAGTCCCCACGGACTTGCTTTGGTTCCATAAACTGCTTCCCCGTTTACTTCCATCCACTGACCCATTTTTGCAAGAATGTCAACACTTTCAGGCGGAAACTCACCTTCAGCAGTAGGACCGACATTAAGAAGAAAATTGCCGCCTTTTGATGCAATATCCAGCAGATTTCTGATAAGTGTTCTGGGTGATTTGTAGTTATCATCGTAGTATTTATATCCCCATGTGCTGTTCATTGTCATACAGGTCTCCCAGTCGGTGCCATCGAGGTCGGCCAGGTTGGGGATTCTTTGTTCTGGTGTTTTGTGATCGCCCGGGAAATCAGGGCGTTTCAACCGGTCGTTTGTGATGATTGCCGGTTGAAGCGAAAGGAGTGCCTGAAGTTTTTCACAAAGTACGCAAAGATCCATTATAGTCAATAATCATAAGGACACCAGAGTGTAGCTTTTACCCTTTTCGGTTATGAAATCTATTAAATGGCCCTTTTTAACCGGCACATCCTGAAGTGGTACTTTACTATTGTTGATAACCTCAGGTACTGGATCGGTTATATAAAAAATGTTTGAATTTGCACCTTCTGAAGGTTTCCATGAAGTTTCAACAATCTGTATGGGTATTTCGGTGTGAATGCGGCATAGTCCGCCAAGAGATGAATAGATCTTCGCAGATGTTAAAGAGTTCATTTCCCATTTCATATCAACTGTAAATCCACCTTTTGCCTTTAATCCTTTTACTTCTCCTGATGGCCATTCCGAAGGAAGGGCAGGAAGAAGGCTTATGCAGCCATCGTGACTTTGAAGAAGCATTTCAGTTATTCCGGCTGTCCCGCCGAAATTGCCATCGATCTGGAACGGGGGATGGGCATCGAACAGGTTTGGATATGTTCCTCCACCTTTATATGAAGGATTTTTTGGTCCGATGTAGGTGAGTCCGGATTTCAGTATCTTAAATGCATGATCACCATCTTCGAGCCGTGCCCACCAGTTGATTTTCCATGCCATCGACCAGCCTGTGCTTATATCTCCACGGTGTTTAAGTGTTTGTTTAGAGGCAGATGCCAGATCAGGTGTACGTAACGGACTGATTTGATTACCAGGGTATAAACCGAACAGGTGTGATATATGGCGATGAGTATCTTCCGGATCGTCGAGGTCGATAAACCATTCCTGGAGCTGGCCATATTGGCCTATATGGTACGGATAAAGCCGTTTAAGTGCATTTTGCAGTTCAGCCCTGAATTCAGGTTCAGTATTCAAAATCTCAAGAGTGCGTATACAGTTGAAGAAAAGATCGCGGGTGATAGCCATATCCATAGTGGTGGCCATGCTAACCTCATATATTTTGCCGTTAATCTTAAAAACATTTTCAGGAGAGGTTGATGGATTTGTAACAAGGTATCCGTCAGGACCTTCCACCAACCAGCCCAGAAGAAACTTCGCAGCACCTTTCATTAGTGGCCATGCCTTCTCACGAAGGTATTCTTCATCACCGGAATATTCAAAGTGGCGGAAGAGATGCTGGCAGAACCATGCTCCTGCCATAGGCCAGCACGACCAGCGGGGAGAACCTCGTGTATCCCAGGTCCCTCCACCAGGAGGACTCGTCTTTGCCCAGATATCGGAGTTATGAAACACGCACCACCCGTCAAGTCCGAAATTGGTTTTTGCAGTTTTTGATCCATTTACTGCAAGGCTCCCGATAAAATAGAGAAGAGGCAGATGGCACTCGGAGAGATTAGTATTTTCAGCCGGCCAGTAGTTCATTTCTGTGTTAATATTGGTAGTATAGTTGCTACCCCAGGGAGGCTGAACATGATCGTTCCATATTCCCTGCAGGTTGGCAGGCATGGCCTGATCGCGCGAGCTTGAGATAAGAAGATAGCGTCCAAACTGATAATACAGGGACTGAAGCTGGTTGTCCTTCTTACCTGCATTAAAGCGAAGCATACGTTCATCGGTCGGTAAGGTTAAAGCATCATCGTTGATACCAAGGTCTAAGATTACCCTGTCGAACAGGTACCGGTAATCGTTAATATGATTAGTTCTGAGTTTCCGGTATGTTTTTTCGGATGCAGAGTTGATGATGGAGACAGCCTCGACTGAAGGATCTTTCCCCTGCAGGCCCGGCGACTTGTTAAAACCGTTATAACTTGTTGATCCGGCTACAAATAGTGTGACTGTGCCGGCACCAGTTACTATAAGTTTATCATCTGAAGCACTGACTTCACCTCCGGATGCTTTTATTTTCAGCCGGATTTCAAAATCAGTACCCTCCCCGTTTGCGTCATTATAACCAACCTGTACAGGTTCGTTGGCCCTATGGGCAACATGATAGGGAGCTTTGCCTTTTAGGATCAAAGTGCCGGGTGAAGAAGATTCCACAGAATACCTGAGTTTGCTTTTAAGGGAAACATCAAACGACAGGGCGCTCTCTTTATCTGCTGAAATCTGAATTACCAGACATTTGTCTGGATGGCTCACAAACGCTTCTCGCAGGTACCTGACGCCTGAGATCTCATATTGAACCAAAGAGAGAGCTTTCTGAATATTCAGATCCCTGTAATAATTTGAAGGTACGGTATCCTTGAGATACATCCTGATAATCAGATCCCCCATTGGAAGGTACCGTGCAGAATATGGTCCGTGTATCTTCTTCCACTCTTCTCCTGCCCGTAGATAGTCACCCTGAAAAACTGCCTCCCTTGCCTTTTTAAGTATCTCAGGACCATCGGGATTATTGCCATCGACGGGAAAGCCTGACCAGAGAGTCAGATCGTTCAGCTGGAATTTTTCTGTTACCACACCTCCGAAGACCATCGCTCCTGTTTTGCCGTTACCTAGTGGAAGAGCTTCCTCCCAGATGGTTGCCGGTTTGTCGTACCAGAGTTTAAGATTCGGATCGTCAGGGACAGAGGATTGGTTATTAACTGAACAGGCTGAGAAGATTAGAGACAGAAGAAGAATTATCAGACGTATCGGATTCATTTGAATATGGTTTAGCGTAATTGACTTATTTATTGCCCTCAGCCCCTCGCCCTGGGCCTATTTAAACTGTTTCACATATTCCAGAAAAGCTCTGGCACTCTTGTCGAGGTTTTCAACTGAACCACCTCCTTTCAGGACTTCACACATCTCATAAGCAATATAACCCTGGTATCCTATTTCCTTAAGGGTATTGATAAAGCTCCTGTAATCGAGAAATCCTTCACCCATTGGTACTGCTCTCATCTGCGATTCCTGTCTGATGTAATTGGTATGATTTGAATCATATTTATATCTGGGGAGCTCTTCATAATCAGCGGTCGTTGTGTGAACAATATATGGTTGCATTGTACGTATTCCCTGCCTGATCTCTTCGGTCGAGAGTCCCTCAAGGGTCGGTGACCAGCAGTCGAAGGCAGCTTTTACGTTAGGAAGGTTAACTTCATCGAGAAGCCATTTCATTGCATCATGGTGTATTGCAATATCATGATGGTTCTGGACAGCAAGCGTAACGTCATATTTTGCTGCTAATGTGCCGGCCATCCGGAGACCTTCGACAACCATTGCATATTGTTTATCATAAGGAACATCCGGACGTTCGTAACCAGTATAAATGCGCACCATACCTGTTCCCAGGTCGTGAGCCAGGCGAGCCAGTTCCCCAACATATATAGCCTGTATTTCCACATTCGGTACTCCTGCTTTATCAACTCCTGCGGTGAAGTCGGTGTAACCGGCGAGGCAGACAAGTTCAAGACCGAGCTCTTTTATCCTTGCGCGAAGTTTTTGACGGGCTGTATCGTCATAATCAAGAAGAGAGACATGAGGCCGTTTGGCCGCTAACATCACTCCGTCGAACCCCAGTTCCTTTGCTTTGACAAGAAATTCATCTATAGTCAGTACCACCTGGCCGCGCCATACACCCATATAGCTTACTGAATGCAGGCAGGTTTTTACTTTAAAATCTTTCGGATTGCCGGTTGGTGTTCTTTGTCCGTAAGATATGACAGTTGTTACGAACAGGATAAAAAATAAGATTAGTAGCTTTTTCATGGTCAATGGATTTTATTTCTTAGTGAATATATATTAAAGGAAGACAAAGTGCAAATTATTTTTAACTATGGATTCATATTTCCAGAGCAAATTGACAGACTAAGACATCGCAGTAAAGTATCCTGATTAATTATTTAACTATCATAAGATTAACAGGCTAAAAGAACTTATATTTGAAAAGAAAGTCAAATATTATTAATTTAGGTGGCTTTGTATAATATTACGACTTAAATAAATGCACTTGTAATGCCATGATCGACAAATCGATATACATTTGAATTTTAAGTCCTTTGCCACATGGTGTGTAAAATGGTTGAAATTTTAATGAAACTGGCAATAAATCATTCGCATATTTATACACAGCCATTTAGGTCTATGAAAAGAATAGTTTTTTTTCTGCCTTTTGTGCTGATCTCATTTCTTGCATCAACTGTATCATCACAAAATCCAAAAACAGAAGGTTATAAAGGCATATGGTTCACTCTGGGACAGTTTTCTGAGTATGGCGACAAGTATTCAGGCGGACTTGGAACCTACACGGCCGATCATATTCCCCTCGCAATATACTCTCCTCAGGTAAAGAAGACATTTTTTATTTATGGAGGTACAACCAGGGCCGACGAGAAACATCTTCTTATCATGATATCATATTATGATCACCGGACTAAAGAGGTACCAGAGCCGGTTATAGTATATGATAAACAAGGAGTAAATGATCCTCACGACAACGCTGTCCTTTCAATTGATGAATACGGGTATATCTGGGTATTCATAAGTGGCAGAAGCACTTCACGGCAGGGATTGATCTTTAAAAGTAAAGCTCCTTATTCTATTGACGGTTTCGAGAAAATACTTGAAGCTGAAATGACATATCCTCAACCCTGGTGGGTGGAGAGCGAAGGATTCCTGTATCTCTTTACAAAATATACCAGTGGAAGGGAATTGTACTGGTCAACAAGCTCTGACGGGAAAAGCTGGTCGGCTCATAATAAGCTTGCTGGTATGGGTGGTCACTACCAGGTGTCGAACATGTATGGAAATAAGCTTGTGTCAGTATTCAATTATCATCCTGATGGAAATGTCGACAAACGTACCAATATCTATGCAGTTCAGACCGATGATATGGGCAGAACATGGAAGACAATTGACGGTAAGATTATAAAAACTCCACTCTCAAATCCTCATAATGAGGCTCTTGTCAAAGATTATGAGGTTGACAGGAAACTTGTTTATATAAATGATCTTAATTTCGACAGACTCGGTAATCCTGTTATCCTCGCGATAATAAGCAGGGATTTCAGACCGGGACCTTCTGGTGATCCCCGGGAATGGATGATTATTCACTGGAAAGAAGGACAATGGAATTACCATAAGGTGTGTGAATCGACACATAATTACGATATGGGATCTTTATTTATTGATAATGATAATACATGGCGAATTATCGGGCCTACGGAGGCCGGTCCTCAAAGGTATGGAACTGGTGGTGAAGTGGCAATATGGATCAGCAAGGATGAAGGAGCTACATGGATAAAGAAACGTAATATTACAAATGAAAGTGAACGCAATCATTCGTACGTCCGGCGTCCGGTAAATGCGAATAAGGATTTCTATGCTTTCTGGGCTGACGGTGATGCTGATGAATTCTCTGAATCACATCTCTATTTCTGTAACAAAAGAGGAAACAAAGTATGGCAACTGCCATATGAAATGAAAAACGATTTTGGTATGATAATCAGGATTAAATAACAGAGCAAAACATAAAATAATAAATATATGAAAGTTAAGCTTTTAATGCTGTTATGTCTGTTACTAATATTTCAGACAGCTATAACACAGAAACCCGGGGATGTCTACAAAAAACCTCTGAAGGAGGTACTCGCGGACATTGAAAAGAGATATAATATTAAACTTCAGTACAGCGAGAACCTTGTAAAAGGTCTTTATGTAACCTATGCCACATGGCGTTATCGTGCAGAGGCTGAGCCTACTCTGACAAATATCCTGATGCCGCTGGATATGATCTTTCAGAAGACCGGTGAGAACCTTTACCAGGTTAGCAGGTTTACCTATTACCAGAGGCCGGTTGAGGAGGGAAAGAAGCATCTCGATCATCTTCTGGCCAGTTACCGTGAAGTAAGTTCGTGGGAAAAACGTAAAGAGGAGCTCAGGCAATGCTTCCTTGAACAACTTCGTCTTAGTCCGTTTCCCGGGAATTCGCCACTTGAACCTGTTTATACTTCAGTAAGGAAGATGGATGGATACACTGTAGAAAATGTAGCGATTGAAACTCTTCCGGGAGTATGGCTCTGCGGCTCTCTGTACAGACCATCGAAAGGTAAAGGGCCTTTCGCAGCTGTGCTTTGTCCGCACGGGCATTTTTCAAATCCCGATGCCAGCCTTTACGGACGTTACCGGCCTGATATGCAATACCGTTGTGCCACACTGGCAAGGATGGGTGCTGTTGTCTTCAGCTATGAGATGTTTGCCTGGGGTGAATCCAGATTACAGGCCGACAGTGAAGTGCATCGTACCGGTCTGGCCCTTACCATGCAGACCCTGAACTCAATAAGGGTAATTGATTTTCTTACTTCTTTGCCATACGTTGATGCAAAGAGAATAGGTGTTACAGGTGCCTCAGGCGGAGGAACGCAGACTTTCCTGCTTGCAGCTCTGGACGACAGAGTATCTGTAAGTGTTCCGGTTGTGATGGTTTCTTCATATTATTTTGGAGGCTGCCCCTGCGAAAGCGGATTACCAGTTCACTCATGTTCTGATCGGGGAACAAATAATGCCGAAATTGCTGCTATGGCTTCACCACGTCCGATGCTGGTTGTCTCGGATGGCAGCGACTGGACTCAGAATGTTCCGGCTATTGAGTTTCCTTATCTTCAGAAAGTGTATGCTCTTTATGGAAAGCAGGAGAATGTTGAAAATGCTCATTTTGCAGATGAAGGACACGACTACGGTATAAGTAAAAGGATAGCCATGTATGAGTTTATGGCAAAACATATGGGACTGAATATAAATGCTGTAAAAGATAAAACCGGCAAGATTGACGAATCGAAGGTAACTATCGAGAAATATGGAGCAATGCTTGTATTCGGGAAGGATGGAATGCTGCCTTCACATGCTGTTAATGGACCTGAGGCAATCTGGGAAGTAATAAGATCCTTGCAGTAAGGATACATATTGTTTATGATAAAATGGGTGTTTCCGATCCTCACGACAATGCTTCACTTTCGATCGATAATAACGGATATCTATGGATTTTTATAGCAGGTATAATAATTCATATGTCCGGCGCCCGTTAAATGTCAATAATGAATTTTATGCTTTCTGGGTTTCTGCTCACCTCCTGTAATTGGAATAGTTAATTCGTCGGCCACCTCTCTTGTTTCTTTGTACCAGTCGTAAGGTACAGGTTCTTCATAGAAATCTCTATGTAACTTAATATTTATCGAAAAATAATACAATTGTTACAGACTTGTTGCCAGAATAAATAGTTTCAAAACCTCTCATTAACAACATTGTTATATATCGATCCGAATGTGAAACGAATACCCATTTCGCCACTAATCTCGTAAGTTGTTGCCAGTTTTCTTCTCCTGAGTAATATATCTTCCAGGGACGCATCACCTTTAGGAAGGTAGAGCTGGTCATGGACTGCTTCCGAAACCAGTTCAAAGTAAACGGAAAAATTTCTGGTAAGACGGATTGAAAAATCAGACTCAAGGGTGAGCCTGTTTTTGGGAAAGTCATGAAAATAATGACTACCCTCAAGTCCCACTGATATCTCACCCCATGGTTGTATTAATTCCAGATTAAGTTCAAGGGATTCCGACAGAAGTGTTTCCTTGAGCTTATCAAAAATGGTTTCTTCGAAGTAATCATATGCATCAATTCCTGCTCTGTACGTTACTGACATTATCCTCCGGTCGCATTCCACCCAGGAGAAGAAATTATATTCAACTCCGACCTGAGAACTTACCCTGTGTTTTACATTTAGAAAAGTACTGGACCTGTATCTGCTGAAGAAGCCGGTCGACCATTTCCCTGTAAGGCTCTTGATAAATGCTGCATTTACCTCCGTAATGTAAAGTCACAATCCTCGCAATCGAGGTAGAAATTCAGCGTCTGTTGCATGGGAACCACATCCTGGCAAATTGCAAGGGGAATGGGTCCGGTCCCTAATAACATAATCAAAATTTTCAGGTAACGTCTCATGGTGATATAAATTTGTTTAAAGTTAATTGTTTCAGGAAATCCTTATATATGACAATATTCTATTTAGTGTTTTTCAATCTTTTCAACTTTTTAGAAATAAGTCCCTTAGTCTCTTAGTCCCTTAGTCTCTTAGTCTCTTAGTCTCTTAGTCTCCACCTCCCCCCCTCCCCCCATCTCCCTTTCAACCCTCTTCAACCTTTTCATAATTATTTCGTATCTTTGACGGGAATTTTAAAATCCTGATCAAGATGAAAAAAAGAAATCTCCTAACAATTATTATGATTATTGCTGTTTCCGGTATGATCGCAACCGTTTTCCAGTCCTGCAAACCTAAGCAGAAAAACATCGGATTGCAGTTGTATTCAATCAGAGACTCAATCAGAAAAGATGTGCCTGCTGCTATCGAAAAAGTTGCCGCTATGGGTTATAAGTTTGTTGAACCGGCGGGTTATAGAGACGGTAAGTTTTACGAGATGGAGCCGGCTGACTTCAAAGCTCTTTGCGAAGAAAACGGAATGACGGTTCTAAGTTCCCATACCAGCCGTCAGCTGCCCGATTCAACTAATTACGTCCAGACTATGGCATGGTGGGATGAATGTATAGATTCCCATGTAGCTGTGGGTGCAAAATATATCGTCCAGCCGTCAATGGGTCGTTCAGCATATGAAAGTATTGAAGAACTTAAAAAATGGTGTGATTATTTCAATGAAGTAGGTGAAAAATGCAACTCCAAAGGCATCAGGTTCGGCTACCATAACCACGACAGGGAATTTACCACTGTACACGGTGATACCATAATGTACGATTTCCTGGTTGAAAATACTGATCCGGCAAAAGTGATGTTCCAGCTCGACCTTTACTGGTGTGTTGAAGGAGGAAAGGATCCGGTTGATTATTTTAACAAGTACCCCGGACGTTTTGAGTTATGGCATATTAAAGATAAAGAAGAAGTCGGTACCAGCGGGATGATGGATTTCGAAGCAATATGGGCTGCCGCAGAAACGTCAGGAATGCAGTATGGTATTGTTGAAGTTGAAGAGTACAACTTCGACCAGTTCACCAGCTGTCAGAAGAGCCTTGAATACCTGAATGAAGCTGACTTTGTTGTGATGCCAAATTAGGTGAAGAAACGACATTTTCACGAAATTTTTCAATCTGTCAATCCCTGACCTTATAGAATATATTGCTGGTCACTGCTAATAATTTATGTGTTGGTTTTGGGCACTATCCATTTGCTGGTTTACTGAATGATACGCAGGCAGAAGCATTGACCAGGGGTCCGGAATATAATTGGTTCGGGTATTATGACAAGCTGCAGGTTGATCCTTCCGGCCGCTATGTCCTTGGAATGAAAGTGACTTTTGAGATGAGGTCACCTGAAGCAAAGGACGAGATAAAAATTGGAATGATTAACATCCACAATAATTAACAGCATGATATACAGCAGGTTGTATGTTTGAATAAAATATCTTACAGATTGTCGGAAAGTCTGCCGTCAAAATCAATCCCGTTCTCTGGTAGCAGAGGCCACTTAACAGGCTTGTGGTAGCGTGTTGACCGGTATATGGCTGTAAAGATTTCAACAGTCACCCTCCCGTCCTCACCGGTTATCAAAGGTTTTCTTCCTTCGAGAACTGCTCTAAGAAAATCCTCAATCTGTCTTTCATGAAAATACTCCATCGGATTTGCCAGTGAAAGAAAGAAATCTGAGTCCTCCTTCACCATATCTTTAAGCAGGTTTTCTTCTCCGGGGATCGTCCACAAGTCATTAACCGGCGGTTCGAGTATATTTGACATCCCGGCAATGAACATTGCCCCGCCGTCGGTCTGCACTCCTACCGATGCCCCGTTTTCACCGTGAACATGAACTTTTCCGTAAATGCCTGGTTTCTGGGAATTTGAAACAATGATATTTCCGACTGCCCCGCTTTTGAACTTAATTATGGCATTGGCAGTATCTTCCACTTCGATGTAAGGGTGGTTGAGGTTTGACCACACACCGTATAATTCATCAATATCCCCCATAAACCATTGCAGAAGGTCGAGCTGATGTGGTGCCTGGTTGACTAGAACGCCGCCCCCTTCACCTTTCCATGAACCGCGCCAGGGATCGCTGCTGTAATATTTTTCATCGCGCCAGCCAAGCATATTGACGGTGCCGAAAACAGGTTTTCCGATTTTGCCGGCATCAATAGCTGCTTTGACTCTCTGAACCGGTTTAAGCCAACGGCGCTGGCAGATAACCCCGGTCTGTTTGTTGTTCTTTTTTGAAGTAGCCAGCATGGCATCACAATCCTCAAGAGATGAAGCAAATGGTTTTTCAATCAGCACATGAGCACCAGCCTCTATCGCTGCTATGGCAGGAGTACGATGAAAGGGGTGAGGTGTGCATATTATTACAACATCGATCTTTTCTTTCATCACCATTTCGGATACATCGGTATAGCCTCTGATATTATATTCACGAGCGAAGGAGGCAGCCTTTTCACTTTTCGAGCTGCAGACTGCAGTGAACTGTGATTCTCTCAGCTTTGAAAGGGCGGCAGCATGCAGGCCGGTCACTTTACCGACACCGACAACTGCAGTTTTTAATTTATCATTCATTTTTTATTTATGTTAATCAGGGAATAAGCACAACTTTTACCAGGCCCGGCTCTTTACTATAGAGCCTTTTAAACCATTCTGCTCCTTCTGACAATGGTGCTTCTGCGGAAAGAAGCGGCTCAACCTTTATCTCTTTGCGAGCGATCATATCAAGTACAGCAATGTATTCTCCGCATATGGCGCAGCTTCCCTGCAGCCTGATCTGGCGTGTCACTACAGCCTGCAACGGGAGCCTGACAGAAGAGGAGAGGTTACCTACAAGAGTTACAATACCTCCTTTTCTTACCGATTCAATTGCTGTTTCGATAGTGGCCTCGATACCTACTGCTTCAAACACATGGTCTGCACCTCTCTCTGATGTCAGAGACACTATTTCATCGCTGATCTTTTCTTTCGCCGGATCAAAGACATAGTCAGCTCCAAGCTTTCCTGCCATTTTTAGCTTCAGCGGATCGGTATCAACGGCAAATATTTTCCCACAGCCTCTTGATCTTAGGACCTGGATTATGAAAAGACCTATCATACCTGAACCGATAACGGCAACACTATCGTTCCAGCCTGGTGAGGAGAGTCCGACAGCATGAGCTGCCACGGCGACCGGTTCAACCATTGCCGCCTGGGTAAATGATACATTATCAGGTATTTTATACAGAATATGCTGTGGTACATTCAGGTACTCGGCAAAAGCCCCGTGTCTTCTGTATTCTTTCGGTGAAACCCCAAGTACCATACGGTTGTCACTCAGGTTGTACATTCCCTTGAGAGTATACCAGTCATTAAGAGGGTATATTGTTGAATCAAATGTTACTCTGTCACCCTTCTTCCAGTTTTTTACATCTTTACCGGTTTCGGTAATCACCCCTGCAGCTTCGTGTCCCATGATAAGCGGAGGTATGCGGCGGCCTGTTCTTCCATCCAATCCATGAACATCGCTACCGCATATACCTGCAGCCTTAATCTCTATTAATACTTCGTCATCTGCAACAACCGGGTCAGGCCAATCACGGTAAACAAGCTTGTTGTATTCTTCAAGAACCAGAGCTTTCATAATTTAGTTATTATAATTGGATAATTGATGTAATTCATTATGTTTCAGAAGTGAAGAGACAAACCATTGCATCGGCACCTGCCCCCGTTTCAATTCTGTTAATTATTTCACAGGTTTCAGCACTGATAGCATAAACCATGTTTTCTTCCTCACAAGATATAAATATTATTTTACTGTCGGGAGAAATAGCAATTCTGACCGGCCCGTGTTGATTTTCATGGGACCAGCATTATCGTTTCCCGACTTTGTCATTCCCTTGTGAAAGTGATTGAGAAAAAGTTTGATAGGTATAAAATTCAACATAAGTATTTGGGTTGCTAAAAAACACCGGGAACGGTACCGGTAAGTTTTAATGTTTCTCATTAATGTATTTTACAGCCATTATCGTTCTTATAGTGATGTTTTATCGCAGATTTTATTAATTTTATTTTTAAAATGAATCCATGCTATGAGAATTAAGCTATTAACTTTAACTTTGGCAGCTTTTGTTATTGTGAGCTGCCAGTCCAGGTATTACGCGGAAGAAGATTTTTCTTCCATGCTGAAAATCGACTCCCATATTCATATCAACAGTGATGACGGTGTATTTGAAGAACAGGCAGCAGAAGATAATTTTCTGCTTATTACCCTTAATGTTGATCATGGAGATTCTGCGAATATCAGGAGGCAGTACAATCATGCTTTGATATCGGCACAGAAACATCCCGGTAGAATTTTTTTCGGTGCCACCTTTTTATTTGATACTGCAGGCTGGGGGAGTGATGAATGGAGTAAAAAGATAATATCACAGCTGGATGAAGATCTCTCAGCCCCTGGCGTAATTACAGTGAAGATATGGAAGAATATCGGAATGACTGTTCGGGACAGGTCAGGCAGATTTATAATGGTTGACGATCCGGGACTCGATCCGGTTATTGAGTTTATCAAAAGTAAGAACCTGCCGATTACAGGGCATCTTGGAGAGCCTCGCAACTGCTGGCTGCCTTTGGATCAAATGACTGTCAGCAGCGATAGCAGTTACTTTGCCCGCAATCAGCAATATCATATGTTCCTTCATCCCGAATACCCTTCGTATGAGGATCAGATCAATGCACGGGATAATATGCTTGAGAAACATCCTGACCTTACATTCATCGGATGCCATCTGGGCAGTCTTGAGTGGAATGTTGATTCTCTGGCCAGGCGCCTTGACAAATACCCGAATATGGCGGTGGACATGTCGGCAAGGATCTGTCACCTGCAGTACCAGTCGGCAATTAACCGTAAACGGGTAAGAGACTTCTGTATCAAATACCAGGATAGATTACTTTATGGTACTGATGCAGGTTATAGCGGCAGCAGCAATCCTGATGGATTCAAGAGAAGGATGCATGATACCTGGACAGATGACTGGAAGTATTTTACAACTGATGAAGAAATGACCTCTGATAAATTCAAAGGATCATTCACCGGACTAAAGCTTCCGAAAAAGGTCGTGGATATGATTTACAGGGAAAATGCTGTAAAATGGTACAGACTTGCCCCCTCTGAAGGGGGGATAAATCTTTACAAGTAAGTTAATTATGAGTATGATTTAGTCCCCCCTTGGGGGGACAGCCCTGACAGAAGTGTCAGGGCAGGGGGTAAAATTGATAAATGGTAAAAATATCTTCTATGAATTTCAACTACGATAACCTGAAATCATTTTTTGAAAGAATCAAATCTATTACTTTCTGGCAGAGGTTATTCAGCTGGAAACAAATAAGGAAATTAAGTTATGATGCTTATGATGAGTATACCAATCTGTCGGAAAACATCAATAACCTGAATCAGGAATTAATTAAAAGGGAATCAAGAATAAAGGAGCTGGAAAAAAACATTGAAATATCTTCAACCAGGCTGGCTGACCTGGGCTCATCAGCACAAAAGCTCGAAAATAAGTTAGTTACACTTGAGAGTGAATTATCACGGCTCAATAAGGAGAAAACAGAATTATCAAACAAGATTGCCCGGTTTGAGCAGATTGATCAGACCAGAACAGAGGAGTATCAGAAGAATGTCTCAGCAGTGAATGCTGTCCGTATAGGTCTGGAGCAGGAGCGGCAGAAACTCTCAGACGAAAGAATCAGAGAAAAAGAAGCAGGGTTTGAAAAATTGAAGCAGACATGGCGTAACCATGAAGAAATTGTTAAAACTGCAATTAAGAATATATGTCAGTTACATCTTATTGAATATGTTACTGATGTCCCGTTTAAAGGTAAACCTGACAATACAATAAAGATTGCCGGGGAATACATAATATTTGATGCAAAGAGCCCTGCTGGCGATGATCTTGAGAATTTTCCGAAGTACCTGAAGGTTCAGACAGAAAGTGTAAGCAAATATGTTAAGCAGGAGAATGTAAAGAGTGATATTTTTCTTGTGGTACCGTCAAATACGGTCGATGTGATCAGCCGGTTTTCTTACAGGATGGGTGATTATAATGTATTTATTGTTACAGTTGACACTCTTGAACCAATAATTCTGTCACTCAAAAAGATAGAAGACTATGAATTTGCGGAGCAGCTGACTCCCGAGGAGAGGGAAAACATTTGCCGTATAATCGGTAAGTTTTCACATACTGCGAAAAGGAAGATACAGATCGATTATTTTTTCTCCTATCAGTTTCTTGATATATTATCAAAATGTAATATTGATCTCCCATCTGATATATATAAATCGGTTCAGGAATTTGAGAAAGCGGAAAAGCTTAATCCACCGCAGGAAAAGAGGGCAAAGCAGATTTCCATGGAAGACCTGGTTGCTGAAAGCGAACGTCTGACTCTTGAAGCACGTTCAAGAATACAGGAAAAGAATGACGAAGAGAGTCTTTGAAATCAGCTGATTACAGGAATTATTTGTGGTTTGTGTTGTTGGAATCAGGCCTCAAAATACACATTATTTTTCTCCAGGGCATTTCTTAAATCGCTATATGATAATTCCCGTGTACCGCATTCTTTTGCAGAGCAAAGGGCTGCTGCAATACCTGCCGCCTGTCCCTGACCCATACAGCATACGGTATTCCTTGTAGACATATGGGCCTGAAAATCCGATGTTATCAGCATTCCCGCAGCAAGCAGATTATCAATGCCTTTCACTCGCAGTGCTTTGTAAGGGACACCATAAGTTCCCCCGTTTTTAACCTGGTATCTCGGTGCGGAATCATGGAAACCATATACCATTATCTCATCATCGAAGTGTCTGGCATTAATTACATCAGACAGTGTAATATCATAATCACATGTTATTGTGCGTCCCCGGCGTATATTCAATGACGGACTGGTTCGGGCAATAAATGCATTTTCGCATCCCGGCAGATATTTTCTGAATAATTCCAGTGTCTTATATTGATTTTGTCTTATTATTAATTCAGCTTTGGCGACTTCATCTCTGTTTGTCGGACTCACAGGCATCTTATAGTTTACTTTAATGAACATTAGGTAATTATCATGCACAGTTGTCGTTATAAGTCCTGAACCCAGCTTTACCACTCCATCAACAAATTCCTCCGGTAGCCTGTCCCTGATGGTATAACCGCTTTCGCTGCCCATTCTGATAATCTGACCTTCCTTACCATCCCGGATACCATAAGCCAGATCACCCAATGCATTGTTTTTTACCAGGTATGCATAAAGCTTTTCAATATTTACATTACCTAGTCCCATGCTATTACATACCGGATGATCGTTAAGCTCTTTGAATTCTGCACCGGCATAAGCGGAAAGATCGCCATAAGCTGTGCTGTCAACGAAACACTTCCCTGTAAAAAGCTCCTGGCCCATTCTGCTCTGAGTAATTACACCATTTATGGAAGAACCTTTTTTTACTGCTCCGGCAACAATCACATCAAATTCCCTTACCGGTAGTTTTTTATATTTTCTTTGAAAGATTCTGTCATGCCAGGTATGATTTGTGAATCTGCTTTCCAGGCCGAAGCAGCTAAACCCGCAATAAATACGTTTTTAGAGAAGTTTCTACGGTCCATAATATGCTTATTTGATAAATTGTTATTTGCACTCCTTTATCAGGTGTGCGTTAAAGGCTTAAACAAATATAGATTTTTTCCTTTTCCTGTGGTGTCCTTTTGTGTAGTTCTTTTACCATTAACATAAAAGTACAATTTATTTCAGTACTTTTAGTCTAGTTTCTTAAGGGAGCAGAACAATTAATAGATATAATATACTATTTTATTACTAATCTAACCAACTTATTATGCGATAAAATGATTGAAATAATATCAATAATACTTAATATTTCTCAAATAATTTTAATAGCCTGATAAACAATATAATAATGATTTCTTTATGTAACTTTGTGCCTCATTGTAAAAAAAAATGATACGATGTCACTAAGTCAATATATTAAAATTCTAACCACACACCAGATTATTCTATTTATATACAATTTGTCAGATTATTAAGCCTGATCCTATGAAAACAATATCACAAATTCTCAATCAGATTACCGTACAACGTTCTTTTAAGATTTTTTTAGGGAGGTTCCTGGTGGTTTTTATTTCCCTGCACCTTCTGTTATTGAATCAGTGCCAGACAAAGAAAGCAAATACGAATGAATCAGAAGGTCCTGAATTTCATAAATGGGCACAAACACCTCCAATGGGATGGAACAGCTGGGATTGTTATGGTCCAACTGTGGTTGAAGATGAAGTAAAAGCAAATGCCGATTATATGGCACAGCATCTTAAAAAATTTGGATGGGAGTATATTGTTGTTGATATACGTTGGTATGTTGAAAATACTAAGGCTGGTGGGTATAATCAGAAGGATCCTGTTTATACAATAGATGAATACGGAAGGTTTACTCCTGCAGTAAACCGCTTTCCTTCAGCAGCCAACGGGAATGGGTTTAAGCCGCTGGCGGATTATGTTCACAGCAAAGGGCTTAAATTTGGAATTCATGTTATGCGTGGGATACCGGTTATAGCCGTGAATGATAATCTTCCTGTTTTTGGCACCAATGTTACTGCAAAAGATATCTATTCAGAGGAAAGTCAATGCAGATGGCTCAGGGATATGTACACCGTAGTTGCCGGGAAAGAGGGTGCACAGGAATACTATAATTCCATAATGGACTTATATGCATCCTGGGGCGTTGATTTTCTTAAGATTGATGATCTTTCCTCACCTTACCATTCTGAAGAGATAAAGATGATCAGAAATGCTATAGACCGTACGGGAAGGGAAATTGTACTTAGTACATCTCCGGGTCCGACCCCGTTAGAACAGGTGAACCATATCAGACAGTATGCGAACATGTGGAGAACCGTTGGTGATTTCTGGGATAACTGGCCACAGCTAAAAGATCAGTTTGAAGTATTTGAGCGCTGGGCTCCGTATGTTACATCGGGAGCATGGCCTGACGGAGACATGCTGCCACTAGGCAGAATTGGGATAAGGGCTGAACGGGGAGAACCACGTAATAGCGGATTCACAAAAGAGGAACATTATACCTTAATGACCCTCTTTGCAATTTTCGGCTCACCATTGATGTTTGGCGGTGACCTTCCAGGCAATGATGAGTTTACTCTATCATTGATCACCAACAAAGATGTTCTGCATGTTAATCAGCATAGTATTAATAGGAAACAGCTTTTCAGGGAGAATGATCTTATAGCATGGACTGCTGATGATCCTAAAAAAGGCTATAAATACCTGGCTCTTTTCAATACTTCCGATCAGCAACCAATTCTTAAAGATCCTGCCAGCCCTGTACCTCACGATTTTACTGAAATATCAGTCAAATTTGAACAACTTGGTTTATCAGGAAACCATTCGGTGAAAGATCTGTGGACAGGTGAAAAACTCGGGAAGTTTACAGACGAATTCACACGGTCAATTAACCGACATGGTGCGGGATTATACAGAATACATTAACAAAAATCCAGAGAAGGATTTGGGCAGACTAATAAATTTTATTATTAACCAACATTAAACTCCTTAGTAATGAAAAGGCTGATAATTTCAATGTTTTTGATGACATGTCTTGTATGCACTCAATCTGTTTATTCCCAGATTCCTCATCTCGAGAAAAGGGGAGATGCAACGCAATTTATTGTGGGTGGAAAACCCTTCTTAATGTTAGCTGGAGAAGTGAATAACTCTTCAGGATCATATGTCGAACATATCGAACGGACTATGAAAGCTTTTAAAGAAGCTAATTTTAATTCTTTGCTTGTGTCTGTTTCCTGGGAAATCATTGAACCACAAAAAGGTATGTTTGATTTTACCTCTGTAGATGAGCTTATCAGAGTTGCCCGGGAAAACGATTTAAAACTTGGCTTATTGTGGTTTGCCTCCTGGAAGAATGGTTTATCGCCCTATGCACCAATATGGGTTCTGAATGATACAAAGCGGTTTGTCAGGGTGAAAGATGTAAAAGGGCAGAGTACACGGACTCTTTCCCCGTTCTGTATTGCTACCAGGGATGCTGATGCCAAAGCTTATACAGAACTAATGAAACATATCGCAGCAGTCGATGCCACGGAAAATACCGTAATCGTAATGCAGATTGAGAATGAGGTTGGTGTTCTTCGTCAGACAAGAGACTTCAGTAAAGAGGCAAATAAAGCTTTTACATCACAAGTACCTTCAGAGCTGATTCAGTATATGCAGAAGAACAGGATGACATTGGAGACAGAACTAAAAGCTGCCTGGGAAAACAATGGTTCAAAAACCAATGGAACCTGGAATGAAGTGTTTGGTCAGGGAGATGATGCTGATATGTTCTTCATGGCATGGCATTACGCGTGTTACATAAACACGGTTGCAGAAGCAGGCAAAAGAGTTCATAATCTCCCGATGTATGTCAACTGCTGGATGTCTCCGTCAAGGCCAAACATTCTGAAACCGGGTAATTTCCCCAGTGGCGGGCCTGTCCTGTCAGTCCTCGATATCTGGAAAGCAGCGGCACCATCTATCGACATTCTTGCCCCCGATATTTATGGAGCTGATTTCAAGAATCAGGCTAACAATTTTCACAGGCCTGATAATCCATTATTTATACCGGAGACAAGGACCAATGAAGGTGCAGCAACCTGGGCATTTGCAGAACATGATGCAATCTGTTTTGCTCCGTTTGGAATTGATACCAGAGGAGATGTGATGGCAAGAGAGTATGACCTTTTAGATCAAATGATTCCGGTTATCACAGAATATCAGGGTACCGGCAGAATGTCAGGGATTTATAAACACCGTGGCGATTCAACTACAGGTCGTGAATTCAGATTGAATAAAGACGTCAAAGTTACTGTTAACTACCAGCAGGGATTTCGGCGTCCTGTTTCTGCAGAAAGCACAAACAATCCACAGTCACAACAGGTGCAGGAACCACCAAGTTATGGCCTTTTTATTCAAACCGGTGAAAATGAATTTTTAGTAGCCGGATACAATCTTTCTGTTACTGCCACCCCGTTAAATCCAAAGAAAGAGGTCTGGCTGAAAGATGCGTGGGAGGGAATTTATGAAAGTGGTGTATGGATTCCAAAAGTACTTCATAATGGTGATGAGGCGGGCTTTTTAAGGGGAGATGATCCAACCTACAGTATCAGGGCATACCGGACCAGTCCCTCAGAACCGTCAATATTTCAATTTAAGGTACTGGTTTATGACCGATAAGATTATTCCTGAAAATTATCTCTAATAATTAAAGGAAATGATTTAAAAAAAAATACAACATCAAAGTGAATTATTATGAAAAGAATTGTTGTGACAGGGGCAGGAGGCTTTATTGCCGGGCATCTTGTTAAGGAGTTGATAAGAACCGGTCAGAAGGTCAGGGCAGTCGATATTAAACCTTTGAATGAGTGGTACCAGATCTTCCCTGAAGCTGACAATCTGGTACTGGATTTACGGTTGAGGGAAAACTGTTACCAGGCGGTTAACGGCTTTAATGAAGTGTTCAACCTTGCAGCCGATATGGGAGGTATGGGTTTTATCGAAAATAATAAAGCAGCCTGCATGATAAGCGTTCTGATCAATACTCATCTTCTTATTGCTGCACGCGACTGTGGTATTGAAAGGTTTTTCTTCTCATCATCTGCATGTGTTTATAACGCTGAAAAACAGAACGATCCGAACAATCCCGGACTGAAAGAATCGGATGCTTATCCGGCGCTACCTGAAGATGGTTATGGATGGGAAAAACTTTTCAGTGAACGAATGTGCCGCCATTTTTCAGAGGATTTTGGATTAATAACTAGGGTAGCAAGGTATCATAACGTTTACGGACCATACGGTACATATGATGGGGGCAGAGAGAAAGCCCCTGCAGCAATATGCCGGAAAGTCATCGAAGCAGGTATTACAGGGCAAAAGCATATTGAAATCTGGGGAGATGGTTATCAGACAAGGAGTTTTACCTATATTGACGATTGCATAAAGGGGTCAATTGATATAATGTACAGTGATATTGAAGAACCATTAAACCTTGGCAGCAGCGAAATGATTTCAATTAACGAACTTGTCGATATTGTGGAAAATATAGCAGGTTATAAGCTTGTGAGGAAGTATGATCTGACTGCACCAAAAGGAGTACGCGGCCGCAACAGCGATAATACTCTGATTAAGAAATATCTTGGATGGGAACCATCAATGCCTTTACGTAATGGAATGAAAAAAACTTATGACTGGATAAAAGAACAAATACAAAAAGAGGATAAAAACAAGTCTAAACCATTTCAATAAATAGTTCAAGTAGTTTAATGAAATCAAAAATAGTGCTTGTAAGCGGCTGTTACGATCTGTTGCATGGAGGGCATATTGCATTTTTTAAAACAGCTGCCGAATATGGGAACTTATATGTCAGTATTGGACGGGATGAAAACTTGCTGTTGCTTAAAGGTAAGAGACCTGTCTTTTCAGAATCTGAACGGTTATTTATAGTTAAATCCATAAAATATGTTGAGGATGCTTTTCTGGCATCAGGAACAGGGCTGCTTGATTTTGAACCTGATATAAAGAGACTGAAACCTGATATCTTTATTGTAAATCATGATGGACATACTCCTGAAAAAGAGAGATTGTGCAGAACGCTGGGAGTTGAGTATATTGTGCTGGAACGAGTTCCTGAACCGGGATTGCCTGATCGCTCTAGTTCAGCTACTAAAAGAGACATGAGATTTCCATACAGGTTATGTCTTGCCGGTGGATGGATCGACCAGCCATGGGTTTCAGAGATATATCCCGGGTCTGTCGTAGTGGCACAGATAGTGCCGACAATGGATTTCAATGACAGATCCGGACTTGCTACAAGCTCAAGAAAAGTCGGAATAAAAATATGGGGCGACAGGTATCCCGAAGGGGATGCAGAAGAAAATGCAAAGTTGCTTTTCGGAGCAGAAAATCCTCCGGGTAAAAAGTATGTATCAGGTTCACAGGATCATATAGGACTCCTTTATCCGGGGATTAACAGGCTTTATTATAACGGAGATTACTGGCCAGTAAAAATCGAATCTACAACTGACAAGGATATATGCGACTGGCTTTCAGGAGTTTTACACCTGGTTCCCCTTGAACCTCGTCCCGAAGGATACGATCCTTTAAAAATAAAGCACCTTAAGAAACAATTTATACGAGAGTTGGGAGAAGCTGGTGGCAAATGCTGGGAGGCTATAATGGGAAAAGATATTAAGGATTTGGGGAAGGCATTAACTGAAACACTTATTTCATGGAAAAAGATCTTACCATTGACAGTTCCCGACTGGATTATGACTGAAATGGAAACAAAATACTTTCCAGAATACCCCGGAGCAATCACCTCAGGTAGTGGTGGAGGATATGTGATAGTTGTTTCTGAAAAGGAGGTGGATGGAGCGGTGAAAATAAGGATAAGGTTCTAGAGGGCTGTGGGCAGGGGCAGGAGATTTTGCGAAACTCCAGGTTTCCATAGGACAAGAAAAAGGTTTTTAGGTTATTTTGTTATTTTGTTTTTGGATAAAAGTGTGTTTAAATTGCTCTGTAATTGTTATAATACATGATAACGTTTATTCTTTCCATTCTGGTTCTGCTACTGGGCTATAACATTTATTCCAGGTTTATTGAGAAGATTGCAGGGGCAGATCCCGATCGTCAGACACCTGCATTCAAACTTAATGATGGAGTGGATTATGTTCCTCTGCCATGGTGGAGGACTTTTCTGATACAATTCCTGAACATTGCCGGTCTGGGTCCGATCTTTGGTGCCATAGCAGGCGCAATGTGGGGGCCCGTTGCTTTTCTCTGGATTATTCTTGGTTCTGTATTTGCCGGTGCAGTGCACGATTATTTTTCCGGAATGCTTTCAATACGTCATAACGGATTGAGTATCACAGAGATTGTGGGAATCTACCTTGGTAAAGGTGCCAAACAGTTTATGCGTGGTTTCACGGTTATTCTGATGGTTTTGGTTGGAGCTGTATTTATTATGGGACCTGCCGGAATACTAGCAGGGCTGACTCCTAATTTTAGATCAATGACCTTTTGGATTTGGATAGTCTTCTTTTATTATATACTGGCTACCACGCTTCCGATCGATAAGATCATCGGAAGGATTTACCCGGTTTTTGGTTTTGCTCTCATCTTTATGGCTATAAGCCTTATAATAGCCTTATTAGTAAAAGGTTACCAGATTCCTGAACTCAGTTATGACAATCTCCGGAATTTCCATACAGATGCTGATAAATTTCCCGTCTTCCCGATGATGTTTATCACTATTGCCTGCGGTGCGATTTCAGGATTTCATTCCACCCAGTCGCCAATGATGGCTCGTTGCATTAAAAACGAAAAATTGGGAAGAAGAGTTTTTTACGGGGCGATGATCTCGGAAGGAATAGTGGCTTTGATATGGGCTGCAATAGGAATGAGCTTCTATGGTGGTATCAGGGAGCTGAATGATGTAATGAATGCACAGGAGGGGAATGCCGCCTATCTGGTGAATGAGATTTCCAACTCACTGCTTGGCAGGCTGGGGGGTATACTTGCTTTATTGGGTGTAGTTGCTGCACCGATCACTTCGGGCGATACAGCTTTTCGAAGTGCACGACTTATTGTTGCCGACTTCCTGAAATATAAACAGGGACCGATAAAAAACCGTTTGTTTGTCAGTATCCCTCTGTTTGTCATTGGATTTCTTCTTACACAAATCGATTTCAGTATTATCTGGCGCTACTTTGCCTGGTCGAACCAAACACTCGCCATGGTAGTACTATGGGCTATAACCGTCTATCTCATGCAGGAAAAGAAACTTTACTGGATAACACTGATTCCTGCAGTTTTTATGACAGCGGTAACAAGTACTTACCTGCTTTTTGCCCCCGAAGGTTTCTCCCTTCCGGGTGAGATATCATACCCCATTGGGATATTTATATCAGTTGCAGCACTGGCAGCATTCTTTATTTATAAGAAGAACTACAATAAGGTTTTGACTGAGATAGGTATTACAAATAATTAAATTGTAATCAGTTCTTGATGCGCTTCAAACAACTCATCACACATCTTCCACATCTGGTCGAGATTCAGCATTGATATTGCAAGGGGATCTAACATAACAGCATGATAAACATACTCTCTTTTGCCTGTCAGACCTGCCTCTGTTGCAAGCATCTGAACATTGATGTTTGTCCGGTTATATGCAGCAAGCTGCGGAGGCAGATCACCAATATATGTGGGTTGAATTCCATTCCTGTTAACAAGACAGGGAACCTCAACACAACATTTATCGGGAAGATTTGTAATCAACCCTGTGTTTAGAACATTTCCATTTATATTGGTATCAATGCCAGTTTCAATTGCATGCATGATGTAACCGGCGTATTCTTCGCTTGTGTCAACATGAAGTTCTTTTCCCTCGTTTATCATCTTTTTCATGTCTTCGAACTCACTCAGTATAAGCTTGCATCGTCTTATGTATTCATTGATGGGGATCCTGTATTTTTCAATAAGCTTTTCATCTTTTATGAAATAAGGACAATATTCCGCATTATGTTCGCTCGATTCGGTGACATAGTATCCTAACCTGTTCAGCATTTCAAATCTCACTTTATCAGTAGCAAAGGTATCTGCAGCACTTTCTTTAAAGTTTTCCCTGAACCAGGTATCTTTACCTGTGTAATGATAGAGATGCTCAGGAACGAAATCGGGTTCATTTAATATTCGTTCTTTCAACTGATTTAAAAGTGGATAGCAATCTTCACCGTTATGACTCAGTTCCAGGAACCATGCCTGGTGGTTAATACCGGCCACTTTGACTTTCATTTCTTTGTATGGTTTGTTCATATAAAGCGCTAGCTGTTTTGTCGTTGTTTGTACACTGTGGCAGAGGCCGATATATTGTAGCCCGGGATATTTTCTTAAAACATAGGAGGAGAGCATGGCCATTGGATTGGTATAATTGAGCAGAACAGCATCAGGACACAGCTTCTCCATATTATGACAAATATTATCGAGCACCGGAAAGGTTCTTAATGCCCTGAAGACTCCTCCAACACCCATGGTGTCAGCAATAGTTTGTTTGAGACCGTATTTGGCGGGAATTTCAAAATCAACCAGCGTGGAAGGATACCCGCCAACCTGAACCAGGCAAATTACATATTTTGCTTCATTCAAAGCTGTAGTTATGTCCATTGTAACTTCAACTTTTGCAGTATTACCATGCTGGTTAACAAACATCTTCGCAACTTTCTCAATCATACCCAACCTTACAGGATCAATATCCATTAACGAGAATGTACACTCCTTAAATTCCGGGAATCCAAGAATATCTGCCATTAACTGTTTTGAGAAAACCACACTCCCTGCACCAATTATTGCAATCTTTTTCATCATTCTTAATTCAAATTGAATATCGGATTTTTATAATAATCCAAAATATAATGAAAATTTTATTGATTGCCAAACCAGGGGTATTATTTAGCAGATCTCTAATAAACTTAGTGAATATTTTTCCCCTCTCAGGGGGAACAAAAGAGGGTAAAAACGATCAGCAGAAACGCCCCTCTGTATTATTTTGTAAATTTACTTTTAGTATATTGTGCTTTAATATCAGTAGTGCTCTTTTATAAGCCGAAAATTAAACTTCAAATACAGAAACATGGAAAATCAAAACAATCCGCGTCGCCATTTTATAAAGAAAGTGGCAATTGGGAGTCTCATGGCTATGAGCATTCCGGAAATATTATCAGCTTCGATGGCTGAGGCCAAAGCGAAAAAGATCCGGTTAAGCAAAGATGATGTGATCCTTTTCCAGGGTGATTCAATCACTGATTCCGGAAGGAACAGGAAGGATGAAGGATTTAATAATCCTAGAGTGCTCGGTTCCGGGTATGCAATGCTTACCGGAGCCGCTCTCCTTGAAAGGCATGCACCTCTTAACCTGAAGATATTTAACAGAGGTATTTCAGGAAATAAAGTATATCAGCTTGCAGAACGATGGAATGAAGATTGTCTTGATATAAAGCCTTCCATTATTAGTATCCTGATAGGTGTAAATGATATCTGGCATAAACTGAACGGTAATTATGACGGGACACTGGAGATCTACAGGAACGATTATATTTCCCTGGTTGAACGAACAAAGAAGGCTCTACCTGATGTAAATCTGATAATCTGCGAGCCTTTTGCTGTACCTGGAGTAAAGGCTGTTGATGCCACATGGTATCCTGAGTTTTACGGTTATCAGCAAGCTGCCCGCGAGGTCGCCGACCGGTTTGGAGCCATTTTTATTCCTTTTCAGAAGGTTTTTGATGAAGCTCAGGTACAGGCTCCGGGTATTTACTGGACAGGTGATGGTGTTCATCCCTCTCTTGCCGGCGCACAACTTATGGCTAAGGCGTGGCTTAAAATTGTCAGTTGATAATGATTCTCATTTGCGAATGATTCCTAATTAGCAATGAAATCTCATCTGATAACAATTCCTAATTAGCAATGAAATCTCTTCTGATAACAATTCCTAATTAGCAATGGAATTTCTTCTGATAACAATTCCTAATTAGCAATGGAATTTCTTCTGATAAAGACTCCTGTTTAGCAATAAAATCTCATCTAATAATGATTCCTATATAGCAATAGAATAACATAACAAATTATACGATCAACAAAATAATTCTAAAAAATGAAAAAACAATATTTTACATTGATGGCATTAGTGGTCTATTTTGCCATCTCATCCGACATTATCTATGGTGAGGTAAAATTACCTTCAATCTTTGGTGACAATATGGTGCTGCAGCAACAAACCAGTGCAGCAATATGGGGGTATGCTTCGAAAAACACTAATGTGAGAGTTGTTACATCTTGGAACAGGAAGAGTTATACGACCCGTTCAGATAATGAAGGCAAATGGAAATTGACTGCCTCAACTCCGGTAGCCGGAGGTCCTTATGAGATCACTATCAGTGACGGTAAGGCATTGAAGTTGAGTAATGTAATGATTGGTGAAGTCTGGATTTGCTCAGGACAGTCGAACATGGAAATGCCAATGAAGGGATATATGAATCAGCCGGTAACTGGTTCGAACGAAGCAATTGCAACCTCAGAAAATAATTCTGTCAGGTTGTTTACGGTTACAAGAGCATCCAGTCTGGTGCCACAGGACGATTTTACTGGCAGCTGGAAAACCTGCGAACCTCAGAATGTCAGCGAATTCAGTGCCACTGCCTATTATTTTGGTTTAATGTTAAACAGGGTTCTGAAAGTTCCGGTGGGACTGATCAACACGAGTTGGGGAGGCACCCGTATTGAACCATGGATCAGTGAGAACGGATTCAAGGAGTTTGACTGGGTAACACTTCCTGATAGAAACCAGGAGGGTAAGATATCACAGCAATTACCAACAGTGCTGTTCAATGCGATGATCAACCCTCTGGTGGGGTATGGTATCAGGGGAGCCATATGGTATCAGGGTGAAGCTAACCGGAATGAACCTGACAAATATGAGAAGCTTCTTCCCGGGCTGGTACAAAACTGGCGTTCCGAATGGAACATTGGAGATTTCCCTTTTTACTACGTCCAGATAGCTCCTTACGATTACGGAACCAGTGGATTTAATTCAGCTTATCTTCGTGAAGCTCAACTGAAAGCCTCAACAGCAATTGAAAACATCGGCATGGCATGTATAATGGATGTTGGAGAGAAAGATTGTATTCATCCTGCAGATAAAGAAGCTGCCGGAGACCGTCTTGCCTACCTGGCTCTGGCAAAAACATACGGTAAAAAGGGTTTTGCTTTTTCCGGGCCGGTCCTTAAGGAGATGAAGGTGGAAGGAGCGGTGGTTAAACTAACATTTGACAATGCAGTCAACGGTCTCACATCTTATGGAAAAGAGCTATCCTGTTTTGAGATTGCAGGTGCCAATAAACGGTTTTTCCCTGCCAAAGCATTCATAACAGGCAGTGGTATTACACTCTTTTATCCTGCAGTTGCTGAACCGGTCGCAGTGAGATATGCATTTAAAGACTTCATTGTCGGTGATCTGTTCAATACTGAAGGACTACCGGCTTCATCGTTCCGGACTGATGAATGGGAATAGAGAGGATTCACCCCTTTCCCGGCTTTCCGCTTTGAGGGACAGGAAAGGGAGTTAATAACTTAAAGGGAAAATAAACAACTGTTAAAATGAAAACAAAAGCATTGATACTTTTTATTGCGGTTATCTCCATTATTAACCTGAGTGCTCAGAACCGCTGGATTCTTCTGCCGGACGGAAGCATTTCATGGAGCATAAAAAACGGTGAGGCCCACAGTGATAATATTGAAATGAGCGGGAGGTTTATTTCAGTGATCACCACGTATGGAGTTGATGAAACCGGCGAACTGATATCATCCAAACAGCTTGTGTTCCCTATGTTGCGCACTATACCGAATGATACCCGTGGTAATTTGATCTATACCTTTAGTTCTGATGCTGTTCCGATGATCAGGATAAACAACAGGCCGGTAAATGAGCAGATAATCAGGTTTTCGCTGAAGGGTATTCTGACTACAACAAGTATATTTAACAATAATATTAACGTTATACGGGAGTTTTTCCCTTCAACTGATAAGCCATTGGCCATTGAGAAATGCACTATCGAAAATACTTCTGCCAGAAATATTACTGTTGATGTGGAGGATTTTGAAAAGAATACCCGGAGCCACCGTGAAAGAAGTGTTTATGATATTTATGAGATTTCAGCAAAGACATCAGGAGCAGGTATTTATTCATTAAAACCGGGGGATAAACTCACATTTGCTGTTCTCTTCACCGGACGTAAGATTTCTGATCCTCCTCTTGTGGTGGATATTGAAAAGGAGTTATCCCAGAGGCAGAAATTTGTTGATCAGATGTTCAGTACTCTGGTGTTCACATCACCCGATCCTGTTTTAAACCGTATGTTCGATTTTGCCAAGATAAGGGCAATGGAAAGTATATATGAAACTAAAGGTGGTCTGGTTCATAGCCCGGGTGGTGCAAACTACTATGCGGCAATATGGGCAAACGACCAGGCCGAATATGCAAATCCGTTGTTTGCTTATACCGGTTATTCAACAGCTATTGAGGCAGGTATGGTTTCGTGGGCATGGTTCGCAAAATATATGAATCCTGAGTACAAGCCCATACCGAGCTCAATAATTGCGGAAGGGATGGGCTTCTGGAATGGGGCAGGTGACCGTGGTGACCAGGCTATGATAGCTTACGGGGCATCCCGCTTTGCACTGGCTCTCGGTGATAAAAAGGCTGCTGAGGAGATATGGCCTCTTATTGAGTGGTGCCTTGAATATTGTAATCGCAAATTAACCAGTGACGGGATTGTAGCATCCGACAGTGATGAGCTGGAAGGCCGTTTTCCGGCAGGAAAAGCGAACCTGTGCACCTCATCACTCTATTATGATGCATTGATATCAGCTGCATACCTGGGCCATGATCTCGGCAAAACTTCCAGGCTGACAAACCAGTACAAAAGGATGGCCACTGAACTGAGGAAGAATATAGATAAGTACTTTGGTACAAAAGTTGAGGGCTTTGAGACTTATCGTTATTATGACGGAAACGATGTACTGCGTTCCTGGATATGTATCCCTCTTACTGTCGGCATCTTCGACAGAGCGCGTGGCACTCTGGATGCGCTGTTTTCACCACATTTATGGACTAGTCAGGGTCTGCTGACACAGGCAGGAACGACAACATTCTGGGACCGGTCAACGCTTTACGGTCTTCGCGGGGCTTTTGCTGCAGGTGCAGCAGATAGAGGATTGCAATATCTTAAGGAATACTCATACCGCCGTCTTGTAGGTGATCATGTTCCTTATGCTGTGGAAGCCTGGCCCGAAGGTAACCAGCGTCATCTGTCAGCAGAATCTGCATTGTATTGCCGCGTAATTACTGAAGGAATTTTTGGCTTTCGCCCGACAGGACTCAATTCATTTACGGTCACGCCTCAGCTTCCTGCCGAATGGAACGGGATGTCGCTGAATAATATCATTGCTTTTGGAGGAAAGAAAATTGACATAACAGTAGTAAGATCTGAAGGGAAAATAAAGGTTGATGTCAATTCTGACGGGGAAAATATAAAAAGCGTCCTGGTTGATAACGGAACGGGCATCAATATTGAACTTTAATGCAGGTGCTGGATCCTGGGTGCTGGGTGCTTCTATTGCTGGCGCGGATTTAGCGAAGCGTAATCCGTGCCAATAACAGTTTCCCATAAACTTTTTTTTAAAAAAGAATTGATTTGGTATTTATTTATCAAAAAAATGTTAAATTTATCATCAATAAGATTGGATTTCGCAGGTTCAATTTTATATTAACTAACTAATAATCTGATTACTAACCTAAACTTTCCTGCCTGTGCAAATATTTATCTACCTGGAATGCATCAATGCATTTAATCTTATTTCATACTTGTAATTTTATTTTATTTCAAAATTCTACGTTAATCTACTAAACTAACTAATTTACTTATGAAAGAAAATCATTATCACAAGGTACTGTCATTTCCGTACCTTAAAAGGCTATTTAAGGATCTGAGAATTCTGATCCTTATTTTGCTATTTGGCGCTTCGAATGTCCTCTTGGCAGTTGAACCCCAGCAGATCATTGTTACAGGAACTGTAACGGATGCTTCAACAGGCGATGCAATGGTGGGTGTAAACGTTATTGTAAGAGGTACAACACTTGGTGACCTCACCGACATAAACGGAAAATACACAATATCTGTGCCCGATCAGGATGCAGTTCTGGTTTTTTCGTTTATAGGTTATGTTACCATGGAGCAGCCTGTTTCCGGCAGGCCGACAATAGATGTGGCTCTTTCACCTGCGACAACAGCTCTTGATGAGGTCATTGTAACCGGGTATGGTACTCAGAAAAAAAGTGACCTCACAGGTTCAGTCGTCAGAGTTTCTATGGAAGAGAAGGCAACACTGGCAAATGTGAACCTTTCACAGGCCTTATCCGGAGCTTCTGCTGGTGTAAATGTGCAGGGTTCAGGCCTCGCCGGTAGTGAACCGAGCATTTCAATAAGGGGACAAACCTCTCTTTCGGCAAACGACAGGCCCCTAATTGTACTGGATGGTATAATTTATAACGGAGCCATTGCTGATATTAATATCAGTGATGTGGAATCCATTGATATTCTTAAAGATGCCAGTGCAGCAGCAGTATACGGATCGAGATCGGCCAATGGTGTTATGCTTATCACCACTAAAAAGGGTAGAAGTGAGAAACCTGTTATTTCATTCAATATGTATTATGGATACCAGGATATGACAAATAATCCTATGAGAGTCATGAATGCCACGGAATATGCCACCAGGCTGGTTGACTATTATTATCAGCAGGATCTGTATGCATGGTACGGAACAAACCCGACTGGTCCTGAAGGAAAACCTGCCAGACCTGATGTTACGAACCTCAACGTATTGGCCGCGCCCCTCAGATCCCAGGAGGAGAGAGATAACTTATTAGCAGGCAATGAGACCGACTGGGTGGATGAGGTACTACAGATAGCACCTATCCAGAGCTACAACCTTAGTGTTTCAGGGAAGAGCAACAGATCGAGTTACTTTATTTCCGGATCATATACAAATGAGGAAGGAATACAGCTGAATGATGAATTCAGCAGGATTACCCTTCATACTAATTTAGAGAGCCAGGTTACTGACTGGCTTACTATTGGTTTAATTTCATCCTATTCATACAGGGATTATTCAGGTGAAGAGGCCAGTCTCGGAAATGCCAGGTCGTGCAGCCCGCTGGCAGATAATCATATAGGCGACCCGAATTATGATATATACCTTACCGGGGAAGTATATATGACATACCCGCTTGTTTATCTGTATATTGATAATAAAGATATAAGAAACAACCTGTTCCTGGTGGGTAATGCCAAAATAACAGTGCCCTGGGTACAAGGACTGACATATGAGTTCAACTACTCAAACACCTATTCCAACAGGAACAATAATACTTTTCATCCTGTGTCAACTCCGAGTGGTGCACCAAACAACGGCCGTGCCATTAAGAATCCTTCAGAGGAGAGGAACTGGCTTATTAACAATATTATTACTTACTTAAGAACTTTCGGGGACCACCAGATCAACGCAACCCTGCTCTATAGCCGCGAAAGCCGCAATGCACAAGAGTCAACCCTGGATGCACAGAGATTTGACAATCCTGTACTTGGTTACAACAATATGGGACTTGGCACAATTGTTACTGTTGCCTCAGAAGCATGGGAGGAAAACAGTTTATCGTACATGGCCCGACTTAATTATTCATACAAGAGCCGCTATTTGTTAACATCAACTGTTCGAAGGGACGGCTTCTCGGGTTTTGGAGCAAATGACAAATTTGCTACATTCCCTTCAGTTTCTCTTGGATGGGTGCTTTCAGATGAATCTTTCCTGAGAGATGTCAGATGGCTCTACTTAAAGTTAAGGACTTCCTATGGTAAAAACGGAAACCAGGGAATAGGACGTTATTCAAGCTTCTCGAGGATGACTGACAATCCATATGTTTACGGTCCCGCAACTGTTGTTGGCGTTTACCCGAGCTCACTTGGAAATGCTGACCTCGGATGGGAAGCAACCTCATCATTCAACGTTGGTATCGACTTTGGCTTATTTAACCGGAGAATCTCAGGTTCACTTGATATGTATAAGGCTACAACAACCGATGTGCTTGTCGAAAGGGCACTGCCACCCACTACAGGCTACGAAAGTGTATGGACAAATATAGGAGCTATCGAGAATAAAGGTTATGAAATAGAATTATCTACTATTAATCTCACTGGCCGTCTCGGATGGGAGACAAACTTCGTGTTCTCCCTGAACAGGGATAAGATCACCAAGCTTTATGGCGACGAAAACGACAGAGATATAGGAAACTCATGGTTTGTCGGAGAACCGATCAGCGCAATATATGATTATCAGATGGCAGGAGGAATGTGGACAGAGGAAGAGCTGTATAACGGCACAATCCTTAGCAACTGGTACCCCGGTCAGTTCAGATTTGTTGACCAGGATGGTGATGGTGTTATTGACCCGACTAATGACAGGACAATACTCGGATACCGGACACCAAACTTCAGGTTCAGTATAAATAATACTTTTAGTTATAAGGACTTCACTCTTTCATTCTTTATTAACTCAATACAGGGAGGTGGAGGCTATTATCTGCTGAATAATTCTTCAGTAGTTAACGTCGATTTCCGCTCAGATAATGTGTTAAGGATAAATGCCTCGGCAGTTCGTCCTTACTGGAGACCCGATAACGGAGTGGATAATGCCACCGGTGTATATAATTCACCTGCTGTAGCAAGTGGAATATATGAAAGCAGAAGCTTTGTGAGGTTACAGGATGTTTCTCTTACATACAATCTCAGCCCTTCATTGCTTAATTTATTGAAGGTTGAGGCTTGTCAGTTCTATGTAGCCAGCAAAAATCCCTATGTGTGGACCAAGTGGTCAGGATGGGATCCGGAAACCGGTACCAGTAATTCACCCCTGATGAGAAACATAACTGCAGGATTCAGGATCACTTTCTGATTTATACTGATAAATAAATAATTATGGAACCTAATAATTATAATACAATGAAAAAATACTTATATCTGATTAGTAAAAAATTCTTATTGTTTGCAGGGGTTTTGCTTTTATTGTTTTCCTCCTGTAACGAAGAAGAAATACTCAAAGAGAAGCCTCTTGATTTTCTTGCACCTGAAAATGCATATTCCTCACTGGCAGGATTCAAGCAGGGTATAACGGGATTGCATTACACTTTCCGCAATTACTGGTACTGGGGTGACCAGGACCAGGGAAGCATGTGGCGAGGCGTGGGAACTGATGTGGCTTTTCATGGTGAGGATCCGAACAGTACACGTTTCTTGTGTAATTATGTTAACTATCTGATCCCGGGGTCGAATTATGTTCTGCAATACTGGACTCGGAATTATGAGCTTATTCAGAGAGCTAATGTGCTGATTGAAAGTGCCGATGCTGTAGATCCGGAAATCTGGGAGAGTGATGCGCAAAAGAATGCCTATAAAGCAGAAGCAATGTTTTTCAGGGCCTTTGCTTACCGTATCCTTGTTTCGTATTTTGGTGATGTGCCTCTTGTAACTGAAGTAATTAAATCCGCAAAAGTTGATTTTGTGAGAACACCAAAAGCAGAAGTCTACCAGCAGATTGAGAATGACCTCATCTATGGTACTACAAACCTTCCGGAACCCGGTCAGGAGGAAGATCCGGGTAGAATAACCCAGGGTGCAGCCTGGCACGTACTGAGTGAAATATACCTGACACAGGGTAAATATCAGTTAGCTGTTGATGCAGCTTCAGAAGTAATTAACGGATACAACTATGCACTGATGACATCCCGTTTTGGCGCACAAAATGATGTTTTCGGATCAGGTGATGTTTATTATGACCTCTTCAGGTTCGGGAACCAGAATGCCGCAGAGAATACCGAATCTATCTGGGTTATCCAGTTCGAGCCTCTCATTACAGGAGGCGCCTCATGGTCAGGTGAAAGAGGCATGGGTCCTGCATATTTCAGATGGGGAAATGCTCCCGATGGAGTGAAAGCCTTCCGAGGTGAATTTGTAAATGGAAAATATACAGGTTATTCTGATACTTTAGGACGTCCGGTATCATGGGTACGTCCCACTACCTATGTCACACACGGTATTTGGGAAAGCGACTGGGACAATGATATCCGTAATGCCATGCATAATATTAAGCGGGATTTCTATTTTGATAATCCTGAATCCGCTTATGATAAGCAGAAGCTTGAATTCAGTCTTTTTGAAGACCAGTATCTGTCAGGTGCCAGAGACCGGATAAGAGACTCATGTCAGTATATCTTCCCTTACTTTATGAAGTTTGCTGATCCGTGTAACCATTTCCAGCAGCCCGACAGGTCGGGTGGAGGATATACTCAACAGGATGTTTATGCTATGCGTCTTGCGGAAACAATCCTTCTTCGCGCTGAAGCTTATCTGGGATTATCAAATCCGGATCTGGCTGCAGCCGATATCAACCTGATCAGGAACAGGGCAAATGCAACGCTGGTCGCTCCTGCAGACGTTGATCTGGACTATATACTCGACGAAAGGGCGCGGGAGCTTTACGGCGAGGAATGGAGACATATCACTCTGCGCAGAATGGGCAAACTCGTCGAAAGAGTCAGGTTACTTAATGATAATCCCAAGAATCCGGGCCTGAATATCCAGGATCATCATATTCTGTGGCCTATACCTCTTAGCCAGATCGATTTGAATATCGACGCGGTGATAGAACAGAATCCGGGATACTAACGGGATATTGGAGATTTATAAATGTATTTTTAATATCAGAGGCTTGCTTTAAGAAATTACCCCCCACCCCCCCCAAGGGAGGGCTAAGGACCCTCAATCCCACTAAGCGGGAGACTTGATATATAAGCATTTCATCAAGTCCCCCTTGTGGGATTTAGGAGTGATAAATTCAAAAGGTTTTTTAAGTCAGCCTCTGATTTTTTTTGAAAGGTTGGAATTACTGGAATTTCCTTATTGACTCCACCATGGAGATAATATTCTGAGGAGGCACCTCCGACTGGATATTATGCACGGCTGCGAAGACAAATCCTCCACCCGGTGCCAGGGCATCAATATTTTTCGCAACATCATCCGAGACCTCCACGGGTGTACCCCGGGCAAGGATCTTCTGTGTGTCAACTCCTCCACCCCAGAATACAATATCTTTTCCAAAATCTTTCTTAAGCTGGTAAGGTTCCATACCGGCAGCATTAATATGTACCGGGTTAAGTATATTAACGCCCATTTCAATAAAATCAGGTATAATGGGCCGTACATTACCACATGAGTGGAACATTATTTTTGCACTGGGGGCGTTTTTTCTCATTGCTTCAATAATCCTTGTAATATGCGGTTTGTAGTACAGTCTGAAATGATCAGGGTCTATTAATTGAGATTCCTGTGTGCCATAATCATCAGCTTCGGCGATCACATCCACAATATCTGCAAGCTCAGCCAGTGCTATTGTCCAGAATTCTATTTTCAGATCAGCGATCTTTCCGATCAGAAGATCTGAAAATTCCGGGTATAGTAAGGGGTCAACAAGAGCATTTGTCATCCCGCGGAACCGCTGATGCATTTCAAAAATACCAGTACAGAGACCTTTCAGCATTACAATTTTCCCCTGCTCTTTAAACCGGACTGCTTTTTCCCTTAAACCTTTTATCCTCTCCTTGTCTGATGCTGCCGGCCAATTGAATCTGCTGATTTCATTTACATCAGGCACAATATTCTCCATCGGGTGTTTGACAAGCGAAAACCACAGACCTCCGGTTTTTGGGAAATGATGTGTAAAGCTCCATTCATCATGGTATTCCCAGTTGTCACCTTTATCAGTCAGTTTATCATAAACATCCCAGTTATGGCTTGTAAGGGGAAACAATCCACGGGTGTCAACCTCCAGGATCTTCAGTATTTCATCTGACGGGATAACTATCTGCTGAATCACGTCTGACCAGACAGGTTCTTCAGGATCTTTTCCCAGGAACATGCGTAATTTCTGATAAGCGCCCTTGGCTATTCCTGTCCAGGTAGTACCTGCCAGATCAAAAGGTACACGATCAGGCTCACGGTGATCTAAGGTGGTAAGTATTCTTTCCCTGCTGTTCATGTTAAATAATCAGATATTTATGGTTTTTATCTTTGGTACCAGCAAATGGATTATTAGCAGTGCTATAAGGTAACCTGAACCGGCAACTGCAAACGGGATGGTATAGCCATCTATACCGGTATTCTGGAGTATTTTGCCAACACCATATGCAACAATTGCTCCTCCGACTGCCCCGGAAAAACCTCCGAATCCGGCAATAGTTCCTGTAGCTTTTTTCGGGAAAATATCCGACATAAGGCTGAAAATATTTGCAGACCAGCCGCAATGTCCTCCTGCCGCTACTGCAATCAAACCGACAACAATCCACAGATTATCCATATGGGGTACCAGTATTACAGGAATGGCAAATAATCCACAGGCCAGTAAACCCAGCTTCCGCCCCTTATTAATGCTCAGTCCTGTTTTCAGAAATTTGGATGAAAGCCAGCCAAGAAATATCCCTAAGCCCCATGAAACCAGATATATAGTAAAAAATGGCAGGCCGATATCTTTCAGGTTTACATCATATTTCTCGTTAAGATATTTTGCTCCCCAGAAAAGATAGAACCACCATATAGGATCGGCCATGAATTTCCCGACAGCGATAGCCCATGCACCACGATGATGCAGAATATCCTTCCATCTTACTTTTTCCGTGTTATTCTCATTATCGCTGTCACTATTGATATAATCAAGTTCGGATTTTGATACTTTAGAGTGTGTTCCGGGTTGTCTGAAGTACCTGAGCCAGATGATGATCCATAACATGGATATAGGGAAAGTCCAGAGGAAGCCCGGTTTCCAGTTATTAAAACCAAGCACCAGTGCAGGAATTATCAATGGCGAAAGGATAGTTCCCATATTTGAACCTCCGTTAAAAATGCCGACAGCCAGGGCTCTCTCTTTTTTGGGGAACCACTCTGCCACTACTTTTATTGCAGCAGGGAAATTACCCGACTGACCGATAGCCAGGTTAAACCTGGCTATGGCAAAACCAATCCATGTTCTTGCAAACGTATGTGCCAGAGTTGCAAGGCTCCAGATTCCTATGGATATAATATAACCTTTCTTTGTACCTATCCTGTCGATTATGGTACCCATAACCAGAAAACATACCGCATAGGCAATCATGAATGCACTGTTGATCATTCCGTATTGCTCTTCGTTCCATCCAATCTCATCCTGTAAATATGGAGCCAGAATGCCAAGCGCTGACTGGTCGATATATAAAATGGTTGTTGCAATAAAGAGCAGGCTTAAAATGATCCAGCGAAAATTTGTTTCCGGTCTTTCACCCATAATTTTGTGATAATTCTTATTAGTTGTGCATTGGTTATTTGTTATTGGTTATTGGTTATTTGTTAATGGTTATTTGTTAATGGTTATTGGTTATTTGTTATGGGTTGCCCGTAGCCTGTAGCCTGAAGCCCGTAGCCTGAAGCCCGTAGCCTGAAGCCCGTAGCCTGAAGCCCGTAACCTGTAGCCCGTTGCCAGAGAGATGTATCAGAATTTGAAATATTTCCCACGTATGGGGATGTTGAGCTGGGCTGAAGCTGCATTGTCGTTGATGATCTCTTCAGTTTCAGGGTTCCAAGTCAGTGTTGATCCGGTTTTTATTGCGATCAGTCCAAGCTGACACATCGAGATAGTCCGGTGAGCAGTCTCCAGTGGTTCAATAGTCTGTTTCCCGTTTTTTACGGCTTGCAGGAAGTCTTCCTTATCTGAAAGCAGATCCATGAATGAAATCTCCCCTGGTTGCAAAGGTGAATCGAGGATGGATTGAGAACTCGCTGTCAGTTTATCGCTGTATTCAACTTCTATCCAGCCGCTGGTTCCTTCAAACCTTACATAGGGGCGTTCAATTTTGAAGAAAACCTCAACACCATTTGCATAACGGTATCTGATATCAAACATATTCAGGGTATTCCATAATCCTTTATCAAATTCACCTGTACCTTCAATACTCACCGGACCTGTATATTCGGTATTGTTACCCCACTGGACTATTCCCATAAGGTGAGCGCCCCAGTTTGAGATCATACCGTTACAATATGAGTCGACCCGCATCCAGCCGGGGCGTCCATAGGCTTTAATAGGATGGACTCGTTTTTCAGTGTAGGGGACTTCCCAGGCCGGACCTAACCACATATCATAGTCCAGTTCATCCGGGACAACCATAGTGGGTTCAGGAGACAATGCTGAGCCTGATAATTCAGCCGGTACAGCCACATAGATACGCTCTATTTTACCGATCCTTCCGTTTCGTACCAGCTCGACAGCTCTGGCAAACTGCGGTATACTTCTGAATTCGCTGTCGTTACGTGTGATCACTCCGTGTTTCTTAATTGCTTTCACAAGTTGACGGCCATGCTCTATGCAGGTTGAAACAGGTTTTTCCAGCGAAATGTGTTTGCCTGCACGGCAAGCTTCAATAGCCATAGGTACATGCCAGTGATCGGGTGTGGCGATCATAACTGCATCGACATCCTTACGGTGAAGCACTTCCCTGAAATCACCGTAGGCATCGCATCCCTTATAGGAATATCCTTTTTGCTGAGCGTAATAATCGTTTACCTGCTTTTGCCCGTTATTCAGCCGCCAGGAATCAACGTCACAAACAGCAACAATCTGAGCATGGTCAGACTTCAGAAACTGAGGAATATTGGGATTGACGGTTTGTCGTCCGATACCAATGATTGCAACATTAATTCTGTTACCGGGAGCGCTGCTCCCAAGTACAAAGGATGGTACAATAGTTGGAATGGCAAAGGTACCGATTGTTCCCAGTGCTGCATTTTTTATGAAGGTTCTTCTGGTATTTTTCATAAATGATCTCTTCTGTTTGACAAATATTTCTTTCATTAAAGATAGTGATATTATGATATGGTGAAGCAGGTCCTCTTAGAAGATTTTATGGAATCCTGAACTCATTCCTGCCTGCTGTCAGGCAGTTCACGGGGGATGGGTTATATTATTTCCAAAAGAGCTTGTCCGGCATTAACGTAAGGCCGGGCTATAAATCAAGGGCCACTGTTCAGGATTCAGCAAAGTGTAATCAGAGCATTTCCCTCCAAGGTTAAAAGAAGTTAAAAACTTTGTTTATTTATTTAAAAACGGATACATTTAATGCATTTAGAAGTTAATACGACCGCAAATCATCTTTTTAATCCACTTATTATCTGTTAAACCCACTTACTATTACGAAAATGAAAAATAAGACAATTTCGAGACGTAGATTTTTAGGGACTGCTGCAGCAGCAGCTGCAATAACTGTAGTACCCATAAATTATTCCTTTGCAATCGGAACACAGACCAGAAAGCCCAACTCAAAAGTTGGTGGTGTTCAGCTAGGGTGCACCACATACAGTTACCGGGGCATGCCACACAAGGTAGATGATGTGATCCAGTACCTGCTTTTAGCCGGCATAAACTCGATAGAACTGAGAAGTGTTGCAGAAGAAGATCTGGGTATTCCTACTGTTTCGAGAGGCCGCCCGCGAGGAGCAGACCTTTCAGAACAAGAAAAAACTGAGCTTGCCAAGGCAGCAGAGAATGCCAGGGAAGTCCAGCGTCAGTGGCGCCTGAATCTGCCTATGCAGAAATATGCCGACATGCGTAAAAAATTCAATGATGCCGGTATTAATATTCATATCGCCAAGTTTGCTCCCTCAACATGGTCGGATGAGGAAATTGACTATGCATACACAGCAACCAGGGTTTTGGGAGCTTACGGGATTACCGACGAATTGGGAGAAGAATCCTGCCAGCGTCTTGGCAAGTTTGCTGAAAAGCATAATAGTCTTGCAATTTTTCATACACATGCACAACCAGCTCAACCTGGTTTCAGCTTCGAGAAGTACCTTGCTTATTCGCCAGCAAACAGGCTTAATCTTGATGCAGGCCATTATTTCGGAGCTACAGGCCTTCATCCAAATGGTGTAATTGAAAGATTCCACGATAAAATGTGCAGTATTCACATCAAAGATAAAACAGGACCAAAGAGCGACCCACCTAACAGTAATATGCCATTCGGGCAGGGGGAAACTCCAATCTCCGACATTTTATTATTACTGAAAAAGGAAAAATGGCCGATCAATGTTGATATTGAACTGGAATACCGGATCCCTGAGGGATCAGATGCAGCCAAAGAGGTTGCTAAATGTATTGAATATATGAGAAACATACTCGAGTAAGCAGGGGATTGTAAAGTAGACGAAAGTCCGAAGTCCGAAGTCTGAAGTCCGAAGTCCGAAGACATTTTAACTTTCGACTTCTTAAAAGACCATTCATTACTAATATTCCTTCATAGTAAAAAATATCATAAGATGAGCTCATTACCCAGACGCGAATTTATCAGGAAATCTGCAGGTACCGCCGGTGCGGCTATTATTGCTCCGGCATATATAAAGAACATGATGACCAACAGCCCTAATGAGCGGGTAAACATTGCCGTTGCCGGCATAAGCGGCCAGCGGAAGAATGTAAGGGGTATGATAAACGGGAGAGGCAGGGTGCATATCAATACCTACTCACAGATACCCAATGTTACAATAAAAACCATCTGCGACGTCGATGAACGTCTGTTCCCAGGGGTTGTAGCTACCATAGAGGAACTATTTGGAGCTAAACCGGCCACAGAGGTTGATTTCCGCAAACTGCTCGACGACAAGGATCTTGATGTTATTTCTATAGCGACACCCGATCACTGGCATGCACTGATGACTGTCTGGGCCTGCCAGGCCGGCAAGGATGTGTACGTCGAAAAGCCTGTCAGTCACAACGTTTCAGAAGGCCGCAAAATGGTTCAGGCAGCAAGGAAGTATAACCGTATTGTTCAGTCAGGGATATGCTACAGAAGCAGTAAAGCCGTGAAGGAGGGCATAAAATTCGTCCATGACGGGAATCTGGGAAAGGTTTATATGGCTAAAGGTATTACCTACAGATACAGGGTCAGTATCGAAAAAGTACCTGACAGTCCGATACCTGAAGGTGTTCACTGGGATATGTTCCTCGGTCCTGCTCCCTATCACCCGTTCAATGAGAACAGGTATATATATAACTGGCACTGGTTCTGGGATACCGGTACTACAGAGTTTGGTAACAACGGTATTTACAGGATGGATACTGTCCGGTGGGCATTGAATAAGAACACTCATCCGGTAAAAGTACACTGCTCGGGCGGGAAGTTCTGTCGCGAAGATGACCAGGAAGTGCCAAACATCCTGGTTGCCAGTTATGAATATGAAGACGGAACGATCGTCCAGAATGAAGTAAGAAGCCTCTCTACCAATCCGGAAGGCCTGCCGGATTCGGGTGACTGTTTCATCTACAGTGACCAGGGATGGATGACCTTCAGCGGGAACGGATATAAGACCTATTTTGGCCCAAAAAATGAACCGGGACCGGCAAAATCCGAAAATGATTTTCCGGAAGAAGAAAGGAGTAATGGCTGGAAAAACCTTATTGATTGTGTCAGAAGCAGACGGAGGGAAGATCTCGATAACGATATTCTGGAAGGCCATTTATCAGCATCTCTGGGGCATCTGGGAGTAATCTCCTATCGTACAGGTCGTAAACTGACCTTTAATCCCGAAACTGAAAAATTCGTAAATGACCAACAGGCAGACAAACTGCTTACACGGGATAACAGAAAACCCTATCTGATGCCGGAGGAGGTATGATATCATGGATTATTGAAAAATTAATACTAATATAATGAAATTCAAGGCGATAGCATTAATAGTCTTTCTTGTTTTTTCTACAGGTTTTTCATTTAGCCAGAGGGCAAATAAGAGAATCACGATTACGGGAAAAGTAACGGATGCTGCACAAAAACCTGTTGCTGGAGCTGTTATTTTCATTGATAAGGTAAAAACCAACGAAGTAACAGACCAACAGGGATTTTATAAAGTGAAGGTAAGGAGTGATGCAAAAGAGATATTGGTTTTCTCTCTTTTTAACGGTGCTTCGGAAGAAGAGATCAACGGCAGAACAACAATAGATTTCATCCTTACCGGTGATCCGTCAGTAAATACCGGTAAGGATGAAGCTGCGGATAATGAAGCTGATAATACAGAAAAAAGAACTGATGAAAAAGCCTTGCAGACAGAGGGAGGCAAGGTGATAGACTTCCAGGATTCACAGTATAAATCATTTCAGACTATATATGACATGATTCGGGGCAGGTTTCCGGGAGTTGAAGTATCAGGGACCTCCATTAAAGTGATGGGATCTTCATCATTGAATGTCAGCACTGAACCACTTTTTGTGGTAGATGGTGTTATTGTAAACAGTATTGATGATATATCGCCACAAACCGTAAAAACAATCGAAGTGCTCAAAGGTCCGAATGCTACAGTTTACGGGATCAGAGGTTCAAACGGTGTAATTGTGATTACCCGCATTAAAGGGAGTGATATCAAATAGACTTATCATAACATAACCAGGTAACACCATCATGGAGATGTGAAAGAACAGAGATGTTTAATAATTTATTTAATCATTTGAATAATAATGAATATTATGGCAAACAAAGTATCAAGGCAGGATTTTTTAAAAACTGTAGGATTAGCTGCTTCGGGTCTGATGCTCGGAGGGAGTGCTGCTGCAAAGAGGGTTAGTCCCGGAGTAATTACGAGTAATACGAGAAGAAGTGCAAACGGAAAAGTGAACCTGGCTCTGATTGGAATTGCCAATCAGGGAGCGAGTGATGCCAGACAGTTTATAAACTCGGGCCTGGCAAATATTGTTGCTGTGTGTGACGTAGACCTGGATTCCCGGGGCTCTCAGGAAACTATCAAATCAGTGCCCAAGGCTAAGCAGTTCAGAGATTTCCGGGTGATGTTCGACAAAATGTCCGGTGAGATCGATGCCGTACAGGTAGCTATACCCGACTTTGCACATTTTCCTGTATGTATGGCAGCATTGGAGCTCGGGAAGAGTGTCTTTGTTGAAAAACCGATGTGCCGCACATTCCACGAAGCCGAATTATTGGCACAGGCCGCTAATAAATATCCGAAGCTGGCTACCCAGGTTGGCAACCAGGGACATTCTGGTGAGAATTATTTCCAATTCAAAGCATGGAAGGAGGCTGGTATCATTAAGGATGTTACAGCTGTGACTGCACACATGAACGGCAGCCGGAGATGGCATCCATGGGACCCTGATATCTGCAAATACCCCGAGGCACAACCGCTGCCTGCAGGAATGACTGAAAAGGATTGGGATACATGGCTAACAACAGCCGGTTACCACGATTTCAACGAGAAGTATCACCCGGGTAACTGGCGCGGCTGGTATGACTTCGGTTTGGGTGCCCTCGGCGATTGGGGCGCACATATCCTCGACACAATACACGAGTTCCTCGAACTTGGCTTGCCATACGAGATTGATCCTGTACACATTCGGAATCGTAACGATTTCTTTTTTCCGCTGGAATCAACTATCAGATTTCGTTTTGCGAGCCGGGGGGATATGCCCGCATGTGATATTACATGGTATGATGGTGTTGAGAACCTTCCACAGTTTCCTGAGGGCTACGATTCGGTAAATGCCACAGTTGACAGGAATATTCCACCTCCCGGAGGCACTCCCGAACAGGGTGGCACACGTCAGGGCAGGCAGGGCAGGGACACCGGCGAGTCCAGGGACAGACAGGCACAACAAACCAGTCAGCCACGGAGACCTGCCTCAGGTAAGATTATCTATAGCAAGGAACTGACATTCAAGGGAGGTACACATTCAGCACCTCTCTTCATAATTCCTGCGGAGAAAGCAAAGGAAATGGAATCCAAACTGCCCGAGGTACCCGAAAGTCCGTCCAACCATTACGAAAACTTCCTTCTGGCCTGCATGGGAGAGGAGAAGACCCGTTCTTCATTCCAGACATTTGCGCCTTTGTCCCAGATATTCTCATTAGGCATTATTGCAATGCGTCGTAATATGAAACTTATCTTTAACACCCGGACCAAGGAGATCATCAACGACAAGTTTGCAAATGCCATGCTGGCAGACAGATTTCCGCGTAAAGGCTGGGAAAGTTACTACAACCTTTAATTACTTCTCCGGGATTCCCGGAATCTGGAGAAAGTAAATTATCATAGAGCTGCCTCCAATAACCTGAGGCAGCTCATTTTTATGTATCCGGATTTAGCGATACATGATAGTCTCAGGGCAATCACCCCAATAACTAAATACCATTATCACAAACTACAAGCTGGAACACTATTAATTATAATGCAGATAATACCAGTAAGTTCCGCCAAAATATTGACGTAGCAAATCCCGGGCATCGGGATTCTTTGTATAAATATCTGCATAGCTTTGCATCCTTGATTTTACAGAATCACTGATTTTCAAACGACTTCCGGTTAACGGATCACTGTTTATCATGGAGATATAATACATGATTGCTTCCTGGTACGAAACCGGAATTTCACTGTAATTCAGATCTTCCATCATTGGCAGGCAATCAATAAACTTCTGAAGGTCTTTATTAAGTAAGTAAATAGCCATCAGGTACTCAAAGGCCAGTTTATTCCGGGGATTATCCCTCAATATCAGGTAAAGAATATTTTCTATATCCTCTGCATGGAAAAAGAAATCTTTACTGACCAGCAATTTTCTTTTTTCTCCGTAATCGGGATGCTGATTTATCAGATCTTCGTTGTTAAGGTATTTTTTTGTATCCCTGGCCCATTTTCTGTAAAAAAGCGTCCTTTCAAGCAATTTCAGATATTTTTCAGCAACCCGGTATTGTCCATTGATCAGGTTAGTTTCAGCAAGTCTTTTGACCGATCTGACAGATCTGCCCGATTTTGGCATTACCTCCATACTTTCAAAAACATATTGCTGCGAAGCATTTATTAATCCCAGATGATAAAAAATCTCATTTCCCATCAATGGAGTTATGTATTCATGAGCGAATCCGAGGAATAATCCATCGACACCATGCTGATCGTATCTGAACAGTTTATCACCCAGTTGTCCCGTTTTGGCCAGCGCAAGGTTGAACATAGCCAGTGAAAGGTAGTTCTTTGGATAACTCCTTTCTGCGTGTGAAATAATTTTATCCCACTGCTGATTTCTGGCCAGATAGTCATAGGTCATGGTCTCCTCAGCATCAAAGTTTACTTTTAATCTGAAACCCGTATATCCAACTGCCAGCACTATTATCATCAGTGCAACAAGGGTGTAAATGTTCCTTAAATGATGCGATGGGATAATATAATAAAGGAATATCAGGATTGACGGTATTATGAAAATGATCAACAGCAGAGATGGAATTTTATCAGGGATATTATAAAAGAATTCGCTCATGAAAGCAAGTTTGACTGGCTGAAGGATAAAAAATCGCTGCACCAGCAGCGGAACGCATACAGCCAGAATAAGATACGACAGATAATGCAGTATCTTAAAGTTTTTTCTCCCTTCTGGTAGAGTTCTTTTTTGTGCTTTTAAACTTGTTATGAGCTCATAAACCAGCATGATCAATAAAAGCGCAAAAATTACTCCGCCAAGCAAAAGATAAGCTACCGGAATAATCACCAAACCTGTAGTAAAACGGTGGTTACGTTTTTTCAATTTCGTGTACAGCCATCCGAACAACAATGCACTCAGTATGCCTGTTACTGCCGACAGAGGATAAAGTTCATCCAGCAGCATAATTCCTGCGAGCAACATTGGGAAAAATGTTAAGGGAAACAGGTACTGGTTATCATTAATTGATAACAGGATTCGTTTTGTTACTTGCTGTATGGCAATTAGTAATAAAGTGATAATCAGTGCTCCAATGTAAGGCAGATAAAAGCACTGGGTCAGGAAGCCCCCTATATACCCGTTAAAACCTCCCGGAAGACCAATTTTTTCAAGAAAGAAATCACTGGTAAGCAGGAAGAGTTGTGTCTGCTCTGCGAAGTGAAGATGGTGGTTATAGAAAAAAGTGAAAAAGACAAATATAATAATGCCGGTAAGCACTACAGAAATTTTTTCTGTATTGTAAATCCATTTGTTTTCTTCAATCCTGTTTTTTTCCATCAATCATAAAGTCTTTTCCGGAGTCTTCAGATAGCGGCTGTAAATTTAGCATATTATGTGATTAGGTGCGATAGATCCATTCAATATTAATCAATCCTCAGCCTTCCGACGTCGAAGTTCCGTTTTATCGGGATAAAGACGTCTGACACAGCCCGGCTCACGCTATCATGGGACAGGCTCTTACCTTTTGGAAAAGAAAGGGGCGGTGAAGTTACTATGATACAGGGATGAGTTCATTTTGTCGAAAAAATCATGTAGTTTTATATACTAACTTTTTAACCAAAGTTAATGGTTACTGGTTGCTGGTTGGGCTGTTTTTTGTTGCTTGTTGATTTAATTGAGAGGAATTTTAGTATAAAAAATCGATTGTCATGGCATATAAGAAATTATTTATGAAATCAACTGATTATAAAGCAGTTTCAAAGGTGGTTGTCATTTTAGTATTGACATTCCCTCTAATCAACAGGATGGCATATTCTCAGGATGAAACAGATGTTATAAGTAACTGGCTTGAGTATAGCGATGCTCCGAATTCACTCTATCATCATCTATCAGATCAGGCTTATGATTATCTGAAGCAAAGAGCAAGCAAAATATCTGAATTACAAACACTTGCTGACTGGCAGCAAAGACAGAAACAGATCAGAGAGACACTCACAGATATTGTTGGTCCTTTCCCGGATAAGACACCGCTTAATGCCGTGATTGTCAGGACTATCGACAAGAAAAGCTACAGGATTGAACACATCATTTATGAATCACAACCCCGATTTTATGTTACTTCTTCACTCTTTATTCCCGCAGGTATCAGAAAAAACAGAAAGACTCCCGCTGTTATATATTGCAGCGGTCATTCTGCTGAAGGCTACAGAAGCGCAGTATATCAGCATGTAATATTAAACCTGGTAAAAAAGGGATTTATAGTTTTTGCTTTAGATCCGGTGGGGCAGGGAGAACGGCTGGAATATTATGATCCGAAAACAGGCAAATCGGTTGTGGGAGGGCCGACAAGAGAACACTCCTATCCGGGAGCACAGGCTTTTATTACAGGCAGTTCGCAGGCTCTGTATATGATATGGGACGGTGTAAGGGCTGTCGATTATCTTATGACAAGAAAAGAGATCGATCCGGCCAGAATAGGTATTACCGGCCGTTCGGGAGGCGGAACACAATCAGCATATATCGCGGCTATTGATGACCGCATTTGTGCAACGGCTCCCGAGAATTATCTTACCAACTATACACGGTTGCTTCAGACAATCGGTCCGCAGGATGCGGAGCAGAACATATTCAATCTAATCTATCGAGGTCTCGATCATCCCGATTTTCTTATTGTCAGGGCTCCGAAACCGGCTCTGATGATCACCACGACCAGGGATATGTTCAGTATCCAGGGTGCAATCGAGACAGAAAAAGAGGTTGCACGTATCTACAAAGCTTATGATAAGGAGGAGAATTTTTCCAGGATTGAAGATGATGCGGCACATGCATCAACAAAAAATAACAGGGAAGCGATGTATGCATTCTTTCAGAAACACCTTGACAATCCTGGCAATCCCTATGATGAGGAGACTCAGCTTCTGACAGTTGAGGAGTTTAGGGTTACAGCAACCGGACAGGTTTCTACTTCTCTGGGCGGGGAGACAGTCTTCAGTCTTAACCTGAAGACTGCAGAGAGACTTGATAATGAATTGAATACACTCAGGAGCAATCCTGAAATGTTTCTTCCAGGAGTAATCCTTTCAGCAAAAAAACTCTCAGGTTATCATGATCCTGTTAAGGATGAAATGCCTGTTTTTACCGGACGTATACAAAGAGAGAATTACGCCATTGAAAAATATTTCGTGAAAGGGGAGGGGGATTATGTGATTCCTTACCTCTTATTCAAGCCCGCAAAACAAGGCAAAAAATCAATGATTTATCTTCATCCGTCGGGCAAGTCAGCTGAAGCTTCGGAAGGTGGTGAGATTGAACGGTTTGTTTCACAGGGTATTACAGTTCTGGCACCCGATCTTATCGGTACTGGAGAAACAGGTACAGGAGCATTGAAAGGAGATGCTTATTTTGACGGAGCTTCCCATAACCTTTGGTATTTATCCATGCTTATCGGGCGGAGTATTACAGGGATACAGGCAGGTGATGTTAGCAGACTGACCGCAATACTGAAAACGATTAACAACGAAGCAGTAATATGCGGCCTTGCAAGGAAAGAGATGGCTCCTGTTCTGTTACATGCTGCAGCATTTATTGAAGATATTGGGAATATAATCCTTATTGAACCTTTTTCATCTTACAGGTTAATTGTGATGAACAGGTTTTATAATACAAAATTTCCTCTTAGTGCAGTGCCGGGAGCTCTGAAGGAATATGATCTCCCCGATCTGGCCGGCACACTTGCACCCCGAAGGCTTTTCATTGCCGGTGCAACCGACGGAAACGGAAGTACTGCCGATACAATTGGTATCAATAAAGATCTTGCTGTTATTAAAGAAGCATACAGGTACAAAAATGCAGACGGAAATCTTAAAATCTTGTCCGAAGGATCAGGTGAATCGGTTTATGAGTCTCTTTTGGATTGGTTGAAATAAATATCCTGCCCCTGGCGCGGACCACTCAGGCCGCTGGCGTGGATTTAGTGAAACAAAGTGAAGCGTAATCCGTGCCTTTTGGGCTTCATTTGGTCGGTTGACTTTGTCGAGCTCCTCCGCTCCGCGGAATCAGTTAGTGAAGCGTAATCGGTTCCTTTTATTAATAAAAATAATATACGAATAGTCCTTATTGAAGCTTAATGTAGATTCAACAAAAATCATTAAATTTATATTGCTAAAAAAAAAAATTGTGACCAGATCACATTTTTCGAAAGTTATCTTCAGGGACCAAATATCAGAGTTACAAAAATTCCAATTATTTAATATGAAAAATCTAATCAGACGTCGCGATTTTATCAAGACTGCAACAGCAGGAAGTATCAGCCTTGGGCTGGTTAACAAGTCGTTATTAGTCAATAATATAGCTGGCTATCAATCATCAGGCAGGGTTGGTATAATAGGTCTGGATACATCGCATAGTATAGCTTTTTCCAGGGTCCTTAATGATCCTGCAGCAGGCCCTGAGTTTGGAGGATATAAAGTGGTTGCTGCTTATCCTAAAGGTAGTAATGATATTAAATCGAGTGTTGACAGGATACCTGGTTACACCGAAGATGTGAAGAAACTGGGAGTTGAGATCGTGAACTCGATAGATGAGCTTCTGGAAAAAGTAGATGTGGTGCTTCTCGAGACCAATGACGGCCGGCGTCACCTTGAACAGGCTCTGCAGGTAATGAAGACAGGCAAAAGGATGTTCATTGACAAACCGATAGCAGCATCATTACCCGACACCCTTGCAATATTTGAGATGGCAAAACAC
>Ga0315547_1000132_pt1 | contig 85535 bp, 74 predicted proteins | sample SalMarSW160240MG_2_FD_202542 | JGI IMG/M metagenome (GOLD analysis project Ga0315547, IMG submission 202542) | Salt marsh sediment microbial communities from the Plum Island Ecosystem LTER, Massachusetts, United States - Salt Marsh Sediment SW1601-240 ...
AAGTACAAGTTGTAATTTGTTGGAAATTGGACATTGGGTGTTGGATATTGGATATTAATTAAGATTTGAAATCTTGAAACTTAAGACTAGCGACTTGAGACTTGCAACTTATTCCAAATCCGCAATCCGCAATCCGCAATCCGCAATCCGCAATCTGCAATCTGCAATCCGCAATCTGCAATCCGCAATCCGCCATCCGCAATCCGAAATCCGCAATCCGCAATCCGAAATCAGAAGACCGATTATGCTTAATTTTATTCACCCGGGATAAAATAATTTTCCAATCCAGATGATTGAGATTATATTTGAAAAAAAAAGCGATGGAAGAAAGAATTATGAAATTGCTTGAGAAGGAGGCAAACGCTATTAGAAACATACCGGTAAGCGATGTTTATGAGAAAGCAGTTGATCTGATTTACAAACATGTACACAAAATGCACGGAAAGCTGATAGTCAGTGGCATGGGGAAAGCCGGACAGATTGCCCAAAATATAGCTACAACTTTTAGTTCAACAGGTACCCCTGCTATTTTTTTGCATCCGAGTGATGCTCAACATGGAGATCTTGGAGTTATTCAACATAATGACATGATTTTTTTGGTTTCCAATTCCGGCAAAACCCGTGAAATACTGGAACTTTTCAAACTGAGTAAAAATCTGTTTTCCGAGATACCTGTAATGGTTTTAACAGGAAATGCAAACAGCCCGTTGGGTGAATTATCCGATATCGTTTTTAATACAGGCAATCCTGATGAAGTTTGTCCGTTGGGATTGACCCCAACGACTTCTACTACTACTATGACTGTAATAGGAGATATTTTAGTAGTTTTGATGATGGAAAGAATTCATTTTTCAGCCCAGGATTATGCCAAACGGCATCATGGAGGTTATTTGGGTCAAAAGTCAAGGCAAGTTTAATAACAAGAACGGAATATTTTTCTTATAGAGAATTTTCAATTATATTAGTGGGGGAAGAGAAAGCAATACCATTTGATCTGCTTATTGACTAATCCAATTAAAAGAAAAAAGCACTTAACTGATAAATATTGTCTTTTAAAAAAGTTAATATGTATTTTTGTCATCACTAGTTATGAGAATTAACCGTGAAAATACGATTGGTCTTGTTATAGACATGCAGGAAAAGCTGATACCTGCAATGGATAAGAGCAAGTTATTGGTTCGACATACCCTTCGGTTGCTTAAGGGATTGAAATTATTCGAAGTTCCCATTGTTGTTACCCAACAAAACACGAAAGGTATGGGAGCAACAATCTCTGAGATAAACAAGGCAATAGGCAATTTTTCATACATTGAAAAAAAGACTTTCAGCTGTTATCGTGAACCTGCTTTTATTAAAGTGTTAAATCGCATAGGGAAAAGAAATGTGATTATGGTGGGTGTTGAGGCTCATATATGCATTCTGCAAACTGCACTGGATCTGCTTTATAATAACTTCAACCCGGTAATTGTCAATGATTGCATTGGATCAAGCCAGGAAAATGATAAAGATGTTGCGGTATGGCGTATGCGTGATGTGGGTTCTGTGATCACATCCAGTGAATCAATACTTTTTGAACTTTGTAGGGAAGCAGGAACGGATGAATATAATGATTTGTTGAAATTGGTAAAAGAGAAAGGATAATGCGGAAAGTATATGCTATTGGAGAAACGGTACTGGATATTTTAATTAAAGAGAATCAACCATTTACAGCTAAGGCAGGAGGTGCATGTTTAAATACGGCAGTTAGTTTGGGTCGTTTGAATATTCCTGTTCAGTTTATTGGGGAATATGGTCTGGATGAAGTGGGCAACTTTATTGATCTTTTCCTTAAAAACAATCATGTTAACACCGATTATGTGTATCGGTATTATGATGGAAAATCAGCTCTGGCATTGGCATTTCTGAATGAAAACAATGATGCCAGCTATGATTTTTATAAAATCTATCCGGAAAAAAGGTTAAACATCGATTTTCCTCACATGAACCAGGATGATATTGTTTTGTTTGGTTCTTTTTATGCAATAACTCCCGAAGTACGAGTAAAATTGATGCATTTTATTAAGGAAGCCTATAAGAAAAGGGCCATTATTATTTACGATCCGAATTTCAGAAAACAACACCTTCATGATCTTCCCCAGCTAAAACCTATGATTCTTGAGAATATATCCTTTGCAAGTATTGTTCGGGGTTCTCATGAGGATTTTTCACTTATATACGGTTCAAGGGATGCTGATGAAACCTTTCAGCAATTTGGAGAAAAACCTCCTTGTCTGCTATATACTTCATCTACAAAAGGAGTATTTCTGCGGACTCCAAAATTGTCTGAAAGATTTTCAATCAGATCTATTGTATCAAAAAGCACAATAGGAGCCGGCGATAATTTTAATGCCGGAATTGTTTACTCCTTATTTAAGAACAACATTGGCTACAAACTGTTGCAAAATCTTACTGTTGATGAGTGGAAACAGATTATTGAGACTGCTGTTGAATTTGCTTCACATGTCTGTGAAAACTATGATAATTACATCTCCGAAGAATTCGCTGAAAGGTTTAGAATAGATAAGTATCGTCCTTGAGTTTGTCGACGCATATTCATGAAGCGACATATAACAAATTTAGGAGAACAATCATACTGCTGATATCCATTTTACTATATACTACCTGTATGTCTTAATAACAAAATTTAGTTTATTAAATAGAGTATAATCGGATAACAATGAAATTAAAGGGGAAAACAGCTTTGATAACAGGATCAAGCAGAGGTGTCGGGCAACAAATATCATTAGGTCTGGCCAGCCTGGGAGCCAATATAATCCTGCATGGGCGCAAGATGGAAAATACAACTCAGACGTTTGCCTTGTTAAAAGACTATCATGTTGAGGTCCATCGGGTTGCAGGAGATTTATCAGATAATAATAAACGTTCAAAATTGGTGAAAGAGATACTGGATACATTTGGGGGCATTGATATTTTGTATAACAATGCGGCAATCATGTCACCTTATCGCAATACTATCTGGGAACATACCAGGGAAGACTGGGAAAGTACTTTCCAGGTTAATGTATTTGCCATGTATTATTTATGTTCAGCCTTTATTCCGGGAATGATTGAGCGTGGATATGGTCGTGTGATTAACCTGACATCGGGAATAAAAGATCAGCCGGAACTTGCTCCGTATAGTGTATCAAAGGCTGCAGTTAATAAGCTAACGGAAGATATTTCAGTGAAGCTGGAGAACACGGGAGTAAGAATTAATTCTCTTGATCCGGGATGGTTAAAAACAGATATGGGAGGGAAAGATGCCTGGTATGAAGCAGAAGATACTTTGCCTGGAGCTCTTGTTCCAGCTACAATCAATGATGATGGTCCGAACGGACAATTCTTTTCTGCTATAGAACTGAAAAATGCAGATTTGTAATCGTGAATTGTGTTTCTATTTCGATCTAATATAAATCATCTTTATCAATGGAAGCAAGCTTTTATACAAAACTCGATAACAAAAAAATAAAATGTTTGCTTTGCCCACACGAATGCATCATCAAACCCGGAAATTTCGGAATATGTAAAGTACGTAAAAATCAGGATGGTACTTTGCTTCAGGATGTATACGGACTTGTATCGGCAATGCATTTTGATCCCATTGAAAAAAAACCCTTGTATCACTATCATCCGGGAAAAGAAATCTTTTCAATAGGCTCGCTTGGCTGCAATTTCAAATGTTCATGTTGTCAGAATTATCAAATCTCGCAAACAGGGAAAAATGGTTTTCGCGGATTGACTGAAATGGGACCAACGGAAATATTGAAATATGTGAGATCAAATCCCTCAAATGTAGGAGTTGCCTATACATATAATGAACCTGTTGTATGGTATGAGTATATGTTAGATATTGCCAGAGAAATTCACCAAAATGGATTTCAAAACGTTGTCGTATCCAACGGCTATATAAATAGAAAACCTTTGTTACAGCTTACTGAATATATCGATGCATTTAATATCGATTTGAAGGGGTTTGATGACAAAATTTATCGGACTTTTGCCGGAGGAAGACTGAAAAACATTCTTGATTCACTCCTGATAATTAAAGAAAAAGAATGTCATCTTGAAATCACATTTCTGGTCGTAACAGAAATCAATGATGATATAAACCAATTTGATCAGATGGTGACATGGATAACCCAAAATCTGGGGCAGGATGTTCCTTTGCATATTTCCAGATATTATCCAAACTATAAACTTGACACAAAAGCAACTTCTTCTGATTTGCTTTGGAAAATGGCTGAGCTTGCCAGTGAATCATTGCATTATGTATATGTTGGAAATTTGTCGGGAAATAATTTTCAGAATACCAGTTGTCCTGCTTGTAAGCAGGTGATCATTCGGCGCGATGGATATGCTGTTCAATTAAAAAATCTCAGTCCTGATGGCTTGTGTTTGTCTTGCGGACACAAAATTGCTATTGTATAATCCGGATCATATTTGTTGATAAAAAACGATTTCTTCTAAAACATATTTTATATCTTAACGTAATTATAAATAGAATATCTAAAAAGGCTGGTATTATGGAAGTTTTAGATATCAGAGCAACAAATGATACACCAAAAGTGTTATTGGATCCTGAAAATGATATTTTTGAAATATCTGGCAGATCTCTTCCCGAAGACGTGGTTACCTTTTATCAGCCTGTAATAGATTGGTTAGAAGAATACAAAGATTCTCCCAACGAGTTTACCGAATTTGTTTTTAAATACATCTATTTCAATACAGCTACATCAAAGCTGATACAGGACATTCTGATTAAACTTGAAGAGATACATGAAGAAGGGAATAAAATTCAGGTTATCTGGTTTTATGAGGAAGATGATGAAGATATGCTTGATCTGGGGGAAGAATTCAGTGAGAATGTTGATATACCCTTTGAAATTATATCATTTTGAATAATCAAAGAAAAAGGCATGTATCAGAGGACACATGCCTTATATTGGTTATTTCATAGCTTCTTCCGATATCGCCATATCAGCTGAAATGTGTTTGAAGTTTTTTGTATCCTTCCATTCATTTTCGTATTGCTCAAGTCTCTCAGGGATAAAATCCTTAAGTTTTTCATTCGTACTGTTAATCTTTTTTTCGGGAGTTACCACAGGTGCTTTGGATTGAATTAATTCTTTTGCTCTTTTAAAATCATCACTATCATTTTCTGCTACGGGGCTCAGACCTACATGAGCTTTCCAGGCACCCATAATAACATTCACCATAACAATATAAGTTTTACCGGCTTCAAATTCAGCGGTAATAAATTCTTTATTTTCTGACGATGCCCAAAAAAGCTGTTCTCCGGGATCACATTCATAACGCATATAATTTTTCCCTTTGAAAATGCCTATAAACTGGTCATTATCAAAAAATTCAAAAGATACTCCCGCGCCATACATTGTAACACGGGTAAAATATACAACTGCTTTGCCTTCGGAAGGAGGTGTAAAACCCTGGGCAAAGATTGTAGAAAAGCCAGTTAATAAAGACAGGCATAGAAGTAAATAAAGTCTGGTTTTCATTTTTGTTTAATTTAAAATTAAAAATACTGTTTATCGATATTGTATTAAATGATATGTATTATAGCTTCTTGTTTTTGCTAAAGTATTACATACACTATAAAAGTAACAAACTTTTTTATATCTCAAGCTTATTAAACAGAATACTCATAATAGAACTATTGTAATTGATTAACAATCAATAAATTAATTTTACTATTCGTTGGTATTCAATTCGTACAACCGTTGGCAAATCCCGAAAGGGATTGATTTTTAATAATTACGGGTGAAACCCGTGGAACTGATAACAAAGACAAAACAATCCTGAAAAGCAAGGATTTACTTTCATTGAATTCTTTCAGGAATAGTGGAAGGAAGCAAATCCCCTGTTTATTATTTTTCAATGAACATGTGCCGGTATAAAAAGTACTAATTTTGATTGAAGAAATGATAAAGTAATATTGCAGAAAATGGAAAATGAAAATAATAATTTGCATAAAGGGAAAGTATATACATTATCCATCGAAAAAGCAAGTTTAAGAGCTTTTTTGTTGATTTTCCCCATTGTTATTCTGTATGCTATCCCTTTCTACCTGATTTGGGGTAAGAATGTACTCGGGGAACTGAAATTTCGTTCATTATTATTTCTTTTTCTCTTTATAGTTTTTGGAATTCTTCTTCATGAGCTATTGCATGGTATTGTATGGGCTATCTTTTCAAAGCATGGTTTTCGATCCATTCATTTTGGAATGAAATGGGAGTATTTAACTCCATATTGTCATTGTACAGAATCTCTTAAAGTGTGGCATTATGTACTCGGAGGTCTGGCACCGTTGGTTTTTATGGGTTTATTACCTGGTATATGGGCTTTATTTTCGGGCAATGCCTTAATTATGTTTTTTGCAATTTTCTTTTCATGTGCAGCGGGAGGAGACATTCAGTCTGTCTGGATGTTGAGAAAGTTTAGTAAAGATCAGTTGGTTTTTGACCATCCTGAGGAACTGGGTTTTATAGTTGTTGATGAAAGTATAAGTGATCAGACAGGATAGGTTAATAACTGTTTAGCAATAAAAATTTTCTTGTCATGCTTTGGAGATTATTTTTTTATTTTTAATTTTACCAAATGGTTAAACCAAATAGTTAAATCTAATGGTTAAAGATAAAAATACCGAACAACGTATTTATGAAGCAGCAAGAAAAGTATTTCTGAAAAAAGGAATGGCAGGAGCACGAATGCAGGAAATTGCGGATGAAGCCGGGATCAACAAAGCCTTGCTTCATTACTATTTCCGGAACAAAGAAAAATTATTTGAAGGAATCTTCAATGAAGTAATTGAGCGGATTTCAGCAGGAATACAAAGTATCTTTGAACTTGAAACGAATGTGCTCGAAAAATTGAAAGAGTTTGTAAATATCTATGTTGATGTATTATTTGAAAATCGTTACTTGCCCTTGTTTGTCCTGAATGAAATGAATCAACATCCGGACAAGTTTAGCAGCCTGTTAAAAGAGAATATCGTTGTACATATGAAAAAATTCCTGGTTCAGATACAGGAAGAAATTGAACACGGAACAATCAGGGCAGAAAATCCAGTGCATCTGTTATTAAGTGTTCTGGGATTGATAATTTTTCCATTTGCGGTTTATCCGTTGTTTAAAAAAATGCTTGGTGAAGAGCTCATGGAGGATACTGATATGTTATTAATAGAAAGGAAAAAAGAAATATGCCTTTTTATTGAAAATGCATTAAAACCTTAAAATAACTGGAATGAAAAGGTGCTTGTTTTATGGAATAGTATTTGCATTGAATTGTTCGATGTTGCTGGCTCAATCTGATTCTGTCAGTCTTTTGCAATGCCTGGTTTCTGCACGTGCTCATGCTCTTATAAAGCCACAGGTTGAGACATTAAATCAAATCGCGGGATTGGAAATATCCGGTAAGAATGCAACAAATTTGCCTTCCTTATCAGCCTTTGGGAAAGCTTGGTATCAAAGCGATGCAGTAACTGTGTCAATTCCCGGGATAGGCGATTTTCTTGAGGTGGATAAATTTCAATACAATTTCGGAATCGAAGCAAATCAGAAAATATATGATGGAGGAATTGCGCGAAAAGGAAAAGATCTCGATGAAATATCAAATGAATCGCAGATCAATAAAATTGAAACGGAATTGTATCAGATGAACATTCAGGTTGCAGACTTTTTTTTCAAATCCATGCTGTTGAATAAAAACAAAGAAGTCTTAAAATTGAAAGGATCCATTCTGAATAAAAGATTGGATGAACTTGAATCGGCTTATGAAAACGGAATGATAAGCTTTAGTGAGGTAGGGAAAATGAAGGCAGAATTGTTATCAACATATCAGAAGATTACGGAAATTGAAAAATATCAGTTGCAAACACTCTCTGCTTTGCAAATTCTTACAGGTCTCGAAATGGATACAAGCAAGGCACTTTTTGTGTCGGATAGTTTGACACGATTAACCATAGCCTCCAGACCCGAACATACATATTTTAATGCAGAGTTATTGAAACTGGATAAAATGGCAGGTCTCAATGCAGCTAAAAATCTACCGAAATTATATGCTTTTGGCCAGACAGGATATAGCTATCCGGGACTCAATTTTTTTGAAAATGAATCGGATTACTATTACATAATAGGAGCCAGATTATCATGGACAATATTTGACTGGAATCAAAATAAGAGAGAAACACAGATCCTTAGGAAACAAAAAGAAATTATCGGCACCAGGCTTGAAGAATTCAATCAGAAACTGGAAATGTCAGCAAATAGTGAAATCATTGAACAGGAAAAATTATTGCAACTCATTGCATTGGACGAACAAATCATTGAACAGCGGACTCTTGTGAGTGCAGGAAGTTCAACTGCCCTTGAAAGCGGAGCGATTACAACAACAAGCTATCTCGAAGACCTGAATGCTGAAATAGTAGCGAGGATTGAACTGGAAACTCATAAGATACAGTATGAAAGTTCACTGGTCAGAATGTATCTGATCCATGGGATTGATCTGGATGTTCTTAATAAGGAGTGAGATATTAATTAACAGGAAAACAGATGAAAAAAATTTGCTTTTTACTATCAATTATGATTACAGGATCATACGCCTGTAAAAACAACAATACTGAATCTGATGCTTATGGCAATTTTTCGGCAACAGAGATTTTGCTTTCTTCGGAAGTGAATGGCAGAATTATTAAAATGAATATTTCTGAAGGAGACATTGTTGATTCGGGAACTGTTGTATATGTTATTGATACATTTCAAAATCATTTGAAAAAACTGGAGATGGATGCAAGGAAGAAATCCATCGTTGCAAAAAGATCAAATATCACTGCACAAATAGCAGTGCTTATGGAACAGAAAGAAGCTGCTGAGGAAGATCTCATCCGGATTGATAAAATGTTGAAAGATGGAGCTGCATCTGAGAAGCAACGGGATGATTTGCAAAGCAAACTCCAAATCATTGAGAAACAAATCACACAGGTAAGCACAGGTTATTCAAGCATTGATGCTGAAGCAAAAGCCCTTGATGCCGGCATAGCCCAGATAGAAGAAATGATAAACAGGGCAATTATTTGCTCACCAATAAAAGGGACAATACTGAATACCTACGCAGAACTTGGTGAATCTGTTATTATGGGTAGTCCCTTGTTAAAGATTGCTGACCTGGAGACAATGGAACTTAAAGCATATTTCAGTGGAGGTCAATTGCCACTTCTTAGAATTGGTGATACTGCTGAAGTTTTTGTGGATGATGGTTCCGGGGGACTAAAAAAATATAATGGCATCATAAGTGCAATTTCTGATCATGCCGAATTTACACCCAAAATTATTCAAACAAGAGAAGAAAGAGTAAACCTTGTTTATGCAGTTAAGGTACAGGTAAAAAATGATGGAATTCTTAAAATCAATATGCCGGGAGAAGTTAAATTACTACAAGAAGAGTAAAATTCCATGATACAGGCAGAAAATATCAGAAAAACCTATGGTGAAGTTGTTGCTCTCGAAGATATTTCTCTTGAAGTAAAGAAAGGAGAAATATTTGGTCTTATTGGCCCCGATGGTGCCGGTAAGACAACTTTCTTCAGAATCGTTTCCAGCCTGTTATTGCCTGATAAAGGAACCGTAAGAATAAACGATCTGGATGTTATCAAAGATTATCGTAAAATTCGCATGATCGTTGGGTATATGCCTCAACGGTTTTCTCTGTATTCAGATCTTACGGTCATTGAGAATTTGCATTTTTTTGCAACTGTTTTTGGTACTTCCATTGAAAAAAATTATGATTTGATCAGGGATGTATATAGAAAGATAGAACCTTTCAGGAACAGAATTGCAGGAAATTTATCAGGAGGAATGAAACAGAAGCTTGCATTATCATGTGCACTTATTCATGAACCCAAGCTTCTGATTCTTGATGAGCCGACTACCGGTGTTGATGCTATTTCAAGAAAGGAATTCTGGGAACTCCTGAAAAATCTGAAGGAGAAGGGCATTACAGTTCTTGTATCCACTCCTTATATGGATGAAGCGAAGATGTGTAACCGTGTGGCATTGATTCAGAATGGTTCAATTTTATCAATTGACACTCCGAAAAGCATTATAAAGACTTTTGGAAGACAACTATACGCCTTAAGATCGACTGATATTTACAGGTTGCTGCTTGATACAAGAAAGTTTCCTACGTGCGAATCTGTTGTTCCCTTTGGCCAAAATCTGCACTATACAGATAAAAGTTCTGATTTTAATCAGAAAAAGCTTCTGACATATCTTAAGCAAAACGGACACGAGGATATTGCGATTGAAGAGATCAAACCAGGGATTGAAGATGTTTTTATGAAATTTATGGAACAAAAAAATGAAGCAGGACATCAAAACAATTTGCAGGTGGATACATGATCAAACAGGATTTTTTGAATCCTGCGAGCGCATTGGCTTCGCCGAGCTCGTAAACTCGGTTCCCCGGCAGCTTGTCGCTTGCGCCATAGCTATAGCGACGGAGCACTGTGGGGTTAGCGAGCACAAAAATAATAAACAAAAAAAGGATCGAAGATTACTCGCCGCTTGCGGAGAGGAGCTTCAATTTTAGAAATCTTTTCTGAGTTGCATAATAGTTATGACAAAAAACATAGTTATACAGGTAGAACATCTTTGCAAACGCTTTGGGAAATTCACAGCCAATGATGATCTGAATTTTTCGGTAAGAGAAGGCGAGATTTTTGGTTTTCTCGGAGCCAATGGAGCAGGAAAAACAACGACAATAAAGATTTTATGTGGTCTTTCAAAACCTACCTCAGGTACAATAAAAGTGGCTGGCTATGATGTATATACACAAACAGAATTCATTAAAAGAAATATAGGATACATGAGCCAGAAGTTCTCATTGTACAACGATCTCACCATTACGGAAAATATTCGGTTTTATGGAGGTATCTACGGTCTCCCGGTGCATGCTATTAAATCTCGTACGGAAGAATTGCTGAAGCAGTTTTCTTTGATTCCTTACAAGAATTTGCTGATTGAAGACATACCTCTTGGGTGGCGACAAAAACTGGCATTTTCAATAGCTATAATGCATTCTCCGAAGATTGTTTTTCTTGATGAACCCACCAGTGGCGTTGACCCTGCTATCAGACGACAGTTCTGGGAACTTATTTATGAAGCATCGTCAAAGGGAATTACTGTATTTGTGACAACACATTACATGGATGAAGCAGAGTACTGCCATCGTGTTACGATTATGCACGAAGGAAAAATTGTGGCCCTTGATAGTCCTAAGAGATTAAAAGAGAAGTTTGATTCCGATGACATTTATGGCGTTTTTTTAAAACTGGTAAGAACATAGTATGAGAAGATTTAGTGCATTTGTTGTTAAGGAGTTCAGGCATCTGGGACGTGACATTCGAACCGTCTTGATCATTTCATTGATCCCTGTCATTCAGCTAATGCTTTTCGGACATGTTATTACTATGGAAATAAAAGATGCAGGTATTGCTGTGCTTGATCCGTCAAAAGATGAAATTTCGACTTCCATTATCAATAAAGTGCTTTCGTCAGGATATTTTCGTCTTGAGACTGAGATGAATTCTGTTACTGAAATAGAGTCACTTTTCAGAAAAGGAAAAGTGAAGGAAGTAATAGTTTTTGAAAGGAATTTCGGGAAAAACCTAATGAAAACCGGAACAGCACATATCCAGATTATTACTGATGCGTCCGATCCTAATACAGCCGGTATTCTTGATAATTATACACGAAATATAGTCAATACTTATCTGGCCGAGAGATCGATTGGAAAATCATCGGTACTTATCAACGTTCAACACAGAATGTTTTATAATGAACGGTTAAGATCAGCAAATATGTTTGTTCCCGGGACCATTGCTTTAATCCTCATGTTAATTTCAACATTAATGACTTCAATATCCATTACGCGTGAGAAGGAGTTGGGGACTATGGAAATATTGCTGGTTTCTCCTTTAAAACCCATACAGATCATACTGGGGAAAGTTGTTCCCTATATAACACTTGCATTTTTTGATTCTATAATAATCATTGCAATGGGTTACTTTGTGTTTCATGTTCCGGTACACGGAAGTATACTGTTGCTTTTTGGATTATGTCTTTTGTATATATTTCTTGCATTGTCTATTGGCATTTTAATATCCACGATTTCCAAAACTCAACAAGTAGCCATGATCATTTCATTGGTAGGTCTTATGCTACCAACGGTGCTTCTGTCAGGTTTTATTTTTCCAATAGATAATATGCCCAAAATACTACAATTTATTAGCATTTTTATGCCACCCCGCTGGTTTTTATCAGCCCTTAAAGACATCATGCTAAAAGGTGTAGGACTTGCTTATGTCTGGAAAGACATTGTAATACTGATTTCAATGTTAGTAGGATTCATTTTGCTTAGTGTTAAAAATTTCCAGATCAGGTTATCATAAACTAATATGAGAACAATCTTATATATAGTACAGAAAGAGTTTCTTCAGATTTTCAGAGACAAATTGCTGAGCAGGGCTATTATTTTAGTGCCAATATTACAAATGGTAATATTGGTATACTGTGCTACCTTTGAGATGAAAAGTATAAAAATTCATTTTGTTGACCGGGACAAAAGCACAGCATCATCCGAATTGATTCAGACGTATTCTTCTTCCCGGTTTTTTATTGTTACAGCTATCGGTGATGACGAGGAAATTGCCAAAGAGAATTTGTTACGAAATAAAGCTGATGTAGTATTTATTATTCCTGAAAATTTTGGAAAACACCTTGTAAAAGGTCAACAACCTTCGGTTCAACTGTTACTGAATGCAATAAACGGGTCTTTGGCAGAATTATCGCTGGCATATTGTTATGCTGTGATCAGAAATTATTCTGAAGAAATTGTGGCTGAAAAATTATTGATGAAAAGCATGCCTTCAACAGTTAATATTATATCCCGATACTGGTATAATCCCGAATTGGATTATAAGATCTATATGGCACCGGGAATTTTAGCATTGCTGATAACAATTATCGGATTGATGATGACCGGGATGAATCTTGTTCGGGAAAAAGAAATGGGCACTATTGAACAATTGAATGTTACACCAATTAAAAAATATCAGTTTATTGCGGGCAAGCTTATCCCTTTTTTGATCATTGGGATAGCAGACCTGGCTTTTGGATTAACAATAGCCAAAATATTATTCAATATTCCGATAGAAGGCAGCTTGATTATTCTTTTTATATTCACTGTCATTTACCTGATAGCTGTATTGGGCATTGGATTGTTCATTTCTACCATTTCAAATACGCAGCAGCAGGTGCTGTTTGTCTCTTTCTTTTTTATCATGATTTTTATTTTGATGAGCGGATTGTTTACAGCAGTTGAAAACATGCCCGAGTGGGGGCAGAAACTGAATATCATTAATCCAATGGCTTATTCGATAAGAATTATCCGGATGGTGCTGTTGAAAGGATCAGGTTTTGTTGACATCTCCGGCGAATTGATCTCAGTATCGATATATGCTGTTTTTACAAACGCTTTGGCCATCTGGCGATACAGAAAGACTGTTTAGCTGCTTTCATAATTACCTTGCAGTAAAGCAACCTTTCAGCACAAATAATGTCTTTGATAAAGAACAAAAGACTATAAAAATGAGAATTTACTATATATCGATCGTATTTTCCCTGTTTCTCATTTGCAGTGCATGCGATGAGGAGTATTGGGAAAATGATAACAGGCGAATTACCGGCAATGGCTATGTGAAGGAATTGACCTTTGATGTAGATGATTTTGAGTCTGTTGATTTGGAAGGAGTGGCCAATGTGTATATTGAAACAGGACTTGATCAACAGGTAACCATTGAAGCTTATGAAAATATTCTAACTTATATAATTGTTGAAGTTGTTGGTGATGAACTTATCATTCGCTTTAAGGATAACCTTAGCGTAAATAGCGATGAAGAGATCAGGGTTGATATTTCTATGCCTGAGATACAGGATGTTACCTTAAGTGGTGTGGGAAATTTTTATTTAAGCGGTCCCCCACAGGAATCCCTTTCCATTGAAATTGATGGTGTCGGCAATATTGAAGCATATGATTTGCCGGTGTATAACGGCATAACTGAAATTAATGGAACAGGCAATATTGAAATCAGGGCGAAAGAAACTCTAAGCGTGGACATTGATGGATTGGGCAATGTGTATTATCGCGATTATCCAAAAATTTATGTTGATATTAGTGGTTTAGGCGAAGTCGTAAATGATAATTGAGCGATAGTTTTTGCATGTTGGGCTGAAGTAATTGCTTCAGCCTTTTTTTGTTTATTAAAACAAAGAACTTGGCATTGATTTATTGTTGTTGGCAAAAAACAGCATCGCTCAGTTACTATCACAGTGTAATAATTGTATTTTTGTTCCGTTGAAAATAAAATTTCAATCGGATCATGAAAATATTAGTCACAGGTACAGCAGGATTTATTGGTTTTCATCTGGCAAAAAAACTTTTGGATAGAGATGATGAGGTAGTGGGTCTTGATAACATCAATGATTATTACTCGATTGATCTTAAATATGGAAGACTTGAAGAAACTGGCATTCAAAGGAAAGATGTTGTATATGGAAAGAAAATGCCATCATCGAAATATTCCAATTACAGTTTTATTCAACTGAATCTTGAAGACAAGGAAGGTGTTGATGCATTATTTTCGAAAGAAAAATTTGAAAAGGTATGTAATCTTGCTGCTCAGGCAGGTGTCAGATACAGTCTTGAAAATCCAATGGCTTATGTTAACAGCAATATTGTTGGTTTTTTAAATATTCTGGAAGCATGTCGTCATAACCAGATCAAACATCTTGCCTATGCAAGTAGCTCAAGTGTTTATGGTTTGAATGAGTCTATGCCATTTTCAACACATGATAACGTTGACCATCCGATAAGTTTATATGCTGCAAGCAAGAAATCAAATGAACTTATGGCTCATAATTATAGTCATTTGTTCCATCTTCCTACAACAGGTTTGCGTTTTTTTACTGTTTATGGTCCGTGGGGAAGACCGGATATGGCTCTTTTTCTGTTTACAAAAGCTATCCTCAATGATGAACCTATCAAAGTTTTCAATGAAGGAAATATGCAGAGAGATTTCACTTACATTGATGATATAATCGAAGGGGTTGTCAGAGTGATTGATAATCCTCCTGAAGGAAATAAATTCTGGACAGGAAAACATCCTGATCCGGGTACTTCCAAAGCCCCATATAAAGTGTACAATATTGGCAACAGCAGTCCTGTGAATCTCCTTGATTTTATCGAGGCCATAGAAGAAGCTCTTAAGAGGAAGTCAAAAAAAGATTATTTGCCTATGCAACCCGGCGATGTTTTGGCAACATGGGCTGATGTTAGTGACCTGGAGACAGAATTGCATTATAAACCGGCAACACCGGTGAAACAGGGTGTGAGGAGTTTTGTTGATTGGTATTTAGGGTATTACTCAAAATAAACAATCCGTGCTTTCAGGCATTCATTCAAATTTATCCAGAAATTTTTCCCTTCCGGTTTTAAAAATGGTATACCATATTATTTTTGTATCCAACAAAAATGAACGGCATTCATAGTATCTGATATCCAGTTTTATTTTATCCGGGTAAATAAAATTTCTATAATACTTTGGTGGAATTTTCTGTTTTGATAAAATACCTTCTTCATCAATGTATTTGAGACTGGCAATACTGGTAAGGCCAGGTTTTAGATTCAAAATCTTTTTCTCTTCTCCTTCAAGTTTATCAGTGAATCCCGAAATATATGGTCGGGGGCCGACAATACTCATGTCTCCTTTCAAAACATTCCAGAACTCCGGCAGCTCATCAATTTTCCATTTTCTCAGAAATCTCCCGATGGATGTAACCAATTCCCTGTTAATCACCGAATCAAGATGTTTGTTGTTTTCATTGATCATTGTCCTGAACTTGAGCATTGCAAAAGGCTTTCCATGTTTACCGATTCTTTCCTGCCGAAAAAATATTGGTCCATTTGATGTACAAAGTATGAGCAGAGCAACAAGGAATAACACAGGCGAAAAAAATATCAAAGCAAAAAAGGAGAATATTTTGTCCGTGAATGATCTAATGTTCATAAAGTAATGTGTTGTTATCAATTCTCAATCGGGAAATCTTCGTATACCAGTTCCGATACAATTTTTGCTGAAGCCATACAAAGTGGAATTCCTCCGCCGGGATGAACTGTGCCACCTGCAAAATAAAGTCCTTTCATAGTTCTTTTAAAATTTGCATGACGCTGAAATACAGAGAAAACACTGTTTGAACTGGGACCATATAACGAACCTTTAAAGCTGTTAGTCCATTTTTCAATACCGGATGGAGATGAATGCTTTTCAAACTCAATGTATTTCTCCAGGTCGACATTCAGAATATGATGTATTTTTTTTAGAATTGATTTTCTTGCCTGCGGAACCAACCAGTTCCAATTGTGATTGTCATCATTTGGTGTATTGATCATGACCAGCCAGTTTTCGGAACCTTCGGGGGCATCTGTACTATTCACCTTGGAGCTTATATAAATGTATACAGTCGGGTCGTCATAAAGCATTTTTTTTCTGAAAATATAGTCGAATTCTTCTTTGTAGTTTTCTGTGAAAAGAATATTATGCACCTGTAAGTTGTTGAATGTTTTGTTTACTCCCCAGTAAAAAATTATTGAGGATGAAGACAATTCCCGGCGAAAAATTTTGCCTGAATGAGTATAACCATTAAGAAGTTTTTTATAGGTATAAAATACATCGGTATTGTTGATAATGATATCGTAATTGTAAAATTTGCCATCAATTCTCAGCCCTTTTATCCTGTTGCCATCAATTGTTATCTCCTGAACGGTTGTATCGAATTTTAATTCAACTCCATGCTTTTTACAAAGTAAAACCAGGGCTTTGATCAGCTGAAACATGCCTTTTTCAGGTAGATAGGAACCAATGTTGTGCTCCAGATGAGATATCACACTCAAGGTTGCAGATGCCCGGTATGGGTCTGAACCATTGTATGTAGCATACCGGTCGAACAGCTGAACAATGCGTTTGTCACCGAACCATTTTTTATTCAGTGTATGCATTGTTTTGAATAGTTTTAAAAAAAATATATTGGTTACAAGTTTAACAGCTTTTAAGATCGGAACAGATGCAATTTTCTGAAAAGGGCTGAAAAGAAAAATTTCTGATGTAAGATCATATAAAGTCCGGTTACGCTTCAGAAATCGAATCACCTTTTCTTTACCGACTTGTGATTGTTTTTCGATCGTTGCTGCAAATTTATTGGTATCACTAAAAGCGTCAATGATGGTTCCATCGGGATAAAAAAATCGGGAATTGATTTCCAGTTTTTTGAGTTTCAGGTAATCAGTAAAAGGTTCCCCGACAAATGCAAACAGTTCTTCAACTTTTTCAGGAAGCGTTAAAATAGATGCTCCGGTATCGAAGCGGTATCCTTTGCCTTTCAGTTCAACGATTTTACCTCCTGCCGATTTGTTCTTTTCGTATACGACTACCTGATAACCGGTTTTTGCTAACCTGATTGCACAGGCAAGCCCGGATAATCCGGCTCCGATAATTGCAACCTTTTTGTCCATTTATATTGCTTACGAGCTTATGAATATTGTACTTTTTAAATGTACTAAAAATTGGTTCAAACATGAAAGAGCTGAATGAAGAAAAAAAAGAGGCTGTCTAAAAAGTAAATACAACTATATAAAGAATAGGTTTTTTACTTTGTGTAACTTCGTGTCTTCTCTGTAAATCTCTGTCTTACAGCAATTTAAGTTATACCACAGCGCCTCCGCAGAGTAGCTTCGTCCGACGCCATAGGCTTTGGCCGACGGCTGTCAGCGCTCGCGGAAAGTTGCATAAAGAAGACACAAAGCCGCACAAATACTTTTTAGACAGCCTCCTTATTATCCTAACGAATCAGTATTTTTTTTGTGGTGGTTCCGGTTTGGTTCGTTATTTTAATAAAATAAGAACCCTGTATCAGGTCATCCAGTTGAATTTGAATTTCATTTTCATGAGTTGACCGGGTTAGCAGTTTTCTCCCCGTAACATCAAATATTTCTATATGATACAATTCGTAACCGGGAAACCAAAAAAGCCCCAACCGGACAGAAGGGGCTTTCCTTATATGACAGATGTGATAGATTATCTCAAAGCAGCCTGAGCAGCAGCCAATCTTGCGATTGGTACGCGGAAGGGAGAACAACTTACATAATTCATTCCCACCCTGTGACAGAATTCCACAGACGAAGGTTCGCCTCCATGCTCACCACAAATACCAATTTTAAGGTTCTCACGCTTGCTGCGTCCTTTTTTCACTCCCATTTCAATCAGTTGTCCAACACCTTCCTGGTCAAGAATCTGGAACGGATCATTTTTCAGGATACCTTTCTTGAGATAGACCGGCAGGAATTTTCCGGAATCGTCTCTTGAATAACCAAATGTCATTTGCGTAAGGTCATTGGTACCGAATGAAAAGAATTCGGCAACTTCAGCTATTTCATCAGCTGTTAAAGCGGCACGCGGTATCTCGATCATGGTTCCTACCAAATAGTCGATCTTGTCTTTACGCTCAGTGAATACGGCATCGGCAGTTGAACGAACGATCTCTTCCTGTAACTTAAGTTCTTTTACTGTACCAACAAGAGGGATCATAATTTCGGGAAGCACCACAACACCTTTTTTCTTCAGATCAAGTGCAGCTTCAATAATAGCCCGTGCCTGCATTTCGGTGATTTCAGGGTAGGTATTTCCCAACCGGCAACCACGATGACCCAGCATGGGATTAAATTCGTGGAGGTCTTCAACCTTTTGTTTTATTACCTCAACAGAGATACCCATTTCATCGGCCATTTCTTTCTGGTTTGCTTCTTCGTGAGGAACAAATTCATGCAGAGGCGGGTCGAGCAAGCGAACCGTAACAGGAAGATCAGCCATAGCTTTAAAAACACCTGAGAAATCTTTCCGTTGTATCGGGAGTAATTTGGCAAGGGCTTTACGGCGTCCTGCTTCATTATCAGCAAGGATCATTTCACGCATGGCTTTAATGCGTTCCCCTTCGAAAAACATATGTTCGGTACGACAAAGACCTATACCCTCGGCACCGAATGAACGGGCCTGTTTGGCATCGCGTTCGGTTTCAGCATTGGTACGCACTTTCAGTTTGCGGTATTTGTCAGCAAGTTTCATAATTTCACCAAAGTCACCACTCAGTTCTGCTTCCATAGTATTTATTTTCCCTTCATATACTTCACCGGTTGAACCATTCAGTGATATCCAGTCCCCTTCATTGAAGGTTTTACCTCTGGCAGTAAGGGTTCTGGCTTTATAACGAATAGCACATTCTCCGGCACCGGAAACGCAACATTTCCCCATACCACGAGCAACTACAGCAGCATGAGAGGTCATGCCTCCGCGTGCAGTGAGTATACCTTTTGCTATGTCCATTCCTTCAAGGTCTTCGGGAGAGGTCTCAATACGAACCAGTATGGTAACAGGATATTTTTTGGTTTCATCGGCATGGAAAACAATCTGGCCGGTGGCAGCACCCGGAGATGCAGGAAGTCCTTTTGCCACAACGTTGGCATTTTGAATGGCCTTTTTATCAAATACAGGATGCAACAGTTCATCCAGTTTGTTTGGTTCCTGGCGGAGTATTGCGGTTTGTTCATCGATCGTACCTTCACGAAGCATATCCATAGCTATTTTCACCATGGCAGCAGCAGTCCGTTTGCCATTACGTGTTTGCAGCATCCATAATTTACCATCCTGAATGGTAAATTCAAGGTCCTGCATGTCTTTATAATGATTTTCCAGTTTTTGTTCGGTTTCACTGAGTTCCTTATAGGCAACAGGCATAGCTTCTTCCAGCGAAGGATATTTGGGGGCTCTTTCTGATTCCGAAATTCCGGCAAGTTTGGCCCAACGTAAAGAACCTTCTTTTGTAATTTGCTGGGGAGTACGGATACCTGCAACAACGTCTTCCCCCTGGGCATCGATCAGGTATTCACCGTTGAAAATGTTTTCTCCGGTAGCGGCATCGCGTGTAAAAGCAACACCGGTCGCAGAATTTTTGCCCATGTTGCCGAATACCATAGCCTGAACATTTACAGCAGTACCCCATTCTTCAGGGATCTGGTTCATAGCCCTGTAGTAATTTGCACGTGGATTTTGCCAGCTGTCGAATACAGCACATACAGCACCCCAAAGCTGTTCCCAGGGGTCGACAGGAAAATCATGATCCGTTTTCTTTTTAACGGCAGCTTTGAATTTGGCAACAAGTTCTTTCAGATCACCCACGTCAAGGTCGGTATCGTTCTGAATATTTTTGGCTTCTTTAACTTGTTCCATAATTTCTTCGAACGGATCGATATCTTCTTTTGACTCAGGTTTCATGCCAAGAACAACATCTCCATACATTTGAACGAAACGCCTGTAAGAATCCCAGGCAAAACGTTCATTGCCTGATTTTTTTACTATACCCTCAACAGCATTGTCATTTAATCCGAGATTTAACACAGTATCCATCATGCCGGGCATAGATACCCTTGCACCTGAACGAACTGATAACAGCAAAGGATTATTGGCATCTCCGAACTTAGAATTCATGATTTTTTCAACATACGCTACCGCAACTTCAACTTCCTTTTTCAGAAGTTCAACCACTTTATCTTTTCCCAGTTGATTGTATTCTGTACATACATCGGTGGTAATAGTAAATCCCGGAGGTACAGGAACACCTATTAAATTCATTTCAGCTAAGTTGGCTCCTTTGCCACCCAATAGGTTTTTCATATCGGCCCTTCCTTGTGCTTCTTTATTGCCGAAGGTATAAACACGTTTTACGTCAGACATCGTATTATTTAATTTTTTAGTTAACACTTATTTGTTGGAAATCAATCACTTTTTTTTGAAAGGACACAAAGGTATCTAAAATATTCCTAACTACTAAATGCGTGAGTTGATATTTTCAATACACAGAGCCTACCTGAAATTGCTTAATCCCATCAGTTAAATATTTCTTGTTTAATTTATAATGAGTATATACATTATATTAATTTTGATGTCCAAAAAGAATTCAACATTAATTTCTTCAGCAATTTAGATTTTAAGTATGATTTTTTTTAAATACCTTACATTTTGAATGACTAACAGACCCGGTTCAGATCACAATTTTTTGATTAAAAATATTCTAATAAACCCTGACATTGGCAAAAGCAAATAAATTCGGAACCTTCGGAGGTGTTTTTACTCCATCGATCCTGACCATTCTTGGTGTCATTATGTATATGCGCCTGCCGATGATTGTCGGGCAGGCAGGATTATTTGCTGCCATAGGTATCATTGTGGTGGCTCATATTATTTCCATTACAACCGGACTTAGTGTATCCTCAATTGCCACCGATAAGAAAGTCGAAGCCGGCGGAACCTATTATATGATTTCCCGTAGCCTGGGTCTGCCCATTGGTGGTACTCTTGGACTGGCATTGTTTGTCGGATTATCGTTCAGCGTCAGTCTCTACCTTATTGGTTTTTCTGAAAGTTTCCTGGGTATTTTCGGATACGAAATAAGTAAAGACAATATTCGCATTGCAGGAAGTGCAATTCTCTTGCTTGTAACTATTATAACTTTCATCAGTACATCGCTGGCATTGAAAACACAATATTTCATCATGGCAGCTATTTTTCTTTCCCTCCTGTCTATTTTCTTTGGTAAGCACGAATTTGCACCTGTACAACCAAATTTAACCATTCCCGAAGGTGCTGCAGGTCTGATGATTCTATTTGGTATATTTTTCCCTGCTGTTACAGGATTTGAGGCTGGAGTATCCATGTCGGGGGATCTGAAGGATTCGAAGAAATCCATTCCCTTAGGTGCCATCTCAGCAATTGTTATTGGACTGCTGGTTTATATAGGCCTGGTTTTTTTCTTCAGCTACACTGTTCAGGCCGATAAGCTAGCAAATGATCCCCAAATACTCATGAAAATTTCAAGGATTCCACAACTTGTAATTGCCGGAATATGGGGAGCAACATTATCTTCTGCCATGGGAAGCATACTTGGTGCACCCAGAATACTGCAGGCCACTGCACTGGATAGGATTACTCCGCGCTTTTTTTCAAAAGGTACAGGAAAGACAAACGAACCAAGAAATGCGCTATTACTAACCTTTATAATTGCAGAAGCAGGCATTCTTATTGGAGAGTTGAATATTATTGCCCGTATAGTTTCCATTTTCTTTATTACTACCTACGGTTTTTTGAACCTGAGTTGTGCTTTCGAGGCTATGACCAGCGCCGATTTCAGACCGGCATTTAAAACCCCTGTATGGGTAAGTCTGTTAGGCTCAATTGCTGCCATGCTGGTAATGATCAAGTTGGATTTTGTTGCTTTGGTGGGGGCAACAATAATTTTAGGAGCACTTTTTACTTACCTGAAACGTAAAGAACTGGTATTGCAAACCGGCGATGCTTGGAGCAGCATTTGGGCTTCACTGGTAAAAACCGGGTTGAAGCGTTTGAAGAAGAATAAACTTCAAAACCGCAACTGGAGGCCAAACATTATTATGTTTTCGGGAAGTGCAGGTGACAGACCTGCTCTTGTGGAGATGGGGAAAAACATTTCAGGCAGGTTTGGTTTGATAACCGGTTTCCAGTTGATACCAACAAAGGATACCATTTTACTGAAATATCCTCACCATAAAGAGGAATTTGGTACAGAGGAATACTTTATGAATATACACCACTGCCATGATATTTATAGCGGTATGGATGAAGTCATGAGAGTTTATGGCTATTCGGGGATGGAACCCAACAGTATTCTGATGGGATGGAGCCACAGCAAAACGAAAAAGGACGATTTTCTTCGCATGATTGAACGTTTGGAAAAAAACAACTTCAACTCACTTTTCTTATCCAATAACTCTGAAAAACAAGTTCAAAATAAAAAGATAGATCTGTGGTGGAGCGGTTGGGGAAGAAATCTCAGTTTCGGGCTTAACCTTATCCGGCATATTACAGGCAATTCTTGCTGGAAGGATGCAGAATTAAGATTATTGCTGGTAGCTGACGATGCCACAATGATTGAATCGCTCTATCATTCCATTAAAAAAATACTGGCATCCTACAGAATTGATATGGAAGTCAAGATAATTAACAATGCTATCGAAAGGCTATTGCGTAATGAGTTAATCATCAGGGAATCGGCCAGGACCAAACTATGCATAATCGGAATTCCAAACAATAAGTTTGAAAAACCAGGTCATATGTATGAAGAGGTGAATGAGCTGGTAAAACATATCGGGGATGCTCTTTTTATAAATGCTTCAGACAGTTTTGAATCCTTCGATCTGCTTGATCATACAAAGTTGGTTACCACCAGCAAGCTTAGCAAGAGAGTAGAAGCAGAGGTGCCGGAATTAATGAAATCTGAGTTTCCTGAAATTTCAAACGAGATCGTTGAACTCGATAGAAAAGGAATGGCAGATTTGGATACACTTTTTAATACCGTTTTTGTAACCGGGTTCAGGGACTGCCTTTATTTTATACAGGAAATCAGGAGTTCAGGGCAATCAGTGGTTTATAACCTCGAAAAATTAAATACTTTAAAGGAAAGATTTCAAAAGGAAAAAATACTTGCAAAGACCAGGAATGATTTCTTTTTCAGCACGCGCACGGCAATTCTTAATTACATTGATGAAAAGCTGATCAACAGAAAAGAAATGTTTGAAACAGGTCTGGTAGATTATTTAAAATCTCTCACATACACCTTGGATAACCTGCCAAAGAAACTTGTAATCAAGCATAACCGGTCGGAATTTCAGAAAACCGATACAGATTCTCGTAAACTTAGAAAATTTAAAAGACGGCGTTTGGTTTTGCATCCTTTTGCAAAATCTATTCGTATTCGGGTTAAGTTCAAAAAAATTGCCCGGCAGTATCTTTACAATAACCGGTTACTATTTATACAAAACCTTTTGACTGAATTTCGGAATTTCGACCTTACATTTCTTGCTCAGATCCGAAATTATTTTACGTTTATTAGAGAGAAACTCCAAACCATAGAGATGGAACTCTCAAAATCGAAAGACCTGGGTTCAAGTCCATTTCATATGAATAAGGCATTGGATGAACCTGTGTTAGCCATGGAAAATGAGCTCAGAGAATTAATGAATTCGATGGATCGTAATCTTCATGCCGAATACAGAATCACCTGTCAGAAATTGAACGATGACCTGGAAGGAATCAGAATTAAGGATTTGTTAAAGGCAAATTGCAAATCGCCGAAGTATTATCGGATGGTACTTTCCGAAATTTTGGAATTCAGCGAAGCCTGGTATGATGAGTTAAAAAACCATACTAACCGGATCTATCTTGATTTGCTTATAAAAGCTACAAGGGACAGGGTTTCCAGGAAAGTTGACGATCTTATTTTCAACATTTCCAGGCAGGTGAATGCAGACTTGCTAAATCCGGTTAAACAATTAAGAAAAAGGATTGGGGATTCTGCTAATACCTCCCCGGTGAACAGGCAAATTCCCGAATTTAAGATTACTTTTAAGCCGGATATTGTTCAGGAGATCGAAAACCTGGCAAATGATATTCACCAGCTTATTGATTCCCTTCCCGAAGAAATTCAGATTTCAGATAAAACTCTGACTGATGCTCTTCCGGATGATCAGGCAGAACAAGAACCGCAAATGTTAATCATTCCGGTTCAAAGAATAGTCAGGCATTACATAGATTCTTTGCTTTTATCTCCGCTGTCAACCTTGTTAAGAAGTTTTGTTGATAGTCTGAAAAAGCAGGAATATCGGGTAAAAGATCATTTAAATTTTATGGATTTTGAACAAGAGAATCTTGATAGTGATGATCTCGATTATGCGAAGAGACTTACCGAAATTTCAGACAATACGCTGAATGAATTAGAGAATGGAGAAGAGAGTATCCGACAAATTCTTACCGGATTAAATGATGAAATTGAGCGGATGATTGAAGAGACATTTGAGCCGGCATCTTCACATTTAATTGTTGACAGCAGCCAAAAAATAACACATCTTATAAGAGAATATCAAGGTAAGCAGACAATCAGCAAGTTTGGAGCTTTACGGCAAAATATCAGAAAATATATTAAGTCAAAAACAGTCCGCCTACTATACTCTCAAAGCGAAGGTATTTTGTTTGCTCGCAGACTCTCGATTGCTGAAAATAATAAATCTCCTTATGAACAGATTTCAGAAATGGTTGAACAATTAGTTCCTGACCCGGTACTTCAATCACAAATACCTTCCTATTACCTGAATTTGTTTAGCGGAAAATCCCGTATAGGTGAAGATTTCTGGATTGAACGTCCCAATGAACAGATACAATTTGAAAAAGCATTAAACCGATACAAGCGCTTCAGAAAAGGAGGAATTGTTATTTATGGTGAGCGGGATTGCGGAAAAACGGTGCTCAGCAAATACCTTTGCAGGAAATATTTCCAGCCTGATCAGGTGTTTCATATTTTTCCTCCTTTACAGGGGTCGGTAGATACAGCGGTTTTTGAAAGTGCATTGAAGAAAGCAACAGGGTACAAAGGTTCATCGTCAGGAATTTCTGAATTTTTGCGTTTTGACTCTGTACTGGTTGTTCATGATCTGGAGCTATGGTGGGAAAGGTGTGATCAGGGAGTGGCTGTTACGAATGCAATTCTTAAGTTGATTGACGATTTTAGCAATCAATTTTTAATCATCGTTAATATAAATTCACACGCATATAAGTTTCTGAATATTCTTTATAATATCGAGAATAAGTTTCTGGCCCATATTAAATGCCAGCCATTCGATGCCGAAGATCTTAAAGAACTCATTATGCGTAGACATAGATCGAGCGGCCTGAACTTTTCATTTGGAAAGCATGGCATTGAGCAGGTTTCGGAAATAAAACTTGCAGCCATTTTCAACAGAATTTTCAGAATCTCAAAAGGGAATCCGGGTTTTGCATTAAATGTATGGCTTAGCATGATTAGCAGGATTTCAGAGGATGACCTAGTAATGAAAATGCCTCAATTCCCCGATTATAGTTGTCTACAGCAAATGGATGAAGACTGGATGATTATCCTTGCTCAAATAGTATTGCATAAGAGGGTATCTATTGACAAGCTCACTTGTATTTTAGGCATTACATCTGCTGAGGTTCAACAAAATATTAACTCAATGATTATGTGCGGACTAATTATTGAGAGAAATTCCGACTTGTTTATTATTAACAGTTATTTGAATAATGGCATTAGTGAAGTGCTATCTAAAAATGAACTTATTTAATAGCTACATAAGATGAAAGTTCTGATTGTAATTGCTTCAGTTATCGGCACGATTTTACTTGTAAGAATTGTTGAAATGCTACTTCGCTTTTTTGTTGGCAACAGGCAAAGAATGAAGTTTATAATTAGGTATTTTCCAATCTTTGAACTTTCTGCTGCACTGTTGATTATTTTTTGGGCTGTCGATTATTTGTTTTCGGCAAAATCATACTATCAAACGATTATGCTAAGTCTTGTGATCAGCTTCCTTGCACTGATTTCCTGGTTTGTTGTGCGAGATCTTATTGCCGGGATTGTTTTTAGAACACAAAACAATTTAAACCGTGGCTCTTTAGTACAGCTCGGAAATATAGCAGGTAAATTACTTCATATGTATGCAACCCATATTATTGTGGAAACTAATGAGGGAAAGACCATTAAAATTCCTTATTCACGTCTAACAAATGAAATTATTTCTGAGCACTCAGAAGAAGGAGCGCGTGATGATAGTGTGTTGACACTGAAAGTGAATAAGAAGGCGAGTTGGAAAGAAACAGAATCGGAATTGAAAAACATCCTCCTGAATACTCCATGGCGACTGCTTAACAGTGAGCTAAAAATCAAGCTTCTGTCAGAGCAGGATAATTATTATGAAGTTGAGATTTTTGTGAAAACGCGGAGCAAAAAACATGAAGAAAATCTTTATGCTTTGCTTGCCGATAAATTTGAAAAGGAATATTAATTTCAAACACATCATAGGAAGCTTTCAAATTTCCACAATATGACAAATAATTGTATAGTTTAAATTATTTTCTGGGATGATGCTCGATAATTGCCTGCCGGAGATACTCACGGTCCAAATGTGTATAAATTTCTGTGGTGAGTATTGATTCATGCCCGAGCATTTCCTGGACTGCCCGCAGATCTGCACCGCCTTCAACAAGATGAGTGGCAAAGGAATGACGAAATGTATGGGGACTGATGTTTTTATCGATGCCGGCAGCAGTTGCAAGTTCTTTTATAATAGTGTAGATCATGATGCGCGTCAACTTTTTCCCTCTCCTGTTCAGGAACAACACATTTTCAGAATGTTTGTCTGTTGTGATTTTGTTTCTGTATTGTTCAAGGTAATGATTAATTTCTTTCAGAGCTGTCCTTCCGGCAGGAACCAGTCTCTCTTTATCACCCTTTCCTTTTACTCTGATAAAGCCTTCCGTAGCAAACAGATCTGTTAACTTTAAATTCACAAGCTCGGAAACACGCAACCCACAACCATACAAGGTTTCTATTATTGCTTTGTTTCTATGTCCTTCGGGCTTGCTTAGGTCAATGACTTTTACAATATTGTCAATCTCATTCACAGAAAGAACCACAGGCAGTTTTCTGCCGATTTTAGGAGACTCAAGCAATACAGAAGGATTTGCTTCTATTGCATTAGAATATATCAGAAACTTAAAGAATGTCTTTATGGATGAAACATTCCGGGCCTGCGTGCGGGGTGAGACATCCAGCTCACTTAGCCACAAAATATATGCCTGCAGATCTACAAGCTTAATTGAGTCAATGGTATCATATTGCAATTTGAGACGGATAAATTCAAACATTCTGGAAATATCGTGAGTATATGCTTCAATGCTGTTTTGAGAGAGATTTTTTTCAAGTTTCAGGTGATTCCTGAAATCAACAATATAGGAGTCCCATTGGTTCATTCTGGTTTTTCAAAGGTTTTACCATAATTAGAATGTGAAAATATACAATAGTATTTTCTTTTAAAAATAACTTGCGGGCGATTATCTATTCCAGTTATTCTATAGGAAGATACCATTTGCAGAGGTCAATTCGGGTTCTTATCAAAATACATCTGTTTCGCATGAAGTGGAATTATTTCTCATAATTCAATTAAAAGTTAGCCTATTTTCATAATTTCGCTAATAGCATTGCAAAATCATGAAAGCGCGATTTCTCATTATCCTGAATTTGTTTTTTTTGAATGTTGCCTGTGCATCTCATCCGGTTCATATATCTGTTGTGAATTTGGATATATTAAGCGATTCCAACATAATAAGGTATTCATTATGTTTATTTTGTGAAGATCTTCAAAACATAATAAATTATAAATACAATACTTTGCTTGATTTTCGTCATCAGAACCGAATGACTTTTAAGGAGCAACAATCGATACTGGAGTATTTAAATTCTTCATTTTTATTGAAAAACTCTCATAATATACCTTTAAATTCAGAGTTTATAAACTGGAAAATTGAAGATGATTTAATATGGTTCTATTTTTGTATTAAAGAAATTGCAGAAATTCGGAAGTTGACCATTGAAAATAAATTGATGCTTGATCTTTATATGGACCAGAAAAACTTGTTGATACTTAATAATAACGGCAAGGAGAAAGGCTATGAGTTTAATAAAAGAGATGCAATTTATATAGTAATCATTGGTGATGATTAGATACAATACTATACTATTATTCTTATTTTGTTTTGTAACGCATACTTTAGCTACACATAACCGGGCTGGCGAAATTACATACAAACATCTGGGAGGATATACGTATGAATTTACGATTACAACGTATACTTTTGTTTACAGTCAGGCAAACAGAAAGGAACTGAATGTCTCATGGGGTGATGGCACAACCACAGTGGTTAAGAAAGAGCCTTACAATGAGTTCATACAGATTCCGAATACCGATTACTATTATAATACTTATATTGCCACACATACATATCCCGGCGCCGGAATCTATGAAATACTGATGGAAGATCCTAACAGGAATGCAGGGGTAAATAACATTCCAAACTCTGTAAATACAATTTTTTCAATCAAGACTACGATGATGATCGGATCAGGTATTGGTGCAAACAATACACCAATATTGTTGAATCCTCCAATAGACAAAGCTGCAAAGGGTCATCTCTTTATTCACAATCCCGCGGCTTTTGATCCGGATGGGGATAGCCTATCCTATGAAATAACTATTTGTACGGGAGCCAGCGGGCAGCCTATTGAAGGTTATATGTTACCTCCTGCAACAGATACTCTTCTGATTGATGCAATTACGGGTGATCTGCTGTGGAATACTCCTGCTGACGTAGGAGTATTCAACATTGCCATACTGGTTGAAGAATGGCGAAAAGATATTCGCATCAGTCGAATAGCCCGTGATATGCAAATCGATGTGTATGAAACAGATAACAATCCGCCTGTAAATTCTGATATTCCGGACTATTGTGTTGCAGCTGGTGATACTGTTTATTTTTTAATAACATCTACTGATGCCGATGGTGATCCGATGGAACAATATATGGGTGGTGGCCCGTTTCAGGTAGATAATCCTGCGGAACATTGTATTACATCAACGGGGAATGGCTTCATAAACTCATATTTTATATGGATCACGAATTGTTTGCACGCAAGAAAACAACCTTATACTGTAGTCCTGAAAACGGAAGACTTGAATGATGATATCCAGTTGGTTGATATTACAAGTTTTTCAATACGCGTATTGCACCAGCCTCCTCAAAACATTGAAGCGATTCCCGGGAGTGATACCATAAGGGTTGAGTGGGATGTTTCGAGTTGCGGAGTCCCTGAAGGATACAGAATTTACAGAAGACTGGGCAGTTACAATTACATTCCCGATAGTTGTGAAACAGGTTTACCGGCATATACCGGTTACGAATATCTTGATTACGTAAAAGGTAGCCTGACAAATTATTATACGGATGATAATTTGGGAGAAGGACTTGTTCCCGGCTATGATTATTGCTACCGTATTACAGCCTATTATACTGATGGTGCAGAAAGTATTGCTTCAGAAGAGGTTTGTTCTACCCTGGTACCGGGCACTCCCCCTATTTTGAGGGTGAGCGTGGCAAAGGATGACGAAGAAAATGGGGCAATTGAACTTGCATGGGCAGTTCCCCAGGATCTGGATCCGGTATATGACGGACCATACCGTTATGAAATTTTCAGAATGGCCCCCAATGAGGATGAATTTACTTCAATTGCGATCATTCCAAGTTCTGATCTGACAGACACAACATACACAGATACAGGAATTAATACCCTCATTTATCCCTATACTTATAGTGTTGTTTTGTATGAAGAGCAGGACGGAAACTGGGTTCAGCTGCCAGGCAATGAAACCGCATCATCTCAATACATAGAAATCGACGGTTCCGATAATGAGTTGACCCTGAATATGAAAAAAAGGAGCCCCTGGTTTAATCAACAATATGAAGTGTTCAGAAAAAATAGTTCAACTGAAACCTTTGAATCAATAGGCATAACCGAAGGATCTGTATTCATTGATTCAGGATTAAAAAATAACAGGGAATATGTTTACAGGACTATAGGTGATGGAATACGTCCTGTTTATGAAAGGATTTACTATGTACAAAACACTTCCCATTTGGCTTCGGGAATACCAATTGATACGATGCCTCCATGTCCGCCCGATCTTGTCGTTACTTCCGAATGTGATGTATATAATGATAGTACTTTCGCATACAATTTCCTGACCTGGAGCAATCCTGAGGAATGTGAAGACGATGATATAATAGCCTATATAGTGTATAGCCGTGATTCTTTGTATGGAGAATTCCTGGTACTTGATACTCTGCCAAATACTATTTTTGAATATACCGATCCTCCGGAAAATACAATTGAAAAATGTTATGCCGTTACAGCCATCGATTCTTTTTACAATGAAAGTCCAATGATTCCGTTTTGTGTTTATAATATCTGTGGATATTATGATCTGCCAAATGTTTTTACTCCCAACAGTGATGGAATAAATGATATTTATACTTCATGGAATCTTAACGATTATGTAAAACAGGTAAATATGAGAATATTTAACAGGTACGGGAAAGAAGTATTCAGAACAGATCACCCCGACATCAACTGGGATGGAAGAAACAAGGCGAATGGGAAATTGGTCAGCTCAAGTGTATATTACTATACTTGTGATGTTTATGAGCCAAGGATTACCGGACTGATTATGCACACATTAACAGGCTTTATTCATGTTTATTCAGGTGATGATAATATTAAGGCAGAATGAAAAGATCAATTCAATTAATTTCGATACTGCTGCTGCTGACAACTTTTATTTCTGAAGCTCAGACCCTCGAAAAAGATGTCGTTCATGCGTTTGGTCTTTATGGATCCGGGAATTATAGTGAGGCGGTTACAGCTTTTGACCAGGTCCTAAATAACTACAGTAAGTACGATCAGAAATGTATATTCTATCGTGGTATTGCTCAATACCAATTGCAAAATTATACTGCTGCCAGATCTGATCTTCAACTGGCCGTTGAATCCGGATATCCCGAAGCCTATCTTTGGATGGCAAAATTGTATGTGTCTGCAGGATCATATCCGGAAGCAAATCATGCCATAGAACAATATTTAAAAGAATCAAAACATCCGGATGTTACGGAAATAAAGAAAGAAGAATTGTTTAAAAGGCTTCATAACACGCAGGAATGGTTTTCCCTCTGGGAAAAAGATCTGTTGTCAGATGAAATGAAAATTCAGGAGGAAGTGAACTTCTATATTTCCAAAATGAATTTTGAGAAGGCTCATGAAATCATTGGAGCCAATCTGAATAAGGGACTGGATGATGCATTTTTGTATGAATTGAACAGCAGGGTGTACTTCCGGGAGGGGATCTTTCAATTGGCGCTTAATGATATTAATACTGCTATCTCTATTCGTTCGGGTTCGGAACGTTTATTAAAATTGAAAGCCGATTATTTGGTTCAGCTGAATAAAAACTTTGAAGCAGTTAAGATTTTAACAGAACTACTGGAGAATACTCCCGAAGATTTTTCATTGCGTTTTATGAGAGCAAATACGGCCTATTCTGCCGGAGAGTATGATCTTGCTTATGCCGATATCAATATTTACATGAAGTATTTTGAAACACCGGAAACTGTTTACCTCATGGGTGAGATTCTCTATTCAAGGGGTGAATATCTTGAAGCCCTGAAATATTTTAACCGGCTTATCAGAGATGAGGTAGCGCAGGCAAAATATTTCAAAGCACGTGGATTGACATATTACGAGACAAAAACCTACCAATATGCAGCGTATGATCTGTCCATGAGCCTTGATCTTGACCCAAATGATGCTCAAACGAATTTGTACCTGGGCATAACCCAATATCACTTGGGAGAAAAGGAACTTTGCTGTTACTATCTGAAACGGGCAAAGAATTTTGGTGAGTTGTCAGCAATAGAATACCTCCGGAAATATTGCGATTAAAAAAGCCCTGAAATGATCAGAGCTTTTAATTTTTTCCGAAGATACAGGATGATCATAGCTTTAGTCCAACACCAATATTGAATGTAGCCAAATCATATACATAAATTTCGCACATTACTGACAATTTATTGGTAAAATAGTATTTCGCACCGGCAAATGCTGTAATGACAAAACGAGCACCGGAATCATTAGCTATATCATAAGGATAATCTCCATATTCTTTTCCTGATCGGATAGTAACGCCCGAAGCTATACCAGCATAAGTATCAAGCTTATCAACAAACTGGTAATGATAAGTTGCCCTTGGTACAATTGAAATGTGTGTGTATTTATATCCGTATTCGTAAATGCCATAATCCCACTTGGTTTTGACCGTGCTAACGCCAAGTATTGCTCCTACACCAAATACACCAGGACCCCAGTCATCTTTTAATGCATAATCACCAGCAACAGAGATAAAAGGCAACCCCATTTTGTAGTAAGTACCATAATACCAGGCTGAACCGAATCCGATCTGGAAATTCAAATCAAAATCACCTTTTTCAAAACTCTGTGCATTTAGGTTTGAAGAGGTAAAAGAAAGCGCAAAAAGCGCTGCAATGACAATTAAAATGCTTTTTCTAAGTTTTTTCATGGGTAGAATATTTAGAAGTTTGATATTAAGTTTTAATTTTTATGCAAGTTATACAAATGATTTTCTATTTTAAATAACAATGGACTTCTTTTTTTAGAAGTTTTGAACTATAACGATGGGAAAGATATTTTGTTATTATAATGGTTGCAAATTCGTTCAATTTTAGGTTTTATCCTGAATGTTTTTTCTTAATTCAGATAAGAATTTTTTCATCTGATCTGAATCCCTGGTAGAAATAATTTCTTTAAGATATTCCATTTTTTTATTTATCTTACTTAACTGATCAAAAGTATATGGACTGAATAAGATTTCTGTAAGCAAGTAATCATCTTCGGATAATAATCCTTTCGCAATTTCCAGGTGTTTTTTAAAGGTCGTTCCCGGTGCTTCCTGCTGTTTCATGCAGGCGGCAAATAGCATGGTTGAAGCAAAAGGAACAGATAATGAGTAGGCAATGGTTTTGTCGTGATCAATGAAGGTGTATTCAAATATTTTTATACCAAATGACTGGTAAAAATTTCTGAAAAATTCTTTGCCTTCTTTATCCGATTGTTGAATGATAATGGCACTCTGGTTGCTTAATTCTTTAATATTCGCAAAAGTTGGTCCGAACATCGGATGAGTGGATACAAATCGTCTTCCCGAGTTTAGGTAAAAATCCCTTAATGGTGTCTTGACAGATGTTATATCCGCAAGAATACAGTTGCCGGAAATAAAAGGCAGTATATCCTCAAATGCCTGAATTGTGAATTGAAGACTAACGGCATTGATAACCATTTCAGGGTTAAAATCCTGAATTTCCTGAAAGGTAAGTAAACGGTGACTGTTGAAAAGATACTTCAATTTGGATTTATCCTTATCGTATACCCCAACCTCATAATCGAGGCATAGCGACTCGACCAGCCAGGTTCCCATTTTTCCTGCACCCAGTATTAGTATTTTTTTCATTTTCCACTATAGATTTTCGGAATTTTTTGTTCCTGTAACATAAAATCTGTCAAAACAACAGCGGTGGCAGCTTCCAGAACAACCGGCACTCTCAGGGCAATACAGGTATCATGTCTTCCCTGTACTTCCAGATCGTTCATTTTGCCTGTTTTCATATTCATCGTACGCTGTTTTTTAGATGTGCTCGAGGTGGGTTTGACTGCAATCCGGAAAATCAGTTCATTCCCATTGGTAATTCCGCCGTTGATGCCACCTGCATTGTTGGTTTCCGTTTTTCCATCCATGGATACAATATTATCATTGTGCTCACTGCCTTTCATTTTCGCTGCCATGAACCCCGAACCAAATTCAATGCCTTTTATGGCAGGAATGGAAAATATCATATGGCTCAATACGGATTCCACCGAGTCAAAAAAAGGTTCTCCCAACCCAACGGGCAATCCTTTCACAGAACATTCCACAATACCACCTATGGAATCCTGTTCTTCAACAGCTTTATCAATAGCTGTCTGAATATCAGTCGTTCCACCGGCTTCAATCAGCCGGGCCTGAATGTGTATTGATCCCAGTAATTTTTTGGCAACAACACCTGCAGCTACCAAACCCAGGGTCAGTCTGCCGGAAAAGTGACCTCCGCCCCTGTAATCCTCAAATCCTCCGAATTTCTTTGTTGCTACAAAATCAGCATGTCCCGGACGGGGTATTTCTCTTGATTTGGAATAGTCTTTTGATCTTGTGTTTGCATTTTCGAACAGAATTGTAAGGGGTGCTCCGGTAGTGCGATCATTAAAAACTCCACTTAGCAATTCAGGCAAATCAGCTTCTTTGCGCGGAGTTGTTCCTTTTGCACCGCTTCGGCGTTTGTTTAAATCGGCATTAAAATCTTTAATCGTTAGAGGCAGACCTGCAGGTACACCGTCAATAGTTACACCAACACCCACTCCATGAGATTCCCCTAAAATTTGTATTCTGAATAGTTTTCCAAAGCTGTCCATTTGTAATTGTTTAATTGTGTAATTGTTTAATCGTGGAATTGTTTAATTGTTTAATTGATGAACTGGTAAACCAGTCAACTGATTAAATGAAGACATCAATATATCCTATACGTTTTTTACCAGACTTCATTTCACCGATTCACCGATTCTCCGAATAATCATTTTCTTACAACCTAATCACCCAAAAACCCAACAACCCAAAAACCCAACAACCCAACAACCCAAAAACCCAACAACCCAACAACCCAAAAACCCAAAAACCCAACAACCCAACAACCCAAAAACCCAACAACCCAAAAACCCAGCAACCAGTAACCAACTCCATACTTCAAACTTAAAACTTCCCGCCTTATCATCTTCAGTTTTCTGTCTTCCGACTTCTGTCTTCCGACTTCGGACTTCCGACTTCTGTCTTCCGACTTCGGACTTCCGACTTCGGACTTCCGACTTCTGTCTTCCGACTTCTGTCTTCCGACTTCTGTCTTCCGACTCCTGTCTTCCGTCTCCCGACTTCTGTCTCCCGACTTCCGACTTCTGTCTTCCGACTTCGGACTTCCGACTTCGGACTTCCGACTTCTGTCTTCCGACTTCTGTCTTCCGACTTCTGTCTTCCGTCTTCCGACTTCTGTCTTCCGACTTCTGTCTTCCGACTTCGGACTTCCGACTTCGGACTTCCGACTTCGGACTTCCGACTTCTGTCTTCCGACTTCGGACTTCCGACTTCGGACTTCCGACTTCCGTCTTCCGACTTCTGTCTTCCGACTTCTGTCTTCCGTCTCCCGACTTCTGTCTCCCGACTTCCGACTTCGGACTTCCGACTTCTGTCTTCCGTCTTCCGACTTCTGTCTTCCGACTTCTGTCTTCCGACTTCTGTCTTCCGTCTCCCGACTTCTGTCTTCCGACTTCTGTCTTCCGTCTTCCGACTTCTGTCTTCCGTCTTCCGACTTCTGTCTTCCGTCTTCCGTCTTCCGACTTCTGTCTTCCGTCTTCCGACTTCTGTCTTCCGTCTTCCGACTTCTGTCTTCCGTCTTCCAACTTCTGTCTTCCGTCTTCCGACTTCTGTCTCCCGACTCTAAACTTCCTTAAGTTTTTCCAGGATCATCTTCATTTTTGAAAATCCTATTTGTCCCGCAGCTGTGGGTTCTCCAACATCCATAGCTGCAAAAGTAAACTCAGCTCCTAACAAGGGAGCCATAATTCGGGTAATTTTACCTTTCTTCCCCATACCGAAAGCAACCAATGGTTTTTCTTTGCCATACAGTGACAGCAAACGGGCATTATCAGCATTTGAATGCGACATAGTCACTATTTTTGCCACATCGGCACCTAACTGGTAACACTGATCCATGATCCTGTACAATTCTTTTAATTCCGGAGTATTTTCAAAATTATGGTATGAGATAATCACTTTGCATCCATGCTTTTTTGCCATCCTGCAAATGGACTCCCGTTGTTTTTTGTTTGCTTCGATTTCAATATCTACATAGTCAGCTCCTGTCTGAATGGCAAGTGAAAGTTGTTCAAACTGATATTCAGCCCCTTTTTTATCGGGTCTGCAGGTTGCGATCGTAAGGGTTTTATGATCAAAAACCGTACGAATTTCGTCGGCTGTGAAATCCGTTAAATCGAGCCTGATCTCGGCCATTTGGACAGCATCAAGCACCGAGATGCATGTTTCCAGGTTACTGTCAGATATTGCTACGCAAATCATTGATAATGGATTGAAGTTCTTTATATTCAAGTTTTCGGATTACAGCATGTCCTATTCTATCCAGCAAAACAAGATGAATTGAATCACCCACCCTTTTTTTATCCTGCTTCATTGCTGCAAATAATTTCTCAATTGGTATTTCCGGTTGTATGGGCAATCCATAACTCTCAATAACCTGGATCAATTCTTTGACTTCGTCCTTTGAGAGCATTCCAAGTATATTTGAAACTTTTGCTGCCAGCACCATTCCGATACTTACGGCCTTCCCATGCAAAATACCGGTCATTTTTTCAAGAGCATGAGCGAATGTATGTCCGAAATTCAACAATCGTCGCTCCCCCTTTTCCCTTTCATCAGCTTCTACAACATCGGCTTTTATTTTAACAGATTGATAAATCATATTGGTTATGATCTCTTCGTCATTCTGTAATGCCTGAACAGCATTTTCTCTGCAAAAATTAAACAGTGTGGCTTTTTTTATTGCTCCGGCTTTTATGATCTCTGCAAATCCTGACCGAAATTGTTCTTTATCGAGCGTCGAGAGCATTGTGGTATCGCATAGAACAAATTCCGGCTGATTAAAAGTACCAATCATATTTTTATATCCTTCGAAATTGACGCCGTTCTTCCCGCCCACACTGGCATCAACCTGAGAGAGGAGTGTTGTCGAAACAAAACCAAAAGGCATACCTCGCATATACACCGAAGCTGCAAAACCTCCAACATCGCATACTATTCCGCCACCTATTGAACAAAGAAAACTTGTGCGATCTGCCTCCAGTTCCACCAATTTACCCATAATCATTTCAATGGTACCAAGGGTTTTGTTTTTTTCACCAATTCCCATTTCTATTAAAGGAACACTTTTGGGAAGGTTATTTGAATAATATTTCAGAATATTTGAATCGGTCAGAATTATTGCATTTCTTCCTGCAATATAATCCGACAGCTTGGAAAGTTTTTCACCTATCAGGATCTTTGAAAGATTAGACTCTGCTTTTATGTTCAGGATTTTCATGAATAGTGGATGGATTAAATCAGGATCTGAATTTAGTAAAATCTATTCATTCATTACTTTTGTCTGATGATTAATAGATTCCTGGTGAATAGAACGGAATAATTTAATAATAAACTCTTCACTCAGCCCTTTTTTCTCACCATTGGATATACGCTGGTGCAGCAATTCATCCCATCGTGTTGATTGTAAGATGGTAATGTTGTTTTTCTTTTTGTATTTGCCTATTTTTTCGGATATTATCATCCTGTTACCGAGTATTTCCATAAGTCTGTCGTCATACTTATCTATCTGGCTTCTTAATTCATCTAATGTATTCATAATTACAGCATTGTCAACATTGGCTTTTCTGAGTACCAAATTCGAAAGCAATTGTTTCAGATCTGCCGGAGTGATTTGCTGGCCTGCATCACTGAGAGCTTTGTCCGGATTGCAGTGAGTTTCAATAATTAATCCGTCGAAATTCAGGTCCATTGCTTTTTGTGATACTTCGAACAACAAATCCCTGTTGCCACAAATATGACTGGGATCGGTAAGTATCGTAAGAGTTGGAATTCTTCTTTTGAGTTCAATGGGAATTTGCCAGTGAGGGTCATTTCTGTATAATGATTTTCCGTAAGTGGAAAATCCGCGATGTACTGCTGCAAGTTTTTTTATTCCCGCCTGGTTAATTCTTTCAAGTGCTCCGATCCAGAGTTCTACATCCGGATTTACAGGATTCTTTATCATAACAGGTATTTCAACTCCGTTCAGAGCATCTGCAATTTCCTGCACGGCAAAAGGATTGGCAGTAGTACGTGCACCCAGCCAAAAAATATCTATGCCGTATTTAAGAGCTTCAAATACATGTGATGCATTGGCAACTTCAGTGGCAGTGTACATGCCCAATTCTTCCTTAACATGTTTTAACCAGGGTAATCCTTTCTTTCCAACTCCTTCAAAAGTATTGGGTCTTGTACGTGGCTTCCATATTCCGGCTCTGAAAATCCGGATTCCATTTTCTTTGAGGTGTCTGGCTGTTTCCATAACCTGGGCTTCTGTTTCAGCACTACAGGGACCGGCCAAAATCATAGGACGTTTGTCCGGTACTCCATCGAAAACGAAAGCCTCCAATTCAAGAGTAATGCTCATAGCTTATTATTTAATATTAATCAACATATACTTCTCCTTTATAATATTCTCCAAGAATACAAACATTGGAAGTAAAAGGTTCAACTGCTTTTGCCGACTGTATGTACATATCATAATCATCAAACTCAACATCAATATAAAACTGATATTCCCAGTCACGCCCGATAATTGGCATGGATTGAATTTTTGAAAGGTTGATATCATAATATGAGAAGATGGACAGTATTTTTGAAAGACTTCCTATTTTATGAGCCAGTGCAAAACTTATCGATGATTTATTTACATTTTTATCATGAAAGCCGCTGCCATTTTTATCTTCAAGTATCAGAAACCGGGTATAGTTGCTTTTATTTGTTTCAATTCCTTCTGCCAGTATATCGAGCTTATATTTTTCCGCAGCAAGTTTGCTCCCGATCGCAGCGATTCCAGTCAGGTTTTCTTCAGCGATTTTTTTTGCACTCAGGGCTGTATCGAGACTGTCAATAAGCTTTATATGGGGGTAATCTTCAAAAAATTGCTGGCATTGAAGAAGTGCCATTGGATGCGAAAATACTTCTTTGATATCGGATAACTTCTGACCTTTCAGTGCAACGAGGTTTTGTCTGATGCGCAGGTATATTTCACCAATTATTTTCATATTCGAATCGAGCAGGAGAGAATAATTAGGCAAAATGCTTCCGGCCAACGAATTTTCAATGGCTGTAATGCCATAATCAACTTTCCCGTCTTTAAGGGCTGTAAAAAGGTCTTTGAAAGTATTTCTGGGCACAATTTCTATGTCTGTGTCCTGAAAGTATTTATTTGCAGCGATCTCATGAAAAGCACCATAACCGCCTTGTATGGCAATTCGCTTTGGGGATGTTTTATTTTTGTTCATGTATCTGTAATGAAAATATTTCTTTAAAAAAAAAGTCCCGGATTTTCCGGGACTACCATATATAATATTTTTCATACAAATAGCCCCTTAACTTACTTTGTTAAAGTAAAAGAAAAAGAAGAAGCTATATGCATTATTTGTTCTCATTGACCATTATTCATTCAATGCAAATATAATAATTCTTTTCATAAGGTTGTATTCTATTAGTATGAAAACTATTTTTAATCAGAAAAATAAAAATTTACCATACTAGTAATATTAAGAGCTGAGTATTCAGATGACCAAAAAAGAGAGATATGAAAATATCATCAGATATTTTCAGAAACACAGGCCAATTGCAGAAACTGAGCTGATCCACAGCAATCCATACGAACTCATTGTATCTGTTATACTTTCCGCTCAGTGCACAGATAAAAGAGTGAATACAATTACACCGGCTCTGTTTAAAGCTTTCCCTACCGTATTTGAAATGGCTTCTGCTTTTCCTGAGGATATCTTTGCCTATATTAAAAGTTGTTCATACCCGAATAATAAAGCCAAACATCTTGTCGGAATGGCCAGGATGATGGTTGAGGAGTTTGAAGGGGAAGTTCCTTCCGATGTGAAATTATTACAGAAACTTCCGGGCGTTGGGCGCAAAACAGCCAATGTAATTGCCTCAGTAATATTCAATTTACCTCATATTGCAGTTGATACACATGTGTTTCGGGTTGCTCAGCGTATTGGTTTGACTACCAATGCAAAAACTCCTTTGCAAACCGAACTGCAGCTGATAAGATATATAAAAGAAGATCTTCGCCCTTTGGCGCATCACTGGTTGATATTGCATGGCAGGTATGTATGCAAAGCCCGTAGACCTTTGTGTTCCGAATGCGGGGTTAGCCAGTTTTGCAAATATTATCATTCGACCGGGAACAGATAATTGTTGATTTCTCTTGTTGTAATTCCAGGTATATATGCAATTGGTATGTTAATTTTACATCCATATTGGAAGTTGGAGAGTATAAGAAATAGTATATTGAATGGAATGTCGGGCTCGATGGTTAACATGTGTTTTTGCTTTCAGATAATCTTATTGATTTTTCATTTCCTGTTTTAACGAGTTGTAAGCCTGTGAATAGTCAATTTTGTAAATCAAAAAAAAATATTAATTTTACTACGAACATAAGGTTTTCACGGAAAAACGAAACCATAAAATTTCGACCGATGCCAAAAAAATACTTTATCAACACCCTGATTATTTTTTCGCTTTTTCTTGTTTCGCTTATACTGGTCAGTTGCAATATAGGCAATAAGAAATCCAAAGAGAATGTAAACATTGAAGACTTTGTTACTGAGGATGATATTTTTGATGATATCGATAAAGCAAAGAAGATTTTCTACTCATTACCTTCTCCACTCGAAACAGCAATGTTAATTAAATCCGCAGGAGCTGAATACAATGAGGAGCTTCTCAATTCGCTGGATAACGTGACAAACTATTCAACAAGCAGATCGTTGGCATTAAATCTGGGCATTTATACTACTGATTTAAGCTTTGCCAGTTTGTTTGATCAGACTCAGACATCCATCAATTATATGACTGCAGCAAGGAAAATGGCTGAAGGGCTGGATATTAACGATGCTATTGATAATGAAACAATGACAAGGCTGGAAGAAAATCTTCAGAACAGAGATATCGTAATGGATATTATTTCCGAAACTTTTCTTAATTCATCTTCCTTTTTAAAAGAACAACAGAGGCAGGATGTTGCTGCTATCGTACTGGTTGGGGGTTGGATTGAAGGACTTTATATTGCCACCCAGTTGATCGGTGATAATACGATTAAGAATAACAAACTGGCTGATAGAGTGTTGGAACAAAAGCTATCGTTTAACATTGTCGAAAGAATGCTTGATGACAATAGGGAAAATGAAAACGGTGAGCAAAACGAAGATATAATCAATTTGATTTCAGAGTTGCAGGAACTTAAAAATGCCTTTGATAAAGTAAAAGTGCAAACAACTCAAACTGAGACGGTTGAAAATACAGAAACAAATGTTACAACTCTTAAATCTCAGACTACTGTTAGTGTTTCACAGGAGGATTTTAAAGCATTGCAGTTAGCAGTTAATAATCTTAGAACAAGCTTCATTCAATAAATAACAGATATCATGAGAAGAACTTACTATCTGATAACCCTGGTTTTTGCGTTGGTATTCTTGAATAATATTGTTTCAGCTCAATGTAAAGGCTTTGCGAAAAAAATATGTAAACTGGAACTTATTCCTTATATACATGATGGCAATTATCATGCGGCTATTCTAACAGAAGGAGAGGAGGCTGAGCTCTATAAGACCTTCTATTCAGGACAAGACTATCGTCTGGCTATTTGTGGGTCAGATGCTCTGCCCGACATTGAGTTTCAGGTTATTGATGCATACAAAAATGTGCTTTATGATAATACGGAACATAATAAATCGCGTGTATGGGATTTTACTCTGGATGCCAGTCAACAACTAAAAATTACTGTAAAAGTTCCAAATAGTAATACAGAATCGGAATACCCTGCAAGTGGTTGCGTGGCCATCATGTTTGGCTTTTTGGATGAAGAATAATTTTTACTTTTCACGATAGTTGAAAAGCCTGTGTATTAAATACACAGGTTTTTTTTTAACAAAATTTCATGCTTTTCGTAAAGAAAATATGGAATCAAATCTGAAAGTAATGAAAAAGTTGGTTTTTGTTGTATGTACTTCATTCTCTTTATTCTTTTCGTCTTGCGAGTTATTCAACTTTGATGAAAATGGTTTGACTACTGAAGATATTATCAATGGATTAAAGAAAGCACTGGAAATAGGGACTGATTCAGCATCCACTGCATTATCTATGCTTAACGGATACTATCACGGGCACGAAGTATTTGTAAAAATTCCGTTGCCCGAAGAAGCATCTAATGTCAGAAACACAATCAATAGCAATCCAACATTATCAGAAATCAGTGATCTGACAGGGCTGGAAGATGCATTTGAGAATGTTGTTTTAGCTATTAACCGAGCAGCTGAAGATGCAGCCAAAGAAGCAGCACCAATATTTAAAAAGGAGATTGCTGACTTGAGCATCGATCAGGGATGGGATATCTTAAACGGCATTGTTCCCGGTTCAGGACAGGATGAATCAGTTTTTGACTCAACGGCTGCAACAGAATTTCTGCGTTTGCAAACATATGATGATCTCACAGATGTCTATGCTCCAAAAATAAATGCATCACTCAGTAAAGATCTTGTTGGTAATATTTCTGCTTATGATGCATGGAATGACCTGACTTCTTTATACAATTCTTTCATGAACAGAGCGGATGTTATAACAGCGATTGATCTTGCAAATCTATTTGGAGCGAATATAAATCTTCCGGGTACGATTGAAACAGATATAGGGGTTTTTTCGACCGAAAAAGCACTTGATGGCCTGTTCTACATGGTAGGGAAAGAAGAAAAGGATATTCGAAAAGATCCTTTTCAATGGGGTATAAGCATCATTGAGGATGTTTTTGGGTCAGTATTATAAGCTCAACTCATTTTTTGGAAGACCTGTTAACTTGGTTTTAAGGAATTTTCCGGTATAGGAATCTTTGGATTGTATAAGATCTTCCGGGGTGCCTTCAAAGACAATATAGCCTCCCCGGTCACCTCCTTCAGGACCAAGATCTATAACCCAATCAGCGCATTTAATGATTTCCTGATTGTGTTCAATAATAACAATTGAATGGCCTTTTTCAATCAATGCTTGAAACGAGTCAAGCAGTTTTTTAATATCATGAAAATGAAGACCGGTAGTGGGTTCGTCAAAAATAAATAAAGTGGATTCATTTTTATCCAGGGCAAGGAATGAAGCAAGTTTAACACGCTGACTTTCTCCTCCGCTCAATGTGCTTGAAGATTGTCCGAGCTTAATGTAACCCAATCCAACCGCTGCAAGAGGAGTTAATTTTTCGACGATCTTTTTTTCTGTACCTTTTGTATTGGCTGAAAAAAATTCCAGGGCTTCATTTACAGTCATTTCCAGGATATCATAAATATTTTTCTCTTTGTATCTGACTTCAAGCACATCCTCTTTAAACCTTCGTCCCTTACAATGATCGCATGTAAGAATAACATCAGCCATAAACTGCATTTCAACTTTAATTACACCTTCTCCCTGGCATTCATCGCATCTTCCCCCGTCAACATTAAATGAAAAATGAGCGGGTTTATAATTGTTGCTTATTGCATATGGCTGCTCGGAATAGAGTTTTCTTATTTCATCATATGCTTTCATATAGGTTACAGGATTTGAACGCGATGTTCTTCCAATAGGATTTTGATCAATAAATTGGATTGAACTGATAGTATTGATATCTCCTTCCAAACGTATGAATTTTCCACTTTTTTCACCATAACCCTCAATGATCTTGCTCAACCCCGGATATAAAATATTCGTGATAAGAGAGGATTTGCCGGATCCGCTTACTCCGGTAATTACGGTCAGAACGTTGAGAGGTATCCTTACATCAATATTTTTCAGATTGTTCTCTCTGGCTCCGACAATTTTAATGGCATTTTTCCATGTTCTTCTGGGAAAAGGGATAGCAATTTTTTCTTTATTTGTCAAATATTTTGCTGTAAGACCATCACTATTTTTTAAAAGATTTTGATAAGATCCCGAGTATACCAGTTCACCCCCCAATCTACCTGCTCTCGGACCTATGTCAATGACTTCATCACTTGCACGGATGATTTCTTCTTCATGTTCTACGACGAGAATGGTATTGCCTATACCTTTGAGATTGTTCAAAACACGGATTAATCTGTGAGTGTCTCTGGGATGCAATCCAATACTTGGTTCATCAAGAATATAAATTGAGCCAACCAGGGTACTTCCTAACATTGTTGCAAGATTAATCCTTTGGGATTCACCCCCGGAAAGCGTTGAAGAAAGACGATTCAGGGTCAGATATCCTAAACCAACATCGCAAAGATAAACAAGTCTGTTTTGGATCTCTTTCAATAATCTGTCTGCAATATCTTTCTCATGCTTTGATAATTTGATATTCTTAAACAGTTTGCTAAGTTCTTCAACAGGCAAATCAACGAGTTGTTGAATTGAGTATCCGGCAACTTTCACATACCCGGCTTCTTTTTTTAATCTTGTTCCTTTGCATTCGTGGCAGGTTGTTTTTCCTCTGTATCTGGCCAACATGACACGATATTGAATTTTGTATTTTTTGCTTTCCAGGTAATCAAAAAATTTATTCAACCCTCCAAAATATCGATTACCAGACCATAATAACGCATATTGTTCATTGGTTAACTGATGGATCGGCTTGTGTACCGGAAATTTAAATTGATGTGCATTGAATAATAATTTGTCCTTCCACTTTTTCATTTTTTCACCTCTCCAGCATACAATTGCATCTTCATATACCGAAAGATTTCTGTTAGGAATAACAAGATCTTCATCGATACCAATTACTTTTCCGTAACCCTCACAAACGGGGCATGCGCCTATGGGATTATTAAAACTAAACATGTGCACCGAAGGCTCTTCATATGAAATTCCGTCAACTTCGAATGTATTGGAAAACTCTTTTATGGTTGATTCGTTTTCTTCCAGGGTTTGAACAATACATATTTTATCTCCCAGTTTATAGGCTTGTTGAACAGAATCGGCATACCTCGTTAAAGAATCTTCATCATCGCTGATTGCGATTCGATCAATAACCAAATAAAATTCATTTGCCTTTTGAATGTCTGCTTCTGTCAGATCTGTCAGTTTTACTATATCATCATTGATCTTGACCCTGTTTATGCCCATATGTTTAAGATCAGAGATCAATTGGTTGTAACTGATTTTATTGTAGCTTTCAAATGGTGCCAGAATAAGTGCTTTACTATTTTTTTTCAGGTTGACAATGTAATCGACAACATCGGTAACAGTATCTTTTTTTACAATGCAACCTGAGACAGGAGAGTGAGTTTGTCCGATTCTGGCAAAAAGGAGTTTTAGATAATCATATATTTCGGTTGACGTACCTACTGTCGATCGTGGATTACGGGTATTGACTTTTTGCATAATAGCTATCGCAGGAGGCAATCCAAGAATTGCATCTACTTCCGGCTTATTCATTCTTCCCAGGAATTGTCGTGCATAGGAGGAAAGACTCTCGACATACCTTCTTTGACCTTCGGCATATATGGTATCAAAAGCCAGAGAAGATTTACCAGATCCTGATACTCCGGTGATTACAATAAGTTTTTCTCTTGGCAATTTAAGGCTGATGTTTTTCAGATTATGAACTCTTACGCCTTTAACAATTATAAAACCCTTATTATTCTTGACTTCTGGCATGAAAATTAAGAAAAAAAATGTATTTTTTTTTTGCAAAGGTATTTGAATTAAGAAAAAAAAATACTTACTTGCATTAATTATTGTATCACCATTAAACGGAGGAATGCCTATAGAATAATTCTACTTTCTTTTATCTGTATAACAAATAAAAAGGAGGTAGTTGTGAAAACTCTCAGTGGCCTCAGTGATTACGAACTTGTTCAGAGATACGTTAATTGTAACGATAAAACAAGTATAGAGGCATTAATTAATAGGCATAGAAAAAAAATCTATACATACATACTTCTGGTAGTAAAAGATCAACATCTTGCTGAAGATGTATTTCAGGAAACTTTTATTAAGGTAATCAAATCATTAAAAGAGGGAAGGTATAAAGATAACGGAAGATTTATATCCTGGGTTATCCGTATTGCTCATAATTTAATGATCGATCATTTCAGGAAAGAGAAGCAACTGAATACAATTTCAAATGATAGTTATGAAAATGATCTGTTCAATTCTAAAAAGTTTGCTGATAAAACAATTGAAGAAGAAATTGTTCTTGACCAGATATCAAAGGATGTGAGGCGACTCGTTCATGAATTACCTGATGATCAGAGAGAAGTAGTAATATTAAGACATTACTGTGGAATGAGTTTTAAGGAGATTGCCGAACAAACTGACGTGAGTATCAATACAGCTTTGGGTAGAATGAGGTATGCCCTGATCAATCTGCGAAGACTGATTAAAGAAAAAAATCTTTCATTATCAATTAAGTAGGGCGAAAGAAAGTATCTGGTAAAAATTATTTCAATTAAAGAAATATTTTGTGCAATTTATCGTTTTGTACTAAAATAATTTAATGAAGTAATATGTTGCCTATGACAAAAACCTCTACTATTCAATTTATTATTAACAATCTGGCATCTAAAACAGGAGGAGTTTTTAAAAGTATTGATACACAATTTAATTTTCAGGACGAATTTGGGGATGTCTACGAAATTCTGAAGCAACTGGATGTTGATGTTCGTCAGGAAGTAGTTGAAAAATTAATGAAATTTGCTTCTGAAACAGATTGAAAATAGTAAGAAATAAAAGGTCGCTATAATTTTTTAGCGGCCTTTTTTTGTGCTTTCAGGTTCTTTTGATCAAGAACTTCCATCATTTCTTTAACAGCTCCTGCGGAATGGTTCAATAACTTTTGTTCGTCCTGATTCAATTTCAGCTCAATAATTTGCTCAATTCCGTTTTTGCCCAAAACGACAGGCACTCCGACATAGACATCATGCAAACCATATTCTCCTTCCAGTTTTACACAACAGGGCAACACCCTTTTCTGATTTCTGGAGATCGCTTCCGCCATACGTGCTGCTGCTGAACCGGGAGCATACCAGGCTGAGGTACCCATGAGTTGAACCAATTCACTACCACCGGATTTTGTTCTTTCAATAATGTCATTCACCTTCTCTTTTGACAGAATATCATAGAGAGGGACACCACAAACAGTGGTAAACCTGGGAAGCGGAACCATGGCATCTCCATGTCCGCCCATAAGGACAGCCTGAATATCTTTCGGGGAAATATTCAATTCATTTGCAATAAAAGCCCTATATCGGCCGGTATCGAGAACACCTGCCATTCCCATAACCCTGATACGTTCAAAACCTGAAGTAATATGAGCCTGATAAGTCATTACATCCAGTGGATTGGAAACAACAATAATCGTTGTATGTGGGGAATACTTGATAGATTTTTCCGTTACATCTCTTACAATGTTGGCATTTGCTTCTATCAGATCATTTCTGCTCATTCCAGGTTTTCGTGGCAAACCTGAGCTAATAATAACAACGGTTGAATCAGCAGTGGCTTTATAGTCGTTTGTCACACCAATTGTCTTTGTATTGAACCTGTCAATTGGGGAACTTTGACATATATCCAGGGCAACGCCTTCAGCAAGGCCTTTTTTAATATCCAGCAATACCACTTCATCAGCAGCATCCTGGTGCGCTAATACATCTGCGCAGGATGATCCAACATTGCCTGCACCAATAACAGTAATTTTCATTGTTTTTTTAAAATGTCGTATTTGATTCTGTTACAAGATACTAAATTATTAGTGCTTTAAAAATGCCATGAAAAGTAAACAAAAAAGATGATACATAGTTTGTGTAATAAAAGGGGTTGTTTTTATTACTTTTGGATTCATTTTATTTATATTTTTCAGAAACATGAGTATTGCTCAGGAAATAGAAAGACTTAAGAAAGAATTACCTGAAACTGTAAAACTAATAGCTGTATCCAAAACAAAATCTGCTGAACAGATTCTTGAAGCCTATTATTCCGGATATAAAATATTTGGTGAGAACAAAGTACAGGAATTGGCAGGTAAGTATGAATTGCTTCCGAAGGACATTGAATGGCATATGGTTGGTCATTTGCAAACCAACAAAGTAAAGTATATAGTGCCTTTCGTATCTCTTATTCATGGTGTGGACAGTCTTAAACTGATGATTGAAATAAACAAACAGGCTCTGAAATATCACAGAATCGTTGATTGCCTGTTACAGGTAAGAATAGCCAGGGAGGAGAGTAAATTCGGTCTGAATTTCGCAGAAGTCAAATTGATTTTAGAATCTGATGATTATCAAAAGTTAAACAATATTAGAATTCTTGGAGTAATGGGTATGGCTTCTTTTACAGACAATACAGGCACAATCAGGGATGAATTTAAAGAATTAGTTCGTATCTTTAAAAGCATCCGACAAGATTACTTTGCAGATATGCCTGAATTCAAAGAACTATCGATGGGTATGTCATCAGATTATAAAATTGCAATTGAGGAAGGATCGACCATGGTTCGCATAGGAAGTCAGATCTTTGGAGAAAGAGTATACTAGTAACTTGAAAATCAGATGAATGGAATGAAACTAACAACAAATTATTTAGGTATTGAGTTGAAGAATCCATTGATCATCAGTAGTTCAGGATTGACGAATTCAGTACAAAAAATTAAAAAACTTGAAGATGCAGGTGCCGGCGCAGTTGTTCTTAAATCACTGTTTGAAGAGCAGATTAACAGAGATGCTTTATCTATGCTAAAAGAATCTGATTATCCTGAAGCTGAGGATTATATTCTTAATTATACCAAGAACAATACTGTTGAACAGTATCTGAGATTAATTGAAGAAGCAAAACGTTCTGTCGATATTCCGGTTATTGCAAGCATAAACTGTATTTCATCAAAAGAATGGTTTTCTTTTGCAAAAAGTATTCAGGATGCTGGTGCTGATGCCATTGAATTAAATGTATTCATTCTTCCGGATAACATACATGAAAACGGATATCTCTATGAACAGATTTACGATGATATTCTGTTAAATCTGAGTAAGAAAATTAGTTTTCCCATTTCAGTTAAGATTGGGCAGCATTTTACGAATATACCCGCATTTGTTAAGAATCTGAAAAGCAGAGGAGCGAAGGGAGTTGTGCTGTTTAATAGATTTTATGCTCCCGATATCGATGTAGATTCTATGACATTTACCAGCTCGGAAGTTTTCAGTAATCCTTCTGAGTTAAAGCAATCGCTCAGATGGATCGGAATAGTATCCTCACTGGTAAAGAATATTCATCTATGTGCTTCCACAGGTGTTCATGATGGTACGGCTCTTGTCAAACAACTATTGGCAGGAGCAACTGTTGTCCAGGTTTGTTCAGTGCTGTATAAAAAAGGGCCCGAATATGTTTCTACCATACTATCGGATTTGATGAAATGGATGAAAAAACACAATTTCAATTCGATTGATGAGTTCAGGGGAAGAATGAGCTATAAAAACATTCCTGATCCAACGATTTTTGAACGTTCGCAGTTCATGAAATATTTTTCGAATATCGAATAGTCATATTTTAACGTGAGTTCGATATAAGTTATAACTAATTGAAATATAGATTGACAAGTAATTTAACTTGTATTATCTGTTTGTTATTTCAAAGAATTTAGTCTGTATGCGCCACAAAGACATTGCATATTCATTGAAGATTCCCATTTCTTATGTCAAACTCACGTTATTTTATGTATTGATTTCCGGATAGTTATCATGCAATCCGGATTTACCTGAATCCAATACTTTCAATAGCTCACAGTATAGAGGTTTCTTATCGTCGCTAATATCAGAGACTCCTTCAAGAAGGATTCTTTTGCAGGATGCTAGTGCATTGTTGCTTGTTCTCCAAACCATTCCTTCAATAACTGTAAATGATTCAAGAGCAACCTGATAATTTCCGGATAAAAAACAATCCATAAAAGTGTTCAGGTTGTCACTATAATCCAGTCTTGATTGCCAGCAGGCTGAAATTACCTGTGATATCCATACTACATTACTATGAGTTTGAATATAATCTACAATGAAAGGAACACATTTCTGGTCTTTTAAATTGCTGATAAACAAGATAACTTCTTGTTTTACTCTTTCAGAATTGTTTTGATTGAGCAAATCAAGGATTAATGGAAGTATACTTACTCTTCCGGAGGATTTTAACTCATGGATTTTAGCAAGAATGAGATCATCATTTTTTGAATTCAGGGATGCCTTTGTTTCAGTGATAAATCTTTTATCTTCTATTTCTTTATTCTTCCCGGCCATATTTACCTTAAAATATATTTTGCAAATCTACTCATTTAGGTTGATCAAAAGAATATTTGTTGTCTCGGATGTTATTTTAAACCGATCATCAATCTGATGACCTACCAGCCATACAATATCATTTTCTGAAACCAGTATCCAGATCTTTTCTTTATCCAAACGATTTATTTTTTTATCTGTAAAATAGTCGCTTAACTTTTTTTTATGTTTCATTCCCAGGGGATAGAAATAATCTCCCTTTTCCCACTTTCTTAGTTTTAATGGAAATGTTAACAGATCCATGTCAACGGCAATATTTTTCTTTGTCCCCGGAATACGAAAGTCAGTATCTTTAACTTGTTCAGTAAAGCTGAGATGGATTGGTTGATTGATCTTATAAATACCCCGGTGTATTTCAATACTATCATTTGCACAGTTTGTATTTAATTTTTCAATAACCAGTGTTTTCCTGTCCTTTAGCAATACATAATTGCCGGAATAGAAAAGTTTGCCGGATTCTCCATGTAATGAATTAAACATGTTCAGGATTACGGTGTAAGAAAAACCATACTTTTCTAAAAGGTCAAATAATGTTTCAGGAGTTAGTCGTAATGACAGTATTTTTGGAATGCTTATTATATGAGTCGGTGTCTCCTGAAGTGTAATGGCCCTGTTGATTTTTGAGAGTTCGTTTTTGTATAACTTATAGGTTGCATTGAATATTTCAGATTCCTGAATCAAGGTCTCCCTAAAGGATGGATTGAGCTTTTCAAATTGTGGAATAATTTTATGCCTGATGAGGTTTCTTTGGTACTTGATATCTTCATTGCTTGAATCTTCTCTGAATTTTATATTCTCCTTTTTTGCATAATTTTCAATTTCATTTCTTGAAGCAAACAGTATGGGTCTGATAATTATATCCTGCCTGGCCTTAATACCTGTCAATCCTTTTATTCCGGTACCACGTGTAAGATTGATCAGGAATGTTTCTACGAGATCATCGCGATTATGAGCAATGGCAATGGAACTGTAACTGTACATTTCTGCAAGCTTAAGAAACCAAGTATACCGAAGTTCTCTGGCGGCCATTTGAATCGATATGTTTTTCTTCCTGCTAAATTCAGTAGTATCAAAACTCTTTGTATGGATTTTCAAATTCAGCTTCTTTGCTTCATTCACGACAAATTTTTCATCTTCATCTGATTCATCATTTCGCAGTTTGAAATTACAGTGTGCGATGTCAGGGATATAATTGGCTTTGCATAGCAGGTTCAGCATCACCATTGAATCAACACCTCCACTTATCGCAGCCAGGATTTTATGGTTCTTAACAAGAAGTTTATTCTCAATATTATAGGACAGGAATTTTTCAAGCATAATGAACTCTTTTGTTCGTACGGATTACACCATATATTTTCGCAAGGCATTCTTCGTATTCTTTTTCTGCTCGTGATAAAGCTGTAATAGCACCTCCAACCATATAGGAAAGGTATTCTTTTTTAGAATTGTATTGAAGACTTCTTATTACTACATTTAAATCGAAATTCATTTCAGGAGAAATATATCCAACAGCTCCGGAATACAATCCTCTTTTAGCAGATTCATATTGTTCTATTAGTTTCATTGCTTCTATTTTCGGGGCACCAGTCATTGAACCCATAGGAAAAGTTGCGCTTATTATCTCAATGAAAGAGTTGGTTCTTAATTGAGCGGTGATTGTTGAGATCATCTGATGTACATGGGGGAAAGTATAAATTCCGCATAGTTCTTCCACGTGAACAGAATTTCTTTGTGCTATTCTGGAAAGATCGTTCCTGACAAGATCGACAATCATGATGTTTTCTGTTTGTTCCTTAATGTCATCGGATAACCGGGTTTTAAGTTTATGATCTTCTGAAATATTTTCACCTTTTGCTGATGTCCCTTTCATTGGTTGGGAAATGATCAATAAATTTTCTTTTTTCAGGAACCTTTCAGGACTAGCGGACAATAAAAACTTGTCATTGTATTTAAAAAATGCTGAAAACGGAGAGGGTGATCTCTCATTCATTATTCTGTAAACTGCATAAGGATCTATTTTTGCATGGTTATAAAATTCCTGGCAGAAGTTGATTTCATAAATATCTCCTCTTTGGATATGTTGCTGTAATTCCCCAACATTTCTTAAATATTCCTTTTTTGTTATTCTTGGATACAGATCTATTGTATATTGGGTGACTCTGGAAATTGAATAGGAATTCAAACGATGAATAAGAGTTGTATATTCAATACACTCATTTTGAATAGTAACAGTTAAAACTCCATTTGCCAGCAGAAATAATACTTCAGGCGTAAAGAAAAAGATGTCAGGCCAATCAAGATGATCGAAATTGTGGGATTGCAAACTTTCAATGGAATTTTTCAGATCGTATGAAAGATAACCAAGATACCAGACGGAATTTTCAGGACTGATTTCCAGCAATTCTTTGAATTCAGAAATGGAATTTTCATGAATTGGTTTGCTGGAAAAGCCGGCTATTACATCGTATTTTTTGTAGCCAAAGTTACTGGTGTTTTGAAAATATGGTGTATTGCTGTCGAGAATACAGGCCAGTTCATTTTCCCTGGCATATTCAATGAGCTTTTCCTTTAGACTTTCAATTTCATTTGCGGGTATGGAAATACTTTTTTGCATTGTACAAAAATAAAAAAAAGCACTTCTGAAACAGGAAATGCTTTTCATTTTGTCTAAATACAGGATTAGGATTTTTTGCCCGGACAAGAAGCGATTTTCTTCTGATTCTTATAAATTGCTTTGTTGCCTTTGTGCAAGCCTTCTTTTTAAGAATTCAATAATCCAAGACTTCCGGTTTTGGAATAATAAAACTTTCAGGTTTGGGCATGTCAATTCCTGAAAGGCGAATGTATTCGGTTGAAGAGTTTTCCGGTACAACAGGGTAATATGAGAATCTAAGCTCTATGGTATTGAAGACAAGGTTTTCATTTCTTATTCTTATGCCTGCTCCAAAGCCTGAATAGACTGGATTATTTATTAGTAGTTTGTTCTTAAAATTTATCAGTCCACCATCAACAAATAAATAATAAAGGAATCTGAATCCTAAAAAATAGTGAGGTGAATAACAAACTGTTTCAAATTTTATATTGAAGAGTTGACTTCCTTTCATATTTTGACTTGTTAATCCCCTGATATTGGTATTGTTTTCGAATTGAATGAATTCATCCTCGAATCGATTAATGCCTGTCTTGTAATTGATTTTTGTAAACAATCTGTAATTGTATCTTCCTTCTTTATTGAACAAAGGAGAAAAATTATGAAACATAAATTTAAAAGTTCCCTGCTCTGTTCCTTCATTAAAAAAGGTTCCGTATTGTATTTTATAATAAAGCAAACCAAATTTGGTTCCAAATGCTCCAAATGAGTATGCGAAACCAAGATATGGCCTGTCAACGTATTCACTTTTTTCCAGGCCTGCTGTAAAAGTTGCCAGAAAACCATAGGGTATATCCTCTGGTTTTCCAAAACCGTAAACGAGATAAGACTTTTTATATACCTGGCTGGATATGCCAATACCTCCTAAAATAATAGTTCTTATATGATAATCATGAAGATAATCTGCAGATACTTCGGCAGGACGATCTTGAAAGTTGTATCTCATGATTCTTCCTGTTAGTGCAATACTCGAACGTTTTTTCCTTCTGTATGCCTGAGTAAGCAAAACGGAACGTCCCATCCAGAGATCAATATAATTGTAATTTAAGTTGCTATTCAACAAAGTTGTATCCTTAAGCTCAATGTCAATTGTGCTCTTAATATCTTCAAAGCCCAAACCGCCCGCATATTTCATTTCGGGTGTCAGAAAATTTCGATTCATATAGATTTTATAGGCTTTCAATCTCCATGTATTTTCAAAATCAATATTGACCGTTATAAACGTATTGCCAATATTCTGAATTCGATATTTTACCCTGTGTCCGAAATTTTGTGACTTATTGTAATTCCATAAAAGATGATAATAAAATTCATGACCGACACCCAAAAGGTTTTTGTTCCAGATTCCTGCCTGTCCGTATGATATATCAAAGATTTCCAGTCCAAATCCAATGGGAAAAACATCCTTGGTAATAAATAGCAAATCAATAGAATCATTCTCTATTTCGGTAACCAATACCTGGACATTTTTAATGTATGGAAGGTTCCGGATCAGTCTTTCATTATCGGCAAGAATAAAGGGATTCAGGGAATCACCGGGTTGAATAAGAAGTTTTTCTCTCAGGCTTTGCTCTTGTGTATTAATATGCAGCTCATTGCCCAAATTTTGAATCCACGTGGTTGGCTTATGTGTCGTGTCGGCAACTGTTTGACCAAATACCTCCAGTTGTTTTATATTTATATTCCTGATTATTTTGCCTCTGTATTTTTCATAATATTCTGCTGCTGTTTGTACATCAGGACCTTTTTCCGGTTCATTGACTGAGATCATCCTGATAAACTCTTTTTGCCAATAGGATCTCAGCGATTTTTCAATCTCCGGTTCAGCTGGTTCCTGAGAAGTATATGAGGCACTGTCGAATAAATTAAGAGGAATCAGAGAAGTATCGTGTTCAAAATACAATAATGAATCCTTCAGTGTTACAAATTGACTAAAAGCAAACACATGGAAACCAATCAAACAGATCAATATGACAATGAACTTGTTCATCGAATCGCAAGCGGTATGAAAAATAAAAGTACTAATTCTCAAAACAGAAAACTAAGTGCTTATGTTTACAATAATAAAATCTTGACTATTCTGAAATTTAGCAATTGCTTTAGTAAGGTTTACGTTCTTTTCTGAATAATAATATTCATTCAAAAAAGAAGTTATTTCATGTTCTGAAAATAATTTAACAATATTGGATGAAAATAAAAAAGAATTCTCCGGGTTTAAAATTTCAGAATCATGATCAATATCAGGATGAAAGGCTTTGTATTTTGAATTGTCTGCATCAGGTCCCTGACGTACGAAAAGAATTTGATTCATGCCTGATGCCATAAGTTTTGTGGACTTTGTATCAACCGCAACCAGCAATATTGATGTTATCAGCTCATGCAATTCAGGAATATTTCCATTTGCAGACAAATCTTGGATATCATGCAATATTTTCTTTACTATCTGGGAAGGTGATTCAGTGTTTTCACCACTATTTTTCAGGAACAACTCTTTTAAAATGAGGTTAATTATAACAGCTTCTTCTTCGTGGGAATTGGATGTCATGAAATATAAAGAGCGTTCTTCAGTTTCCCAAAATGAGAAAGCATGAACACTATCTGTCACAGGAACAGATCTGTATATTCTATTCTTAGCACTTTTTGGAGTAGAATTCAGATGCAGATTGCAGAATTTCTCAAAGAGATCTTTATGAACAGTAATTTTTTTTACTGAATCATTATCGTATTGCTGTGCTTTTTTATTTTGACTTCTATAATGAACCAGATTGGCGCTGTTTTTAATCTTTGCCAGTATTTCAATGCGATCAAATGGCTTTGATATATAATCATCAGCGCCTGCATCAATTCCTCTTATTTTTGAGTCTCTGTCATCAAGTGCCGTAATAAGAAAAATAGGAATATGTGCAGTTTCTTTTGTTTTTCTGATGTGTTCACAAACTTCAAATCCATCCATTTTAGGCATCATTACATCAAGAAGAATAATATCAGGTTTATGTTTAATCGCCGCATTAAAGGCGTCTTCTCCATCTTTACTGATAATAAGATCATAACCTTCAGGAACCAGAATAGCTTCCAGAAGTTCCCTTCCAATGGGTTCATCATCTGCAATCAGGACTTTAATCTGTGTCTTACTCATTTGGTTTGAATGATAATCTTGACTTGGTGAGTAAATTTATAACAAATTTGTAATTGTACAGGCTTAATAGGGAATATGTGAATTTTTTACAACTTATCGAATGTATTTTCAATTAGATTATTTGTAATATTATAGTGAGATTAGAATTTAAGACTGTTTTCCTGTATGTCGATGACAGAATCGATACTAAAAGCACTTATGAGGTTATTTGCTATTGTAACGCAAATACACCCTGAGGAAAAACTCCTCCAATCAAGAGCTATAATAGAGGCCTATCTGAAACAATTGGTTAATCCTGGTAAGGTTAATCAATATTTGATCATGTATGATTTTTATCACAGCAGTTTAAGGGAACGAGAAGCAAAAACAGGAGAAAAGCAAATGTCTTTATTTTCAGTGAAAGCTATTATTATTTGTGAACAGATCAATAAAATCCTTGATAAAAAGCAAAAACTTCTTATTCTGATGCAGCTTTTGGAAATACTGAACATCAAAGAAGTTTTACAGGATGAAGACATTGATTTTGTTCGAACCATTGCAATTGCTTTTAAATTTGATGAAAAGGTTTTTCAAAGTTGCAAGTCATTCATACTCGATACTTTATACGATATTCCACAAAAGAAAAATATCCTTATAATCGACGGTAAAAATGAAACAGATTATCCGGGAATAAAGCACATATACAGAGAGTATTTAAAGGGGAAAATCATTATCCTTTCAGTGGAAATGGCTAATACCTATCTTTTCAGAAATATTAACGCAGCCGACAGGTTATATTATCAGGGAAAGGATGTGATACCTAACCGAACATATTACCTTGAAAAAGGATCAACTATCCGTAGTCCTTTAATCGGGAAAATATATTATAGTGATATTGTAAAAGAATTTCTTCAATCAGATAATGATATAAAGATCAATTTCGCAGTTGAAGACCTTGAATTTAAATTTAGGAATACTTCCAGTGGCATTCAACCTTTTAATCTCTATGAAGAATCAGGTATGCTTGTTGGTATTATGGGAGGAAGTGGGGTAGGGAAGTCAACTCTTCTTAATCTGCTAAATGGAAATCTTAAACCGAGAAAAGGAAGAGTGCTTATCAATGGATATGATGTACATGCTGAAAAGGATGATCTGGAAGGAATAATTGGATTTATTCCTCAGGATGACCTGTTAATTGAAGAACTCACCGTTTTTCAAAATCTTTTGTTCAACGCTCAACTTTGTTTTAAAAAATTAAACAGGGAGGAAATTGTATTAAGAGTAAATAAATTACTAACTGATTTGGATCTCTATGAGATTCGGACCATGAAAGTTGGAAATCCCTTAAACAAATATATTTCCGGCGGACAAAGAAAAAGACTAAATATTGCACTTGAACTTATACGGGAACCTTATGTTTTATTTGTTGATGAGCCAACATCAGGATTATCATCATCAGATTCCGATATGGTTATTGATCTTTTAAAAGAGCAGAGTCTTAAAGGGAAACTGGTGATTATTAATATACATCAGCCGTCATCTGATATTTTTAAAAGATTTGATAAACTTCTTGTTATGGATAGATGTGGCAGGGTGGTTTTTCATGGGAATCCGCTTGATGCACTTGTATATTTTAAAACGGAAAATCAACTGATAAATGCCGAAGACGGAGAATGTCCGACTTGCGGGAATGTGAATCCGGAACAGATTTTACAAATACTTGAATCAAAAAAAGTCAATGAGTATGGTGAGGTGATTGAAGAACGGCAAGTTACATCAGAAGCTTGGTATCGTGGATTTAAAAAAAATCTGGAGGCCGATATTAACCTCGGGGCAGAAATTAAAACAGATATTCCTTCTAACGATTTTCAGATACCAGGTAGGGGCAAACAGTTCAAAATATTTAGTATCAGGAACTTACTTTCTAAGTTGAGTGATAAACAATACCTGACTGTTAATTTACTTGAAGCGCCTTTGCTTGCATTTATCCTTGGATGGTTTACCAGGTACAATGCGGGGAATACTGAAAATCCTGACTTGTATATTTTTGGTGAGAATGTAAATCTTCCGATATATATTTTTATGAGTGTTGTTGTTGCTCTATTTTTAGGACTTATGGTGAGTGCAGAAGAAATTATCAGAGATAGAAGAATTTTGCAAAGAGAGTCTTTCCTGAATTTAAGCAGATTTAGTTATTATAATTCCAAACTGATTTTATTGATTGTGCTTTCAGCCATACAAACTGCTCTTTTTGTATGGATCGGAAATAGTATTTTACAGATCAAAGGCATGTTTTTTTATTATTGGCTGATGCTTTTTTTTACAGCCTTATTATCCAATCTGATAGGTTTAAACATATCTTCAGCATTAAAATCGGTTGTTGCAATCTATATTCTTATACCTCTGCTGCTTGTTCCGCAAATATTGCTTGGAGGTGCAATGATCAGATTTGAAAAACTCAATTCAAGGCTTACAAATCCAAATTATGTACCTGTTGTTGGTGACATTATGCCGTCGAGGTGGTCATATGAAGGACTTACGGTAAACCAGTTTAAAAATAATTTATACGAAAAGCCATTGTTTGAGATTGAGCAGAAAGCCAGTGACGCAGCTTTTAAATTAAACTATTTGCTTCCTGAACTTACCCTAAAATTGAATACAATTGAGAGAAACATCAAACACAATATGAATTTCTATAAGACCAGTAAGGATATCGAGTTATTGAGAAATGAAATCGTGAAGATTGGAGATCAGCTTAATGAAATTGATATTGCCTTTGTTTATCAATTGAATTCAAATAATTTTAACATAGCTTGTGGTAATAAAACAAGAAAATTCATTGAATATGCACGAAGAATTTATTCTAAACAGCTGGATAACTCCATAGAAGATAAAGATGCTTTATTGCTTGAACTGCGAAACAAACTGGGTGGGAATGAGTCTTTAATAAACTATAAACAGAATTACCACAATACAGAAGTTGAAGAACTTGTATTAAACAAGAGAGAAACTTTAAAAATAGCAGAATATAATAACCAACTTATAAGAAAGGACGAGCCGATTTTTATTCTGCCTGATATGAAGTTAGGCAGGGCACACCTTTTTGCTCCTGAAAAAAGACTATTCAATATATACATAGATACTTACTGGTTCAATTTGTTAATAATTCTTTTAATGGCTTCGCTTTTCTATTGGTTATTATTGATCGAGGCCCTTAAAAAAATTATGAAATTTCTCAGTATATATAATCTGGACACACTGTTGAGAAATTTAAAAGAATATTTACATTTTATTATTAAACCAATAGTAAAGAATAGCATGGATAATTAGATTTTAAAGTAAGCTTTTTATTAATTTTATTCATTAAAATAATTCATATCCTATGATGATAAAGAATATAATATTAGGCGTATTTGTTTTGTTATTTGTTTTTGGATGCAGAAACAACAGCTCTGAAAAAAAGGAAAAGAACATTAAAGATGAAATTTACGGGTTTGATCAGATGGAAGAAATGAAGAATGTATACTATCGATTCCCATCGCCTGATGAGATGTTGAATTTTATTGATAAGAAAGAACTTCAGTTTGATGATGTAATATTGCTTCCTACTGAAAATACCAAAGGTTATATAGATTCAAAATCACAAGCTCTCAATCTGGGTATATATATAGCTGATCTTGCATACATAACACTTTTTCAAAGGCAAAAAGAAGCTTTAACATATTTTACTGTTGTTTACAGTTTAAGCGATAAACTCAGAATTGCTTCAGCTTATGATCCTCATATGCTTAAGAGATTTGAAGACAACATCAAGAATATTGATTCACTTAAGGTACTTACCGATGAAGCCATGACATATTTAACAGATTATCTTGTTGAAAATGAAAAAGAAAAAACCTTTGCATTAATATCAATTGGCGGATTTGTGGAAAGTATGTATTTGGCCTTCCATCTGGCTGATGGATTCAATGAGGACAATATAATAATACAGAGAATATCTGATCAAAAGCTTGTTCTTGAGAATTTAATTCACTATTCACTTGACTATTCTGATGATAAGAATGTATCCGACGCATTAAAACTATTGTATCCGATACGGACTGTATTTAATGAGTTTCTTACTGTAACACAGGAAACAATCGTAGAAAAAACAGAAGATGGTAAATTAATCATTAAGGGTGGTGAAAAAATCATAATAACCGAAGAACAGTTCAATAAACTCAAAGAAATAACTTTTAAAACGCGAAAGTCAATAACTGAAAATCTGGAAAACTAAAATAAAGCATGAAAAACACACTATATCTAATCTTGTATACGACCCTATTGTTATCGCCTTTTGTTTCATTTTCACAAGATTGTACTGACTATCATCAGTATCATTGTATGTATGCTGATTACTCTTTCTATTACAGCAGGCAATCTAAAAGCGCACTTTTCAAACGAGGACAGACAAGTGAGCTTAAAATTGTCGCATACAGTGGTGAGGACTATTACATTGCCGTATGTGCACACCGCAAATTTGGAGATATTCATTTTCGAATCTTGGAAGATAATGCGAATAGAAATGTTATCTATGATAATGCAGATGACGAATACAATGAATCCATTATTTTTTCTAATGAAATTACGAGGAATTTGATTGTTGAAGTAACGGTTCCTGATGATGGAACAAAAGATACCAATGACCGCAGATGCGTTGGTGTTGTAATTCAATTCAGAAAAACAGAAACTATCGAAGAAAACAGAGGCAAGCTGGGTTTCTGATCTGATAATTTCATTCGAACAAATGCTTGCTGACATTCTATCTATAAGTTTCTTATTTTTCCTCAGTATTTGAGGTAAGTCTCATTTGATATCCCGGTCATAAACCTAAAAATTCGGGCCCCTGGAGAAAAACTATATCTACGGGTATATTTTTTGATTCTATCAGATTAAGATCTTGTTCAAGTTCCGGTGTAATAATTCCATACTTTTTTACCATTTCTTCAGCACCCCTGTAATTTCCATCTCCCTGTATAACAATTATTTCTCTTGATAAATCCTGAATAGCCAACTGCATTTTTTCAAAATCCACAGTGTATTTTCCTTGCTCATTTCTTTTAAAAGCACCTTTTTCTTTAAAATAATTAAATCTGACGAGATTGGCTTTTCCGTGAGCACTTGATGAGCCAAATCGGATCGATCGAAAAATACCGGCAAGGAATGTAGTATAGTTTTCCATCAGATCGACATCCAATTCTCCCATTTTTTTTAGCTCAGCAACCAGGAAAAGTGCCAGGATATCAGCTTTACCTTCTTCCAGTGTTGTATATTGATCTTTAAGAGATTCTCTTACGGTACCTGTATTGTTTACTGTATTTTTTATTCCTAAACCATGAGCTACTTCGTGAAACATAACATTTTCAAAGAATGCATCAAAAGTGATATATTTCTGTTGTTCTTCAACAATAAGTTCCTGGGCAATTGGTAAAAGGATTTTCTCAAATTTGGCTTGCATAGAGTTTTTTAATTGCAGACGTCTGCTTCCCTTTTTCAATTGAACTTCCTCATCATTGGGAAGATTAATGGCAATTGTCTTCCCCCCTGAATTGCAATCTCCTGAATAATATAAAGCATCATAGGCAGCGAGGTCTGAATTTGATCCCGGAGATTCTGTCTTGTATTTTGGTTCAACAGGCAATTTCTGCTGTAGTGCCGGCAATAATGCTGCATATTTATCCAGTCGTTCGCTCCATGCTTTGTCTTTTAATAAAATAAATGCTTCATGAGCAGCTTTGTATCCAAAAAGCTGATCTTCATAATTTTCGATTGGACCAACAACGAAATCGATGAGGTTATTTTTCATATCCATCCATGCCATATCACTGGCTTGATAATCATCGTTCTGAAAAGCCCGGGATCTAAGTTCAAGATAGGTCCTGAAATCTTCATCTTCGGCCAGGATGGCCGCCTGTTTCAATAATTCTGATGCTTTTTGGATTTGTTCAGCGAATGCCACATAATAGGGGATGCAGATAAGATTACCACTTTCATCTCTTCTCAGGAGTGTATACTGACTTGTTTTTTCCGGGCTTGTAAAAGCTTCGAACTCTTCTTTTGTCATATCCGTCGGATAAAAATTAGCTCCTTCAGGTTTTTTCCCGAATGATTCGATAAAAGGTTTATCGCCATTTAGTCTTTCCCAGGGACCGTAATTGATCTCTGTGAACTTTTTTAAATTTTCATCAGCCATAGTATCCAGAAGTGCATTCTTATCGCCATAAGCTTCTATCCAGAATATTTCATCCATAATATCAGCAACCTGAATAAGCAATTTCAACATCTCTTTCTGATCTTCACTAAGGAGTGAAATATCTGCCGTAAGTGTTACCTCAGCGTATTGATTAACTTTTTTCATCATTGGGTTATTTTCGTTATGGGATGATGGCTTGCATCCAAAAAAAATGATCCCTGCTGTTAAAAGAATATAAATTGTTTTCATATTGAGCTAAATCGTTAAATACAACGTTTTTTAATAAGCAACAGCGAAAAGCACCCTTTGTTTTGAGGGTTTTCCCGAATAAATACATTTTCCTTTTTCAGATTCTGTGTTAAAGGGAATGCATCGTATAGTTGCCTTGGTTTCTTCTTTAATTTTTAATTCAGTTTCATTGGTTCCATCCCAGTGTGCAAGAACAAATCCACCTGTGGTCGACATGATTTTTTTAAATTCATCCCAGTCATCTACCTTAAAAGTGTTTTTGGTTCTGAAAGCCAGTGCTTTATCGTACATATTCTGCTGAATTTTTTCAAGCAGATCTGTAATATAATCTTCAATTCCATGAACAGGGACGGTATTCTTCTCAAGGTTATCTCGCCGTGCAACTTCAACCGTGTTGTTTTCAATATCTCTTGGTCCGATAGCCAGTCGTACGGGTACACCCTTTAATTCATATTCTGCGAATTTCCAGCCTGGTTTGTGTGTATCTCTATCATCATATTTTACCGACATGCCTTTTGATTCAAGTTTTGTCTTTATTTCTGAGGCAAGTTTTGAAATTTTATTGAATTGATCATTGTTTTTATATATGGGAACAATAACAACATGTATCGGAGCAATTTTTGGAGGTATTATCAATCCATTGTTGTCAGAATGCGCCATTATTAAAGCGCCGATCAACCGTGTGGTTACACCCCATGATGTTGCCCATACAAATTCTTCCTTGCCTTCTTTAGAGGTAAATTTCACATCAAAGGCTTTGGCAAAGTTTTGACCCAGAAAATGAGAAGTACCCGTTTGAAGAGCTTTTCCATCCTGCATTAATGCTTCAAAAGTATAAGTATTTTCTGCACCGGCAAATCTTTCTGTTTCCGTCTTATCTCCCTTAATAACAGGGATTGCCATGTAATTTTCTATAAAATCAACATATAAATCCAGGATGCGAAGAGCCTCTTCCTGGGCTTCTTCTTTTGTTGCATGCGCCGTGTGACCTTCCTGCCAAAGAAATTCAGTTGTTCGCAAAAACATCCTGGTTCGCATTTCCCATCGCACAATATTTGCCCATTGATTTATCAGCAATGGCAGATCACGATATGATTGGATCCAGTTTTTATAGCTATTCCAGATAATAGTCTCTGATGTTGGCCGAATAATCAGTTCTTCCTCAAGCTTTGCATCTTCATCAACCACAATACCTTTACCATTAGCTGCATTTTTCAGTCTGTAATGAGTTACTACAGCACATTCTTTGGCAAAACCCTCGACATGATTTGCTTCCCTGCTAAAGAAAGATTTAGGTATAAAAAGCGGGAAATAGGCATTTACATGGCCTGTTTCTTTGAATGCTTTGTCCAACAAAGCCTGTATTTTTTCCCAAATTGAATATCCGTATGGCTTAATCACCATACAACCTCTTACAGCCGAATTCTCTGCAAGATCTGCTTTCACAACCAAATCATTATACCATTGTGAATAATTCTCTTCCTTATTTGTCAATTCTTTTGCCATGTTTTATATTTTGGTATAGTATTTGAAACTTATCTTTTAAAATACAATTCGTGCAAAGTAAAAAAATATTATTTATATATTCACCAAAATAAGAAATAGGAGGGTTGGTCATGAAAAACTTTAACTACATATTGATTTTTGCAGGTCTGATTGTTATTTCTTTCCTTTTTGACAGAGCAGATGCACAGGAATATGATGACCTCTATTATTCTCCAAAGAAAGATAAGTCTGATGAGCAAGTGAATGAGAATCATGAAAAAAGTGATTATGAGACATACATTGAAACTTTGGAGAAAGAAGCTAACAACAAATCAGATAGTATTGTAGATAAAAGGAATGTACAGGAAGATAATGAATACGACGAAGATCTGGATTATGTTGGATCGGAATATGCCACTGAAGAGAAAAAAGCTTCAAACAATTCTGATAAGGAATATTATGATGAATACAACAGTGATTATGAATCCAGAATCAGACGTTCTAACTCGTGTTGTTACAATTGCGGGTATTACGATGTTGTATATGCAGATCCGGGACCAAGATGGGGTTTTAGTTTTTCAATGGGTTATCCCTATTCAAGCTGGGGCCTTTATTATGGTTATCCAAGCTATTATAATTATTATAGCTGGTATTATCCATACTATTATTCCTATCGTCCTTATCCGTATTATTATTATGATTATTATCCGAACTATTATTCCTATTATCATGATTATTATCCGTACTATTATTATAACAGGAATGTAAATTATTATTCTTCAAGATATTACGGCCATGGATACAGAAGCAACAGGAGTTCGAACAGTACCTATTCTTCTTCCAGGAGAAGCTATTCCGGAACTCAGAATCAAACTCCAACTTCAACTTCCGGTACTACAGCCAGATCTTATGATACACGGAGATCGAATACGGGAACTACAGGTTCAAATGTCAGTTCAAGAGAACCCTATAATGCTGCAAGGAGAAATGTAAGCTCAAGTCCGGAGAACAGAAGAACCCAGGAATACAGTAGAACACGTTCTGCAACTGAAACAGGATCTGCTTCTCAATCTCGTGATCAATCAAGTCGTTCTTATACTCAACCTGCAAGAACAAGCCCGTCTTCAGGTACCAGTGGATCTTATAACAGGTCTTCTACAAGCAGACAATCTACCTATACCAGACCTGATTCTTATGAAAGATCCGGCAGTACACCAAGTAGAAGTTCAAATACAAGGACTTATAATACACCAAGCAGGAGTTCAGGCAGCGGTACTACCAATTCGAGATCTTACACTACACCAAGTCGGTCATCCGGCAGTAGTTCATCGTATAACAGAAGTTCATCAGGAACACGAAGCAGTAGCTCTTACAGGTCATCTGGTTCTAGTTCCGGAAGCAGTTCGACTTCAAGGAGTAGTTCATCTGGCTCCAGTTCCAGAAGCAGTAATTCATCAAGATCATCAAACCGACGTTAATTTATCATTGTTTATTAAATGCTAAGACTATGAAAAGGCTTATTCCTTTAATCATACTGGCCATTGTTTGTTTGCCGGGAAATGCTCAGGATTGGTATGATGCATTAAGGTATTCACAAACTTACGCCGGAGGTACTGCCAGATCAACGGCTATGGGTGGAGCATTTGGTGCATTGGGAGGAGATTTTTATTCCGTTTCACAAAATCCGGCGGGTCTTGGTGTGTACCGTAGCTCTGAGATCACTTTGACACCTGAATTGTATTATAATAAAAATACTTCAAGGTACCTTGGTACGGAAGTAGAAGATTATAAATACAATTTTAACCTGAACAATTTTGGCTATGTTGCTTCATTCAATAAGAATGAGAAAGGTTTTATCGGGTGGTCTATTGCATTTGGATTTAATCGATTGAATAATTACCACAGCAATATCATCACTGAAGGAGAAAATACCGAATCGTCTCTTGGCGATCTGTTTGTTTCCAGTGCAAATTATGGAGATGGAAACGGGCCGGTTGATCCAATAGACCTGCGTCCATTTGATGAAGGCTTATTTTATGATAGTTGGGTCATGGATTTTGACACTATTACAGGATCGTATTACCTGAATGAAAATATAAGAAATGAAGATGGTACTATTGGCAATATACAAAGAAACACCCTTGAGCGTTCAGGCAGAATGAACGAATGGGTATTTGCGGCGGGTTTTAATTACGGGCATTTTCTCTATTTCGGGGCTACGGTTGCTATTGTCCCTTTTCGTTTCGAAGAACGATCTAATTTTACAGAATTATCTTTAGCTTCCGGAACGAACTATTCTTTCAATTATTATGAAAAGCTTAGAGTTAGTGGCACAGGGATAAGCGGAAAATTCGGGATCATTGCCAAACCTGTTTCATTGCTTCGCCTGGGAGTGGCATTTCATACACCGGTTGTATATAGTATCAATGAGGTATATGAATCCAATATGACTTCTTCTTTCGTGAATGGTATTGTATATCCAGTGGAAATAGATGAATACGGAAACGAATATGTCATGTATGACGCCGCCCAGGATTATCAGATAGTAACACCCTATAAATTCATAGGCAGTGCTGCCGTGACACTTGGCAACTTCATGATTATCAGTGCTGATTGCGAATACATCGATTATACATCCATGCGATTAAGAAAAGGCGGGGATGGATATGATTTTTATGAGGAAAACCAGGGGATAAAGGAAATCTATCGAAAAACTATCAACTTAAAAACCGGAGCTGAATTCAGACTGGACAAATTGTATTTCAGAGGTGGATTTGGATTTTATGGAAGTCCGTATCAGAAAGATGAAATAAATTTTGATGCGCACCATTATATTTATTCCGCCGGTATTGGCTTCAGAGAGAAAAATTTTATTCTTGATTTTGCATGGAATTATAAGATGTTTGACGAGAGGTATATTTTATACAATCTGGAAGGAAGAAGACCGTATACAACGAATTTGGATTCGAAGATATCAAGGTTTATGCTGACCTTAGGTTATAAATTCTGACAGCTCCGTAATTAATATATTTTTCTTTAGCTTTTTTTTAAAAGCCACACTCGAAAATACAGTCCTAACTTTTTAAATGTATAGGTAAAAAAGGAGCTTCCACCTGGTCGCTCTTTTTTCTTTATATCGTTTTCCATTTAAAAAGGATAAAACTGCATTTTCAATCCCGTCCCTGCAGGCTTATAATGATGAAAATCTTTAAAAAATTAAAGCAAATATGATATGATTTATTTTTAATATAGGCATTAAATTTTCTTGTTTTAGGATATAATATTTATTTTTTTTCTGCCCTAATTACATATAAAGTTGGTAATGATACCAATGGCATTGAAAAATCGTGACAACTTGGAGATTCATCAGTGTTTGGCCTGCGAACATCTAATTTAATGTTTAAACCTTCTTCTTTTAATTCATCCGGAAGATTTACAGCTTGATAATAATTACTAGTACTAGTATATTCATTTTCTTCGAATAGCGATTTAACTTGATCTTCCCCTTTTGTAATTTTTAGATAATAAACATCTCTATCGCATTGTATTGTACCACTATTAAATTTAGAAATAACGATTGCCTCACAGTCATATTCTATGTCTTTTGAGTTTTCTTTCTCACAAGAGAAAGTAAACATGACACTTATAAATAATATTATATTTAATTTTTTCATATTTGCAGTGATTATAGTTATGGGAATGATATATTTAAGTAACCAAAATTCTAATTTATTGAAAGGCTAAGTAGAAATATTCAGCCTATTTTCCTGTTTTTCCCCCTAGTTTTTGTTTTAAAAGATCCTTTAAGGGATTTTTTAGCCCTTTATCGCTTATTATGTCTTCTTTGAAGTCTTCTTTTGATATTTTATCTGATTTCATAAAGTTATCAACAATTATTTGTTGATAAAGCACTAATGTGTTAATTTTATTTCGAACTCACGTTAATTTACAATAACGGGATGACTGATCCCGGGTTATTCTGATTTGACCGACGTCTTACAAACAGAAACAGCCTGAGGGCCCTCATTAAATAAAAGGTCAATAAAACTCAGGTTCTCTTGGAATCCGTGTTTTTGTGCAAATACCTGGAAATATGTTACCGGAGAGAAAAAAGGATCAGGTCGATGCATTCTTTTTTTGGGATGAATAATATCCCTGTAATCATATGTGGAAGCGTCCGTTTCGGATTGGAAATCCACTGTTTTTTTATAGTGGATAGGATAACCGATAATAGCAAATAAATTGTCAAGAAAATAGAAATTCCAATCCAGCAAAAACTTATATTTTTTTTTATACAGAGGCTTTATCTCTTCTTCAAATATTTCGAAAAATGGGCTGTGTTTATAGGAAGATATAAGAGCTTTCCAATGGATTTTATTCCATGGTGTATCGTAATCAATAAGTACATCCCGGGTTTTTGTTTTGTTGCCATTGGATTTTTTTACAGGGATCACCAGATCAAGAGGTCCGTTTGAACCATAAATAATTGCGCGGTTCCTGTAGCTTTGTTTCTGGAAGTTGTCGTGAACTTCAATGTATATGTCCTGACACGTAAGGAGTTTTGAGAAATATTGAATGTTGGGAAGATATGCCGTGGACAGTAGAACTTTCTTACAAATCTGCATGAACCCTTTTTCTATAATTTGTTAATCATGCTGGCAAGGTAACCTGCTCCAAATCCATTATCAATGTTTACTACACTTACTCCACTGGCGCAACTTGTGAGCATCCCCAACAAAGCTGAAATTCCACTAAAATTGGCTCCATATCCGACGGAGGTTGGAACAGCAATTACCGGTTTATCAACCATTCCCCCTACAATGCTGGGCAAAGCTCCCTCCATACCGGCAACAACGATTACTACACGTGCTTTTCTGATTTCGCTTACCTTGTCATAGAAACGGTGTATACCGGCAACTCCCACATCATAATATTTCCGTACTTCATTGTCAAATATTTCAGCAGTAATCGCAGCTTCTTCCGCAACTGACATATCGGATGTTCCGGCAGAAACAAGTGCAATGTGTGTATCAGGTTTTTTGCCAGTGGTTTTTCTTATGGTAATGCAATTTGCCGCTTCATGGAAAACCGCTTTACTGGCAAGTTTCTGAACCTTATCAAATACCTCTTTTGTTGTGCGTGTTACCAGGATGTTATTATCATGTGTAAGCATATATTCAATAATACCTGCAATTTGTTTTGAAGTTTTGTTCTGTCCGAATACAATCTCCGGATAACCTGTACGCAATTGCCGGTGAGTATCAATTTTTGCATAATCCAGATCCTTGTAATCAAAATCCTTGAAGAAAGACAAGGCCTCATCGGGCTGCAGTTTACCTTCTTTTATATTTGTTAAGATCTCTCGTAATTTTTGTTCATTCATATGTATATAGTTCAAGTTAAATGTCTGATTTTCAGTTGTTTAATTGTTTTATAAATCGTAATGGTACCTGTTGCCTTACATTGTATTAAATTTTTATTTGTGTTCGGCGAGCCCTCATCATTAAAACTTCTTTCTAAATACTAATTTATATATGTTCTTGTTGTCGTTGTTCCTTTACAATTGATTTTGTCAATGATGAGGGGTTCATATGTATATAGTTCAAGTTAAATGTCTGATTTTCAGTTGTTTAATTGTTTTATAAATCGTAATGGTACCTGTTGCCTTACATTGTATCGAATTTTTATTTGTGCAGTTTTTTCACACACTGCTCTACTTCCGAATACACCTCCTGCAATCTGACATTGTATTTTCTTGCTGCTTTTATACAATCTTCATATTCTGCCTTAAATTTAATTGTCTTTCCTGAATAAATCCCTTCTTTAATCCGTATCTCTCCATATGATGTTTGAATTGTTGTAAGTTTTCTTTCAAGCATTGATTTTATTACAGGGTAATAACGCAATCCGAGTGAAGTTGTTTCTTTGAGCAACAATTGTTCAATTTGTTCTTGTTTATCGTGATGACATAATACTTTAAGTTGTACAGCAGGTCTGGACTTTTTCATAATGATCGGAACCAGGAAAACATCCTGAGCGCCAATTTCCAATAAATTGTCTATTAGATAATCATAATACTCGGGGTTCATATCATCAATATTGCACTCAAACATCAGTGCACTGACTTTTTTAAGCTGATTCGAATCGGATAGTTCACCTGAGTAAACACGCAAAACATTGGGTACCTGTAAATCGTAATAGCCTATTCCATATGCAATTTCGCGAATCGTAAAATTTGTCTGATCGGTAAACTGATCAACAAGAGCTTTCAGTATAGCTGCTCCTGTTGGTGTGGTAGTTTCTTTATCAACAGCTCCTTTTTTTACGGGTATGTCTTTTAAAATCTCAGCAGTAGCAGGCGCAGGAACAGGATATGTGCCGTGTGCGCATGTAACAAATCCGCCGCCTAATTCTACAGTAGAAGATAAAATCTTGTCAGGTTTAAGGTAATCTATGCAAATTGCAGCACCAACTATGTCAACAATGGAATCAATCGCTCCAACCTCATGAAAATGTATTTCGTCAATACCTTTTGAATGGATCTTTGCTTCTGCTTCACCAAGTAGTTGAAAGATATGAATACTTTTTTCTTTTACGAATTTATTCAAAGTACTACTTTGAATTATTCCTTTTATATCCGAGAGGTTTCGATGAGGATGTGAATGCTTCTGATGATTGTGATTCTGTTCATGGATAAGCTCGACATCTGCTTTTGTACCGCTGATACCCATTTTTATGTCCTTATTCACACTGATCTTATAGCCTTTAAGATTAAGCTTTTCCAATTCCTTAATGAGATATTCCGAAGGTACTCCTAAGTCTATTAAGGCTCCCAGGTTCATATCTCCACTTATGCCCGTAAAACAATCATAGTACAATATTTTCATTATGTTACACTATTTTTCAGATAACTGAAGTGATTATTGAATATCAAAATGCAAAGCTACAAATATATTTATCCTTAGACTGAATTTAAATTATAAGGGAAAATAAAGAAAGTTCATGATAAGATTTGTCTTTTCATTAAATTTCTAAAACAAAAAAAAAAACAATGAAGAGAAGAGAATTTATTCGCAGGTCCGTTGCTGCCTCCATAGCATCAGGTGCATTATTCTCAATGGGAAAATGGAATACTGTGCTGGCCTCTGGCACAGACCATTCATTACCCTTTGACCTTGTCGCTGTTAAAAATGGTACTCCTGAAGAAATGTTTGATGCAGGTATTGCTGCGCTTGGAGGAATGAAAACTTTTGTGAAACCAAACCAGACAGTTGTTGTAAAACCCAATATAGGATGGGATGCTTCTCCTGAACGAGCAGCCAACACAAATCCCGGGCTTGTTGGACAGATTATCAAACATTGTCTCGATGCGGGAGCCAAAAGAGTCATGGTATTTGATAAAACATGTGACGAATGGACACGATGTTACAAAAACTCTGGGATAGAAAAAGCCGTAAAGGATAATGGAGGACAAATAGTTACAGGAGCAATAGAGGCCCATTACCAGCATGTTGATATACCGAAAGGGATTTCTCTTAAGGAAAATAAAGTACATGAACTGATCCTTGAATCGGACGTATTCATCAATGTTCCTGTTTTAAAGAATCACGGTGGTGCACAAATGTCCCTAACTATGAAAAACCTGATGGGAGTTGTATGGAACAGACGGTATTACCATGCAAACAATTTGCATCAATGTATCGCAGATTTTGCAACCTTTAAAAAGCCTGATCTTAATGTAGTTGATGGATACAGGGTGCTGAAAAGAAATGGGCCAAGAGGAGTGTCAGTCAATGATGTTGCCATCATGAAATACCAGATACTATCGACTGATATGGTAGCTGCCGATACTGCTGCAACAAAAGTTTTCGGAATAGAAACTGACAGGGTGAAACATATTGGTCTTGCTGAGAAATTAGGAGTAGGTACTACGGATCTTGATTCATTGAACATAAAGCGAATTACTATCTGATGAGAGAACAGAAATGGTTACGTCCTGCAAGGATTATCATTTCCATACTGTTCCTTGCAGGTTTTTGTTTGATTTTTTCGGATGTTAAAGCAAAACTTCCATCAGGAATAACGCTATTCTTTACATCCTTTCAGTTTTTACCTTCTGTATTGAAATTCCCGCATCAACCCGGAATTATTGCCTCCGGGTTTTTCCTGATTATTTTATTAACGGTGTTTTCCGGGCGGGTATATTGTTCAACATTTTGTCCTATGGGTATATTGATGGATGTTCTGGGATTTATTAAAAGAAAGTTGCCAATAAGGAAAAAGCGGAGAAAGTTCATGAAACCATTGAATTTCCTTAGATATATAATATTAAGTATGTCTGTATTGTCTTTATTTATTACAGGAATGTTTGCAATTAGCTGGCTTGATCCCTATGCAAATTTTGGAAGGATAGCATCAAACTTATACCAGCCGGTATTTATATTCTTAAACAATGTGGTTTCCAAATTGCTTATTCATTTCAATGTTTATTCTATTCAACCTTTTACATTTAACGTATTTCATCCCCTGCCGTTTTTTGCTGCTTTAACCATACTGTTTACCGTTATAGCTATGGTGATCTTTCGTGACAGATTGTATTGCAACACAATTTGCCCGGTTGGTGCAATTCTTGGACTAATTTCAAAAGCTTCCCTGCTTAAGATAAAAATAGACAATTCATCCTGCACGCAATGCGGAAAGTGTCAGACTTCCTGTAAAGCAAATTGTATCAATATTAAAGAAATGCGCATAGATGAAACACGATGCATTTCTTGTTTTAATTGCATTCAGGTTTGTGAAGAATCCTCCATTGGATACAAAAAATCCTGGGGAATAAAACATGAAACCATGAATAACACAGATATACGTAAGCGGGATTTTATTAAGGCAGGTATTTTATTCATGGGTATAAATCCATTATTGGCTAAGGCTGAAGAGCACCATAATGAAGATGAACACGACAGGAAAAAATTTTGTACCCGTGGGCCAATAAGTCCCCCTGGTTCAAGAAGTATAAGGCATTTAAAAAACAATTGTATAGCATGCCAGTTATGTGTTTCAGTATGTCCATCCCATGTATTGCAGCCGGCATTTTTAGAATATGGTTTTACCGGCATGATGATGCCCCGCCTTGACAACCAAGCAGGATTTTGCAATTACGATTGTACCAAGTGCGGAGAGGTTTGCCCTACAGGAGCTATTTTCCCTCTTACAAAGGAAGCAAAAAAAACAACACAGGTTGGTATGGTACAGTTCAGACAACACTTATGTATTGTTGAATCGGAAGGTACGGCATGCGGTTCCTGCTCTGAACATTGTCCGACCCAGGCAGTATATATGGTTCCATATAAAGATGACCTGACAATACCTGAAGTGAATCCGGATATTTGCGTTGGTTGTGGTGCCTGCGAACATGCTTGTCCTGTTACTGATCCTCATGCAGCAATATTTGTCTATCCACATGAACAACACCAGACTGCATTAAAACCGGAAACTGAAAAGGTAAACGTAGAATCGACCGAGGAATTCCCTTTCTAAATCTATTTTTTCAACGAAAACAAATTACTTGATAATTTTAAACATTCTGCGAATTCTGATGTTTACCGGAAAACCTTTATCCCTGTTCAGGGATAGCCATATGAGTCTGGGTTTTCCGACAATGTGATCTTCAGGTACATATCCCCAGTATCTTGAATCAAGGCTTCTGTGCCTGTTATCACCCATCATCCAGTAATAATCCATTTGAAAAGTATAGGTGGTTGAGGGCTGTTCATTGATGTATATGGTGCTGTCTTTTACCTTCAGATCATTTTGCTCATAATAATCAATAATTCGTTCATACAGGGGGAGATTATCAAGAGTGATTGCTATGGTTTCGCCTTTTTTTGGAATGTAAATAGGGCCGTAATAATCCAGATTCCATTGATATCTTGAATCATGCGGAAACATTTTGTTATCATAGAAATCCGGTTCGCGATACAAAGGTTCGATTTTTTGAACAAATTTATTTTCCTGCAATAAGTTCACCATCTCCTGTGTTAAAGGGACTTGCATAAATCCTGAACCGTATTGAATATCTTCTTCGCTTATGCTTATTTGCTGAAGTTTTTTCACATTTAGTCTCCGGCCATCTGTAACTACCGCATAGTCGTGCTGAAGTCCCGGTATTTCTTTTTGTGGTTTTCCGTTAACATACAGCTGCCCATGAATAATCTGTAAGGTATCTCCGGGGATTCCTACACATCGTTTAATGTAATTGTCCCTTCGATCTACCGGCCGAACCAGTATTTCCTGTTCTGACCAGAGTTTTTCTCTTCCAAGACGATAATATTCTTCATCAGTTTTTAAAGGTTGGTTGACATATTTATCAAGGTATCTTAAATTTTCAGCTTCTGCCCTTATTAAATAATAATAACTGACACTTTGCAGGGATTTATTTTTGCAAACTGTATCACCTGCAGGAAAATTAAATACTACGGCATCGTTATGCTTTATCTTACCAAAACCTTTAAGACGTTTGTAAGGCAACCGAATCCAGTCCAGGTAAGATTTACTGTCTGTTCCGGGAATAGTGTGGTGCATAAAAGGGATTGCCAGGGGAGTATTTGGAAGTCGGGGGCCATAAGCAACTTTACTGACATACAAATGATCACCAATTAAAAGTGATTTTTCCATTGATCCCGTAGGTATCTTATAGTTCTGAAATAAAAAAATATTGATGATGGTGACAGCAACTACCGCAAAAATTAAAGCGTCAAGCCATTCTACAGCCCAGTGATTTTTACCTTCTCTTTTTTTCCAGGGTGTCCAGTTTACCCTTTTGGTAAGGTACAGATCCACAATTACAGGTATTCCAAAGAGAAACCAATAATTGTTAAGCCAGATAACCCACAAAATGTATACAATTAAAGTAATTGAAAATCTTATAATATTTCGTTTTCCGTATTTCTTAATAATATTCTTCATCTTGTTGTTATTTATTTGAAATCAATACGAATATCTTACCGGATGAATTTAAACATTTTATTCCATCTGATATTGTCAAACCATTTTTTATTTTTATCAATAGAAAACCACACCATAGTAGCTTTGCCGATAATATGATCTTCGGGAACGAAACCCCAGTACCTTGAATCATTTGAATTGTGCCGGTTATCACCGAGCATAAAATAATAATCCTTTTTAAAGGTATATTTATCTGATAGTATATTGTTTATATATATTGAATCATTGATTACCCGAAGCGTATTGTTCTCGAAGGAGGAAATAATTTTACGGTATAAAGGTAAATTTTTACTGGTCAATTCAATCGTGATATTCTTTTGAGGTACAACTACCGGACCAAAATTATCCTCAGTCCAGTAATAGCTTTCTTCAAATGGGAAAATCTGATTGTTTACAGAGGAGGGGTCTGTGTTTTCGTATCGGATAATGGCTTTAAAATAGGCGGAATCCAGCAATTTGCGATACATTTTACGCGTTAGCGGAAGACTGTATATGGAATTGTAAGCGTTATAATTTATATCATAAAGAGAAACTCCAAGCTTTTTAAATATTGCGGTATCTTCATAATTGCCATATGATTTCAGTGAATAATTAAACTGACTGTTCTTAAATTGGGGTTCGGATTTTTTATTCACAATAGCCCGGCCATGCAATATTTGTACAGTATCACCGGGTATCCCAATTACTCTTTTTGTATAATTATCTCTTTTATCAATCGGACGATAGATTACTTTATAATTTTTTCTGACATAATCTCTGCCAAATTGCCTTACCAACTGATAATAATTCTTGTCGGGTTGATCTTTAATAATTGTGTCTCCTTCGGGATAATTAAAAACAACAACCTGATAGTTTTTTGTTTTACTTATTCCCCGGAGTCTTTTGTAGGGAAATGTAATCCATGTGGCAAACGATTTGCTGTTCTTGGTAAAGGGAAGTGTATTATGAGTAAAGGGTATTGTAATCGGTGTCATTGGTAAGCGAGGGCCATAGCGCAATTTGCTTACGAATAAATAATCCCCCACACCCAATGTTTTTTCCATCGAAGAGGTCGGAATAGTATAAGCTTCAACAAAAAATGTACGAATGAAGATGGCCAGCAATACAGCAATTATTAGGGAATCAATAAACTCAGTTGTAAGCTTATATTTTTCTCCCTGAGGTTTTCTTTTACGCCAAAATCGCCAATTGACAAACTTAGTAAGGTATATATCAGCGAAGATTATAAGACCGAAACACAGCCAGTAATTTCCAATCCACAAGACAAATAATACATAAATCCCGGAACTTATAAAGAATCTCGAGAAGGGATTTTTCAGAAGACGTGAGAGTTTTATTCTATTTTGCCGAAAATTCATGGATTTTGTTAATCTGTTTTCATTATATCTTCCATTGAAAAAACACCTTTCTTATCTGATATGAACTCAGCTGCCAAAACAGCTCCATAAGCAAAACCTTTTCTGCTTTTTGCAGTATGTACAATCTCAATATAATCTACATCTGAATCGTATTTTATCTTGTGGATTCCAGGCACTTCATTTTCCCGTTTCGCCTGAATGCAAAGGGTATTTTTTTCTTTTGATTCATTAAGTTTCCAGTTTTCTTTTCTATCCAACTTGTTAATAATTCCTTCGGCCAGAGAAATAGCAGTTCCACTGGGAGCATCAAGCTTATGAACATGATGAATTTCTTCAATTTCTACATTGTATTCATTATGCTTATTCATTAGTTCGGCAAGGTAATTGTTCAACTTAAAGAATAAATTAACTCCTATACTGTAATTTGAAGCATAAAAAAAAGTTCCGTTCTGTTTTCTGCATGTTTTTATTACTTCATCATATTTGTCAAGCCAGCCTGTTGTTCCGCATACAATTGGTATACCTGCTTCAAAGCATTTGATGATGTTATTAAAGGCGCTGTCTGGAGTAGAAAAATCAATTGCTACATCTGCATTACGCAGGTTTTGTAAAGAAAAATCCTGAAGGTTGTCAATGTCAATTTTCAATGTTACTTCATGGTTTCGTTCCAGCAATATTTTTTCAATTTCTCTTCCAATTTTGCCATAACCAATAAGAGCGATTTTCATTTTTAAACGTGTTTATTTACCAAAAATAAAAAAGGGAAGCTTAATAATTGCTTCCCTTATGATTATTTAAGAAATATTTTATTTCACCGCCTTAACAATTGCTTCAAAAGCATCGGGGTGATTCATAGCCAGGTCGGCCAATACTTTTCTGTTAAGTAAGATTCCTTTTTTATTGACTTTGTTAATGAACTCAGAATAGGACAAACCATAGGGCCTTACTCCGGCGTTAATTCTTTGGATCCAAAGTGATCTGAAATTTCTTTTTTTCGAACGTCTGTCTCTGTATGCATAAGTTAAGCCTTTTTCATATGCATTTTTAGCTACAGTCCACACATTCTTCCGTCTACCAAAATAACCTTTTGTTTCTTTCAGTATTTTTTTTCTTCTCTGCCTTGAGGCAACCGTGTTTACTGAACGTGGCATTTTACAAATTATTAATGAATGGTTAGCGTCACGCTTTAGCGTGATCTTACAGCTAATACACTCTGATTAAACATACATTTGATTTATTTATTTCATTGCAAGAAGAAGCTTGGCATTTTTCTCGTCAGCCTTACTCACAGTACCAAAATAGCCTAAATTTCTTTTTCTCTTTTTTGACTTTTTAGTCAGAATATGACTTTTGTATGCATGCTTCCTTTTGATCTTTCCTGAACCGGTAAGTGAAAAACGTTTTTTAGCACCGGCATTTGTCTTCATCTTAGGCATTTCAACTCTTTTTTCTATGTTATTATCTATTTTTTCTTCTTTGTTGTCTTTGGAGATAGAATTATGATCATTCTTTTCCCTTCAAGCTTCGGCATTTGTTCCAGTTTGCCATAATCCTCCAGATCTTGTGCAAGTCTTAGCAACAAGATCTCTCCATCTTCTTTGTAAATAATTGTACGTCCTTTAAAAAAGACGTAAGCTTTAACTTTTGCTCCGTCCTCGAGGAACCTTTGCGCATGTCTGAGTTTGAAATTGTAATCGTGCTCATCTGTATGCGGGCCAAAACGTATTTCTTTTACTACTACTTTGGTTGTTTTGGCTTTTAGTTCCTTCTGTTTCTTTTTCTGTTGATAAAGAAACTTCTGGTAATCTATTATTTTACAAACAGGAGGGTCAGCATTTGGAGATATTTCCACCAGATCCAATTCCATTTCATCAGCAATCCTTAGTGCTTCTTCAATTGAATATACGCCGGGGTTTTTAAGATTATCTCCGACAACCCTTACCGATTTGGCTCTAATTCTCTCATTAATTGCAAACTGAGGTGCTTGTTCTCTGGGTCTGTAACCACCTCTTTTGTAAGTTGGTCCTGCTATAGTTTTATCCTCCTGATATTAGTTAAACTTAAATTATATCTCAGCTGTTTGCTTTTTAACTTCTTCTTTAATAAAATCGGCGAATTTATCGAGTTTCATTGCACCCTGATCTCCTTCGCCTTGTTTTCTTACCGCAACAGTGCCTTCCGATGCCTCTTTTTCGCCGATGATCAGAAGATAAGGAATTCTCTTTAACTCACTCTCCCTGATCTTTTTACCTATTTTTTCATTCCTTGTGTCAATCAGGGTGCGAATATCGGAATTATTTAGAAAATTTAAAACTTTTTCAGCATAATCATGGAATTTTTCACTTATAGGAAGCACAATTGCCTGATCAGGCGCTAGCCATAGTGGAAATTTTCCTGCCGTGTGTTCAATAAGCACGGCCACAAAACGTTCCATAGATCCAAAAGGAGCCCTGTGAATCATTACAGGCCGATGTTTCTTATCATCGCTTCCAATATACTCAAGCTCAAATCTGTCAGGAAGATTATAATCTACCTGTATAGTGCCTAACTGCCAGTTTCTTCCCAAAGCATCTTTTACCATAAAATCCAGTTTCGGTCCGTAAAAGGCGGCTTCACCATATTCTATGATGGTTTTTAAACCCTTTTCTTTGCTGGCTTCAAGTATCGCTTTTTCTGCTTTTTCCCAGTTCTCATCGGTTCCGATATATTTTTCTTTATCATTTTTGTCTCTGAGTGATATTTGCGTAGTAAAATCAGCAAAATCCAGGACTCTGAAAATATAGAGTATAATATCAATAACTTTCTTGAATTCATCCTTCAACTGATCGGGACGACAAAATATATGTGCATCATCCTGGGTAAATCCTCTGACTCTTGTCAGGCCATGCAATTCACCACTTTGTTCGTATCGGTATACGGTACCAAATTCAGCCATTCTGATAGGAAGATCTCTGTATGAATGAGGTTTGCTTTTATAAATTTCACAATGATGAGGGCAGTTCATGGGTTTCAGAAGGTATTCTTCACCTTTTTGGGGGGTAAGAATGGGTTGAAACGAATTTTTACCGTATTTTTCATAATGGCCTGAAGTGGTATACAGTTCTTTTTGACCAATATGAGGCGTTATTACCTGTTCGTATCCATATTTACGTTGTACTTTTTTTAAGAATTCCTGAAGTCGTTCCCGTAATGCAGCACCCTTTGGCAACCAGAGTGGCAATCCGAGTCCAACAGTTTGAGAAAATGTAAATAACTCCAGCTCTTTGCCTATTTTCCTGTGATCTCTTGCTTTTGACTCCTCAAGCAATTCCAGATAATCGTCGAGCATTTTTTGTTTTGGGAAAGTAATGCCATAGATTCGTGTGAGTTGTTTCCTTTTTTCGTCTCCCCGCCAATAAGCACCTGCAACACTAAGTAGTTTAATTGCTTTGATATAGCTTGTATTCGGAAGATGAGGACCACGGCATAAGTCAGTAAAATTTCCGTGTTTGTATACGGAAATTGTACCGTCTTCCAATTCATTGATCAGCTCAAGTTTGTATTCATCGCCTTTTTTTCTGAATAAATCTTCTACTTCCTTTTTACTGATTTCTTCTCTTATAAAGTTATTCTTCTGTTGAGCGAGTTCTTTCATCTTGGTTTCGATCTTTGGTAAATCGGAATCGCTAATTGTAATTCCATCACCCGGATCAATATCGTAATAAAAACCATTTTCAATGGCAGGGCCAATCCCGAATTTTGTACCCGGATAAAGAGTTTCAATAGCCTCAGCCATTAAATGAGCAGAAGAATGCCAGAATGCATGTTTTCCTTCTGTATCATCAAATTTTTGAAGCTTGATGCTTGCGTCTGATTGTATTGGTCTTGTAATATCCCAGATTTCATCATTTACACTCACTGAACAAATCTCTCGTGCAAGACTATTACTAATGCTTTCAGCAATTTCCATACCTGTTACACCCTTCTGATATTCTTTAACAGATTTATCGGGAAATGTAATTTTTATCATTAGTTTTATTTTAAATAACTAAGATGGCTAGCAAAGATATAAATTCTGCTACAGAATATGATCCTTTGATGCATAGCTTAATTGTTTCCAAGTAAAAATTTATCGTATATGAGACAACATGTTTACGCTTTGTTTTGTTCTTTTCTTTTTTTGCATCTTGTTTTCAATCCGGCATCCGGTTCTGATAAGATAACATTGGAACAGATTTATCTGGACAGAATGTTTGTTCCTTCTGATATTGAAAGTATGCAGCCAATGAATGACGGAGACTATTATGCAATTCTGGAAAACTCAGGGTATATTGTGATTTGCGATTACCTGACAGGAAAAATACGGGATACAATTTTTTCTCCTGATATGTTCTATGGGTCAGAAATACCAGTTATTACTGATTTCAGTTTCAATGATGATGAATCTGTTATTCTTCTGACTTCGGAACGAAAAGAAATATTCAGGCATTCTTTTTCATCGAATTACTATATTTTTCAACGGGAAAATAAAAATCTTATGCCTGTTTATTCCGAAGGAGAGCAACAACTGGCAACTATTTCACCCGATGGACAAAATGTATCATTTGTATACAAGAATAACCTGTATATAAAAAATATTGAAACAAAAAATATTACAAAAGTTACTTCTGATGGCCTTTTGAACTCAATTATCAATGGTATGCCAGATTGGGTATATGAAGAAGAATTTACTCTTACAACAGGTCATTACTGGTCACCTGACAGTAGAAAGATAGCTTTTTATAAATTCGATGAAAGCAATGTTAAGGAATTCAATCTAACGTTATACGAAAATTTATATCCTGAATGGTTTGCCTATAGATATCCAAAGGCGGGAGAAAAAAATGCCCGGGCAGACATTTATGTTTATGATATAGTTAATGGTTCTGAAAAAAAAATGGATTTAGGAGAGAACGAAGAAAAATACATACCCAGAATAAAATGGTTGACAGACTCAAAGGAGTTATGCGTTGTTGAGTTAAACCGACTTCAGAATGAAATCAAAATTCATCTCCTGAATATTTCTACCGGAGTGTCAAAAATTTTCTATAAAGAAAGCAATGCAAAATATATCTCGGAGTGTACTGATGATTTTGTTACATTCTTCGACTCAGGCGAAAAAGCCCTGATAATGAGTGAGAAAGATGGATTTATGCACCTTTATCAATACAAAACAGACGGAACATTAATTAACCAGGTAACCATAGGAAAATGGGAACTTGATCGATTTTATGGAATTGATGAAAAGAGCAGAACGGTTTACTATTCTTCGACAGAAGTATCGCCCCTTGAAAGACATATTTATTCTGTGGATCTTGATGGAGGGGCGAAAACAAAAATATCCCAAAAAAAAGGAGTGAATTTGATTCAATTCAATTCTGATTTCAGTTATTATTTGCTTGTTCATTCGGATGCGAATACTCCTTATGAATATACAATATATGATAGAGAAGGAAAGGTGATCAGAATTCTTGAGGATAATGCAAGGTTAAAAAAACTCACCAGGCAATTTGATTTTATTGAAAAAGAGTTTTTTTCTTTCAGACCTGAACATGGTGTATCGCTGAACGGATATAAAATAATGCCAGTAAATTTTAACAGAGGAAAGAAATATCCTGTGTTAATATATGTTTACGGCGGTCCTGAATCACAATTGGTGCTTGATGAATGGAACTATCGGTTGCCATGGTTTCAGCTTCTTGCACAAAAAGGATACATTATTGTATGTGTTGACAACAGAGGAACTAATGGGAGGGGTGAGGAGTTTAAAAAGTCTACTTATCTGCAATTGGGAAAGCTTGAAACAGAAGATCAGATTTGTCTGGCAGAATATTTATCAGAATTGTCATATGTAGATGCAAACAGGATTGGAATATTTGGTTGGAGTTATGGAGGTTATATGAGTTTATTGTGTTTGATGAAGGGCAATGACAAGTTTAAAATGGGCATTGCAGTAGCTCCCGTTACCAGTTGGCGCTATTATGACACAATCTATACCGAACGGTTTTTGCGAAGGCCGGAAGACAATCCCGAAGGCTATGATGAAAATTCCCCCCTGAATTTTGTTGATAGACTGAATGGAAAGTTGTTGCTTGTTCATGGAATGGCAGACGATAATGTACACTTCCAGAATTCTGCGATGTTGATCAACAAATTGGTAGAAGCTGATAAACAGTTCGATGGACAGTTTTATCCCAATAAAAATCACTTTCTATACGGCGGAAACACAACCTATCATCTCTATAAACGTATGACTGATTATATACTGAATACCTTGTAAATCAAGGTTGATGAGTTGAGAAGTTTAGTGTTTAGAGTCGGGAGACGGAAGACCGAAGTCGGAAGTCGGAAGATTAGTTTAGTGTTCAGAGTTTGGAGTTTTGAATTGGTTGAGTAGTTTAGTTGTTTAGGAGTTTAGAGGTTTAGTTATTTAGCAGTTTAGTAGTTGATAAGTTGATACTATGAAATGTAATGTTTTCGATTTGAAGCCAACGACTGTTCTTTGATCAACAATCGAATATAGAAAATCGTTCCGTTAGGGAACGGAACGAAACCTGGGCATGTGTGTGGGAGATTACTGATAACTGCTCACAGATCACCAATCACGATTTACAAATCACGATTTACGGATTACCAAATTATCAAAAATACGATGAGCAAACCTTATGATTATCATATAAATAAAGAATAATTATTGCATTTATTTAACATGTATGTTTTGTTTTGGCACAACATTTGAATTTCATAATTTATATACAAAAAGTTTAAGCCATGAAGAGGATAATTATTTTATTAGGCATTTTAAGTGTTTTCTGGGTTAGTTGTGAAGTTCATCCTTATGCTGACTTTATCGTGGACAGAAGGTATGTTCAACCTTATGAAATGATCACGTTTACAAATCTTTCTGAAAGAGCATCGTCCTTTCAATGGGATTTCGGAGATGGCACTATTACCAATATCTCAAATCCAACACATGTATATACATTCGAGGGTATTTTTGAAGTCACACTTACCGCTACTGCAAGTGACGGACACCGGGATGTGGCCACAATGACTATTGAAGTGTTTTATTCCGGCGCTGACTTTATCGTTGATAAAAAAATTGTCCAGCCAAATGAACAAGTTACATTTACAAATCTCTCAACGGGTGCTGTATCTTATCATTGGAACTTTGGTGATGGCACATCAAGCAATATATATAGCCCGACTCATGTGTATACTTCAGAGGGTTATTATACTGTTACTCTTACAGCTACATACAGTGATGGCTCGTATAGTGTTGCAAATCAAACTATTGAAGTTTTCTATACTGTGCTTGAAATTACGGTTGCTGAGTGGAATGAACAGGAAATTATTGTATACATTGTACCCGATGCACGAGTCAGATTGTATCCTTCATTAAGTGACTGGGATTATGAAACAAATCTTGTTGCAGAGGGATATACGGATAACGATGGTGTTGTTACATTTCTTGGTTTGCAGCCTCAACGTTATTATATTGATGTTTACAATGAATTGTATGATAATTATGCAATTCGCGATTGGGATCCATCTTATATAACCACACAGCAACTTGTACCGTTTCAGTTCAACTCTTTTTTAGCCTGGGCTGATTATTATCCGCCTGAAGCTCATAAGCTGGGAAGGAAAAATAAAGATGAGTTTAATAAAATAAACAGCAAACGTCGTTCGTTATTAATATCAGACGTATCCAAATAATCTGGGGTATCAAATGTATGCGTCAATATTCCGGGCCGGATGTTATTGAAATCATCCGGCTTTTTGTTTTTTGTATTGCTGATCTCTTCAGATAATTTATATATTTGCACACTCTATAGAATTTAGAGTTTAGGGTTCAGAATTTAGGGTTGTATTCTGATGGCCTCAAAACTCAGAACTCACACTCACACTGAACTAGCCCAGGTGGTGAAACTGGTAGACACACCAGCTTGAGGGGCTGGCGCCCGTTTAGGGTGTGCAGGTTCAAATCCTGTCCTGGGCACAAAGGAGCAAGAGTGTGAGTATTGAGCAAGAGTTATGTTCTAAAAACTCAATACTCACACTCATTCTGAACTGGCCCAGATGGCAGGCCCGACCGTAAAGAAATGCTCCGGTGGAGGATTTTAGGGAGGGGCCGGGAAGCAGGGTTGTCAATTCCGCCATCTGAGAAAGAGGAGAGAGAGAATAAAAAGAAAAAGATTGAAAAAAAACTATAAATAGTTATTTACTATAGAGCCCAGATGGCGGAATTGGTAGACGCGCTAGTTTCAGGGACTAGTGTATGCAAGTACGTGCAGGTTCGAGTCCTGTTCTGGGCACAAAAGCAAAGTGAGAGTGGGAGTGAGAGTGGGAAAATGAGAAGATGAGAATGTGAGAAGATGAGAATGTGAGAAGATGAGAATGTGAGAAGATGGGAAAATGAGAG